>Ga0326727_10001116_pt1 | contig 103060 bp, 70 predicted proteins | sample MB2enrmetagenome_FD_207643 | JGI IMG/M metagenome (GOLD analysis project Ga0326727, IMG submission 207643) | Lab enriched peat soil microbial communities from McLean, Ithaca, NY, United States - MB29MY | ecosystem: Environmental > Terrestrial > Soil > Wetlands > Peat | place: USA: New York... | reverse complement strand
AGGTCCAGTTCGGAGAATTCACAACGCACTTGAACGGCACCATCTCCCCTGGATATACCGCGGATTACGGGAATATGACCAGTTCGGACCACAACTGGGCGCTGGGAGGCGTCGCCAATTACTCCGGGTCTTACTACAATCCAAATTTTCTCTCCTTCAATACCGCTGTTTACCTGAATCAGTCACGAGCCAATTCCGACTACCAGTCCATCTCCAACGCCAGCGGAGTCACCGCTTCCGCCAACATCTTCAGTGGCAGCCGCTTCCCAGGTTCAGTCACTTATTCAAAGGCTTTCAACAGCGAGGGAAGCTACGATGTTCCGGGCCTCGCCAATTACGTGACTCATGGCAATAACGATGAGTTTGGCATCAACTGGACCGAGAACCTCCCGGGCGCGCCAAGTTTTTCGGCGGGTTTCCAGACCGGCAGCGGCACGTATTCGGTATACGGGGCCGACGAGGAAGGAAAGAACGCGTTTCATTCCTTGAATCTCCATTCGGGCTACACGCTGGCGGGCTTCAACATGGGCGCCTTCTATCTAACCGGGGGCGGCCACGCGGAGATACCGCAACTCGTGGCTGGTGAACAGGACACGGAAACCCATTCCGACAACAGCGCCTACGGGTTCAACCTCTCCCATCGGCTTCCCTTGCAAGGTTCGTTCTCGGCGGGCATTAACCGGTCGGACTGGAACAGCAATTACATGGGTACAGGTTCCAGCGGAACCATTGACACCTTCAACAGCCTCGCGGCGATACACCCACTCAACAAGCTGTCTATCCAGGCCACCGCGAATTACTCCGACAATTTGAGCGGAGAACTGATCGAGTCGGTGGTTGCGGCCGGTGGCGTGGTCCCGGGGACTAACTCGAGCGAGGGATCGAGTTCCCTCGACCTGATGGGCATTGCCAGTTACGCTGCTTCCGTAAATCTGCAAGCCTCCACCTTCGTCGAGCGGCGCACGCAGAGCTACCTGGGAGTGGACTATGGAGTGACCTCCTACGGTGGAGGCGCCAATTACTCGCACCCGGTTCTGAATGGTAATTTCAATGCCGCGATCACCGTAACCGGCAATACAGCGGACAAGACAGGCGTGGATACTGTGGGCTTTTCGGCCAACGGGAATTACACCAGCGAAGTCCTGGGTTGGAAGGTAAACGCATCGTTCGGCTATGCGCAAAACGTCCAGACCTTGCTGATTGCTTATATGAACTCTTCCTATAACTACTCCGGTGGCGCAAGGCGGCGCTGGGGAAAACTCAATATGAGCGCAAGCGGCGGCGGCTCACGGACCGCGCTTACCCAGAATGCCGGCACAGCCAATACCAGCCAGGGTTACAACGCCAGTTTGGGCTATGGCTCCTGGATCACTACTACCGGCAGCTACACCAAAGCCAGCGGCCAGGCGCTGGCAACCGGCGCGGGTCTGGTGCCGGTGCCGGTGCCGCCTCCCACTCTGCCTTCGAACCTGGTCAGCCTCTACGGCGGGGATAGCTACTCTCTCGGCGTTTCCAGTAATCCCGCGAAGGGGCTCGTCCTCACTGGCGCCTATGCCAAGTCGATCAGCAATACTTCGACCGGCGGGATCGCGTCCATGAACAACAACAATCAGTTCAATGCCCTGGTCCAGTATCAATATCGCAAGTTGAGCTTTAACAGCGGATTCGCCCGCCTGGAGCAGGGCTTCAGTGCTTCCGGCATGCGCCCGGAGGTTATATCCTCGTTCTACATCGGAGCATCGCGTTGGTTCAACTTCTTCTAATCCGGGAGCGACAGAAATGCCGCAGCGCAGCCTTGATCCTGGCGGGCGCCGCGTTGTTGCTCGCTCCGGGCTGGGCCTCCCAAAAATCCAAGCCCCAGGCAGCTGCGCCGGAGCTATGGGAGATGTCTCTCGATGGTGGGCGCAAGCTCTCCTGGGAACACAGTTTCAACTCGGAATCCGAAGTTAAGCCGAACCGCGGCTTCTGGAATAAACTGGTCGACGTCATCGCCGGCGCGCCTGAATTCCACTCTCTGATTCGTCCTTACAGCATTGCCACCGATTCGAGGGGACGGATCATTGTGACCGATCCGGGCGCACCCGGCGTGCACGTCTTCGATTTCACGCAGCACAAGTACAAGTTCATCCAGCGCATCGGCAGAGACAGGGACGCCATGCGGACGCCGCAATGCGTCGCGGTCGATGCCCAGGACAATATCTACGTAACCGATTCGGATGCGGGCGAGATCTTTGTCTTCGAGCCCAGCGGAAAGTTTCTGCGCGTGATCGGCAGCCTGAAGGGCGGCGAGGGCTACTTCAAACGGCCCACCGGAATCGCAGTGGACTCGGCAGCGCAGCGGATTTACGTCACGGACACGCTCCGCGACCAGGTCTTCGTCCTCGACATGCAAGGCAACGTGCAGCAGACCATCGGCAAGACAGGACAAGGTCAGGGCGAGTTCAATCTCCCCACCGAATTGCGGCTGGACGGGCCGAACCTGATGGTGGTGGATGCCATGAACTTCCGCGTGCAGGTCTTTGACCGTTCCGGAACGTTCCAGTTCGCAATTGGGAAGATCGGCGACAGTCCGGGGGCCATGTTCCGGCCGAAGGCGGTCAGTGTCGACTCCGAAGGCGATCTATACGTGGTGGACGCTTTGTGGGGCGTGGTGCAGGTCTTCGACCGCCAGGGCGAGTTGCTGTATTACTTCGGCGCCAGGGGCACGCATGCGGGAGAGTTCCAGTTGCCGGCAGGCCTGTTCATCGACCATAACGATCAGGTTTATGTCGTGGATTCGTTCAACCGCCGGGTCCAGGTATTTCAGTACAATGGCTTGAAAACGCCGGCCAGAGGGGGAACGAAGTGAGGCTCAGAGTATTGCTGGCCGGACTGACAGTTCTGCTGACCGGGACCACACTGACCGCTCAAATCGCGACCGACGTGATGGGCGTGCATAACCTCGGCCCGGCCAGCAGTTCGCCCATCACCGGCGCACGTCCAGACGCCTGCGCCTACTGCCACGCCCCGCACTCCGGGCTGAACCTCGGCCTCTGGAACCAGAAGCTCACCACGCAGATCTACAACACCTACACCAGCACTACCGAAACCAACCAAACCAGGCAGCCCACGCTCGGTCGCGACAGCAATCAGTGCCTGAGCTGCCACGACGGCACCGTCGCCGTCGGGTCCACCGTGGTCTATGGCCAGGTCACAACACGTGGATCGATGTACACGCAGGATGTCTTTGGCAGCAACATGCAGCCGTCCCACCCATTCAGCCTGGTGGTGCCGTTGAAGGATAATATCGACCTGGCTGCATCGCTGGTGGCAAGCGGGAAGACCGCCGACCCTACCGGAGCGGTGCGGTTGATAGGGAGAAACGTCGAGTGCTCATCCTGCCACAATCCGCACGTGCAGGCCAAAGACCAGATTTCGAAGAATTTTCTGGTCAAGGACAGTTCCAGCGGCCAGCTGTGCCTGGCCTGCCATGATCCGACGCGGCAGATAGGCGTGCAGATCAACCCGCTGGCCGGTTGGGCCGCCAGTGCGCATGCCGTCTCCACCGGCAAGATCTCGCCGTCGGCCCTGCTCGGAAGTTACCCCACGGTGGCCACCGACGCCTGCATCTCCTGCCATGCGCCGCACAACGCCAGCGGTCCGTCGCGGTTGCTGCGCGGCCAGAATGAACAGGATTGCATTGCCTGCCACAACGGCTCGAACATCTCGCCGATGGCGACCTATGCCAACGTGTTTCCCGAGTACGCCACGCCCAAGGTCGGGCATCCGTTTCCGACCTCGACCAATCCGCACGATGCTGCCGAAAACACATTGCTCAACAACAACCGTCATGCGACTTGTGTGGACTGCCATAACGCGCACGGATCTGAAATCGTCGGGGTCTTTCCACTTCCCCCGCTGATCCGCATCTCTCAACAGAACATCGCGGGCATCAGCGCCTCCGACGGAACCACGGTGCTCGCCCCCGCGGTCAATCAATATGAAAACTGCCTCCGCTGCCACGGAACCAGCACTGGGAAACAAGTGCTGCCGATTTACGGATACTTCCCGGTGCGTGCGGTTTCGGCGGGCGACCCCCTCAACCTCATCCCCCAGTTTGCGACCACGGCCACCTCCAGCCATCCCGTCACGCATACCAGCAACAGCTCTGTTCCGACGCAACCCAGCCTGCTGGCCAACATGTTGAACCTCGTCGGCGCCCCGCTCGGCCGCGCCATGGGCAACCAGATTCTGTGCACCGATTGCCACAACAGCGACGATAATCGCGAGTTCGGAGGTAACGGTCCAAACGGCCCCCACGGCTCCAAGTGGACCCACATTCTGGAGCGCCGATACGAATTCAGCCAGGCCCCCGCGCCGGGTGAAACGATTTCCAATCTCTTCCCTAATCCCGACCTGAGCGTGGCTGGACCCTACGCCCTGTGCGGCAAATGCCATGATTTAGCCAACCAGATTGAGAAGAACACCAGTTGGAATCAGCACAGCAACCACATCAACGCCGGCTTCACCTGTTCCACCTGCCATACCGCCCACGGCATGGGAGCCACCAGCGCCAATTTCAGCGGCGAGCGGCTGATCAATTTCGATGTGAATGTCGTGGCCCCCAACGGCGCCTATCCTATCTCCTACAATCGCTCCGCCAATACCTGCGTATTGGTGTGTCATCTGGCCACCCATAATCCCGACGGTACGGTATCCCAGTTCAGACTACGCAAGGGTGCGGGCATAAGGAAGTAAACGCTACACACCTTCGCGAAACTGCACGCTGCCGTCAGCCGCAATTGGCCAGGCTGGGTTCCACGCCACCTCCCAAGCAAATCCGTCGGGGTCGGCGAAATAGCCTGAGTACCCTCCCCAGGAGGCTTCCGTCGGAGGCTTGAGAATCGCCGCTCCCGCTTCGACGGCAAGCCGGAAGAGCGGATCCACCTCGGATTTGTGACGCACGTTATAGCCAAGCGCCATGGATGCGCGTCCAAAGGTCTTGGGATCGGCCTTGAAATCCTCGGCAAGAGAATCGCGAAGAAACAGCGCAAAAACCGTTCCACCCGCCTGGAAGAAGATGATCTCCCTATTCTCAAAGAGCGGCTTCCACCCGAGTCCGCCGGCATAGAATTTCTTCGAGATCGCAAGATCTTTCACGCCCAGTGTGACGATGCTGATGCGCTGTTCCATGGCGTGTGGTCCTCCTGTCGATTGGGGATGGAACGACGCGGCCGCCAAGCCCGCTGGCAGTTCCCGTCAAGTCAACATGGAGAGATCATAAATCGCAACTTGGTGCCGGCCGCAAGCGCCTCGACAAACAGATTTCTGCGGAGTGGCCGGAACCTGAATGAGACTCTTCGCTTGCGTCCAAATCCAGCGGTGCCTCTTTCCTTGCAGGCTAGAGCACCGTTGCCGCGCTGCTGCCGTTCATTTCGTTCGACTTGTCGGCGTGGCACTGGCGGCAGAATTGCGCCGTCTGGTTTGACATGGGGTTGGCGTCGTTTGGGTTGTAGGGCCCGCGCAGAAAGAACATGGTCGTGTAGGTACCGGCCGAAAGACCGGACGTCGAGCTGCTGGTTATGGTCACCACGCTCATCACGTGTGGATCGTGGCAGGTGGTGCAGACCACTACAGCAGCATTGCCATAGTTGCCCGGCTTCACAAAGAATCCGTAATTGCTGACGAACCGCCTGGAATTTGCGCCCTTCATGCTGATCACGCCGTTGCTCTGGCTGCAATCCCAATCCGCCGGCCCGCCGCAATTGATTTTGGCGCTAAGACCCACAGGGTGGTCGTTGATGTAGTTCCCGGCGGTGCCGCCATCGTTTCCCATCAGGGTCGGGACGGCGTTGCTGGTTCCGTAGGTGGCCGGCAGAGACTCGTAGACCTTGTTCTTCATCATGGCGCCCGATGCATAATTGCCGTCGTGGCAGCTCAGGCAGGTCAGCATGCCGTTCACGTCAGGCGTCGTCGCCGACATGCTCGCAGGCAGAACTTCCACGTAACTGCCTCCGCCCGTGGTGATGGTCTTGCCGTACAAGCTGGCGACGTCTTCGCCCCAGAGCATGGCGCTGCGGGCTTCAGGGTCGGCAGTTTTGGCGCTGCCATTTCCGTAGGAGCCGCTGTGAGGCGTGTGGCAGGCGGCGCAGCCGCGACCGTAGTTGAGGTGGGCGCCGAGAACATCGGTCGACATCGACGCGGTCTGGGCCGCCGCTTCGCCGGCACATGCCAGGATCGTCAGCGCGACCAAAATGAGATTCTTCATGAAATAGGACCCCCTTGGCGTACTCCTTCTGAATCGGCTGAGTCTCCTCTAACCGGGAGCGCCAACGCAGGCTTCGACAACGCCGGGGTAATCAGAAGCTGAGGATCGACATGCGCAAAAAAACGGATCTTTACCGGGTGAATCCGGAGGCATCGACTATCCTGCAATTGCGGCGACGCGATCCTCTTGGGCCATATCACCGGACATGCTTCGGAAACGGCTCAAGCTGTGATCCAAATCACCGTCAGGGGTTTCTGCTGCAATATCTAATATCCCTGAGAAGCTGTATCCGTTCACTTGTTTGCGCGCGCTGCACTTTGCCGCCGTCTTCTCCTGTAAGGGCGGCCCTGGGTAACTTGGTTTTTTCGGAGTCTTTATGAAGCTCGTCCCTCCTCGCGTCTGGTTCCGCAATACAGTTGCCCGCTGCGGCCGCCGCGAGTCCGGCCGATTCCTGTGGATTGGCATCGCCGTGTGCGCGCTCCTGGCCACGCGCGCCACCGCCGCGGTTCATCCCGTGCCGCTGGACCCGAAAATGGACTCCGCCAAGTGCCTTGAGTGCCACGACGACAAGGCGAAAGGCAAGCACGTCCATTCCGCCATGGCTGCGGGCTGTACCAGTTGTCATGAGATTCGCGTCAATAAAGATGTCACGCGTGTGAAGCTGATCACCGCCACTCCGGTGTCGCTTTGCCTCACCTGCCACGCGGATAAAAAAGCGGCCGATATCAAGGGCACGGTGCATCCCCCCGCGGTCCGCGACTGCCTCACCTGCCACGATCCACACTCCAGCGACAACGCGAATCAGCTCCTGAAGCCTGTATCAGGCGGCGAAAAGGAGAACCTCTGCCTCAGTTGCCATCAGACGGGATTGCATGTGCCCGAAAAGGGCAGCCGTCATGCCGCGCTCGATATGGGCTGCGACACCTGCCACCTCACCCACAAGACCGGCGCCGCACCCACCCTGGAGAACCAGTTCCATCTCACCAAGGCGACCCCGGCTCTGTGTCTCGATTGCCACGATGCGAAGGATGCGGACCTGCAAAAAGCCCATCAGAACCAGCCCTTCGCCGCCGCCAACTGTGTGGAGTGCCACGATCCGCATCAGTCGGCCTCTCCCAAGCTGATGACCAGGTTCATGCATGCGCCCTTCGAGGCCAGGAGCTGCGACACCTGTCACTCTCCTGCAAAGGATGGCAAAGTGGTGCTGACGCAGACCGACGTCAAGGCGCTGTGCGTGACCTGCCACGACGACCAGGCCAAGCAGATCGACAAGGCCAAAGTGCCGCATCCCGGCGCAGCGGGCGATTGCACGGATTGCCACAGCCCCCATGCCAGCAATCAGCCCGGCCTGCCCAAGACCGACTCGGTAAGCATCTGCCTGGGTTGCCACAGCGACATCGACGATCTGCGCAAGAAGCCCGTACACCATCAGCCCGCCTTCGTACAGGGCTGCGCCACCTGCCACACGCCTCACGGCGGCGACTACGATCATCTGCTGCGCGCTAAGGGCAATGCGCTCTGCCTGGAGTGCCACGGTCCCGATTCGGTTCCCCAGCGCGATGACGCCGAGCATCTTCTCACCATCTTCAAAGGCACTGTCAAGCTGCCGGCCGACTACTACCAGAAGAACAAGGTCGCGATCCTGCCTCTCCGCTTCGGCCTCGGACATCCGGTGGATTATCACCCCGTCTCCGATGTGATGGATCCAACCGACCAGAGTAGGGTCAAGACACCGCTCAGTTGTCTCTCCTGCCATCAGCCGCACGCCTCGCTTCAGGCCGGTCTGCTCGTGAAAGATCAGGCCAACAACATGGCATTCTGCGACAACTGCCACAAGAACAGGCTCAATATGAAGCAGACGACTCTCCCCGCAAAGTAACTGGAGGTTAAGATGTTTTCCTTCCACCTCAATTCGATGCGCTCCCGCAAGCCGCTCGCGTTGCTGCTTCTGCTCGCGGTCTGCCTGGCCTTGCCGCTTTCCGCGCGGGCCGACAAGAAAAAGAAAGCCGACGCTCCAGCGCCCACTGTGGGCCCGCGCAAGTTCTCTTTCGATCCCACCAAGCTGGTGTGGCCAAGCCCGCCCAACATCGCGCGCGTGCGCTGGCTGGATTATTTTGCCGGGGCAAAGATCGATTACACTCCGGCAGCCAACGCCAAGCCCAAGGCAACCTGGATGGACCGCCTTGCGGGCGGGCAGTCCTCGTCAGAGAAGTTCAATCCCAAAACATTTCCATTCCAGCTCATCGGCCCCTACGGCATTGCCGTCGATTCCAAGGGAATGGTGTACGTAGCCGATCAAAAGGTAGGCGCCGTCTTCATCTTCAATCCCGAAACCCATGACACCCAGCTGATCCGTAACGGCTACGAAGCCCACTTCGGCTGGATCAACGGCCTCGCCATCGATGACGACGACCGGCTGTTTGTCTCCGACGGCAAGATGCACCGCATCCTGATCTTCAATACCAAGCACGAGGTCGAAAACCAGATCACCGAAGGATTGGCTGATCCGGTTGGCATCGCCCTCGATACGGCGAACCGCTTTCTCTATGTCGTAGACACCCAGTTGGACCAGGTCATTGTCTATGACGCTGACACGCTCAAGCTGCTTCGGCGCATCGGAACCGGGGGCAAGAATCATTACCTCACCACGCCCGGCGACTTTGGCGCGCCCCAGGGCGTGGCGCTGGATAAGGACGGCAACGTCTACGTAACCGACACGCTCAACAATCGTGTGGAGATCTTCGACGCCGACGGAAACTTCATTAGCCTGTTTGGCAAAAACGGCGATGGTCCCGGATACTTCGCGCGGCCCAAGGGCATCGCGGTTGACGGCGACGGGCACATATGGGTTGCCGACGAGATGCAGGACCGCCTTCAGGTCTTCAATCGCGATGGCCAGTTGCTTACTTATATCGGATCAGGCCACGGAAATCTGCCCGGCCAGTTCAAAGCGCTGGTGGGCGTCGCCATCGACAAGCAGAATCGGGTTTTCACCACCGAGCAATACCCGGGACGCCTGCAGGCGTTCCGCTACGTCACCGACGCCGAAGCGGCAGCCGAGAAGACGCGGCGTGAAGAGGAGTTGCAAAAAGCCGCCGAGCAGCGCCAGAAAGCCGCAGCCCCGGCGCCAACAGACAAGCCAGCGGATGCGTCTCCACAGAAGCCCCCCGATACGGTCCCGCAGAAGGACAGCGCATCGCCCAAGGCTCCCGGCCAGTAAACCGCAAGACCTGCATGTGACTCTCGTTGGCACGGCTCCCTGCATGCCCTTTAAAATGCAAAGTCAGGGATGTGCTTCGATGTTGACTCGCAGGCGTTTCGGACACCTTTCCGGTCTGGCAGCGGGTTCCAGGCTCCTGCCCAGGCTCGCCCGCGCGGCAACGGCTCCGGACATAACGCTCGAGATTGCCCCTTGCACGCTTGAAGCATCCCCCCGGCATCATCTCCGCACCGTTGCCTATAACGGCCAGATTCCCGGCCCGCTTCTGCGCATGCGCCAGGGGCAGGAGTACACGATTGAAGTGCAGAATCGAACCGGCGATCCGGAAATCGTCCACTGGCACGGGCTCTACCTTCCTCCTGAGATTGACGGCGCCATGGAAGAGGGCACGCCGATGATTGCGCCCGGCGCCACCGTCCGCTATACATTCAAGCCGGAACCAGCGGGCTTTCGCTGGTATCACACCCACACCTTTGCCGGAAATGACCTCACCCGTGCGCAGTATGGCGGCCAGCACGGCTCCCTGCTGATCGAGCCGCGCGAAAACCCCGGTCGCTATGACCGTGAATTGTTTCTCGCCCTGCACGACTGGAGCGGTCATTTTGAAAGCAGCGATGACGGATCGATGAATCCCGTCTACGATGTCTCGACGATCAACGGCAAGATGCTCGGTTTCGGCGAGCCGGTGCGCGTAAAACAGGACGAACGCGTGCTGCTGCATGTGCTCAACTCAAGCCCGACCGAGGTTCACTGGATCGCGCTCGCAGGCCACGGGTTTCAGGTGATCGCCCTCGACGGCAATCCAGTGCCGCAGCCGCAGACCGTTCCCATGCTGCGGTTGGCGCCCGCGGAAAGAGTCTCCGCGGTGGTCGAGATGACGAGCCCCGGCATCTGGGTGTTGGGCGAAGTTAGGAAACACATCCAGGCCGCGGGCATGGGCATCGTCGTCGAATACGCGGGCGCAACAGGAAAAGCCGCCTGGACGCAGCCCGAAAAGCTGCTGTGGAACTACCGCCAATTCTCCGCGCCGGGTGAGACCCGAATCAGTGGCGATGAAGTCCAGCGCATCAATCTCGCCTTCGACTCGAAGTTTCAGGGTCACGGAAACGAAGAGCTTTGGCGGATCAATGGCAAATCCTATCCGCATACCGACGAGCCGGTGTTGAAGACAGGCCAACGCTACCGTCTGGTCATGAAAAACTTGAGCATGGACGATCATCCAATGCATCTTCACAGGCATACTTACGAGGTCCGCCAGGTGGAAGGCGGGCCTGAAATCCATGGCTTGAAAAAGGATGTCCTTCTGGTTCCGGCAAAGACTACGGCCGAAGTTGAGTTCCTCGCGGATCATCCCGGCAGGACGCTCTTTCATTGCCACCAGCAGGATCACATGGACCGGGGATTCATGATGGTCTTTCGCTATGCCGAGTAATCTCAGCAGAGCACAGGGAGGCTTCCGCTCGCGCCTCCTCCTGGTCCTCGCTGGCGGCCTTCTTTTGTCAGCGCGAATCGCTGCCGCGCAAGGAAACTACGAGATTCAAGTCTATGGTGCTGACACTGTCCCACCAAAGAGCCTGATGGTCGAACTGCACTCCAACTTCACAGTGTCGGGACAGACGAAGTTCCTTGACGGCGTGTATCCGACCAAACACCAGGAGCACGAGACCCTGGAATTGACTGAAGGAATCAACGACTGGGCGGAGGTGGGCTTTTACGTCTTCACCAGCGAACAGAACGGCCATGGCGTGCAATGGGTGGGAGACCACATCCGTCCTCGCGTGCGCGCACCGGATAGCTGGCATCTTCCCGTCGGGCTCAGTCTCTCCACGGAGATCGGTTATCAGCGCGCGGTTTATTCGCCCGATACATGGACCTGGGAGCTTCGGCCCATCGTCGATAAAACCATGGGCCGCTGGTATCTGGCATTCAACCCGGCTCTTGAACGTACCTGGCACGGTCCAGACGTTAACCAGGGCGTCGGCTTTTCTCCTGCATTCAAGGTGAGTTACGACTTCACCCGCCAAATTAGCGGGGGATTCGAATACTACGCCGATTATGGCCGCATTGGTTCTTTCGACGACTTGCGTCACCAGCAGCAGCAGATCTTCGCGGTAACTGACTTGAATGTCTCACCAAAGTGGGAGATCAATTTTGGCGTCGGCCTGGGCCCCACCGCGGCCACTGACCATCTGATCGTGAAGGGAATTCTCGGCAGACGGTTTGACTGGGGAAGGAAGTCCGCCATCGACTAGGCAATGCGCCAATCGTCACAGAAATCGCCGGAGAACCGCGTCAGCGTCCGGACGCCGCGGTCTGCGCTTCCCCGCGCGCCGCAAATGCCGCGTCGATGGCGGACTTATACACGCGGTCAGGTTGCAACCCGTCAATTCGGACGCCTCCGATAAAGATTGCCGGCGTTCCCGTAATCGCACGCCGATAAACTTCTGCCTGGTCCCGCTCAATGGACTCGGTAATCGATGGATCGTTGAGCGCTTCTTGAAACGCCTGGGGTTCCAGCCCCACGGCGGCGGCCGTTTTCAGTACCGTGTCGCGATCGAGTTGCGTTGCGCTCGCGGCCAGCGCCTCATACATCGGCCAGAACTTCTGCTGCGAGCCGGCTGCAATCAGGGCGCGGCTGGCAAGTTCGGCGTCTGCATGATTGGCAAGCTGCAGGCTCTTGTACTGCACGCGAAGCTGCCCTGGATAGGCTTGATCGATCACGTGAATCAGCGCGGCTGCGCGCATCGCCAGCGGGCTGCGCACATCCGTGAACCAGGTCACCTGAATTGGCGAGGCCTCTGAACCGAGGACCAGAAAGTTCGTGTCTTGCTTTGCCGGCGTAACAGCGGCTTGCTCGGTATGCGCTCCCTGCGCAACCCGGGCTTCCTGGTCGACAAGTTGCTCCAACTCGACCAGTGTGCGCACTCCCGTCAGGCGCTTGCCATTGATGAAGAATGTGGGCGTTCCGTTCACGTCGAGTTGCGCGCCCAGGGCGCGATCGGAGGCAATGGCGCCAGCGTATGTATGCGCATCCAGCGCCTTCTCAAAGGCTGGGACATCCAACTGCAGTTGTTCCGCATAGCGCAAAAGATCGGCGCGCTCGAGATGACTCTGATTGGCAAACAGCAGGTCGTACATCTGCCAGAACTTTCCTTGGTCCCCGGCCGCAAGCGCAGCTTCATGCGCAAGCTCGGAGTATTGGTGAAAATCCAGCGGAAAGCTGCGAAAGATCAACCGCACCTGATTTGGCCGCTGCGCCAGCAAATCCTCAAGCGGCTTCGCGGATTGCCGGCAGAAGGGACACTGAAAATCGGTAAACTCGACAATAGTGACCGGAGCAGTGGCCGGCCCGCGCACCGCGGAGACGGACTCCTTGAGCTTGTCGAAGAGCGCTTGACCGATCGATTCGTTGTTCTCCTCGCCGGCGGCGGAAGCATCGATAGTCTGGGCATCATTCTGCTTTACAAGCTCTTGCGCTACCTCCTTGTCGAGGACTTCCAGGCTTTGAAATCCGTCGAGACGATGCCCGTTCAGGAAGATGGTTGGCGTGGAATCGATGCCCAGCGCCCGTGCTTCCAGCAGGTCCTCTTCCACCAGAGGGCGGTAAAGGTGCGAGTCCATGGCTTGCCGGAAAGCTGGCATGTCGAGATGAAGCTGCCTGGCGTATGCGAGCAGCGAATCGCGGTCCAGCCGCTTCTGGTTTGCGAAGAGCAATTCGCTCATGGCGCCTAGCTTTCCCTGCGCGGCGGCAGCCAGGGCGGCCTCGTGCGCCAGCGGCGACTGAGGGTGAATCTCCAGGGGGAGCTGCTTTAACATCGCGCGCAGTTGCGCCGGATACTTCTTCTCAAGCGCCTCCAACTGAAAGTAAAGCTGGCTCGAATAGGGGCAGGAATAGTCAGAAAAAACCACGATCGAAACGGCGGCATCGGCCGGGCCGGTGAGAATCTCGAGTGCCGCCGAAGGCGCCGGTGAAGCAGTCTTTGCGTGCGACGGCAAGGCAAGCACGGCGCCTGCAATCATAATCATGCCGGCGACGAATTGAGATGTCGACCTCTCGCCCTTCATCAAGCCTCCCTTGCTGCGTTGAGACCAACTGTTTCGACTCTGAGCGTGCTTTACGGTTGCATCAGCCATCCATTCACGAGCGCCCTCTCGCGGATTTTCGGATCTCTTGTGGCATCTGCGGATAACGCAATCCCCGAGGACTCGTCTGTCGGCAGAGCTGAAATGGATCCGGTGAGGCGCCACACAATCGAGGACCCGCGCATGGCCAGCGTGGTAGGCGACGCCGGCACCTCCAGGCTGCGCGCGGCGCTGGCGTGCACATCGGCGTACCATGTGGAATTGGCAATGCCGGGATAACGCGCTTTCAGTTGCGCGAGTGCGTTCGGGGTTGTCGCCTTGACAATGATCGCGACGCGGGAACCGTCCTGCGTGGGCCCGCTTTCCAGTGCGGAAAGAAGAGACTCGCAGGGTGGGCAATTGGGCTTGATAAAGATCAGAAGCCACTTGCCGTTGCGCGCGATTTGAGCCGCCTGTTTCGTCGCGCCGTCGCTGGCGGTCACATCGAAGCTCGGCAACGCACGGGGCGGCAGCGCGGACGCGATGGCCGCAACCAGAATCAGAATCCCAAGTACGAAAGCTCTGCGCATATCAGTTCGCTCCTTTTGCCGCGGGCCGGGCTGAATGGCCGGTGACTCGCGAACTTTCGTTATACGTGCTGTCGCCCGGATTACCCACACCCACCAGCGCGTTGGTGAAGTTCACGATTTCCGACTTCTCCGTCGGGGACAGTCCGTCGAGCGCATCCGGATCGGAAAGTGTAAGCAGGTTCTGCATCGTGGTCTGAACCTGATTCGGATCGTTGTTCTGGGCGATAAAGTGCATCACGATGGCCGTTCCGTTCGGCGGAATGAATGCCGAGTAGGAATAGTCGTATTGGCCCGAGCTCGAAGACACCTCGATGAAGCTGAGCTGCGAGCCGGCATTCGCGTCGGTCACCAGGAACCCGACAGCCGGCGTAGCCGTTTTCCCGCTCGTCCCGTAGATCCCGTAGGTGTCGTTGGTCGTGGTTGGATCGACGAAGGTCGAAGTAGTGGCTCCGGACGCCAGCAATCCCTCTAGTTCGATGTAGACGTACTGCGCGGTGGGATAGGGGTTGCGCAGGTATTCAAGATAGCGGACGTAACCGCCGCCGGCGGGCGAGAAGGCTTTGCGGGTCACATAGAATCCGTCGATCTGCGTCTCTCCCAGAGTCACCTCGCGTCCGCTGAGATCGCTCTCATACTGCAGGTAGCACGGCGGCGTGCCCAGATTCTCGAAATACAACGTCTCCGCAATATTGAATGCAGGCTCTGTGCCGCCGACGGCGCCGCCACTGACCATTTGGCCTTTGCAGTTCACGTCATACTGGAAGCCATCCGGGCCGTCCAAGTTCGCTGTCTTGGTCGTGGGATTGAAGCTCGCCGCATCGCCAAGCGATACGTTGACGCTTGCGGTCCCACCTAGGGCCAGCTGGGTCTGGCTCACGCCCGAAGAGGCAGGCGAGGTGTTCAGCACATTCACATGAATCGTGCCGGCGAGTACGTTGGCCGCTGAATAGGAACCGTCGGAGCCCGCATTCACAGAAACGCTGTTCGCGATGCCGCCCGCCGCCGCGTCATAGTTCACCACCGTAACCGGAACGCCGGGCGCGGGCGTCTTTCCATCGCTTTGATAGATCACCCCCGAGACGGTTCCGCCGGCCAGTTGCACATTCAATGTCAGCGTGTCGCCGTCCGCGGCCAGCGTGCCGGTCGCGCTGCCCAGCACCGTATTGCCATCGAGGTACTCGGCCACGATGGTGCCGGTCCCGACGCCGGACAAGCTATAAACGCCGCTTTCTGACGTGTAGGCGGAAAGCTGCGCGCTCTCGCTGCTTGATGTGACGGTGACGGTCTTGTCGGCCAGCGGGTTGCCCGCGCTGTCTTTGAGTGTTCCTGTAACCGTCCCCGCAGCCTGGAGCGAAATGTTGACTGTGTCGGTCTCTGTCCCGGAAACCACTGTTCCCGAGGCCATGCCCTGGAGTCCGGAATAGGCAGACGCAGTGAGCGTGTAGGCTCCCGGTTCCATGCCCAGAATCTGGTACGTGCCGCTTGCATTGCTCTGCCCGCTGTAGCTGAGCATTGTGCCGCTGCCGCTCATCTGAGTGCCGAACACCGCAACGTCGGCGACCGCTGTCACGCCGTCGTGCTTGAATATCGTGCCTTGCACCACACTGACCGGCAGAGCGATGTCTAGTGTAACGGTCGCTCCGTTGCTGCTGAAGGACCCCGTCTGGCTGGCCGAGAGGCTATAGCTTCCATAAGGCACCTCGATGCTGGCTACCACCGTAAAGCTCGAGCTCACCGTGATGTTGCTGAACGAATACGCTCCGTTTGCATCCGTAGAAGTTGTGTTGATGGCATCGCCCGTGGGTCCATCCTCAAGCGTCACGTTCACCCCGATGAGCGGAGTCTGGCCGGCGCCACCATACACATGTCCCGTCACCGTCCCGGTGCTAGCGGCCGGATTAATGGCGATCTGAATGTTGCCCGCATCTTGCGCGGCGCTGACCGTGCCGGTGGTGCTGCCAAAGAATTGTTCGTTACCCGTACTCGAATTCTCGACCTGCGCCGCCACCGCGTAGTTGCCTAGCACGGAACTGATCACGAGTTGACCGCTGGAATTTGTGGTCCCTTCATATGTGTGCGTGTTCTCGTCATCTGTAAGGTAGACGATCGCCCCCGGAACCGGCTTGCTTGAGCCATTCTGCACCGTCACGGTGGCGCTGGCATAGGCCGGAAACTGCACGTTTTCGGTAAGCGTCTGGCCGTCGGTGGCAAGCTCCACGTTCGAGACGGAATAGACAAGATATGTCCCCGGCCGATAGATCGAAAAGGTCAGCGGAACATTCGCGGGAACAGGCGAAACAGTGTAGTTGCCGCCGGTATCCGTGGTCGTACTTTGGTAGAACGAGCCGGCAGTGGAACCGGATGAGAATGCGACCGTTGCATTGCTCGCGCCGCTGCCGTTCGGCAGCGTGACCTGGCCCTGAATTGTGCCCGCCGCGGGCAGCTTAATGGTCACCGCGGTGGTCGTGGCCCCGGTGCCAAAACTGCCCGACGCCTCGCCGTAGATCTCCTCGCTCGTAGTTCCCGGAAAATACGCAAGCACCGTGAACGGCGCAATGGGAATGTTCTGCAGAACTGCCGCGCCATTCGAGTCTGTCGTCTGCCCTGTGTAATTGAATCCGGCGCCATAGTTGACTTCAATCTGCGCATTTGCGGCCACGGCGCCGGTGCTCCTGAGCACTGTCACGTTCACAGTGCCCAATCCGGCAAATTGCAGATTCACCGTAGCAGTCGAGTTCGCGGTTACAGTGACCGTTCCGGACACAGGCGCATTCGTGGCCGGATCGAGAGCGGTCACGGTATATGTCCCCGGCGGAACATAGGGAAAGATGTAACTGCCGCTGGAGTTGCTGCTGGTGGAGCGGCTGAAGGTCTGCGTGTTGTTGACCAGACTCACCGTTGCCGCCTCGAACGCTCCAGACGCCGCCTTGATGGTTCCCGATACCGTGCCCGTCGGCGCAAGCTCCAGCGTTGCGCTGGTGGTTTGTGCATTCAGGATCTCGGCTGGAGCCGTCGCCTGCACCGGCGTACCCGTGAAGTTGAGTGTCGTATTCGGAATTGTGCCAATAACGGTGTAGCTTCCCTGCAGTACGCCGCTGATTGTGAAGTTCCCATTGCTGTCGGTGGTCACACCGGTTGCCAGCGTGGCGTCTTCCGAATTCTCAATGTTCACATTGCCGCCGGTGATCGGAGTCACACCGTCCGCGGCCAGGAACACTCCTTGCAACTGGCCCGTATTGCTGAAGATGACGTTGGTCTGTGCGGAAGTAGCGCCAGTTGCAAAGTTGCCGCTGACAAAAGGTGACAGGATGCTTGTCACCGGATTCTGCGCAGAGACGCTGTAGCTCTCGAGAGGCACGCCGGTAACGCTGTAGAGCCCATTCGCATCGGTTTTGCCGGATACGATCTTGCCGAAGATCAGATCCCCGCTGCGAACGCTCACCGGGGCGTCGGCCACTGGTGTGCTTCCGTCGCTGTCGAAGACCGAACCGCTCACCGACCCGGTGGCAGGCGGGCTGAGCGGCGGCAATGTGCTTACGCCGTTTGCGGGCAGACTGAAGTTTTGAATCTCGGAAATCTCGTCGACGGTCAGGCCTTCCAGAGCCTCGGGGGGCAACTGCACCAGGCGTTCCGCTGAGGCAACCGACGCCGCGGAGGTGGCTTGCTGCGAGGTAAAGTGCATGAAGATTGCGCTTGCTCCCGGCTGCACGGTCACATTGTCCCACTGATACGTGAGATCGCTCCCGCTATACGATGCGGATGCCAGCGTCTGCGCGGCGCCTGGCCCGGCCAGCACTTCGCTCACCGTGGGAGGTCCGGCGGGATAAGCAGTGTTGGTGCCGGTCGGACCTTCGACCATCCACTGCGTCGTACGGTCCACAGTCGGCGTGCCATTGGAATTCGCCATCAGGGCGGATTCATAGTAGTAGCCAAAGTACGTCTGCAACTGCACCGAGACGGTAACCGGCGTGGTGCCGGGGTTGGTGAGTATTTCGAGGTATCGGGCAAAATAGCCGTTCGATGGCACGTATACCTTCCTCGTGACGGTTAGATCGTCCAGGCCAGGCTCCTGCAGGCTGATCCCCTGATTGTTCAGTTCATAAATTGCAACCTCGTTCTCGCCGTATCCATATTCGCTCGACGTCCCGCCGGAGTCGATGAGGTAAAGCTCCTCCGCCCCGTCGTAGGCATAGTTGGTGCCGTATTCCAGCGATCCGTTGTAATAGATGTCGTATACGAAGTTGTTGCCGTCGGTCAGATCGACAGGGAATGTCGTAATCAGACTTGAGCTCATCTGGATATTGGCCGTCACCGGCTGTCCGTCGCTGGCGATCGTTCCCGTTGCGCTGCCCACCTGGCCCTTGGCGTAGTCTTCCACGGCGGCCACAAATCCGCCCACAGGCACGTTGCTTATTGAGTATTTGCCGTTCGCATCGGTCGTGGCCGAGAAGAATCCGCCCAGTGTCGGGTTCAGGCTCTGCAACGACACGAATTCATCCGCCGCCGCTGTCGAATCTGCGAACGTTACCTGGCCGCTCACCGTGCCCAGCCCATTAAATGCCAGATTCACCGTAACGATGGCGCCGTTGGCTTGCAGGACAACCAGACCGGAACGCGCCCTTTCGGCGCCGGAAGCATCGAACGCCTCCAACTGGTACGTGCCCAGCGGAAGTCCGCCAATGGCATAAGAACCATCCCCCGCCGTCGTCGCCGACCGGCTCACTGAAGTGCCAAAGGCAGTGACCTTCGCACCGGCTGCCGGTGTTACGCCGTTCAGGCCAATTACCTTGCCGGAAATCGTGGCTGCAGGCAACAGTTGCACGGTAACCGGGACAGTCGCTCCCGCAGCCAGCGTCACAGCCGTGTAACCGGAGAGCAGCGTTGCCGGATCCTGGGCTACCACAATCAGCGCAACCGCGGGCACCGCTGTGAAACTGATCGTGCCCCCTGCGTTGGCGGTTCCCTGCACATAGACGTTGGATGTAGTCGCATCGGTGACAGAGACGTTCGCGTTCGGAACGCTATTTCCTGATGCGTCGACGACGGAAACATTCAGCTTGCCCAGGCCAATGAGCTGGATGTCGATTGTCCGGCTCTGTCCTGAAGTTGCGATGGAGTTCTGCGCTGAGCCGTACTCGCCGTTTGCCGCGTTGTTCGCTGTCACCGTGAAGTAGCCGATCGGCACATAGGGGAATGAATAGTTTCCATGCGTATCGGCGGTTGCGGTGGGAGACGCTCCCGGTACCACCGGTTGGATACTTACGGTTGCATTGGCGGCGGCGCTGCCGTCCGCGTTGGTGACTACTCCCGAAACGCTGCCGGACGCGATCAGCGCTATGTTCAGGGTCACGACCTGGCCGCCGAGAGTGAGTTGTCCAGTCGTGCCGCCATGGAACCCTGACACCGGATCGCCGGCAAAAACACTCAACGAAGACGGCGGCACATTCGTGAAGGTGTAGACTCCGCTTGCGTTGGTTGTGGTCGATTGTGTAGTGACGCCGTTCGCTCCATTGATGGTGATCGTCACATTGGCATTGGGCGTGACCGCGGCTCCATTCGTAACTGTCCCCTGAACCGTACCGCTCACTGAGAGCTTCAGATTCTGCTTGGTGACCTGATTGCTCGCTACGCTCACGCTCACGCTGGCGGCGGCGTTGAGATTGACGTCATACGTCTCCAGTGTGTAGCCGGAGCCAACTGGAATGGCATTGAAAACAAAGTTGCCGCCGGAATCCGTTGTTGCATTCAGATTGTTCGCCCCAACCCGCAACTGCACCAGAAGGTTGATGTCGGGGCTTCCGGAAGGCGTCAGCACCTGGCCCTCGATGGTGCCTGACTGCTCAATGTAGATCGCCGTCGTAGTCACCGTTCCCGCTGTGATCGTCGCGATGCCCTGGCCGGTGAGAATGGTGTTCGGTACCGTGGCATTGAGGTTCACGACGCCCGCGGCCAGGTCGTTGAACGAGAAGCTCCCGTCAGGCTGAATCTGCGTCTGCAGCGGAGTAATAACGTTGGCCCCGCTCACAGTCACCATGCCTGACGTCACCACGGCGCTCCCCTGCTTGACTGTGCCCTGCACCTCGCCTGTGCCCGAGAAGATAACCGGCACCGTGGTCACTGTCTCCCCGGTCGCAAAGCCGCCCCCATACAGCGGCGATTGTTCCTGTGCCACGGGATCGTAGGCTTGCACATTGACGTTTTCAATCGGAATCGTGATCGAATTGCCGTTGGCCGTGACCACCGATGCGACGTTATAGTCACCAGTCGAATCCGTCTGTGCGAGCCAGGTCCGGTTGAAGATCGGGTCGACGCTCTGTACCGAGACATTCGCACCCGGCGCGGGCGTCACTCCATCGGCATAGGTGACCGGGCCATTGACCACGCCATTGAGCGCGGGCAGGGCCGGCAGGGTGCTGGTGAGACTCTGCGGGACAACGAAGTTCACAATGCTGGCCTGGTCCGCGCTGGTCAGGTCTACGAGCGCCTCGGGCGGCAGTTGCACCAGCCGTTGCGCGGCGGTGCTGGCGCTGGCCCGCAGCGTCTCCTCGCCGATGAAGTGCATCAGCTCGACGGTGCCCTTGGCCGGGACCTGCACGCTCTGCCAGGCCTGCGTAAGTGCGCCGTCCACCTTGGTGTAATTCACAGTGAACGCGGCTGCAGTGGTCTGCACCGCTGCCCCGGCTCCATCGAACACGTTTACCACCGGCGGATAGGTGTCGATGGTGGCCAGGAATGGATCGATATCCACATAACTGCCGATGATGGCCCACAAGTCGCGATTCGTGCCGCTCAAATTGAACACGCCGTTGTAGCCCGTCGTGGTGGCGTCCACCTGCGGCGGGAAATACTCTGTATAGGTCGGCGCCAGCAGCCGGGCAAAGCGGTAGTTCGAGAGCAACTGAACATCCACGGTGATCTCGCTGTCCGTCGGATTCTGCAGCACCTCGATGTAGCGCGCGAAGTAACCGTTTTGCGGGACGTAAATCTTGCGCGTGACATTCAGTCCGGCAACACCGGTTTGCGTAATCGACAGTTGCCCATCCGCATCCACAGTCGCCAGATCCGATCCCGTGAAGGGAACCGTATTGCCGTCTGCGACCAGCGACAGAGCCAGCGCCGCGCTGTCCGTCCCATTGGGCGGAAGGTCGCGCGTATCGCGGAAAATCTGGAACATCTCCGAATCGCCCGACCAGACTTTGTCGGTGCCGTCGAAAAGCGATCCGTTCTTTTGCACTCCATACGAGAAATCGTCGGCGTCGTAGAGCGTCACCGCCAGCGGTTGGCCGTCGGTCAGCAATCCAATGTTGACCTGGATCGTCGCCCCATCCTTGCCGATCGTCCCCACGCCCGTTCCAAACTGGCTCGGCGTCAGGCCAAGCGATGTTGCATCGACACTGACCGAGCCCACCGGCACATTGGTGAACGTAAAATTCCCATTGGCGTTGGTCTGCGCGCTGTACTCCTGCGTCCATCCGGGCACCGAACTGTGCAGCACAACAGAAGCCGCAGCCGGCTTGCCCGCGGGAGACGTGACCACGCCGGTCACGGTTCCTTCGCCGATCAACGTGAGGTTCTGGGTAATCTGCTGTCCCTGTTTGGCAATTGTGAGCCCCGAAGCCGCGGCGCGCTGGTTCCCCATCGAATCGACGACCGCAACGGCATGGGTTCCCGCCGGCACCAGTGTGAATTGGTAAGCGCCGCTGGTGCTGGTCGTAACGGTATCGGCGCCATCGAGAACCACGCTGAGCAGCGGCGCCGGCGTCTTTCCATCGGGCTGGTACACCGTGCCCGAAATCGTTCCCGAAGATGCCAGCGTAACTGTCACTGAGTCCGTTCCATTGGCGGTTACGCTGGAGTTCGCCATCCCGGAGAGTTGTGTTGCCGGGTTCACCGCCGATACGCTGAACGTGCCGGCCAACACCTTGCTGAACACCGCCGTCCCATTAGCCTGTGTTGTGGCCGAGTAAATGGGCGTGGAGAAGGAATTGCTCTGGATACTGACCTGCGCGCCGGCCACGGCGTTTCCCGAGCCATCCACCACGCTCACCGTAACCTGTCCAAGGCCGAGCAGCTGGACATTCAGTTGATCCTGCTGGTCCTGCGTGGTGATGCTGGTTTGCGCGGTGCCGGCGTCTCCGGTAGCTGCATCGAGCGCATCCACGCTGTAGTTGCCCACTGGCACGTATTGGAACGAGTAGTGCCCGGAGGCATCCGCATTCCCCATGAATCCGGTGTATCGAACCGAAACCTGCGCTCCTGGAACCGGCGTGACTCCATCGCTGCGCAGAATGTTTCCCGAAAGAGTGCCGCTCGCGCCCACGGTGATGTTCGACGTCGCCGTCGCGCCATTGCTCTGAATCTGGCCGTTTGCCGTTCCCGACAGCCGCGTGATCGGAGACATGGCCGTCACTGAATACTTGCCGACAAAGACTCCGGGGAAGGAGTAATTGCCGTTTGCGTCCGCGGTCGTCGTGAGCTGTTGATTGATCAGGCCGACGTTCACCAGGCTGACATTCGCGTTGGCTACGCCCTGCCCCAGTGCGTTCGCGATTGCACCGCTCACAGTCCCCTGGCCGAGGAAGTAAATGTTCTGGCCATCGGTCAGGCCCGTGGTCACCAGCGTTCCTTTGGTGGTCCCGCGATTGCCGCTGTTATCCGAGGCGGTCAGGATAAAGTTGCCCAGCGCCACAAAACCGAAGTTGAAATTGCCGGTTTCATTGGTAACTGTTGTGGAAACCTGCGGGCCGCTCAGCGTCACCATGACGCCGGCGCCCACTGGCGTAGTCCCATCCCGGCCTATGACCTGCCCTGCGATGGCGCCGTACCCGCCCAGCGTAATGTTCTCGACGAGCGACTGACCCTGCACAAGGGTGCCCGTGGCCTGGCCCCGCAACCCCGTCGCCGGATCCTGCGCAGACACCGTGATCGGCCCGGGTTGCAGATTAGAAGTAAAGTAACTCCCCGTGTTGTTTGTCGTAGCGGTGAGTGTGAGCGCGCTCGAACTCACCGTGACATTGGCGCCCGTGACCGGCAATCCTTTGGGATTGTCGATCGTTCCAGTGACTACGCCCTGGCTCAACTTCAACACGATCGCGCCTACGTCGGTGGTGGCTCCGTTGGCTCCAACAGGGGTGCTGGCGGAGTTTCCATTCAACACCGTGTTGTCCGATTGCACAGCCGTGGCCTGGACCACGAAATTGCCCAGGTCGGCTGGCACCAGCGGAATCGTGAATGCGCCGGTGCTGTTGGTGGTCGCGGTGAAATATTGGAAGATCACCACGCCCGCATTGGCCACCGGGTTGCGCGAGCTGTCCACCACGCGGCCCACGATGGTGTTGGTCGGGTCCGGCACCAGCGGATTCAGGCCCAGCTTGACCTCAATGCCATCGGGAATCCCGTCGCCGTCGGTGTCGGGATTCAGCGGGTTGGTGCCCAGTTGCACCTCCTGCCCATCGCTCAGCCCGTCGCCGTCGGTGTCGGGATTCAGCGGATCGGTGCCCATCTTCACTTCTGCGCCGTCATTCAATCCGTCGCCGTCGGTGTCCGCTACATGCGGATCGGTGCCCAGCAGATACTCCTGCAGATTGGTGAGCCCGTCGTTGTCCGGGTCGAGGGCTGCATCCGTCGGATCGTTGGGATTCAGTCCGTGCGCAATCTCCCAGGCATCCGGCATGCCATCGCCGTCGGAGTCTAAAACCGTCGACACGTTGATGGGTACCGTGGCGATGATCCCCTCGAGATGCGCGGTGATGATGGCCAGGCCGTGTCCCACGGCGGTCACCACGCCTTCGGTCGATACGGTTGCGATGGCTGGGTTGCTGGTGGTGTAGGTAATCCCTGAAGTCGACGGCGTCACGTCGTCGGGACTGCCATCGGTCTCGATTGCCTTCGCAGTTAGCTGCGACGTGTCCCCGACCCGGTTCAGCAGCGTGCCGTCGGTCACCAGCTGCAGCGTGAGCGGCAGCGGCGTGATGGTGCCGAGGGCTATCAAGGGAATCTGGTTGTTGCCGCTGGGATTCAGCAGCATCGGAGCGGACTCTCCGCCCAGCGTCGTGCCATCGGGCTGCACGCAGGTCACACGAACCCGATACTTGCTTGCGTCGACAGGGAGATTCGGAATCGCAAAGGTGCCGTCGGCGTTCACCTGAATGGAGCGATTCTGGATGGTTGCGACACAGTTCTGGCCCAGGGGCGACTGCTGCGCGCGGCTTTCGACGGCGCACAACCCGGTCATCGCAGCCAGGATTGACAGCGCTATGCAGAGCTGGAGCGCCCATGGGCACAGCACAACCTCGGCGCCGCGCGTGAGCGCTTCGCCGGGACTGCCCGATCTCTGTCGCATTTGATTCAGCATTTCGCTGTCCTTCGCTTCACTCAGCGCACCACCGTGGTCACGCTCTCCTTGCCCTTGGGATAGTCGGTGAAAAACTCCATCTGGCCCTTGGCGCTGTCATAGATGGTGGGGTCGTAGGAGTGGATCGGTGATAAAACCCCGCTCTGCTCGATGCGGCTCCGGCCGTCGAGCGCGTAGATTGAAAAGTTGTCGGCGGCCAGTTCCTCGGTTGCCAGCCACTTGTCCTTGTAAAGGCGGAATGGCAGCGCGTCCGAGAAGCTTTTTGAGGGGTCTCTGGGATCGGCAATACGAAAGACAATCAGCACATACGGGCCGGATTCGAGCCGCTGCTCCAGCGTGACCACCCTGCCGGCGAAGGCGTGCTGCCACGCACCGCGCCAGAAGTCCGCGTCCTGGTGATGGGCCTGGTTGTCTGCTTCCAGCTTCTTGCGCGAATCGGGGTCCCAGTTTGAAAGCCACCAGTCGTAATCGAGCGTCGTCATGGACGAGAGAAACGCGATGCAGGCTTCTTCTGGGGTTGTGTAGCTGGCGGTAGGGCGCTTCACCTCCTCCACCGCAACCGCGGGCGTGTACCGGTAGCGCGCAAAGTTATAGACATATTGCACGGTGAACTTGCTGTCCTCGCGTTCCGCTGTGGGAAAGATCGGCTTGGGCAGGATCGATGAGGTGCCGGCAATCGGCGAACGAGTCACGGGATCGTATGGGATGGACTTGACGCCGGGCGCCGCAGACTCCGCGCCGCTGGACGGCGGTGGACTGGCCGCCTGCCCGCTCGCCGCAATGCCGCCCAGGCCAGCAGCCAGCAGCATCAGTGTCATTCCCAACCGAATTTGAGTCATCTTCATCTGCATCCTCCGCTGCCGAACGCGCGCCGCGCCGGTCATGGAATACTCTGCGAACCGGTGGCAATGGGCCCGCCACGAAAGAGCACGACGTTTCCGGCCCATCCGATTTTTCCGTCAAGGAATTTGAACGAAACCTGGCCCGTGAGGTCGTTCACGCTCACGTCCCAGCTGACCTGGTGGCAGCCAAAATTGGAATTCATCGTGATTCCGGTGCTTGCGCTGAGGTCCACATTGGCCAGTTCTCCCGGCAGGCTACCCCCGTAGCCCGCGGAGATAGTCCCGCCCCCGCCCAGGCCGCCGCTGATGCAATTACCGTTGCATTGGCTCTTGTGGTAAGTCGCGCTGAGGTCCTCGCTGATTCCGAAGCTGGCATAGGGACCGACCGCGTACTTGGTGCCCGGAATCGTAATCGTGTATTGCGGCACATACACTTTGCTGATGGTCGTGCTGAGCGAAAGCTTGGCGGTCTGCTGGTCATCTTCGGCCTTCATGATCTTCTTCATCTCGCAGCAACTGTACTTCGTGCTGCTGGAGTAGGAGACCGAAAGCGATCCTGCGTCGTCCTTGCCCGTAAGCATGTTTACGTAATCCTGAACTTTCTTAAACGCACTGGTGAAGTCGAAGCTGAACGATGTACCGGTGACCGGGTTGGTGTCCGGAACCGGCGTACCGATGCAGGCGCCGTTTGCGTTGCATTTATCGGGATTGGTGCAGAAGACTCCGTCGTTGCAGGAAGAGCCGGCAGGCTTCTTTTTTGCTTTGCAGACGCCGTTCTTGCATATGCCCTGTTTCAAGTAGCAGGTGTTCTTGCCCTGGCTCGGGTTGGGTTTGCCGCACGAGTTGCCGGTGAGAGGCGTATGCGAACAACCGCAGGGGGCGTTGAATGAATCCTGTGTGCAGTCGTTGTCGTCGTCGCAACTCACCGTGCAGTTGATCGGCGGAGGCGGAGGCAGCTGATGTCCCCATCCCGCCTTAACAATGCCAAATCCGGGGTCGCTCACGATCACCGAGCCATCCGGGCTCACGCGCGCCGTGCCCCCGGAGACGAACTGCTCCAGGTCGTGATCGTACTGGTAAATCTCCGTCACCGTGCCTGGAGCCATCCCGCTCACATTGGGCAATTGCACCTGGATGGGCGGGTTGAACTTGGCGCCCGCCGGCTGGATGGTCCACACCAGAGGCGCCGACACGCCGTTGACCGGCTCCATCGGCACCATGTCCACCTTCACCTGCGAAACACTCAGCTTGCCGACATGCGATCCATCCGGGAAGGTAACCGAGTTGGGCTGCACCGTAAATGCCACGCCCGGGACTCCCGTCATGGTCAGCGTGACTGGCTGGTCGCCGCCCACGGTCTGCGCATTCTCAGTGTCCACAGCCGGCAGATAGATCGGCTTGTCCAGCGAGTTCGCCACGCCGGGCAACGCCTGCAGCACAAACGACAGCGAGGGGTAGGTGATCGTGCTGCTGCTGGTTGAGCCGTCGATCAGCAGCGTCACCGTGCCCACCGGTGCGCCGCTGAGCGTGAATTGCCCCTGGGCGTTTGTGGTGGTTCTCAGGTTCGTGCCCTCCAGGCTGGCGGTCGCACCCTTCACCGGCGTGTTGGTGTTATCGAGCACGACACCGGTCACGCTGGTCTGCGACGGCGGCCCCGGAACGAGGCCCGAAGCCTGGAAGATAACCGGAGATCCCATGTCCCCTTTGAAATCGGCTGACACCAGGTTGTTGCCGATGCCTTCCTGCATGCCCAGCGTCACGCTCACCGTGGCCTTGCCGTCGGAGTTGGTCTCCTGTGTGACCGTGGTTTCGCCGCCAATGTTGCCGCCGCCCGCGGTCACCGTAAACGTGACTGAAACGCCCTCAAGAGGATTACCCATCCGGTCGGTGACGATCACCTGGAATGGCTGCGGTGCTCGCTGCCCGATGATGCCGCGTTGATGTTCGCCGATCACGGGATGGATAAATGCCGGCTGAGCGCTGGTGCTGGTAGCGGTGAAAACTGCCTGTCCGGTAAATCCCGGAGACGTGGCGGTGACCTGGTTGATGCCGACGCCGGCGCGCGATCCGATCTGGAAGAGCACGCTGGCGTGGCCCTTTGCGTCCGTTAGTACTGACAACGCCCGTCCCTGGCTGGGCAGAACCTCTACTTGTCCATCGCTCCGTGTGACCGTAAAGGTCACCGGCCGTCCCGCCATCGGCTGTCCATTGGCGGCCACCAGCTGCGCCACCAGCGGCTCGGGCAGGACGGAGTTAATCACGCCTGTCTGGCCATTGCCTGAAACCGCCAGGATGCTTTGCTGCGTGATCTGTGCCTGGTATCTCACCTGAACCGAGGCTTGGCCCGTATTGCCGGCTTTGTCCGTAGCTACAACCGCGATTGTGTTCAGTCCCGGAGAAAGCAGAATGTTGGGCGCGGAAAAGCTGCGATTGACAACGCTTGCCGCCACGCCATTCACAGCTACTGAGACATTCTGCGCGTTCACCGTCCCGGCCACCAGGTCGCTTACCAGTCCGCTGACCGTAATTTGAGGTGAGAAGACTTTTGCCCCCGCCGCCGGCGAAACAATGGAGACGGAGGGAGGAGTGGTGTCGAGCGTGACACTTACGCTGGCGGTCCCGGTGCTGCCATTCTTGACCGTCGCCGTGGCCGTGATCAGGTTCACGCCCTCCCGCAAGGCAACGGACTTGGCGGTCCACTTCTCACCCGACACTAAGGCCTCGGTGCCATTCACTGAGACCTTTGCCCCGCTTGCCGCAACCGTGCCGCTCACGGCGATCGACGGTATGTTGGTGAGTGTTCCGGGCATGGGCGAGGAGATGGTGACACCCACCACGGCGGTAACGGTCGCGGTGGTCGTCGCCGAAGCCGAAACCGTCCCATCGTTGACCGTGAGCGTAACCGTGTAGACGCCCGCGGCGGCATACTTGTGCGTGGGCTGCGCTCCCGTGGCGGTTGTCTTGTCGCCAAAATTCCAGGCATAGGTCAGCGTCGTGTCGGACGGGTCGAAGGACTGCGTCCCGTCGAATTGAATGGTCTGGCCAGGTATCCCGGAGTACGGGCCGCCGGGGTCGGCTACGGGAGCCGCTGCGGCAGCCGAGATGACCGCCGTCGTCGATGCCGAACCCGAGCCGCCGTGGCCGTCCTCGACCGTGAGTCCGACCTCGTAGGTACCGGCCGCGCTATACGTGTGCGTCGGGGTCTCGCCGGTTCCGGTAGTTTTGTCGCCAAAGGTCCATTTGTAGGTCAGCGTGTCACCGCTGGGCCCCGTCGACTTGCCGCCGTTGAAGGCGACCACTTCGCCGGCCACACCCGTGTAGGGGCCGCCCGCGTTGGCAGTCACCCCCGCTGTCATGAGGATGGTCAACGAGGTCGTGGTCAAGTTGGTTCCGCCATGCCCGTTGTCAACGGTGAGCGTCACGTTATAGGTGCCGCTGCTTGCATAAGTGTGCACCGGCGTTGCGCCCGCTGCGCTTTCGCCGTCGCCAAAACTCCACGCATAAGTCAACGGATTTCCATACCCGCCACTCGACCTGCTCCCGTCAAATTGGATGGCCTGCCCGGCAACGCCTGAATACGGCCCGCCGGCATCCGCGACCACGGCTGTTGCAGCCTCCTTGATCGTCGCCTGCGTCGTTGCGGAACTGCTCTTGCCGTGGCCGTTGTCTATGGTCAGGATCACCGTGTACCTACCGGCCGCGGCATAGGCATGCGTCGCGCTGGCGCCCGAACCCTCGGCGCCGTCTCCAAAGCTCCATGTGTAGGTAAGTCCAAACCCGCTCGAATCGCGCGATCCTGACCCGTTGAACGAGATGCTCTGCCCAACGGTCCCGGCGTAGGGTCCCCCATGAAGGACAGTCAGCGGCTGTTCGGGCGCGGAGATGGTCACCGTAGTGTGGGCGCTGGCCGTCGCTCCCAGGGCGTCGGTGCCGGTCACCGTCACCGCGTAGAGCCCGGCGCTCGCATAGGTGTGTTGCACCTTGGCGCCGGCAATCAGGCCATGGTCGCCGGTCTCCCAGGTCAGGGTCAGGCGGCTTCCATTTGGATCCGTCGATCCCGATCCATCGAAGATGACAGGGGCGCCGGCAGTTCCCGTGTAAGGTCCGCCGGGCACGATTGTGGGCACATGCAAGGGCGCCTCAACGCCAAAGGCGCCCCTGGCAGCGATAGTTCTTCCGTCCGTGGATAAGGTCACATCGCGCGGCCCGATTGCCGCTGTGGAGTTTATGCTGAGCCTGGCGATGGCCAGCGTCGCGCCTTTGACAGTGACCGGGCCCGGTGCGCCCGCGGCTGCTCCGCCCACAGAGACACCCGCCCCAAAGCTCGCCAGGGTCGCGCCCTCCTTGAACTTTGTGAAATGCCCCGCAATAGTCACCGTCAAAGTCTGTCCGGCGTGCGCCGAGGCAACGGCGATGGAGGCAATCGAAGCCGGGGGGTCGATCGTGATGCTGGCGGCATTGCTCGATGAAAACTTTGCGCCGCTGGAGTCGAGACCGGAGAGGCTTACGTTATAACCTGCCGGCGCCGCCGGGCGCAGGCTGGACGGCACCGTTACGGTAATCAGGTAAGTCCCGTTGCCCTGGTCCTCGGTCGAGCCGGATTTCGCGGATGCAACCGCCGTCGAACCGCCCGCCGGCGCGAAAGCCACGGTGATATCCTTGGCTGCCACGGAGCGCCGCAATCCGGAAATCACCAGCTGAATCACATCTCCCGACTGCACAGTCGAGTCGCCGCGTGCGGTTACCATCACCGCCGCGGACGTCGCACCCTGCCCGCCCCAGGCCCTGCCGCCTCCGCCCCAACCCCACGCCAGTACCCCGAGAAACAGCAATACCCGCGCCGCCCGGGATGGGCCGGCCTGGAGACCTGTTCGCTGACCCTGGATCACGAAGGATTCTCTGCTTGTCCTGCTCACCCCGCCCCACTCCCCGCCATGGTTCAGACAGCATTTTCATCGCGCTTGCCGGTCTCTCCGACCGGATTGCCAGGACCAGAAAACCGATTGCTGTATTCAAGTGGAAAACTTGTGCGCCATATCACGCAAAAATCTTCCGCATTGGGTGGGTCGGGGAATTTCGTGATATCCGGGCGGGGTTTAACACTCCATTTATCGGAGAATGTCGTGATCCGTCCCGGCCGAGTCGCGCGCAAACGATCGAGGGTTGGCTTGCTTGCAGCCATCGCCCTGGTCTCGGCCTGGTGTGCCGCATCCGTCGGGCAGCAGGGACCTGAGCCAGAATTGCCCGCGGTCCACGGCATCGCAGGCGGCTATAGCCTCCCTTTCGGCCCCAACCGCTTCCTTCCCAGTCAGGCAGAGGCGCAATTCTCCGGATTCCTCGCCCCTTCTGACTTTCCCACCGCGGAGTATTGCGGCGTCTGCCACCAGGCAATCTATCGCCAGTGGCGCGAGTCGGTCCACGCCAACTCCTTCCGCGCGCCGTTTTACACCAAAAATGTCAACCTCCTGATCGAAGAGAAAGGAATTGAAGCTAGCCGCCATTGCGAGGGATGCCATAATCCGATCGCTCTTTTCACCGGCGCGCTGACACCGGGCAGCCCAGTGAAACGCGACTTCGATGCCGACGGCGTCACCTGCACCACCTGTCACTCCATCGTGCGCCTAAAGCCCGAGACCGGACTGGCCAGCTATGTAATCGGAAAGCCTGCGGTTCTGGTGGACGACCAGGGTAACCCGGTGCCCGGTTTGCCGGGCGACGCACAGATCCTGAGCCACAGGAGCTGGCACAAGCGCGCCATGATGCGCGATTTCTATCGCACCGCAGAGTTCTGCGGCGCCTGCCACAAGGCCAACCTGCCGCCGGAACTCAATGGCTACAAATGGCTGCGCGTCTTCTCCACTTACGACGAGTGGCAGCAGTCTTCCTGGTCTCGCCAATCGCCCGCGCCCTTCTACAAAAAGGACACTGTCTCCACCTGCCAGACCTGCCACATGCCGCGCGTCAGTGGAGAAGACATGGCCGCCGCGCCGGATGGCTCGATCGCTTCCCATCGCTGGCTGGGCGCGAATACGGCGATCCCCGCTTATTACGGCTACCCGGATCAGCTGCAGCAGGTCATTGATTACCTCCGGACCGACAAGCTGAAAATCGACATTTTCGCTCTGGAAGCCGATGCCGGCCCTTCTGCTTCGAAGGCTTCATTGGGTTCCCCAAGTACTGGAAGTCCACCGGTTCTTCGCCCTGTGGGCAAGGATTTACCATCACGCGCGCCTGCCACACCTACCGTCCATCTGGCACAGCAGCCCTTCCTGCGCAGCATCGTCGCTCCCATCGACCGGAGCAGCTTCCGAATTCTGCCTGGAAGGCCGGTCACGGTTTCGGTCGTAATCACCAACACCGGCATCGGCCACAGCCTGGTTCCCGAGCAGCGCGACTTCTATGAGAGCTGGGTGGAGTTCACTGTCACCGATGCGGCGGGACAGATGATCTTCTCGAGCGGCGGCCTCGGCCCGGACGGCGCCGTCGACCCCGCCGCACACACCTACACCAACCGAATCATCTCCCGCCAGGACAGCTTCCTCGACAAGCATCAGGTGTGGTCGGCGATTGTCCGCGCTTACGACAACACCATCCTGCCCGGCCGCTCCGACCTGGTGCGCTACCGATTCACCGTTCCCACAGACAGCACGGAACTGACTGTCACTGCCAAAGTCAATTACCGGCGCTTCCGCCGCGCCTTTTCCGACTGGGTGTTTGGAGAATCCGCCTCCGCGCCCGACCGTTATCCCACGGTCGTCATGGCGGAGAAGACGCTGCGCCTGAAAGCCGGAGACAACACCGCGCAGTCCGCCAATCCGGCCCCCGCCGCATTGCGATGGAACAACTACGGAATAGCCCTTCTTGACCAGCAGCAATTCGCCGCCGCCGCCGAGGTCTTTGAGCACGAGGCAACCCTCAACCCCTCGCAGCCCGACGGCCTGCTCAATGCCGGAGTTGCCTACTATATGGACGGCGATTACGACCATGCTTTGAAGCTTCTGGCCGCGGCCGGACGCATCGAGCCGGGCAATCCCCGCGTCCGCTGGTACGAGGGGCTCTGTTATCGCTGGCAGTTTCGCTACGACTTCGCCATCGACAAGCTCGCTCCTTTGGCGGCCCTATTTCCACGCTTCCGCCAGGTCCACGATGAATTGGGCTACATGTACACCGCACGCCATGAATATTCCGCGGCCCGGCGGGAGCTTGAAAGCGCGCAGGCCATCGACCCCGATGACCTGACAGCCCACCGCTGGCTGGCAACCGTCTATCAGAAGCTCGGCATGAACACCGAGGCTGCGCGCGAAACCGCGCTCACCAGCATGGAGAAGGAAGATCCGGTAGCCGGATGGGATGTGCAGCGCTTCTGGCAGCAGCATCCTGAGATTGCCCGCGAAGTCCTCCCATATCATGTCCACAGTGACGACCCCTCGGATATGCAACGGCAAGCGCAGGAAAATAATGACCTGCAGAACGCGCCCAGCCGGCTGTGGTTCTTGCAGTGAGTTCAACTTGAATCGATAGAATTACCAAAGTTACAGTGCGCCTCGCTCAAGGTTCACCCCAAAGTGTTGAAGAATTAAAAGAATAGGCTGGATTTTCCACTTCCTTCTCTGTCAATCTGAAACCCTCACGGTCGGGTCATGCTTTCAACGCGGCTTCCCTCGCTCATCTGTTGCATGAGGCAACGGCCTCTCGAGTCTTCCTCACGGGAAGCTCTGCCCTTTGTGTGTCCGCGGCCGGCCCGTGCGAAGCAATCACCCCAAGTCCAGGAGGCTCATCCATGAGGACCAGCGCCGCGCGCAAGGAGCCCTTCATCCTGCACCGGGATGCCTTCGATTCCCTGCTGCTCGCCCTGCATCCCGACCGGCACGCGGCCAGCGAGGAATATGAACGGCTGCGCGCGCGCCTGGTTCGCTTTTTCGCCTGGCAGGGCGCTCACGAGCCCGAACACCTGGCCGACACCAGCATGGACCGCCTGGCCATGAAGCTCTATCGCGGCGAACAGATCCTGGATCTGCGCAACTACCTTCACGGCATCGCCCGCATGATTCTGCGCGAGTTCCGCAACGTGCGCCTGCGCGAGGAAGCACTGCTGCAGAAGGCCGCTCGCGGGTGGAGCAACGCTGCACCCGAATCCGATGCAGAAGAACTCTACGAGGCGCTGGAACAGACCCTTGCCGCGCTGCCTCCAGACCAGCGCAACCTGATGCTGCGCTACTATTCGGCTGCCAGCCACCGCGAACAGGTTGCCTTGCGCCTCAGCATCGCTGCCGAGATCGGCATCTCAGCCAACGCCCTCAGAAACCGGATGCTGCGTCTGCGCATTGAACTTGAGCAGAGCACGTTACGGGAATTGTCCCGCAGAAAAAAGTTCTGAGATACGCGGCCCCAATCGTTCACATACTAGAGAGATGATTGGAGCCGGCGAACACGTTCGCACCCTCCCGCGTCTACCTGGACATGCGATGAGCGATGCGATGTTGGTCCGTAACTACATTCTGGATCGGCTGTCGAAAGAAGATCGGGACGAGTGCGAACGCCGCTTTCTCTTCGATCCCAATTTCGAATCGCTCATGCTCCAGGAAGAGCAGGATCTTCTTGACGACTATGTCAGCCTGCGCCTCGGAGAGGAAGAAGCCGGCGCAATCCGCGGCCGTGCGGAGCAACATCCTGAATTCCGCCTCCGCCTTCTTCTTGCCGACGGCCTGCGGCGCGCGACGGCGACAGCATAAACCTGACTGAGGAGGCACCTTCCCACGGCTGTCCCGCGCTCCATCCTACCCGGCAGCGAATGCCAGGGTCAGCACCGTGATGTCATCTTCCTGGCCGAAACGCTGCGCACCTTCGGCGATCTCTCTGGCGGGCATCAAAGTGAGGCTGGAAAGGCGCTCGAAACCGTAAAGCTCCCCTTCCGGCGAGCGCGCTTCCGGCACGCCGTCGGAGAGCAGGACGAGCCGCTCTCCCGGAGCCAGCCGCCCATGCACCAGTTCATAGGACTGGTCCGGGACCAGGCCGAGCGGCAGCGCCGGCGGCGTGTCGAGCTCGCGTCCGGAAAGATAAGGAGCGATGTGGCCTGCGTTGGCCAGCGTGTATTCGCCGGAGAGCGAAATGCGGATGCAACAGGCCGTGGTGAAGCCCAGCTGGCCCTGCGCGATCAGTGCGTTGTTGAGTCGGAAGAGAATGTCGCCGGGGTCATGCGAGGTTTCGCCGCGCAGCGCGCCCAGGATCATCGCCACGCGCATCGCCGCGGTCAGGCCCTTGCCCGAGACATCGCCCACAATGGCGGTGAGGGAGCCGTCGGGCGCCGGCGAAACGTAGTAGAAATCGCCCCCAACTTCGCTGGCAGGCAGGTACACGGGGTCCACCTGGAAGCCGGGCGTGGCGTGCGAAGCGCTCTGCAGCAGCAGTTGCTGCACGGTGCTGGCCGCGTGCAGCTCCGCGGCAAACGCGGCGCGGGCGCGAGCCGCATCCACCATTTCCGCGCATAGCAGCGAGTTCGCAATCGCAGCCGCGGTTTGCAGAGCGATGGTGTTCAGCAGTTTTAGATTGGCAGCGGAGTAGGATGCGCCGGCTTCCGTATTGGCCAGGGCGATGATGCCCACGGTCCGCTGCCCGGCGCGCAGCGGCGCGCACATCAGCGCTCCGAGTGTGCGTTCGGAATCTTGAGAGCGGGAATCGGAGGCGCAATCGTTGACGATTTCAGCGATGCCCCGCTCCAGAATCGATGCAGCGAAGCGCGAGTCAGGTAAAAGTGGGCCTGGATCGAGGCTTGAGCCGCCCGCTGGATCGATGGAGGAAGGTCCAAAGGATGCCGTTCTTGAAAGCGGGCCATCCGGCCTTTCCATTACCAGGATGCCGCCGTGCGTTGCGGGAATGAGCCGCTGCGCCTGCGCCAGCGCGGACTGGCTCACGGCAGACAGATTCAGCAGTGCCGCGAGTTGCTCTGAGAGCTGCTCGATCAGGTGCGCTTCCCGGTAGAGATGAAGAACCTCGGAAGCCAGCGCGCGGCCCTCCGACTCGCGCGCCGCCAGGTGCGTGAGCAGCGCTGCCAGTGCTGCCGCAGGCGCGGCGGGTCCGGTCACGAAACCCAGCGTTGCATCCTCAAAGCGCACCGACACGCGAGCCTGGCTGGCCGAATCCTCTGACGAAATCTGGCCCAGAAAAGCCCTGCCCGAAGGATCGACAACGCAAGTGCTCGAGCCGAGCGTCTCCCACAGAGCTTTGAGAGCCGAATAACTGCCGGACTTAGGGCTGAGCAGGGCTCTCAGGGTCACGCTCGCCATAAGCTCACAATCCGGCTGCCGGCAGGCCGAGAACGGAGCGGGCTTCGGCCACCAGCGCGTCCGGGTCGAACGGCTTGGTCATATACAGGTTTGCGCCCACCTCCAGGCCGCGCTGGCGATCGAACTCCTGGCCCTTGGCCGTAAGCAGCACAATGTGGATGTGGCTCAGACCCATCTCGTTCTTCACTGCGTTGCACACGTCGAAGCCGTTCTTCTTGGGCATCATCACGTCCAGGAAGACCAGGTTGGGCTCTTCTACGCGGATCGTCTCCAGCGCCTCTTCGCCGTTGCTCGCCGTGAACAGCTCAACGCCTTCGTCTTCGAGCTCCTCCAGGGACTGCTGGATCAGCGTGCGCAGATGTGGCTCGTCGTCGACAATCAGGATCTTCATGGTTTTCATTGATAGATAAGAAACAGAACGTTCTCCATTCCTTTCTCGAAGCGCAGCGAACGCACCGCTTCGTCACTGGAAAGGAGCGAACTCAAAATGATGATGTCCGGCTTGGAACTCACGGCACGCGAAACCAGCTCGGAGCCGTTCGACTCAACCACCTCGTAGCCACGCGTTACCAGGACATCGGTGAGAGTGCGAATAGTGGATACATCTTCGTCCACCACCATCACCTTCCTCTTTGACTTGCCCTGGTCGAGCAGCGCATCCACTTCGTGGAACAGCGATGCCGTATCGATGGGCTTGGTCAGATAACGGTCCACGCCCAGGCGGAATCCGCGCTCTTTGTCCTCGACGACAGACAGGATGATAATCGGAATGTCCATCGTAGCGGGGTCGTTTTTCAGCACCGCCGCCACGTCGAAGCCATTCATCTCCGGCATCATGACGTCGAGGATGATAAGGCCTGGGGTCTCCTCGCGGATCAGGGCGAGCGCCTTGCGGCCATCCTCGGCGAGGCGCACCACATAGCCCGCCTCAGAGAGTTCCTGCTGCAGCAGGGAGCGGATGTTCGGGTCATCGTCGACCACAAGGACGAACTTGTTCCGCACGTGGTGATCGGGGACCCGCTCGCGTAACTGCCGCACAAGGGATTCAATATCGACAGAGCGCCGGACAGGCAGCAGTTCCAGCTGCTCCTGGCCAATCGTGGGCAGCGTGAACGAGAACGTGCTGCCCTGGCCCGGCTCGCTCTCCACCCAGATTCGTCCCCCATGGTACTCGACGATTTCCTTGCAGATGGGCAGCCCCAGGCCTGTGCCCTTGGGCTTGTCGGTCAGCGTATCGCCCACCTGCTTGAACTTCTCAAAGACCTTCTGCTGATCGCCGGACGCAATGCCGATCCCGGAGTCCTTCACGCCCACCACCAGTTCCGCGTCCTTGAGGTGCGCGGACAAAGTGATGGATCCCGTGTCGGTAAACTTCACGGCGTTCGAGATGAGGTTGATCACCACCTGAATAAGCCGATCCTGGTCTCCATTCACTGCAGGCAGATCCGAATCGACTTCGCGGACCAGGTTCAGCTTTTTTGCTTCGAATAAAGATGCGGTAGCCGAAATGGCCCGCTCAATCACGTCGGCGACTGAAACCTTCGCCATGTTCCAGGTAAATTTCCCGGCTTCGATCTTGGCCAGGTCGAGCACGTCGTCGATCAGCTTGGTCAGTCGTTCGCCTTCGCTGACCACCACATCGAGATTCTCAATCACCTGGCGCTTGGCCTGCTGCACCTTGCGGTCCTCTTCGGGAATCAGCGGGAAGAGCCGCTCTTCGAGCCGGCGGCGAATGATCTTGGCGAAGCCCAGCACCGACGTAAGCGGCGTGCGCAGCTCATGGCTGACCGTGGAAAGGAAGGAGCTCTTGGCCGCATCGGCTTCTTCCGCCGCTGCGCGCGCCTGGCGTGTCTCTTCAAACAGCCGTGCGTTGTGGAAGGCCACGCCCACAGCGGATGCAATGGTGGACAGCAAGCGCTGATCGGCCTCCGTGAAACGGCCTTCCTGATCGGTGGATTGCACACTGATGACGCCGATCGTCTGCCCGCCGGACGGAATCGGCACGCCCAGGTAAGAAGCGGTCTGGCGGCCAACCCGCTCGATGCCCAGCCGGGCGCGGTTGCGATCCATATCCTCGTTGATCAGCAGGGGCTGGCCGGTCCGGATGATCTGCGAAGTAAGCCCTACGCCAAACGGTCGGGGCGAGGCGTCTTCACCATAGCTGTAGGGAAACTCAATAATCATCGTGGCCCGGTCGAGCAGCGCGACGTACGCGATGGGCGCATTAAACAGATCGCGCACTTGGTCGCCGACCAGCTGGATCAGCTTGTCCTTTTCGAGCTGCGTGGCCAGCGCCTGCGTGATGCGGTTGATGGTCACCAGCTCCGCGGCGCGTTCGCGCACCTCCTGCTCGCGCCGGTTGATCACCAGATACGCGTTCGCATTGTCGAGCGCAATGGTCGTATAAGCTGCGAGGTTTTCGAGCAGGGCCACGTGCTGCTCGGTATAGGCGTTCTTCTTGAAACTCTGAATGCTCAGCACTCCCAGCACGCGCTCCTGCGCGATCAGCGGCAGGTAGATCATCGACGCAGGCGGCTGCGCCACGCTTCCATCTTCGAGCGCGCGGCCAATGTGTTCGTAGGAAGGAACATATTTTGCCGATTCGGCGGCGACATCGTTGAGAAGAATTGGCTGCCGATGGTCGATGCACCAGACCGCGAACTGATTCTTATCGTAGGTGCTGCGGGTATAAGGTGCGTAGCGCTTGCCGTTTTCGATGGCCAGTGTGTATTCGATCAGGTGCTGCTCCGGCTTGTAGAGGCCCACGCCGAAGATGCTCGCATCCACAATCTGGTTCACGCGTTCGTAAAGTTTGAACAGAATCGTGTTCAGGTCGAGTGATGCCGTGATCTCCTTGCCTATTTCGCTCAGCAGTTCGATCGAGTCCTTCTGCGCGGCAATCTCCGCCGCCTGGGCGCGGATCTCCTGGGTGCGCTCGTTGACGGTGGCTTCAAGAACCTTCGCCTGGGCTTCCAGCGCTTCGGTCTTCCGCCGCGCCTTTTTCTGCTCAAATCTTCTGATGAGATTCCACGCCAACAGGCCCTGCAGCGCGAAGAGCAGGATGTAAATCGCGTAGGCGAGGTCAGTCCGGTACCACGGTGGACGAATGCTGAAGGCGTAGACGGCCTCTTCCCCGGCACGCCCGTCGTCGGTGCGCGACCGGACGCGGAAGCGATAATCGCCGGGGCCTAGGCCGCTGTAGTTGGCTTCCTTCTGCTTGCCCCAGGCCGACCAGTCCTTGTCCGCGCCTTCAAGAATGAACTGATATTCAGTGTCGGCCGGGTTGTCATACGCCAGTGCGGCAAACTGAAAGCGCAGCGCGCTGCTCCCCGGCGGCAGCCGCAAATCCGAAGCGCCCTCTGCGCCGATACCGCCGAAGACCACTTTCGATCCGGCGTTAACCTGCCGCACCAAGGTTGGAAACGCCTGCGGAGCAGATTGATTCTTGGTCGGTGTGTAACGGAAGAGACTCTCACCCGTAACCCAAACGGCGCCATCCGGCTCAGTGCGACCGGCAAAAATTCGGAACCGGTTGAAGCGGCGGTAAGAATCCTCATCCAGTCGCCAGGTTCCGTCCGGCTGCCGGTGGAATTGGCCTATTCGGCGGCCATCCGATGAGATCGTCTTGGACCAGATGGCCCCGTCTGCGCTCGGATGATCGGGATCGACAGGGCCTAAGGAAGACGAGGCGTCGGGAGCATCGATGGGCAACTGGAAGCGGTTATCGACCACAAACTTGCCTGCCGCCGGATCCCAGCGATACATATTCTTCGAGCGAACTACGGAAACATAAATGCTGCCGGCAACAAATTCCGCATCGGTGTCGCCCTCTACCAGTCCCTTGTCAATCCCAAGGAACTCGGCCTTCGAATCGCGCATGCCCGTGGGCGCCACCTGCACGCGCATCACTTTGCCCACGCCGCCGCTCACCCAGAGAACGCCGTCCGCATCTTCAACATCGTACCTGGATTCGTAAACATTATTCGGCAGCCTGCCCTCGTCGATCCATGCATGGCCGTCCCAGCGCATGGAGCCCAATCCGTCGGAATGACCGATAAAGATGCGGTTCGGATCCTTCCGTGATTGCTGAATATCGTAGGTTTGCTCTGTAGGACCATGCACCGACGGCATCGCGGGGACTAGATTGTCGCCCTCCACTCTCATCACGCCCTCGCCGGTGGCGACGAGCAACTGTTCCGGCGTCTGACCTGCCGGATCCTTGAAGTCGAGCAAGGTCCATCCCTGATTTGGGCCGTGGATCGGGACGAAGGTTGGACGGCCCGTAAGCTTATCCGCAGTCATCCGCGCAACAGCTTCGGCTCCAACCGATGAGGCGTAGATGGAACCCTGGAATCGAATTACATCGTATGAGCCGCCGCGCGAGAAGATTGCAATCGGAGAGTTGATGTCCACGCGAGCGAGGCCGCCCTGGACCCCTAGCCATAGCGCGCCATCGCGATCCTGATACGCAAAAAGGGTGCCCGAGTCCAGCAGCCCGGCAGCCTCATCGATGATCTGCCTCAGCTTGCCATCGTGCCCGAGAATGACCGCGCCGCCATTCAGCGTCGTCAGGCAGATACCGCCATCGGCAAGCACCGTGGATGTGTAAATCTTGTGTGTCTTCAGGTAGTCGTCGGCTTGCGTGGGAAACGGCGTGACCTTTTGCCCGTCGTACATCGTGAGCGCCTCGTCGCGCGCCGAGACCAGCATGCGGCCGTCGTCCCAGGGGTGAAGAAACAGCTTTCGATAGGTTCGGTACGCATCGCCGCCGGGGACGCTGTTCAACTGGTCGCCGACAATCTCCTCCAGGCCGATGCCATCCTCGGCCGTGTAAATGTGTCCGCGAACCGCCGACAGCGCCTGAAAATGGGAGTGGGCGGCCGGAACCCAAACCTGCATGCGCGTACCGTCCCAGCGGAACAGCCGCTCATACGACCGGAAGAAGACGCCCTGCGGCGTAACCAGCGTCTGCCACACCGAGGTGAAAGCCCGATGTTCCGGCGGAACCTTATCGAGCAGCGAGACGAAGTTCAGGGTGCCCGTGGCATCCGGCGTCAGGGAGCCGAAGTCCCCGTTGCCGCCGACCCAGATCTTGCCGGCATCGTCGATGGCCAGGGAGCGCGTCACATTTGATGTAATAAAGATTTTGCGCCAGGTCACGCCGTCGTATTGAATGACCGCCCCGCCTGAAACGCCAAAGTACATCAGTCCGCGCTTGTCCTGCAGGATAGTCCACACCTGGTCGCCGAAGTTGTATTCCTTGTACGAGTGGTTTTCGAGGACCGGCATCCCGATTTCCGCGCTTGCCAGCGCAGGCGCCTGCGCCGTGCCTTTGGCTGGCGCGGACGGACTCGGCTGGGCGGAACACAGGGACGAGAGAACCAGCAGCGCTGGCAGCAGGGTTCGGCAATGGAAGACAGTTCGTTGGGCCAAGTGGACTTCCGGATTCCTGTGGGTGCGGCTGGGGAACTTGTTGATACCAGTGGCGCAAGTGCGAGGGCGGACTGGCATCAGACATTACCACGCTCGGGATTCCACGCGCAAGGCTCGTCGTGCAACGCAGAAGGCGCCAGCCGTCACGGCAGTTCACCGATTTCCGGCTCCTATCCCGTTCTCCGCAGACAGCATCCAGCCCCTGCGCTTCTTTCGGCCACGCGCTGGCGTTCCCGGTTCGTCGCGGGTAATCTACGGCATGAGGGCCGGAGGTGAAATTCGCATGTCGAATGGCATGGAACCCACTCCGATCCATCCCCAGCCGCCCACCCGCGGCTACCGGCACGCCGTGCGCCTTATCCTGTTCCTGTTCGACAGGCAGGCGGGCCCACGCGGTCGGCTGGCCCATTCCGCGCAGCGGTGCGCAAGCCATCACGGATGCACTCGCAGCCCACTTGGCCACAATGGGCGGCGGGATTCACACCGGCATGCGCATTGCGTCGCTCGATGAACTGCAGGCGCCAAACGAGCTGATCCTCTGCGATCTCACCCCGCGCCAATTGCTGTCCGTCGCCGGCGACCGGCTCCATCGCGGATATCGGAATTCCCTGCAGCGCTTTCGCTACGGCGCTGGAGCGTTCAAGATCGACTACGCACTCTCCGATCCGATTCCCTGGCGTGCGTCGGAATGCTGCCGGGCCATCAGCGTCCATCTTGGCGGCACGCTCAAAGAGATTGCCAGCGAGGAGTATGCCGTCGCGCACGGCGAGGTGGCCGAGCGGCCCTTTGTGCTGGTGGCCCAGCCCTCGCTGTTCGACTCCACACGCGCGCCGCAAGGCAAGCATGTTGCGTGGGTCTATTGCCATGTGCCCAACGGAACCAGCGTCGATATGACCAGCCGCATCGAGGCGCAACTGGAGCGGTTCGCGCCCGGCTTCCGCGACTGCGTGCTGGCGCGCGCTATCTCAACGCCGGCTCGTCTTGAAGCCATGGACGCCAACCTGGTCGGCGGTGACATCAATGGCGGCGAGCTGTCGCTGCGGCAATTCCTATTCCGTCCCGCGCTGGGTAACTACGCCACCGGAACTCGGAATCTCTACCTGTGCTCGTCGTCCACCCCTCCCGGCGGCGGCGTCCATGGAATGTGCGGCTATCACGCGGCGCGCATGGCGCTGCGGCATGCAGCTAAATGAATTACCCGGCTCGATGTTTCTGCGTGCTCAGCCCCTCGCTCTCGTTCATCCGCCAGGCGCTGAAAGCACCGGTCGCAGTCATCGCCACACTTGCCATTGCTCGCGCCGGGGCCTCTGGCTTTCTAGCGGGATATGTAGTGGGTGACGCGAATTTATAATCAGGGAGACTCCACGGCGAAAGGGGACCTCAAAGAGCGGCCATGCAGACTGCGCAACGAAAAATTTATTTCGTCAAGCCCGCCGATACACCCCTTGCCGAACCGAAACCAGCCCTCGTGGAGACGTTCCGCGACAGGCTGCTGCGCCACCCGGAGTTTGTTGAGAGCCGCGAGCCGGAAGCCGCGGACCACCTGGTCATCAATGAGACATCGTTGTTCAAGGAGCGGCGTTACATCAGGCGATTGATGAACGACCCCCTGATTGGGCGGTTTCCGCATAAGACGATCACGCTGAGCACGGACGATTCAGCCACCGGGCTTTTTCCGGGATTATATGTGGCTTTGAGTGCGAAGGCCTTTTCGAAGCAGCTTTATCGGGCGGTGCCCTATCCGAAGCTGGTGAATCCACTGGTCGAGAAGGCTGCGCCGCCGACCGGAACCGCGAAGAAATATCTGGCCAGTTGGCGGGGGAATACGAAGTCGAATGCGCGATTGCGCAAAGGGATGATTCAGGTGTTTGGCGGCAATCCGCGGTTTTGCCTGGAGACTTCAGATCGCTGGTTTGACCATAACGAAGACGAGCACAGGAAATATGTTGAGCTGGTGCAGAGCTCGCAGTTCAGCCTGTGCCCGGCGGGCTGGGCGTCGGCGACGTATCGCATCTACGACAGCATGGCGCTTGGTGTTTGCCCGGTGATCCTTGCCGACCAGTGGGTGCGGCCGGAGGGGCCGAAGTACGATGAATTCTGCGTTTTTGTGCGGGAGAGAAGCTTCGGTGAGCTTGAGAAGATTCTGGATCGTTACGCAGATGAAGCTGAGGACCGCGGGCGGCGGGCGTATAAGGCGTGGCATGAGTTTTTCGCGGGTGACCGGATGATGGACTACTATGTGGACGCCTTTTCGTCGCTGGTTGCGACCATGCCTGCTACGACGCCGGAGAGGGTGTTCGCGCGGTGGAAGTCGCGTGCGACCTACTGGACGAACGGATGGACGCTTCAGCAGCGGTTGATGCGGCGGGCGAAGCGGCTCTTGCGGATACATTAGCGTTTGCCCCATCCACCCCCACCGGGAGTTTCAATGCGCAACTGGTCTCCCTTATCCAGGCGCAGGCTGCACTTGCCGGGCAGTTCTGTCTCTTCAGCACTTCCAGCTTTGACCAAGACTGCGCGGCCCGCCGCGCCATCGCCCCCGCCCTGCAATCCATAGGGCCGGAACCTTCTCCGCTCCGCCAGCAGCGTCACCTGCGCATCCGCCAGTAACTCGACTTCGCGGATCAGTCCATCGCCTCCGTGAAACTGCCCTCCGCCGCCCGATCCTTCGCGATAGGCATACCGCCGCATGCGAAATGGATACGCGTATTCCAGAGCCTCGATCGGCGTGTTCAGCGAATTGGTCATGTGCGTCTGCACGCCGCTGATTCCATCCAGGCCGGGCCGCGCGCCCATTCCACCGGCCGCCGTCTCGTAATACGTGAAGGCCTCGCCAGTGCGCGCGTCCACGCCGCCAATGGTCAGATTGCTCATTGTGCCCGCGCTCGCCGCCGGCACGCGCTCCGGCACCGCCTTCGCCAGCGCCCGCAGCAGCACGTCCACAATGCGCTGCGAGGTTTCCACGTTGCCTCCCGCCACCGGCGCAGGCGGCCTCGCATCCACAATGCTCCCCATTGGCGTCTCCAGCGTCAGCGGCCGCAGAATACCCGCCGTGGCCGGCGCATCCTCCTTCAGCAGGCACCGCAACACGTAGAAGCAAGCCGACAGCGTAATGGCGCGCACCGCATTCACGCTCCCCGCAACCTGCGCCGATGAGCCGCGAAAATCCACATGCACTGCGGCAGCTTCAGGATCGAAGCGCAACTCAACGGAAATCCTGATCGGCGTGTCCGTCACCCCATCGTCGTCCAGCCAGTCCTCCGCGCTGAATGTGCCCGCGGGCAGGTTGCGCAACTCCGCGCGCACCAGCCGCTCTGAGTAGTCAAGCAGCTCTTCGGTCAACCCCTCCAGCCGCGAGAGGCCGTACTTCTCCGCCAGCTCGAGTATCCGCTGCTCGCCCACGCGGCAAGCCCCGATCTGCGACTGGAGATCGCCCTCGCGCTCCCGCGGTGTGCGCACGTTGAGCAAAATCAGGCTGAGCATCTCGCGGTCAACCTTCCCGCCGCGCACAAGCCGCACCGGAGGAATCCGTATGCCCTCCTGAAAGATCTCCCGCGCCGGCCCCATCGATCCCGCGAACGCGCCGCCCACATCCGCATGATGGGCGCGATTGGAAACATAGAAGGCAGGCCGGTCGCGGCCCGGCACAAACACGCCCAGCACCATGGTGATATCCGGCAGATGCGTCCCTCCCGCGTAGGGATCGTTAAGGATCGCAATATCGCCCGGTGCAAACTCAATCGCCTCCACTGCCGCCTTCACCGACATGGGCATGGAGCCGAGATGCACAGGCATGTGGTCGCCCATGGCAATCACTTGGCCCCGGCCGTCGAAAACGGCGCAGGAGTAATCGCGCCGCTCCTTGATGTTGGGCGACAGCGCAGTCCGCCGCAGCGCCGCGCCCATCTCCTCGGCGATCGAATGCACCGCGCTTTGAAAGATCGCCAGTTCGACTGCATCGACCATGCCTTGCCTCATGCGCAACCCTCCGCGACGGAGATAACGAGGTTGCCGTATCCATCCACCTCCGCGCGGCATCCAGGCGGCAGCACGGTCGCGGACGTGTATTCCGTAATCATCGCCGGACCTTGAATCGCATCGCCGGGCACGAGCCCTTCGCGCCGGTAAATGCTCGCCTGCATGAATGCCCCGTCGAAATAAATTTCACGCGTCGCACACCAAGCCGCGCTGCCATCGCCCGCCTCAGGCTCGCGCATCGTGGGCGCATACGGCTCGCCAGGCGCGCTTATGCGCAGGCGCAGATTCACAATCTCCAGTGGCCGATACTCATCCGAGAATCCGTACCGCCGCCGGTGCAATTGATGAAAAGCCTCGATGGATCGCGCAGGAAACGCCGGGTCGTAGTCCACGTTGAGTTCATAGCCCTGCCGCCGATAGCGCAGGTCCACCGTGCGTTGCGCCACGCCGTGCAGCCCCTCCGCGGCAAATTCCCGCTCCGCCCGATGCTCCAGTTCCGCAAAGATTGCATCGAGGCTCCCGATCGCCTCGCCCGGTAGCATCACGGTGCGCGAAGTATCCCGCACCGCGTCGGCCAGCAGAATGCCCGCCGCTGAAAGCGCTCCCGGCATCGCGGGAATCAGCACAGTGGGAATCCGCAGAGCCCGCGCCAGTGCGCAGGCATGCAAAGGCCCTCCGCCGCCAAACGCGACCAGCGTAAACGACCGCGGATCGTGGCCCCGCTCCACCGAAATGACGCGAATGGCCTTTTCCATCTGCGTCTCCACCACGCGCACAATGCCGGCAGCGAATTCCTCCAGGGTCTCCAGCGGCCCCTTCTGTTCGCGCATCAACTGCTCTGCCCGGTGCCGGTCCAGCCGCACGCCGCCGCCCAGAAAGCTCTCCGCATCCATCCTTCCGAGCAGAAGGTTGGCATCGGTGACCGTGGGCAGGATTCCCCGCCCGAAACAGATCGGCCCCGGCTCCGCGCCCGCCGACTCCGGTCCCACGCGCAGCATGTCTCCCGCATCGAAGCGAGCAATCGATCCGCCTCCCGCGCCGGCCGTATGAATATCCAGCATCGGCACCCCGATAGGCACTCCCGCCACCTGCGATTCACGGGTAAGTTGCGCGCCTCCCGTGGCCGCATCGGCAAGAAAGACATCCGTCGACGTGCCTCCCATGTCGAAGCCGATGATGCGCTCGAAACCCGCCCAGCGCGCCACGCGGAAAGCGCCGATCACCCCGCCCGCCGGGCCAGAGAGCACCGTGCGCACCGGCTCCTGCGCTCCCAGGCGCGCTGAAATGATCCCGCCCGAGGACTGCATCACATCCACCCGCCCTCCACCGTGCTGCGCCTGCGCGCGCCCCTCGAGATTCTTGAGGTAGCTCCCCATCCGCGGAGCCAGGTAGGCATTCACCACTGTCGTCGAAGCCCGCTCATACTCCCGAAACTCCGGGAGAATGCGATGCGACGTCGAAACTGGAATCCCCAGGCGCCGAAGCGCCGTCTCCACGCGAACCTCCGTCTCCGGGCTGGCAAACGAAAACAGCAGCGAGATGGCCACCGCCTCAGCCCCGCTGGCGCGCACCGCATCCACCAGCGCAGCCAGTTCCTCTTCGGTCGGCGAGCGCAGTATCTCCCCCTCCGCGCTCACCCGCTCCGGCACGCAGAAACGCAATTCGCGTGGCACCAGGCACACCGGCGCCGGCGCAAACCAGTCATAGAGCCGGTTGCGCGTCTGACGCCCGATCGCTATCGTGTCCTCGAAGCCGGCCGTCGTCACAAAGGCAACCCGCGCGCCCGTGCGCTCCAGCATGGTGTTCGTGCCCACGGTGGTTCCGTGCCTCACCTCCACGGCGTTTCCGGCGTCGATCTGGCTTAGAGCATTCAACACCGCCAAAGACGGATCGGCAGGCGTGGAAAAGACCTTCAGCACCTGGATCTGCCCATCCGCCAGGTAGACGCAGTCCGTAAAGGTGCCGCCGGTATCGATGGCGACGCGCAAGGTGCCCCTCTCGTATCGTTGTGTCACGGCCACTCTTTGAACTCTAATGCACCTGGAGCAATTTCATCGCAACAGTCCTGAGGCCTGGACGATGCCAGCATCCATCCGCAACATGCTCACCGGCGGCGATCGCCGGTCCATCGGACGAGCCGACGAAGTCGCCAGCCTGATCCTGCGTCAGCCAAAGCTCGCGGCACGCCTGGTCGAATGTCTGTGGGATGAGGATCCGTGTGTGGCAATGCGCGCCGCCGATGCGTTGGAGAAAGCCACCCGCGGCCGGCCTGCGATCCTCACGCCGTATAAGGCTCCCCTGCTCGGCTTGCTGGCTGAGGCTACGCAGAAGGAACTGCGCTGGCACCTCGCCGTCATCCTGCCGCGCCTGCAACTCAAGGCACAGGAATGCGCCCGCGTCGCGGCTATTCTTGAGTCCTGGCTTCAGGATTCCAGCTCCATCGTAAAGACCTGCGCCTTGCAGGGGCTTGCCGATCTCACCCGCCGGAATGCCTCCCTCCAGCCGCATGTTCTGGATTTGCTGCGCACACTAACCCGCACAGGAACCCCCGCCATGCGCGCCCGCGGCCGTATGCTGCTCAAGCGCATGGAGACCGCCGGAGGATGAGCGATATGGCCGGAGAACCGAACCGGAACAACGGCGAGGCTGATACACTGGCCCAGCGAGGAGACGCCCCGAAACACCATGGTTGAGCTGCTGCCATCCATCCTCTCAGCGGATTTCGCCCACCTGGCGGACCAGGTTGCCGCGGCCGAGCGGGGCGGGGCCGCCGCCATCCATGTAGACGTCATGGACGGGCATTTCGTGCCCAACATCACCCTCGGGCCGCCAGTAGTAAAGAGCCTGCGCAAGTTCACTAGCCTGCCGCTCGACTGCCACCTGATGATTGAGAACGCCAACGACTTCATCCCCGCGTTCGCCGAAGCTGGAGCCAACTGGGTCAGCGTGCATTACGAGGCCTGCACCCACCTGCACCGCTCGCTGGAGATGATCGCCCACCATGGCATGGAGCCGGCGGTGGTGCTCAACCCGGCCACACGTGTCGAGCTGATCCAGGACATCCTGCCCATGGTCCACCACGTGCTCATCATGAGCGTCAATCCAGGCTTCGGCGGCCAGGAATTCATCCCCTTTGCGCTGGATAAAATCCGGCGCCTCGCCGAAATCCGCCGGGAACTGGGTCTGGCGTTTAAAATCGAAGTGGACGGCGGCGTGGCTCACGACACGGTGGTCCGGGTCGTCCAAGCAGGTGCGGAGCTGCTCGTGGCCGGCAACGCCGTCTTCGGCGCGGGCCATCCTGAAGAGGATGCCCGGGCCCTGCTGGCGGCGGCGCGCGCGGCGGCAAACGGGTAAGCGAGTAAGCTTTCAGAGTACGCAGATTGGCGGACTGCCTTCCCCCAGGACAGATCCGCCGCCATGAGGTGGTATGAACCGGTTTTCCTTGAAGATTGCCGCGGGTGTCCTGGCGGTGCTGGTCCTGGCTGGGGTTTCGGCGGATGCCGCGACCAAAAAGCCCAAGAAAAAGAAGAACGTCGACCTCAGCGCCAACCCGCTGGCCAACGTTGCCTCCAAGCAGCCAGATAAGGAGCTCTTCGACCGGGCCATGATCGCCTTGAAGAAGGGCCGCTTCGACGTGGCCCGGCTCGACCTGCAGACCATGCTCAATACCTATCCCGAATCGGAATACCGCATGCGCGCCAAGCTGGCGGTGGGCGACAGTTGGTTCCGGGAAGGCGGCACCGCTGCCCTGACCCAGGCGGAAGCCGAGTACAAGGACTTCATCACCTTCTTCCCCAACGCCCCTGAGGCGGCCGAGGCGCAGATGAAGGTGGGCGACATCTACTATCAGGAGATGGAAAAGCCCGATCGCGACGCCACCAACGCCACCAACGCCGAGCGCGAGTACCGGGCCATGATCAACATGTTCCCCGACTCCACGCTGATTCCGCGCGCCAAGCAGAAGCTGCGCGACGTGCAGGAGGTTCTGGGCGAGCGGGAAACCCAGGTCGGCCTTTACTACGAGAGCAAAGAGAACTACCCGGCAGCGATCGCCCGGCTGCAGACCGTTGTGGATACCTATCCGCTCTACTCCAAGAGCGACCTGGCGCTGCTTAACATTGGCGACGCCTATGCCGGAGAAGCCCACGCCATTCAGATGGCACCAACGCTGCCCGGCGCGATGAAAGAGCGGCTGCGCGGCGTCTATATGGATAAGGCCGCCGCGGCATACGCCAGGCTCATCATGCGCTATCCCATGGCTCCGCGTGTCGAGGACGCCCGCGACCGCCTGGTGGCCATGAACCGCCCTGTCCCGGAGCCCACCCAGGATGCGATCGCGGAGAGCGACGCGGAAGAGCGTAGCCGCCAGCCTTTGCGGTTCACCACTAAAACACTGGGAATGATCCAGCACGGACCCACGGTGGTCGAGGCCGTCCACGTGGGCGAACCTACCCTGGACGACCCCAAGCGGACCCTGGCTCCGGACGTGAACAAAGACAACCAGGCCGTCTTCTTGGCCGCGTCTAACGCGGGCAAGCCGGCAGCAGCTCCCGGCGCGCTTACGCCTACTACCGCCAACGAGCCCCCCCGCAGCGACCAGCCATCCGAGGCGCCGCTGCAGCTGCAAAGGCCCGAGGGTGGCACAGGCGTAGGCGCCGAGATCGTCAGCGCGCCCAGCGGCGCAGCGGCGGCCGATAATAACGCCGGACTCAAGCCGGTCGGCCCGACAAACACGACGCTGCCCGCCGTTGAAAAGCCGGCCGAGGCTCCTTTGCCGGTGAATGAGATTAAGCCGGGCGGCGCCACGGCCACGCCCGCGAATGCTGCCGATTCCAAGAAAAAGAAGGCTCCCAAGCCCGATGCCGATGAATCCTCCAGCAAGAAGAAGAAAAAGAAGGGCCTGGCCAAGCTGAATCCGTTCTGATCCGCACCTTCAGGACGCAATTGTGATTCCAGGGCAGCCCCAGCGGCTGCCCTCGCTGTCTGCAGGTCGCCCACGGCGTTTCTGACGGAGAGCCGCGTACCCCCAAAGCCCTGCTCAACTCTGACTACCTCTGCTCCGGAGCCCCGGAGTCAGGGTTGAATCTGGAATCCAGTGCGCACTAATGCCGCCGCCAAGCACCTGAAAGACAATCCCCGCCTGTTGATCGCCGGCGAGAACGGCTTTTGGGCTGACAGCAAGGAGCGCCGGTGTCGAGCCAATGACCCGCATCTGCTAAAGTGAGGGGTGGTCCCCTCGCTCGAAACCCTCACTGGATTGGGGTTAGGCGCAGACCCCGGGGGGCTCGTTGACAACCCCCATGCCTCACGATCTGCCCAAAGCGTACGACCCCACCGCCATTGAAGATCACTGGGCCGCCTACTGGGTGCGCGAAAACCTTTTCGCCCAGCCGGCACCGGAATTGACTGCGGACTTCTTTGCCTCTCTCCATGACGAGTTCAAGAAGCCCTTCACCATCCTGCTGCCCCCGCCCAACGTCACCGGCCGCCTCCACATGGGCCACATGCTCAACCAGACGGAGATGGACATCCTCACCCGCTGGAGGCGCATGACCGGCCGCCGCGCCCTGTGGCTCCCGGGCACCGACCACGCCGGCATCGCTACCCAGCTCATGGTTGAGCGCCAACTCGCCGAGGAAGGCAAGACCCGCGAGCAGATGGGCCGCGAGGCCTTCGAGGCGCGCGTGTGGGAGTGGAAGCGCCACTACGGCGGCGCCATCCTCGAGCAGATGAAACGCCTCGGCGCCTCGGTCGACTGGCAGCGCGAATACTTCACCATGGACGAAAACCTCTCCGTCGCTGTGCGCGAGGCCTTCGTCCGCCTCTACGAACAGGGACTCATCTACCGCGGTGCCTACATCGTCAACTGGTGTCCCCGCTGCCAGACCGCCATCAGCGACCTCGAAGTGGTTCACGAGGAGCAGAAAGGCCATCTCTGGGAGATTCGCTACCCGGTGATTGACGCGGACGGCGAGGAGACTGGCGAATTCGTCACCGTCGCCACCACGCGTCCCGAAACCATGCTCGGCGACACAGCCGTGGCCATTCATCCCGAGGACGAGCGCTACCTGCATCTGCACGGCAAAAAGCTCCGCCTGCCCCTTGTCGGCCGTGAAATTCCGATAATTCTCGACGAGTGGGTCAGCCGCGACTTCGGCACCGGTGCGGTCAAGGTGACTCCGGCCCACGACCCCAACGACTTTGCCCTCGGCGAGCGCCACCATCTGCACTCCATCAACGTGATGGACACGACCGCCCACATCACTTCAGAAGGTGGCGTCTACGCCGGCCTGGATCGCTATGTTGCCCGCAAACGCGTCGTCGCCGACCTTGAAGCACAGGGCCTGCTTTTTGCCGTCAAGGACTACACCAACAACGTGGGCCACTGCGACCGCTGCAAGACAGTGGTCGAGCCGCGCCTGTCCACCCAATGGTTCGTAGCTGTCAACAAAAAGCCGGAAGGCGCCGGATCATCGATGGCAGAAAAAGCCATCGCCGCCGTCAAGCCCGGCCCCGACGGCAAAAAAGCCATTCGCTTCACGCCCGAGCAGTACGAGAAGACCTATCTCAACTGGATGGAAAACATTTACGACTGGTGCATCTCGCGCCAGCTCTGGTGGGGCCATCGCATCCCGGCGTGGCACTGCGCCACCTGCCACAAGATCACCGTCGCTCGCGAAGACCCGACAGCCTGCGCCCACTGCGGCTCCGCCGAAATCAAGCAGGAGACCGACGTCCTCGACACCTGGTTCTCCTCCGGTCTGCTGCCCGTCTCCGTCTTCGGCTGGCCCAAAATCGCAGCGCAGAAACCGGGCGCCCCCGGTCCCTCGCACTCGGGGACCGGGGAAGAAACTCCGGGTGCCCCATCCATTCCGCGCACTTCAGCGGAATGGGTGGGAGACCTCGAACTCCAACTGGGTGCGGGTCCGGGTGCCCCCGGTCCCTCGCACTTGGGGACCGGGGAAGGATCTGTCAACCGGTCCGACTTCGACACCTTCTACCCGACAAGTCTCTTAGTCACAGGCTTCGACATCCTCTTCTTCTGGGTAGCCCGCATGATCATGCTCGGCTGCTGGTTCTCAACCGACGTGCCCATGCCCGACGGCAGCCCGCGTCCTCTTTCTGAATCCGTCCCCTTCCGCGAGGTCTACATCCACGCCCTGGTTCGCGACGCCAACCGCGAAAAAATGTCCAAGACCAAGGGCAACGTCATCGACCCCATCGAGATCGTGAAGAAGTACGGCACCGATGCGGTGCGCTTCACGCTGGCCTCGATGGCCTCGCCCGGCACCGACATCGCCTTCAACGTAGCCAGAACCGAAGGCTACCGCGCCTTCGCCAACAAAATCTGGAACGCCGCCCGCTTCATCTTCATGAACATCGACCGCGCCGCGGAGGTTGGCATCAAGGTCGACCCGGCAGCCCTGGGCGGAATGCCCACAGTTGCACGAGCTCCAGGAGATTCAACGGGGGCTTTACGGACTTCGGAAAAGCACGATGCGGAGGGAGGCGGGGGTTTTAACCCCCGCATAGCGCCAACAGCATCGGAGCGGGCTTTAGCCCCGGAGGGATGCGCCGAGTCAAGTCTACCCGAGGTCGGGGAGTCGTCCGCAAACCGTGCCGCCCACGCTCCACTCGAAGCGCGTTGGATCGTCGCCGAATTTCATTCCACCGCCGCCAAAGTCAGCGAGTCCCTCGAAGCCTACCGTTTTGACGAGGCCGCAAACATTGTCTATCAGTTTTTCTGGGGCAGCTTCTGCGACTGGTACCTCGAAATCGTCAAGCTGCGTCTGGTCTTCGACGATCCGGCGAAAAGGGACGAAACGCAAGCCGCGCTCACCACGCTGGTCAGTGTGTTCGAAGCATCTCTACGGCTGCTCTCGCCTTTCATGCCCTTCATTACGGAAGAAATCTGGCAGGCTATCTACAACGGCAACCCGCCAGCCAGGTCGATCGCGTTGACGCAGTACCCGCTGGCCTATTATAGGCTCGAAGCTTGGAACACATATTCTCAAGTCGAGATGCAATCCCTTCAGTCATTCATCGTGGAAATCCGCGCCCTTCGCAAGGAAATTGGCATTGAAGAGAAAGCTTCCACTCCTGTTGAAATCCGAACGAATGCTTCGTTACGAAAGATCGCAGAAAAGAATCGCGACATCATCGAGCGCCTTGCTCGCGCTAACAACATTCGCTTCGTCGACGCCATTTCGCCGAATCTCACAACCCGCTCCACACCCGCGTTCGACGTCGCCATCGTCTACGAGCGCACCATCGACGTCGCCGCCGAGCGCGACCGTCTAACCAAGGAGATTGAAAAGCGCGAAAAGAACATCGCAAACGCGGACCAGAAGCTGGGCAATCCGGCGTTTGTTGAAAAGGCGCCGGCGCACATAGTTGAAGGATTGAAGAAGCAAAGAGCGGAGGAACAAATGTTGCTCGAAAAAGCACGCTCCGCCCTCGACGCGCTGCCACCGGAAGATTGACCACTGTTCGCTGTACACTGACCACTGACCTATGGACTGGAAGAGCCACCGCATCGACGCATTGCTGGAGCAGGCCCTGGTAGAAGACAAGGCCGCCGGCGATGCCACCACCAACCTGACCATCGATCCCGACCTGCGCGCCACGGGCTCTATTCTGGCGCGGCAGGAGATGGTCGTGGCCGGGCTCGGCGCGGTGCCGCGATTCCTTGAGGTCTTCGCCCGCCTCGATCCGCGTCCGCCCGCCCAGACCCGTTTTGAAGTTGTCAGCCATCCTGAGATCTTCGACGGAGTGCGCGTCCATGAAGGCCAGGTGCTGGCCGTCATCCGCCATAACGCCCGCGCGCTGCTGAGTTGCGAGCGCGTGATCCTCAACCTGATGCAGCACCTCAGCGGCATCGCCACGCTCACCCGCCAATACGTCGACGCCATTCAAGGCACAACGGCTCGCGTGCTCGACACCCGCAAAACCATGCCCGGCCTGCGCGCCCTCGAAAAATACGCCGTGCTGTGCGGCGGAGGCACCAACCACCGCCTCGATCTCGCCTCCGGCATCCTGATCAAGAACAACCACATCGCGCTCGGCGGTGGCCTGCCCACTGTGCTTACGCGCGCTCTCGAACGGCGCAAAAGCGGCCAGCGCGTGCAGGTAGAGGTGCGCAACGCGAAAGAACTCGAGGAAGCGCTCGAATACGGCGCCGAAGCCATCCTGCTCGATAACATGTCGCCCGCCGGCGTGAAGAAATCCGTCGATCGCATCAAGCAGGAGAAGCGCTGGATTCCAACCGAGGCCTCCAGCGGCATCGTGCTTGAAAACATCCGCGCCTATGCCGAGGCCGGCGTCGACTTCATCAGCGTGGGCGCGCTCACCCACTCCGCCAGGGCCGCCAATATCTCCATGAGCATCGCCGCGGAGCCGCGCTAGGCCGTGTTCGATTTGCCGGCGCTCGAGTCCGCGCTCGCGGACACCATCTTTGCCGGCAAGCTCCATTTTTCCGCAGTCACCGATTCCACCAACACCGATACATTGACTGCCGCCCGCAACGCCGCGCCGCACGGCTCGGTCTACTTTGCCGATGAGCAGCGCGCCGGCCGTGGGCGCGGCAATCACGCATGGCACTCGGCCGCGGGCGAGGGGCTCTACGTCAGCGTGCTCCTTCGTCCGGCTTTTCCGGCCGCACGCCTGCCGCTGCTGCCGTTGGCCGCGGGCCTCGCCGCATCCGATGCGATCCGCGCCGTATCCGGCCTCGCAGTCGACCTTCGCTGGCCCAACGATCTGCTGCTGGGGCCGCGCAAAGCCGGCGGAATTCTTGTCGAGACCCAGACCGAGGGCAGCGCCGTCTCCTTTGCCGTCGTCGGCATCGGCATCAACGTCCATCAGCGCAGTTTCGCTCCCGGCCTTACCACGCCCGCGACCTCTCTTGATCTTGAGGCGCAGCGCAGAGTGTCGCGGCAGGATCTACTCGCCGCCCTGCTAAAATCGCTGGAGCGTGAATCGTCCGGGTTGCTCGATCCCTCGGCCGGCGCCACCATTCCAGCGCGGATCGAGCAGGCATCCACCTGGGTCCGCGGCCGGCAGGTCGAGGTGCATGGCCCGCAGGCCTGCTCTGGCGTCACGGCTGGCCTGGATGAGCACGGATTTCTGCGGGTGCGCACGGCTGCGGGCATGGTGACGGTGCAGACGGGCGGCATTCGCGCCGCGGAGATAGGCTGAAGAAAAATGCTGCTTGCGCTCGATGTGGGCAATACCAACACGGTGCTCGGCCTCTACCGGCTCGATGCGGAGAAGCCGGAGCTTCCGGCGTCCCCAGCCGCAGCTCCCGGTCGCTGGAGCGAGGATCTCGCCGCGCACTGGCGCGTAACCACGCATCGCACGCAAACTGTGGATGAGTACGGCGTGTTATTCGTCAATCTCTTCCAGATGAATGGCCTCGCCCCCAGCCAGGTGACGCATATCATCATCTCTTCCGTTGTGCCGCCCGTCGAGTCCACGCTGCGCCAGGTCTGCGAAACCTACTTCAAGTTACAACCGCTCTTCGTCGAGCCAGGCATCAAGACCGGCATGCCGGTGCTCGTCGATAATCCCACGGAACTCGGCGCGGACCGGCTCGTCAACGCCATCGCCGCCTTCGAGCGTTACGGCGGCCCGTGCGTTGTCGTCGACTTCGGCACGGCAACGACGTTCGATGTAATCTCAAAGCGCGGCGAGTACCTGGGCGGCGCCATCGCGCCCGGCCTGGGCATCAGCGCCGACGCGCTCTTCTCACGCGCTGCGCGGCTAGGCCGCGTAGACATCAAGCGCCCAGCCAAGGTCATCGGCACCAACACCGTCACGCATCTGCAGAGCGGCCTCTACTACGGCTACATCGGCCTCGTTGACGGCATCCTCGAGCGCATGGTCGCCGAACTGGGCGAGAAGCCGCGCGTCATCGCCACCGGCGGCCTGGCGCGCCAGATCGCCGAGGAATCGCGCTTCATCGCCGAGATCGACGACATGCTCACCCTCGTCGGCCTGCGCATCTTGTTCGAGCGCAACCGCACGGCCCGCCCGCGCGGCAAAGCGCATTGATGCTTCTTTTCGCGAGGCAACATGGCTGCCAAAGGGAGAGACCATGCGAATCATTTTGGGGAACTCGTTGATCAGATTGGCAATTGCTTCATGCATATTGCTGCCCGGCAATGTTGCGGATGTTCTCGCACAGCCTGAAAAAGCGATCAGGAAGGCGGGCATTGTCAGCGCCTCAGTTTCATCCGTCGCGACTGTTCAGATTGAAGTTCGTGCCGTGGAAAAGGAACTTGTAATTCCCTTTTGCAAGAAGGCCGGTACAGGAGAGAACCTTCTCTATTGCAATCAGGGTCTAGAACACAACATAGAACGCTTTGATGGAAAAAGGTGGGTCAGGACGATGCCTGGATACCCGGGTGAGGTCTTCGGCGCGGAATTGGATGCATGGAAGCCTGCGATCATTTCCCCCGGCGGAAGCGCGACTTTCGAATACAGCTTTAGCCCCGATTTTTTCCACCTTCGAAAGGGTGAGAGGCTGCGGCTAATCATCTACGCATGGGAAAGTCCGGAATCTCTGGCGAGTAACGAAAAACCTGCCAGCAAATTCGTGAGTCCAACTTTCATTTGTCCATGAAGCCTTATAAGGAAGGCGACAAGCCAAACCGTGCTCAACTACTTCAACTACTTCACCGAAATCGAAGAGCGCTTCCAGCAGCGGCGCGGCTCCATCCTGCTGCTCTCCACGCTCGACTGGGCGCTGATCGAGACCTGGCGCGACGCGGGAATTCCGCTCGACGCGGTGCTGCGCGGCATCGATGCGGCCTTCGACAAATATGAGGCCCGGCAAAAGAAGGCCCGCATGCGCCGCATCAACGGCCTGGCGTGGTGCGCACAGGCCGTGATGGAAGCCGCGGAGGAACTGCGTGAAGCCGCCGCCGGCACAGTCACCTCCGCGACCTCAAACCGCGAATCGGGCTTTGAACCGGAGCGCGTGGCCGCCCATCTTCAGGCGGCCGCATCCGCGCTCGCCGAGGCCACAGTCGCCGCCGACGCTTGCGCCGCAACCGCCGTTCGTCTCCGCGAACTGGCCGCCGAAGTCTCCGCGGCAACCCCGTCGGGCGCCGCGTCCCTCGACATGGAAGCCCTCGAACGCACCCTCACCGTGCTCGAAGAAAAGCTCTTCGCCTCGCTCACCGCCGCCGCGCCCGAAGAGTTGCTGGTCGCACTCAAGGAACATGCCGCGCGCGAGCTTGCCCCCTATCGCAGCCGCATGGGAGCCGTGCAACTACGCCAGGTCGAGAAGCAGTTCGTGCAAAAGCAATTGCTCGTGCACTACAAACTGCCGCGCCTCAGCCTCTTCTACATGAGCCAGCAATGAAGTCTAAGCTCCGGCAGTCGCGCGGCAAAGCCGCCATTCGGCCCGCGCAGGAATCGGCGTCGCGCATCGACGGACCCTTGCTCGTCCGAATAGAAAAACCCATCTATGGCGGCGCTTTCCTCGCGCGCATCGAGGGCAAAGCCATCTTTGTGCCGCTGACTCTCCCCGGCGAACAGGCGCGCGTGCGCATCACGCAGGACAAGCGCGGCTACGCGACCGCTGAATCCGAAGAGATCGTCGTTGCCGCACCGGAGCGCGTCGAACCGGCATGCCCCTACTTCGCCGCGTGTGGCGGCTGCCACTATCAGCACGCGGACTACGCAACGCAACTCGCCCTCAAGCAATCTATCCTGCGCGAAACGCTGCAGCGTGCCGGCGTTCAACCACCCTCGTCCGTCGCAGTAATCGCCGGCAATCCCTGGCAATACCGCAATCGCATCCGCCTGGCCTTCGATGCGGCCGGAAACCCCGGCTATCGTGGCCGCCGCTCCCACGCGGTGATCCCTATCAGCGAGTGCCCCATCGCCGCTCCGCTGTTGCTTCAGGCCACGCGAGCGGCGGCCAGCATCGTGCGCGAGTCCGTGCCTGCGCTGCGCCCCATAGAGATTGCGCTCTTCTGCAACGCAGACGAAACCGCACTGCTCGCCAGCGTCTTCATCGCCAACCATGCCCAGATCCGCTTTGACGATTTTTGTCATGCCCTGCAAGAGCGAATCCCCGCGCTCCAGGGCGCTAAGTTGGTTACCGAAGGCCGCGCCGGTCAACCATCGCGCACCCTCGCGAATTGGGGCGCGACTTCCCTCACCTACCGCGCCGCCGGATTCGCTTATCGCGTCGACCACGGCGCATTCTTCCAGGTGAACCGCTTTCTGGTCGATGCGCTCGTCGACAGTGTCACGGCCGGCCACAGCGGCAAACTAGCCTGGGACCTGTTTGCCGGCGTCGGCCTGTTCGCGCGGCGGCTCACGCAAAGCTATGAACGTGTGGTCGCAGTCGAGTCCGCGCCATCCGCAATTCCGGCGCTCGATTCCAACCTGTCCGCAACACCGGGAACCGCGGTGCGCTCGACAACTCTCGATTTTCTTCGCCACAGTCGCACCCTTGAACGCCCCAACCTGATCGTCGTTGATCCCCCACGCACCGGCCTAGGCCCGGAGATCACCTCCCTGCTCGCGGAGATCGCTGCGCCCACACTGGTCTACGTCTCCTGCGATCCGGCGACCCTGGGCCGCGATTTGCGCGCGCTCCTCGCCGCGGGCTATTCAATCCACAGACTCACCCTCGCAGACCTGTTTCCGCAGACCTTCCACTTGGAGACCATAGTCGAGTTACGCCGCTCCTGATAGGCTTGACGCCCAGACCGTTTTGTTCGGCCAGGCGCAATGCAATCTGCCAACCCCACTTCCGAGACAGTCTCACACCCTCCCACCTCCGCCGGCCTGGGCGCCGTCCCGCTCTTCAATGCGGCATGTCTCTTTGCCGCCGGAGTTACTGCGACACAATGGCTCTGGCTCCGTCCCAGCCTGGTCTTGATTTCCCTTTCGCTGGTTGCCGCGCTGTGTGGTCTGGCTGCGCTGCGCGCACAGCGCATCGTGGGTCCCCTGCTGGCCGTGCTCTGGTGCCTGCTGGGTGTGTGGTGTGCGGAGATGGAGCCCCATCCAGCCCCCGCGCCCGCATTGGCCACTTTGTCTGATGGCCTTCTGCGCACCGTCGAGGGGGTCGTTGAGGACGCCGGCCCACTGCGCGGTGAAGTGGAACAGAGCCTGGACGAACCCGCCTCTGCCGAGCCGCCGCAGAATCCCGCCCAGCGCATCGACATCCGCGTGTCCAGCGTCGAGCAGGTCACCGACACCGAAGATCGGCAGGCCCCCATCGCAGGCGGCGTGCGGCTCACTGTTCGCTGGCCGGCCACCGGCACACCCAACCCTCAGCCATTTCATTGCGGTGAACGCGTCCGCGCCGTCGCCCGCCTGCTGCCGCCGGAGGTCTATCACGATCCTGGCGTCTGGAGCCGCGAAGCATATCTTCTCGACCAAGGCATCACCTCCACCGCCTCGGTGAACATCGAGCACATCGATCGCGCCGGCTTCGCACCCGGCAGTTTCTTCGCCTGCCGCATCAACGGCTGGCAACATGCATCGAGCGCTCGCCTGATCGCCCTGCCCGCCGCCATGCGCCGCATGCCCGCGCCGCTGCGCCTCACCCAGGACGACGCCATCATGCTGGCCGCCATGATCACCGGCGACCGCACCTATCTCACCCATGCGCTGCGCGTCGGATTCGAGCGCACCGGCTCCTTTCACATGCTGGTGGTCTCGGGCTTCCACCTGGCCATTGTGGCCGCATGCATCTTCTGGGTCGCGCGGCGCGTCAGGCTCCCGCGCGTGCCGGCCACGCTCATAACCATCCTCGCCTCGTTCGGCTACGCGCTTTTCACCGGCTTCGCCACGCCCGTGCAGCGCTCCCTCTGGATGGTCACCCTCTACCTGCTCGGCCGGCTCGTCTATCGCGACCGCAGCCCCATGAACACCATCGGCTTTGCGGCCCTGTGCCTGCTGGCCGCGAGCCCTCGCAGCCTCTTCGACGCCAGCCTGCAGATGACGCTGCTCGCGGTGGTCGCTATCGCCGGCGTCGCCGCGCCGCTGCTTCAGAACACGGTCCATCCCTACGTCGTCGCCACGCGCGATCTGCGCCTCATCGCCATCGATGCCAAGCTGGCCCCGCACATAGCGCAGTACCGCGTCGTGCTGCGCATGATCGCCGCTGCATTGCAGGAAGCGCTCCACGCCTCGCGACCCTCATCGCGCGACATCGGTATTGATAACGTCGACGACAAGCAGCACCCTCAACTCTCTCTTTTTCACGAGTCAATCGGAGTGGCGATCGCTGCCTCGTTGGCGGCGTATCGCGGCCATCTTGCGGCGTCCGTTGCCTGGAACATCTTTCCCCGAATCGTGTGCTTCTTTCTTCGCGTCTGGGAATTAATGGCCGTCTCCTTTGTCGTCGAACTCGTCATGACCCTGCCCATGGCTATCTACTTCCATCGCATCACCATCTTTGCTCTGCCGGTCAACGTGCTTATCCTGCCGCTGCTCGCTGTCCTGATGCCGGCCGCGCTGCTCACCCTGATCATCCTCTGGGTCTGGCCCTCCGCAGCCATCGTTCCAGCGACGCTGGTCGCCCTGCCGCTTCACTTCGGCACGGGACTGGTACGCCTCTTCGGCTCACTTGCCTATGGAGACTTCCGCATCCCGGCTCCGCTCCTTTGGCAGTCGGCAGTTTTTTGTGCGCTGCTGGGCGCGGCCATCGTCCTTGCCCGGGGATCAAGCTGGCAGCGCCGCGCCGCATGGACCGCGCTCATCCTGGCCGCCATTGCCGCCATCCTGCCGCGGCCCATCGACCATCCCCGCAATGCCCTTCTCATGGAGGCCATCGACGTCGGCCAGGGCGACTCGCTGCTGCTCATCACTCCCGACGGCAAGACCCTGCTTATCGACGGCGGCGGCCCAGGCGGGGGCCCGAATCAGGCGCCGCAGGACTTCGACATTGGCGAGGAGGTCGTCTCGCCGGCTCTGTGGGCGCGCGGCATCCGCCATCTCGATGTCGTGGCTCTCACCCACGCCCACTCCGACCACATGGGCGGACTGCCCGCCATCCTGCGCAACTTCCATCCCGAAGAGCTATGGGTGGGCAACAACCCCAGCTTCCGCGCCTACGATGCGCTGCTGAATGAGGCGGCCGCTCTCCACATCCGATTGCGCACGCTGCGCGCCGGCGATGCGCTCACGCTGGGCAGCACGCAAATCGCTGTGCTTGCGCCCTTCCGCGACTATAAGCCCGGCCCCGAGCCCACCAACAACGACTCGCTGGTGCTGCACATGGCCTACGGCGCCACGTCAGTCATGCTGGAGGCCGATGCCGAAGCGCCCATCGAGCAGGCCATGCTGGCCGAGCCCGGCCTCGCCAGCACATTGCTCAAAGTCGGCCACCACGGCAGTATCACTTCAACGCGCCCTGAGTTTCTGGCCCGCGTGGCCCCGCAGTGGGCCGTCATCTCCTGCGGCCTTTACAACCGCTACGGCCATCCCCGCCAGGAAGTGCTGGAAGCACTGCAGGCCGCCAAAGTCCGCACCTACCGCACCGACATCGACGGCGCAACCTGCTTCCGCCTCGACGGCAAAACCGTTGCGCCCGACCCTCTATGCGGAGAGCCGTAGTGAGAGCATTAAAACCTCATCCTCAACCCAACCTGTATCTGCCGCTCGCGATAAAAGTTCGACCCATTGATATTCAGCGGCTGCCCGAATGCCGTCGTGTTTGGCTTGAGGCCGGTGAGGAAACTCAGTGTGGGAGGGCTCGTGGCGCTGCCGGACCCAATATAGTAGCCCGTGGTTTCAAGCTCAGTCACATTCTGATGGTTAAATAGATTGAAGCTCTCGGCCATGAGCTGAAGTTCGCGCAGGTGACCCAGGTCGAAGCTCTTGCTCATGCGCAGATCGGCCTTCCACATAGCCGGATAACGGAATGTGTTCCGGCCAATGTTGTAAATGAGCCCGCCATCGCCGATCCCGTAAACGCGGTTGTCGCCTCCCGAACCATTCATGCCCGGTCCCAGACCCACAATGGCATCTCCGGTAGTCGCATGAGTGCCCGCGGGCGGCGAGCAAGAAGTTATCCCCGGACTGACGATGCACTCGGGCAGCGACCCTGCGGTGCGCATGGTGTAGGGCAGGCCGCTGTGGAACTGGCCGATTCCCGAGACCATCCAGCCGTTGGCCAAGTGTGCAGTCCACCTCCGCGGCTTCCAGGGCGTTTCCCAGATAGCCAGGATTGCCGCCGAATGGCGCACGTCCAGATTGCTGGTCCCATATTCCTGGCTCAGGTCGGCCGGGGCCAGCACGTCGCTGCTGGCCACCAGGGTGCTCTCGTTCGGGTTCCAGTCCATGGCGTGGGAGTAAGTGTAATGCGCGTGCAGGCTCAACCCGCGCCGGCCATAGCGGGTTATCTTGATCATTGCCGCTTCATAAGTCGAGTTAGCGCGGTCTGTGATTGCAGTGATCTGTTGGTAATTCGCGTAAGGCCGCGTGGAAAGTCCGTTGGCCGTGGGCCACGAGGCATAAAACGGAACGGTGACCTGAGGCGTCTTAATCGGCCCCAGGCCGGTGAATCCGCACTCGGTCGCGCTGCCGCCCGGTGGAGGCGGCGCCGGGTCACACACATTGTAGGTAATGGTCCCTGCAGCCTTGGGATCGAGGTTTTCATCGATGGAAATGGGCAGCCGCCGTCCCAGGCTCATCAGCGCGCTGGCGTTCATCACTAAGTGGCCAGGCAGCGTCTGATCGATAGCCACCACGCCCTGATGCACCTCGGGATTGCGGAAGTTCGGTGCAAACCCTACCACTCCCGGGCGGATCTCGCTCGCCGGATCGCCGTCCAGCACATCGGGGAACGGCTGCGCGTCGCTGGTACCGTTAATTGTGTTGAGGCCGTCGGTGGGTCGAATGAAGAAGCTCAAATCGCCTTTAGGGCTGCCGGTCTGGGTGAGCGCCGTCTCCACGGTGGAGTTTTTTGTGCGGCCGAAGTACATCCCATAACCCACGTACAGCACCGGCCAGTGCCTCTCGGCGGACCCCAGAGCTAGACTCGCCCGCGGACCCCAGTTATTTCCCAGGCTGGGTAGCCTGCCCAACATTGGCAGCGGTGGCAGGCCAGTCGCTTTCCCGGTTAGCGTCGGATCGAAATTCGCCAGCGCTGAGATCGGTGGCGGCAGTTGTTCCCGTTCCCAGCGCAGCCCCAGCGACAGCACCAGCAGTTTCTTCGGCTGCCATTGCGTGGTTGCAAAGCCGGCCCAGTCGTTGGTGCTTAGCTGCCAGGCACTCGGACCCAGGATCTGCGAATAGTACGAATAGCAGGGCAGAGCGCCCAGGCCGCGCGGCGTGCCCGTAGGGTCGACCCACACCGTGCCTGTCTGGTCGCAGTCGTGCTGGTTGTAAGGGTCCAATTCGCCGGCGAGCCCGAACTTGCCAAAAACCAATGCGTCGGAGACAAAGTTCTCGACACTTGCATAGTTATAAGTCCCTGTCTGGTTGCGCAGCATGCTGGTCGCGTCCGAGTTGTGGCCCACATCGAACCCCGCCTTCACGAGCAACCCGCCGTGCACCCAGTCCAGGCTCTCCTGTCCCTCGTAAAGGCGTTCGTCGGGATAGCTGCCCGCGCCAAAGCCTGATGGATTGCCGATTGTAAAGCCGTAGCGATTGTCCACCACGATCTGCGGCAACTGGCCCCATACATTGAACACGGGAGTATTTGCATCCTGCGTGAGAAGTGTGGTCTCAAGTTCCGATGGCACACCGGGTCGCTCACTCAGAATGTTCCGACCCCAGGTACCCTGCGTCACAGCCAGCAGGTTTGGTGTCAGAAATGCCTCCCAGCGGCCCAGAACCCACTCTTCGCTCGCATGACTGTTTCCAAAGCTATGGTTCCCATAGGTCTCTGACACCCGGGTCAGCCCGCCCCCCGGCGAATTCCATAATGCCCCCGTTCCTTCAAGCGTGAAATGGTGGCGTTCGGCAGCTTCCCAGTCGATACGGCCAAAGCCAACCCACTGTTGCGCCGTGCGTGGAGCCGGCCCCAGCAGCGAGTCAAGCGTTTCGAGCATGTTGGAGTACGCAGTCGTCACCTTGGCCAATGGGCAGTAACCCCGAGCCCCGTCTATCCCATTCACCGTCAGCCCCAGCCGAGCGCACAGCACCTGCATCTGGTCGGGAGAGGGTTGAGCAAAGAACCCGGTCATTTGTGTACATGGGTTCTCTGGGGTAATCAGGCATCCGCTCACATTCTGCAAAAGGTAGGGATGTTTCACCATCGCCACCCCCGGATCGTTGCGTTGATAGCCGCCCACCGCGCCAAACCAGAACAGCTTGTCCCGGCGGATGCGCCCGCCCACGCCAAAGCCCCAGGTCATTTCGTGGTCCGGCGGAGAATAGGGCACAGCCGTGAAGACCGGGGTGGCGATCTCGGTGGCTGGCGCGGCCTCCTTCACCCACGTCGTAAACGGGTTCTTCGCATCCCAGGAATTCTGCCGGTCAAACACAAACCCCTGCCCATGCAGCCCGTTGGCCCCGCGCAGCGTCTCCATATTCAACGCGCCGCCGGCAGCCCGGCCCGCTTCGGCCTCCACGTTGCCCGCCGCCATCTGCACCGAGCGAATCGACGTCTGGCTCATCGCTGGCCCGCCCACTGAGGCGCCGCGCCCCTGCGCCCAGGCCGAGCCCATCTCGCTGCCCTCAGCTTGACCCGCCTGTCCACCCCCGCCTGCAGCGCCAAAGGCCAGCGTCCGGTTGGCCCCATCCACCGTAACCGCGGCCGATTCGCCCGCACCGCGCAGCGAGGTTTGCGCCTCCCCGCCAGCCGGGGTCGAAGCCGTGGGCGTGTCCAGCGCAAAATCCTGCCAGCGCCGCCCCGTCAGGGGAAGCTCTTCCATTTGCTCAGCCGGAAGTGTAGTGGTGACCACCGTAGCCGCCGGACTGATATCGTGAAACGCAGCCACAATGGGCCCGGGCCGCGGCAGTTCAAGTTGCAGTGCCGCCTGCACCCGCGCCTCGTGGCCTGCCGAAACCACAATGCCGTCCACGCGTCCGTGGCCCAGTTCCCGGCTCTCAGCCTCCAGCGTGTATTCGCCCGCGCCCAGCCCTGTGAACCGGTAGACGCCATTTTTCGAAGTGATCGTGCGCGCCTCGGTGCCGGTTACATCATTGCGCACCGTGACCAGAGCCTTACCCAGCGGCGTCGAATACGAGTCCGTGAGTTTGCCGGTCAGCGACCCGGCTGTCTTCTCCTGCGCCACGGCAGCCGGCCGCGCGCCCACTACCAGCACGGCCACAAGCAGCCCCGTCCATCGAATCCCGCACAACCCTGCCATCGAGAACCCCTCTCGCGGCAGACCTTGGGATAGTTCTCAGCTGATTTGCTGTCCGGCCCGCTCTGATGGCAGGTCCGGCTCGGGCACAAGCGGAAGGAAGTGTCTCTGCTTTGATCGGGTGCCGTTTTCTCCACCCCATCTGCCCAAATAGTAGATTGCCTGCGATTCTATGCCTCATTCGGTAAACTGGAAAGACGGCATGACGGATTTTTGCCCAACTGCGGTCGCCAGAGAGCCAAACGTCGACACTTAGTCCCTGGTCCCTGGTCCCTATTCCCTGGCCTTTCAATGTTCATCGATGAAGCAAAAATTCGCGTCAAAGCCGGCGACGGCGGCAATGGCTGCATGGCCTTCCGCCGCGAGAAGTTCGTGCCCCGCGGCGGCCCCTCCGGCGGCGATGGCGGCCGCGGCGGTGATGTGGTCATGCAGTCGTCGCAGCGCCACAACACGCTGATCCATTTCCGCTACAACCCGGAGCACAAAGCGCAGCGTGGCGAACACGGCATGGGCTCCAACTGCACCGGTCTCGACGGCCGCTCCGTCACACTCCAAGTGCCTGTGGGAACAGCTCTTTACGACCAGGAAACCGGCGAGCTGATTCACGACTTCCAGGAGCCGGACGAGCGCGTCGTCATCGCCAAGGGCGGGCGCGGCGGCCGTGGCAACCAGCACTTCGCCACCAGCACCCACCAGGCTCCGCGCGAGCACGAACTCGGCCGCCCCGGCGAGGAGCGCGCCTACCGCCTTGAACTCAAGCTGCTCGCCGATGTCGGCCTGGTCGGCTATCCCAACGCCGGCAAGTCCACGCTCATCTCCCGCATCTCCGCCGCCCGGCCCAAAATCGCCGATTACCCCTTCACCACCCTCGAGCCCAACCTCGGCGTCGTCACCGTGGGTGAGGAGCCGAATCTCGAATCGTACGTGGTCGCCGACATGCCCGGCCTCATCGAAGGCGCACATCTCGGCTCCGGCCTCGGCACCCAGTTCCTGCGCCACATCGAGCGCACCCGCCTGCTGGTCCACCTGGTCGACGTGTCGGATGCGTCCGGCCGCCCGGACCCGGTCGAAGATTTCAAGGTCATTAACAAGGAACTGGCCAGCTTCACGAATAACAACGGGGAACAGATCCTGGCCCACAAGCCGATGATCGTAGCCGCCACCAAGATCGACGTCGCCAACCCCGACAAGCTCAAAAAGCTAGCCGCCCACGTCAAGCGCCGCAAGCTCGAATTCCACGCCATCTCCGCCGTCACCGGCCAGGGCATCGAGGAACTGAAGTGGTCGCTGGCGCGGCATTTGCGGCCCTGAATGGGCCACAAATGCGCCTGTTTGCAGCTGGATTCGAACGGATTGCACGGGCGCGCCGCCAGCCAGAACGAGGGGTGGGGATGGGCTTCAGCCGTCTCTTGATCCTCCGAGGCAACCTCTTTTGCGGAACTTGCCCGTCGTTCTCTTCTCCCGCATCTCGTTCACTGTGCATTTCCCAACGCAAATCTCCGGAAATATACTAGAAGCTAACGAAGGAGATCGCCGTGCAGCGGTTTCTATTTGCCTTCCTGCTCGTTTTCACGCTCTCTTCGCCTGCGCTGGCAGTCAGAAAGACCACCGTCCGGGAGTTGCAGGAGACGCTTCTCTCTCTCAAGGATGCCAAAAAGAGCGACCAGGAAGTGGCCACGCGGCTCAAAGAGATCGAACTCAGCGAGCAGTTGACCATGGACGCAAAGAACCGCCTGTTGAATGATCTCCCGGGGCCGCTGTCGACCGAGCAGATTTACGTTCTGGAAGCACTCAGCGCCAACCTCCCCCCTCCGGCCGCTGACCTTCCAATAACGCCAGCGCCGGACGCGGCAGCGCAACAAGCCATCCTCGTCAAGGCGGAACATTACGTAACCCGCACTTACGAGCAGTTGCCTCTCCTGGCGGCGACCAGAAGCACCCTGCGCTTCCAGGACAACGTCGAGGCGGTCGCCCAGAGTTCCGGCATCGTTGGAAGCGCCACGGAAGTAGATACTTCCTTCGGGCTTTCCAATACCGTCTCGATTGTCCACTTCATCAATTCCACCGATTCGATCATTTCCAGCGAACACGGGGCCGAGAAGCTCCCAACGGAAACGGACAAGATTCCCTGGGGCGCGAACAGGATGATCGCAATCGAAGCACCGGCCCCCAGCCTGTCCGTCATTTTCCGCGAGGCCCAGGCCGCCGGCACCATTCAGTGGCTGCGCTGGGAAATGGTCAACGGCAGGCAGGCCGCCGTCTTTTCGCTTGCAGTGCCCAAGAGTAAATCCCGTCTCGCTGTGGACATCTGCTGTTTCCCGAGTGTCACCCAGATTGGGACTGCCAGGTTCTACACACCCACATCTGCGGCCCAGCTCGGCGGCAGTGAAGCAGCGCCCGGTGGGGCGGGCGGCGTCCGGGGCAACATGCAAACCAACACCGAATGGCAACCTTACAAAGCCACAGCGGCTTACCACGGCGAACTCTTCATCGATCCGGAAACCGGAATCGTGGTGCGGATGATCACAGAGGCGGAGCTGAAACCGGCTGAAATGGTTCACCGGTTCGACACGCGGATCGACTACGGTCCCGTGCCAGTGGGCGCGGGGATGCTTGTAGTGCCGGTCAAATCGATCGTCAACACAGTCGTTGTCCCCAGAGGCGACTCCGGCGCAGGCACCTACACCACGCGCCGCACGCTGTTCTCTTCAGAGTACAAGGACTATCGGTTAGCCGGCGCACACTGACAGGATCGGCCTTTGCCGTCCGGGCCCGATTCCTACCTGGTGCTCAACATGCGAAAGCAGCCAGCCACCCTGACGGAGTCGAAGACTCCAAGTCAGTTGGCAAGGAGCTGGCCAGCTCCATGAACGCCAACTGCGATTAGAGTCTGGTCCGCAAACCCATAATCGTCGCCGCCCACCCCGGCAAGATCGAGAAGCCATCCGCCCACGTCAAGCGCAGGAAGTTGGAGTTCCACTCCTCTCTACCGTCACCGGCCAAAGCACTGAAGATTTAGAGCTGTCGAGGGCACGGCAATTGCGACCAACAAGCGACGCGCAACAATACTGGGTCGGAGCTTGCGGGAATCGTCTTTAGCGCCGTCGCTGCGAGGACACTCCGAAGAAAACCGCCGGCGAAACGTTGAACCTCCGGCTCAGCCGCGCAATATGGTCGCGGTTCAACTGACGCTTTCCCGAGAGAACCAGCGACACGGTGCTCTCGCTCCCCAACTCCGGCGCAATATCGCGCTGCGAGAGCGAGTTGTGCTCGAGCAGGAAACGCAGTACATCGGCGGGCTCTGCTTCCGGGATCGGATAGTGCTCAGACTCATAGCGATCGATCAGCAGAGACATAAGCTCGATCGCCTCTTCTTCGTCCGGCGAAGGATCCGCCTTGGCTGTGAGATCGAAGAGCGCTTCGGTGTACTCCGCGAGCTCCGCATCCGAGTGAATCAGACGTGGCGCGCCCTGTCGAATCATCTCCGTTGGATTGGCAAGCGTCGCGCTCATCGATCTACCCCCTTATCCCAGTTCGCCCTGGTGTCGTATTGCCGGTGAGTCAGGAAGGCTCGAATATAGATGCGGCCCATCGTCGTCCGGCCATCCTTCTCCCGTGCATAGTGGATGATTGTGACCAACCGATAGCGGTTCTGTCGGATATTGAAGATCACATACCCATCCACGTCGTCTGCGTCGTGAATGATCGCCCGCACCTCCACGAAGTTTCGCCAGCGGGCATCGTTCGCGATCCTGTACCACGCCCAAATCTCCCTGGCTGCGTCAGGATAATGTTCTGCGGCCTCCGAAAGATGCTTACGCGTGATGATTTGCACTGAGCCCTTCAATGGGAAGCTCGGCCGGCAAATGCCCTCGCCGAGTTCTCCTTCGATCCTCAGCTTACTTTGCAAAATGCAAAGTTGTCAAGATTCCCTTTTCCTTCCGAAAAGTCATCGAGTCCTCGATTTGCAGTCCGTGCCCGCCCATTCCATCGCCCGTTCCTTCACCGTCAGGTACTGCGTCAGGACCGGTGATGTTCACGACAACGGGATGCGGTAGAGATTGCGGCGGGTATTCTGGCGCGTGTAGGCATAAACAGTGGGGTCTACCGCTGATTCCACTTCCCATGGGATCGCACTTGTCCTGGGGTTGGTAAAATCCTCGGCGCGAGTGATTCCGGCAGGGGGAATCTTGGGAAGGCCCTCGTGTGTCAGCGGAATTGGGTAGCTGCCGTTAATAAACTCCGGGTAGAAGAGAAAGGCAAACTTGCCGGATCTATCCCAATCGAGCCCGCAATAACCGGCGCACAAGGTCACAATCCTGCTCCCATCCGCCGAAAATGCCTTCAATGAAGCCGTACGCTCTTCGTCGGCGTTGGGCGACCCAGCAACCAGCCATTGGCCGTCCGATGACACGGAAATAAAATCCAGAATCCGTTCGGGGTTTATTTTGCGCCGGCCGGTGCCGTCCGCGTTCATGCGATAGAGGAAGTTCGAGCCGCCTTCGACGGCGCGGAAGACAAGTTCGCCATCGGGCAAAAAGAAGGGCGAGTCTTCCTGGGCCGTGGAGGAGATGTGCACCGGAGACGAGCGGCGGCTGGTGGGCGCTACCCATAGGCTTGAATGGCCGCTCTGATCGTTCATTACAAATGCGACTTCCTTTTCATCCCGCGAAACGGAGTAGTTCTCCATCGCATAACCCGGCAAAACCCGCTCCGACGTTGCACTTTTCAGGTTTTTTACCCACAGCTCCGCGCCTTGCGTCTGGCCGTTCGCCATCAGGAAATAGAGATTGCGCCCGTCGGAAGAAAACTCCGGCTTTGAAGCATTTCCTTCCGACGATATCTGGTGGTCTCCATCCTTGTCGTGCGTCCACACCGTGCTGTCCCGCGAGCCGACAGAGGTAATCAGCGACTTGCCATCGGGCGCCATGGCAATTCCCTCCTGCGACGTCGGACCAAAGGTCAGTTGCTCGGGCTGTCCGTCGGGAAAGCGCTGCCGCCAGAGATGAAAGTCGTCGGTCTTGACCGTCAGATAGATCCATTGGCCGTCCGGCGACCAGGCTCCGGAAAAACACCCGCTATTCGCAGGGCCGACAACGTGAACCTGATTCGTGCCGTCGAAAGGGACCACCCGGCAGGGACCGATCGTGCCTCGATTGTCCATCTCCACAACCAGCACCCACCGGCCATCCGGCGAAAGGTAGGAGTGATGCGCCATGCTTCGCTTGCCTGCGGGCACGTAGACATCGCGGCTGTCTCCCCGGCTCTCGTCGGTGTTCACCACCGCCATATGCAGCCCCTCTTTGATCTCCGAAAAGAGCAGCCGCTTGCCTCCCTCGATCCACGTCAGGGAAGACGAATTCGGCAGCAGCATGTGAGCCTCGCCACCTAGAACTGGAACCTCCCAGGTGTCCCAGGGTTCCACGACGCTATAGGCAATCCGCGAGCTATCGGGAGAAAACGCCGGGGAGAGTTTTTGCCTCGAGTCGTGAGTGAGCTGCACCGGCTCACCTGACGGCAGCAACTTGACGAACACATCACCCGGTCCGAAAAAAGAGCCGCCTCCCCGGATGAACGCCAGCATGCGTCCGTCTGGAGACAGGGCGGGATAAACCGCCGAATCGGTGAAGAACGTCAGCTGTTCCCACTCCTTGCTCTGCGGCGCATGGCCCGGAAATAAGCGGGGAAGAAACAGCGCTGCCGATCCAAGCGCCAGAACAAGGATCGCCACGGCAATCGCCAAGGCGCCCCTTCGCGCCTTCAATCTCGGCGCGTCGCCTGGCGCTCCCGGCTGCGTTTCGGCCTTCCCCGGTTCCTCCGGTCTCGCCGGAAATCCACTTCGCTGGCTCCGCAGGCTGTCGCGCTCAATTCTCTTGAGGTCGGTCAGCATATCGGCCGCATGCTGATAGCGCAGGTCCCGATCCTTCTCCAGAGCTTTGCCGATCACCCGCTCCAGATCCGCGGAGATACCCGGATTCAAACGCACGGCAGGAACCGGCTCCCGGTTGAGGATCGCCTCGCACACCACGCCGGAGCTTTCGCCGCGGAAGGGCAACGCGCCGGTTGCCATCTCATAGAGCACAGCGCCAAACGAGAACAGGTCTGTCCGCGCATCCAGATCCTTGCCGCGCACCTGTTCCGGAGACATGTACGCCACGGTTCCCAGCATCGCGCCGGGGCTGGTAAGAAGCTCCTCGCCGATGGGGGCTGTCGCGGTCATGCCGCCTGCAGCCTCATCGCTTCGGCTCGTAACCGGCGTCAACTTGGCCAGGCCAAAGTCCAGTATTTTGGTGTCGCCGCGGCTGGTCACAAAGATGTTCGCAGGCTTGATGTCGCGGTGAACGACGCCGGCTGCATGGGCCGCCTCCAGCGCCTTGGCGATATCGATGGCGATACGCAGCAGCGGTTCTTCTTCGAGCGCCTTTCCCGATATGCGGTGCCGCAGCGTTACACCGTCAAGAAACTCCATCGCGATGAAGGGTTTGCCATCCTGCTCACCGATCTCATAGATGGTGCATATATTGGGATGGTTGAGAGCCGACGCCGCCTGTGCCTCTCGCCGGAAGCGGGCCAGGGTCTGGGCATCGTGGGCAATACCCTCGGGAAGAAACTTCAGCGCGACAAAGCGCCGCAGCGTCAGGTCCTCTGCCTTGTAAACCACGCCCATCCCGCCGCCGCCCATCCTCTCAACGATGCGGTAGTGGGAGACAGTCTGGCCGATCATTGGCGGGAGCCTGGCATGCGGATTGGTTCAATCTTAGGGATGGGGTTTTTCTGTGTCAACGAGGTATACCTTATCGGTTGCCCGGTGGCGCGTGGGCGAAGAGACGGCCCGCAAACTGCCGCGGCAGGCCGTACGGCAGCTGTTTTGACCCTACACCATCGCCCGTTCTTTCACCGTCAGGTACTGATTCAGCACCGATGAGGTCAGCGCCTCGGGATTGAGGTCCAGCGTCAGAGCGCCCTGCTCGTGCAGCCGAGCTAAGAGCAGTTCCCGACGCCCGGCCATCTCCTGCGCGGCAGCAGCCAGGAACATCTGCTCCACATTCTTGGGCCGGGCCTGCGCGATCTGGTCCACCTCCGGCTGAGCCATGGCCACAAACAGCAGCACATGACGCCGCAGCAGTTGCAGCGCGCCGTCAATCACCTCGGGCCGCATCGCGGTTTCTGCCAAATCGGTAACCCACAGAATCAGAGACCGGCGCGGCTGCAGCCGATTGAGGGTGGCTGTCGCGCGCAGGTGGTCGGCCTCGCTGGTTTCGGCATGAACCTGGGCCAGCGACTCGATCAGCTGGCGCAGGTGTGCAGCGCCGCGGCCGGGCAGCAGCCGCTGCTGAATCCCCTGCCCATACGCCAGCAACCCCACGCGGTCGCCGGAGTAGAGCGCCAATTGCGCCAGCGCCACGGCCGTCGTGCAGGCGTGGTCGAGCTTGCTGTGAACCCGCGCGCCCGGCTCCCGCACCGGGAGCGCGGCCTTTCCCGGAGCCGCCGCCGCCACCCTCGACCGCATCAGCCGTCCGCAGTCGAGCACGATCCACACCGGCTGGCTGCGCTCGGTCTGGTACTGGCGCGTAATCAGGCCGCCGCGCCGCGCCGTGGCCGTCCAGCAGATATCCCGCAGGTCGTCGCCTTCGCGATAATCGCGCAGGCTCTCGAAATCGCGGCCCAGCCCTCGCTGCCGCGCCTGCCGCAGTTGCAGGTCGATCTGCCGGCTGCGCGCCAGAAATATCTGCTGCTCCTCGCCGGTCCGCAGCGCAGGATAAATGCGCACCGTTTGCGTCAGCGGCGCGCGCGCCCAGCGCTCCACCAGCCCCAGCGGCGAGCGGTAGCGCACATAGAGCCAGCCCGTCTCCCAGTCCCCGCGTTCGCTGGGCTCCACGCGGTAGCGCAGCGAAGCGGGCACCCGCGGAAAAGCAATCACCTTGTGCGTTGCCGGCGTCTGCACCAGGGCTGGCGGCAGATCGTCCACCAGCCTGCATTCGATAATCGTCGGCCCCTGGTTCTCGATGGTCAGCTCAATTTCGGTCTCGGAATCAAGCGCTGGCGCATTGGACCAGGTCCGCGTGCCAACCAGCCGCGATGGGGCGGGCAGCCGCGCGCCATCCCATGCCGTAAGAATCAACACCAATGCGTCCCAGGCCAGCATCGTATAAGCCAGCCGCCCATCCCAGAACCCAGGAATCAGCCAGAGAAATCCAGCCGTCAGCAGCCCGATGGTCCGCGGCGTCAGGCCAAAGCCCCACCGGCTGCGCCGCTCGCAAGCCGCACGCACCGGACCGGGATGGAGAGACGGCGAGATCATTGCCGCGGCACCGGCACCGCCGCAATCACATCCGCCAGCACCCGATCCGCATCAAACCCCTCCAGTTCCGCCTCCGGCTTCAGCATCACGCGATGCCGCAGCACCGGCTGCACAGACCGCTTCACATCGTCGGGCACAAGGTAATCGCGCCCGTCAAAAGCAGCCGCGGCCTGCGCCACCAGCATCAGGCTCAGCGCCGCGCGCGGGCTCGCGCCCAGCAGCAGCGTCGGCCACTCGCGCGTCCGCCGCGCCAGCGCCAGAATGTACCCATACAGCTCCGGCTCAATCCGAATCGCCCGCACCTCGGCCCGCGCCGCCGCCAGTAGCCCCTCCGGAATCGCAGCGATAGACGCATCTTCCAACAACCCTGCGCCTGACCCGGCATGATGCCGCTCCAGAATCTGCATCTCCTCGGCCTCCGACGGATACGCCACGCGAATCTTCAGCAAAAACCGGTCCAGTTGCGCCTCCGGCAGCGGATAAGTGCCCTCGAAGTCCACCGGGTTCTGCGTCGCGAAGACCGTAAACCAGGCCGGCAGCGCCCTCCGCACGCCGTCGCTGGTCACCTGCCGCTCCTCCATGCACTCCAGCAGCGCGGCCTGCGTGCGTGGTGGCATGCGGTTGATCTCGTCCACCAGCAGCAGGTCGGTAAACACCGGCCCGGCATGAAACGTGAACGAGTCGGTGCCCGGCCGCAGTATGGTCGTGCCCAGAATGTCCGCCGGCATCAGGTCCGGCGTAGCCTGCACGCGCTGGAACCCAAGCCCCAGCAGCCGCCCCAGCGCCTTCACAATCAGCGTCTTGGCGATGCCCGGCACTCCTTCGAGTAGCGCGTGGCCTTGGCACAGAACGGCGATCAGCACCTCCTCGATCACCGCTCCCTGGCCCGCAATCACGCGCCCCAGTTCCCCTCGTGCATGCGCGATCAGCTTGCTCGTCGCTTGCAGCCGCTCCGCGGTCTTAGTGTCCTGGACGTGGTCCTGTTCTGAACTCTGGTTCATTTCCTGGCTCATGAAGCCCTTTCCTGCGCATTGGCATGAAGAATTGCGGACGGACCGCCGGACCTGGCCTGGGCGGCAAGTTGTTCCTGGTGCAAGAAAAGCGTCTGAATCAGCTTAAGCGCCTGGCGCGGATTAACCGTTTCACTCCATGCAGCCTCTTCGCAGGCGGCCAGGTCGGCTTCCAGCCCAGCATCCGCACCCGGAAAGCGGCGTCGGATCACGGCTGCCAGCTCGGCAGACTCCATCTTCCTGCCCCGCAGCCCGCACAGGCTCAAAGTATGGCGGCGAAACCGCTCCCAGGCGATGGCCACGGCCGTCGACGCGGCGCCCGCGTTGCGATACAGCGAACCCAGCGCCTCAAGAAACTCAATGGGCGTGGCGCGGGCCGGCGGAGGCAGGTCGCGCACCGGCCCGCTGCGCCGGCTGAAGCTCAGCACCACCAGCAGGGCCAGCGCTGGAAGCCCGAACCACAGCGAGGTCCAGGCCGGTCCGCCGGCAAAGCTCCACACCGAGCGAACCTCCCCATGAAGCGACTCGTCCCAGTAGAAGTGGTGTCCCTCGCGCGGCCCCAGTGAGTTCAGGAACAGGTCCAGATTGTGGCCGCGGGTGATAAAGCCGTTCTCCAGCGGCGTGGAGCTGGCCCACCACACAATGTGGCCCTTTTGCCAGTCGTATTCGACCACCGCTGGCTGCCCCGCGCAACTGTACTGCACGCGGAACGCGGGATTGCCCACCGTCCAGCCGGCTTCGGCGGTCATCCACGCCTCGCCCGAGCCGGACAGCGGATCGAGCCCCTCGGGATCCAGCTTGCACGCCGCAAAAGTAAGCTCCTTGGTTGTGTCGGTCGCCTCGCCGGGAAGAATGTAACCGCCCCAGAATCCCGTCGACAACACTCGCCCCCCGCGCTCCACAATCGTTTGCACAGCCTTGATGTCGGAGGGCTCGCGCGAAAACGGCTCGGCAAAGATGACCACCGTGTCCGGCCCCGCCGTAGCGGCCAGCTCGCTCAACGGCCGTTCCCAGCGCTCCACCGGATAGCCCGTGCGCAGCAGCATCTCAAAAGCGGCCCGCGCGCCGTGCCGGCCCGAAAGGTACGTCGACGGCAGAGGATTGTCGTTGCTGTTGCCGCTGGGAAGGAAGATTCCGGCCACGACCGCCAGCGCAACCGCAATGCCCACGAACCAAAGCAGCAGCTTGCGGTCCTTGGCGTCGAGCGAGGAGAGGAATCTCATTGCCCGCCCCCCGTCTGCGCCGCGCTCCCTGAGATCAAGGAATCCGCCAGTTGCTCAGCCGCTCGATAATCGCCTTCGCCCGCGTGCCGGCCACCATACCAGAATCGCTCGAAGCTCCCCGTCAGCGTCGCCAATCCTGCCCGGCGGCCATCCTCCGGAGCCACCAAGGCAAGATACTCGCGCGGGGTGCGGGCGCGGTCCGCCGGCCACAGGCGTTTCGATTCTAGCCGCGAAATCGACGCCCAATAAACGAAATGGATCGCTTCGCGCCACTCACCGGCCGCGGCAGCCCTGCGTGCATCCGCGAGCCATAGCTGCCAGTCGCGGGCGGATGCGGCTCCAGCCGCCGGCCCGCCGCTCTCTGGAACCAGCCGGATCCGCCAACGCCTTTCGAGCTGCAGCAGCCCCCACACCAGCCCCACGCAGACGGCTCCCAGCAGCCCCCACAGAATCACTGGCCCAATCCAGGCGGAGTGAGAGCCGAGCCTGCCCACAGCGTCAAAGAACCGGTTAATCCAGTTGCCTATCTTTTCGAGAATCGTCTGCCGCGCCGTCCCTTCCTCCAGGTTGCGGAAGTCGCGTCCAGCCAGCACTTTGTTCAGGCTGTCGCGTTCCTGCGCGTGCGCGGGCAGTGCCGCCGCCGCGGCATCGGTCTGCGCCAGGTCGTGAGCTAGCCGCACCTCGGCATCCTGCAGCAACTCCGACGTGGTGCGCCGTGGAGTCCGCGCAATCTTCACCAGGGTGCGGGAGCCGGAGGTGGGCTTGGGCTCGGCCGCGTCCTTTTCCTGGGCCTGCGAAAGCAGCACTCGCAGCCACCCATAGCGGATCAGCCGCTGCTCGGCGTTCGCGCCCGAGCCCAGAGGCACGCGATCGTCCGGACCCACCAGCATGGGATCGCAGGCCTTCAGGTCGCGCGCCTTGGCGCAGGCCTCCACAATCGGAGTCAGCGCCAGCAGATGATTCCGATACTCCTCCAGCGAAGAGTCGCGCCAGGCCTTCGTGGGCTGCGCCGTCTGCGCGGCGGGCGTTGCTTGCGTGGACGGCGTCGCCTGCGCAGGAGTCGTTGCTTCCGTGAATGGAACTGCCTGCGAGTCCGCGCGCGCCCCCACGATTGCCAGCATAAACATCGCCGCGATAACCGCACCGGCTCCAAGCTTGCATGCGGGCCCGGCTGCTCGGCCGCTTGTTCGGGCGGCTCGGCACACATCTCGTGTCACTCTGCCCGCTCTTAGGGCCGCGCTGCCGGCTGATCGGGCAACCGCGCATGCACTTCGCGCCACTCCGCGTGCATTTCGGGCGGTAGGTCCGGGCTTTAGCCCGAATATTGAGACGGCAAAAAGAATATGGGCCGCACGCGCTGCCAAAAGGCCCAACACGGAGGGAGGCGGGGGTTTCAACCCCCGCACCTTGCCAACAGAGAGAACGCGGGCTTTAGCCCCGGAGACGGGCTCTTCTGGCATTTGACTCTCTACCTGCTCCCTCCCCGCAACCCGCATCACCCCCGCGCCTCCCCGGCCGTCGCGGGCACAGCGTCACCCTCTCCGGCGACTGAAGTCGCGGACGCATTCATCCCGGCAGCCTGCATCATCCTCTCGATGTCGTATCCCTCAAGACGTATGCGCTGATCATAGTAGATAAAGGCCGCGGCGAAGGAGAACGGCGGAGCAATAAGGAATGACAATCGCCGCGACCCGTCCGTCATGCCGGCTCCGCAACCGCCGCCGGAGCAGGCGGCGGCCCATCCTTGCGCAGCCGCTGGTCGTGATAGATCACGCCCAGCGCCGTGGTGAAAGCTGCATAAGTCGTCACGGTAGTGACCAGGAGAATCAGCAGATAACCCAGCACCGCCAAACCACACAGTACATAGAACGCCGGCGAACCCTGAGTAACATGCGCCATCATCGCGAAGATCCCGACAATGACCGCCACCACTGCCAATACGGCCATGAACACTATGTTCACGAGGTAAGTAAACGCGTAGACAATCAGCATCACCAGGAAGATCCGCCCCTTGGCTCCATGGGTAAGCCGCGCGCTGCGCTCGAGCGAGTCCCACGCGGTCAGCCCCTCCACCACGCTGGCCGGGAACGCCAGCGCGAACCGCAGCATGATCAGGATCGAATAAACCAGCATGCCGAGATACAGCAGCAACAGCAGCGGGATCACGAAGAACGCAGTCCCCGGCGCCGCGCTGGTGCCGGACGCCCGCTCCACCAGAAACGTCCCGCCGCCAATCAGCGCCGCAATCCCAGCGAACGGCACAATGACATACAGCGCCATGAGCACGATGAGCCACAGGTAGCGCCCAAACCGCTGCCAGGCCACACCGTACGACTCGCCAAACGTGACCCTCACGCCCCTGTTGGCTTGCGTGGCGGCGTAGCTGGCCGCCGGCATGTAGAGCGCGCTGATGACCGGAAAGATAAGATAGATGACTCCTATCAGGATCGCCGTCCAATACGCGGGGAACGCAGGCGGCACATGGGGATTTCCTCCCAGCCGCACGCCCGCGATGAAGACGGCGCAGACCAGCATCAGTGCAACCGCGACAATCGCGGCCACGGAAGGAACTGCGGCAATGCCCAGAAAGAGCCCCAGGTGCGTCCGCACCAGCCGGTAAGTCCGATCGAGAATCTGGCCAAAGGTCATAGCGCCGGGCGGCGTGGGAACAGCGCCGTAGGGACCTGCGGGAGCAGGAATAATGGGATAGTTTGGGTCACTCATTGGGACTCCTCGGATGTCGCGTGTAAAGGTTGTTCAGCAGCCATTTCCAATGTCTCCGCGTCTGTCGGCAACGCGGTCTCACCAAAAGTGTCAACGGACGCGCCGGAAGCTTCCGTTGTTCCCTCGGCCGAAGCTTGCGCCTGTGGCTCAGTGACCATGCGCCCGTCAGCCGGCAGCCACGGCTGAGCCTCCCCCGCAGTCACCGCGGTCGCCGGCGCAGGCACCACCAGCCCCGCCTGCTGCATCATCCACTCGATGTCGAACCCTTCCAGCCGGATCCGCTGGTCATAGTAGAAAAGGATCAGCGCGATGCCGTACACCGGCTTGGTCAGCGCCTGCACGGCAAAGGCGGCGCCGTAGTAAACAAAAATCACGATCATGCCGGTGGCTTCGGCGTGCTGCGGCGTGTTCATGCCCGGCATCAGCGCCACCACGATGGCCGCCACCAGCGCCAGCCCCCCCGACAGCAGCCAGCCTAATACAGTACCCAGCAGGTAAAGCACAAAGACGCGCCCGCGGGTTCCCTTGCTCAGCGAGCTGCTGCGCTTCACCGCGTCCCAGGCCGGAATCTGCTCCACCACGCAGGCCGGAAAGGCCAGGCATAGCCGCAACAGCATCCAGATGCAATACCCCGCCAGCCCGGCGACGATCAGCACCGCCAGCAGCCCAAATAGCGCGCCGGCGGCGGCGCCCATCCCGGCGCTCGCGCTCAGCGCCGCAATCCCCGCCGAGAAAGAGACCAGCCCCACCCACGCGGCCAAGGGGGCTACCCACACAATCAGCGCCTGCAGCAGGTAAAGCCAGATATAACGCCAGCCGCGCTTCCAGACCGCTTTGTAGGCGTCGCGAATGGTGATCTGTTCACCCTGCCACGAGCGGTTGACGGCGTGGTTCATGGCCGCGGAGGCCAGCGCGGTCGCCGCCAGCGTAAGCGGCAAGGCGAATAGCCCCGCGGCGGCAAGAAACAGCACTGTGACCATGCCCGTCATCGCCGGAGAAGCAGTAGCCGCTCCGCTGGAGCCCATCCACGCAAAAAAGAAAAAGACCCCTGAAGCGATCACCAGCACCACGGCTGTGGGGATGACCGAAATGCCGAAGAACACCAGGAACCGCGAGCGGTAGAAATTTACCGTGCGATCGAGAATCTCGCCCAGGTTCAACGGCCTCAAGGGTTCATTCATGCGCGCTCCCTGGGTCCTCCACGGGAGCCGGCGCCCCATCGGCGGGCTGTGCGGGCTCTGCCGGCGGCTGCGGCTCGAAATGCGCATCCGGCGCCAGCCACGGCTCCTGCGCTGTCGGCGGCTCCACAGGCTCAGCAGCGGGGGCAGGCGGTGTCAACCCGGCGGCCTGCATCATCCACTCGATGTCGTAGCCCTCTTTGCGCACCCGCTGGTCGTAGTAGAAGAGCGTGAGCCCGGTCGCATACATGGGGCCGATGAAGCTGTTGGTCAGAAAGCCGACCAGTTGCTGCAGGATGCGCATGCCGGCGGAAAGCTGCTGGTGGTGCTTGACGGCCACCACGATAAAGAACATCTGCGTGACCAGCACCAGCCCCGTTTCGATGATGCCCACCAGCAGCCCGAGAACGAAGATTCGGCCCCTGGAGCCCTTGCTGAGGTCGATGCTGCGCCGCAGAGCTGCGCGCGCCTTTAGATTCTCGACCACGCAGGCCGGAATCGCCAGCGCATAGCGCAGGCCCATCAGAATCGCATAAATCCCGGCTGGAAAGATGAGCAGCAGGAAGATCACCGACGCCACTCCGAAGATCGCCAGGGCTCTGTGGTTCGTCGTATCGGGATGGCTCATGAACCCGTGGGGCAGGTAAAAGGCAATCATCCCGAAGTAGCCGGCGTACAGCAGCGCCAGCGGCAGCCACACCACAACAAAGGCGATCGTCATGAGCCACAGATAGCGGCCCACGCGCGGCAGAACGCTGGAGTAGGCTCCCCGAATGGTCGCAGGCTCGCCCAGGTGGACCCAGGCTACGGCGCGATTGTTGGCAGCCACGGCAATCCCTGCAAAAAGGAAAACAAACAGGATCTGGACCCCTGCCGAAGCCATGACCAGCCACTGCATACGATCCGCCAAGTGCAGCATGCGCAACAACTCGCCCAGGCCGATCTGCAGCAGGCTCAGAACCAGCACCAGGCCCGAGTACACTGCCGCGATTCCAGCAAAGAGGAGAAAGTTCGACCGGTAGAGTTGTGCGGTCCGATCGAGTATCTCGCCGAGGCTCAAAGGACGCAGATTGGTTTCCATGCTGAGTTCCTTAGGTTATTTCCCGAAGAATAAAAACAAATTGGCGTTGTGCGCTTGGCGGGATAGTAGCACAGGGCTTACCGGCTCGGCCGTGAGTGGGCCATCCGTCGAATTTTTCCACTATGTAAACAAATAACCCCTGGCGCGTCGATACGATAAACTGGTGTCCCGCGCAATGGATGGTAACCGCATCTCGGTTAACGACCTCGCCCAGGCCTGCGCCCACTCGGCCAATGCGGCGGAGTGGGAGGAGTTTCTGCGCCGCACCACGCCCCTGGTGGGACTGGTGGTTCTGCGCGTGGCGCGCCTGTGGACCAATGGCTCATCGCCGGCCATGGTTGACGATATCGTGCAGGAGGTCTATCTCAAACTGTGCGAGCAGGAGAGGCGCATCCTGAGGGTTTTCGAACCGCGCGGCGAGGATTCCTTTCTCGGCCTGCTGCGCATCGTCTCCGCGTCGGTTGCCAACGACTATTTCCGGCGAGTCAACTCCGTGAAGAGGGGTGGCAAACTGGTAACCGCGCCTCTCGCTGGCGAGGTGCTTCCCGGTGCGGCCGATGGCGGCCAGGAGGCCGGAGAAATCCAGAAATCCGTGCTGCTTGCGCAACTGGATCGGAAGCTGCGCTCGGCGCCGGAAGTCGTAAGCGAAAGGGACCGGGGCCTCTTCTGGCTCTACTATTTGCATGGCCTCACCGCGGAAGAGATCGCCAGCATACCGGCCATCGGGCTCACTGCCAAAGGAGTAGAAAGTGCCTTGCGGCGCGTTGCGCAGTGGCTGCGCGCCGGGATCGAGCGCACCCGGCGGGGAAATGAATCTCCCCCGGTCGAAAAGACGGAGTAAAGCCTTTTATCGCAGCCAGGCTCCGTCTTTATGAAAGGATTGTTTCAGGCATTTCCGGTAATGAATAGTGTGCGGATATGAGCGAAGACTCCAACCCGAATCGGCTTCCCGGCGCGCCAGACGATGCCCTCGCCCAGACGCTGGAAGAGCTGATCGCGGGCCGGTCAACGCGCAGAGTGCCTCGGGTGCCTGTCGGCACGGCCGATCGCACCGGCGCCTCGCCGGCGTCAACGTCGGCGGCTGCCTGTCCTGAGCCTTACCAGTGGCTCCGGCTGACGGGCGGAGAGACAAGCGGGGCGGCAGCCGATGCTTTGCTGGCCCACGCGGTAACCTGCATCGGATGTGCCGCGCGTTTGCGGATGAGTCTGCGCCCGCTGGCCGAGGAAGCCTCGCCGGTAGAAGCCGCGGAGCTCGCCGGTTTGGCCTCGTCTTCGCCCCAATGGCAGCGTCGCCTGGCCGGCGAACTCGCCCGGACAGCTCACCGGCCCATCCGCACCTTCCGATCCAAATTGTTTCTGTGGGCCGGCGCCGCACTGGCCGCTTCGCTGGTCCTGGCCGCTGCCCTGACCTTATGGTGGCAGCATGCAAATGCCCCGGAGCGGCTGCTGGCCGAGGCCTACGGCCACTCCCGCATCTTCCCGCTCCGCTTGCCCGGGGCGGCATACGCTGAAGTCAGCCCTGAAACCCACTTGCGCGGCGGGTCCACGGGACGCGAATCGGCCAAACTGCTTGAGGCGCGCGCCCGCATTGAGAGCCATCTTGAAACCGCGCCCCAGGACCCGCACTGGCTCCAACTGGAGGCTCGCGCCGAGGTGCTGGAAGAGCAGTTCGACCCGGCCATCGACATTCTTGACCGCCTGGTCGCGGCGGGACCGGTAACCGCCGCCCTGCTGACCGACGATGCGGCAGCCTACTTCCAGCGCGGAGCCGCCAACGGCAGCGAGAATGACCGCGCCACCGCGCTCGATTACCTGCGCCGCGCCGACGAGCTGGCCCCCGGCGATCCGGTTGTACTGTTCAACGAAGCCATAGCCATGGAGGATCGCGGCCAGGTGATGAACGCCGTGGAAACCTGGAACCGGTATCTGCGCTTCGAGCGCGATCCGCAGTGGCTGGCCGAGGGCCGTCGCCGCCTCCAGACCCTGGAACTGAAACTGAACCAGCTCAAAACGCACCAGAGCAGGATGGAGCAGCATCTGGCCACTCCCCAGGCCATGCGCGCGCTGGCCGCCGATCCTGCCACGCTTGCCGGCCTCGACGAGGAGTTCTCCAGCACCCTGCTGCCCGAGCTTTTGCGCGCCGCCTTCCCGGCGCCCGTCGATCGTTCCCGCGGTTCCCCCTGCGTCGATGCCTGCCAGGCTGCCCGCACCCTGCTCCACGCCCTCGCCGCCTCCCTTGAACGCAACCATCAGGACCCCTGGCTCACCCGGTTCCTTCCCTCCGATTACTCGCCTTCAGATCAGCGTTTCACTCAGGCCGCCCAGGCCCTTGCCGAAGCCATCCACGAAGATGTGCTCGGCGACTTCCCCGCAGCCCTGCATTCGGCCCAGGACGCTCGCCAGCTCTTTCACATCCTCGGCAACGCAGCGGGCGAAGACCGCGCCCAGGTCGAGCAGGCATACGCCTTGCAGCGCTCCTTTCACCTCGCAAGCTGTCATCGGGTAGCGCAGACACTGCTCCAACAGCACCCGGAATTTGCATGGATCCAGATTCAGGCCACCATCCAGGACGGCATCTGCAATACCGGCCCCGGTACGGCGACCGAAGATATCCCCGCATTCCAGCGCGCCACCAGCCAGGCCCAGGATCGTCGCTATGCCCTGCTTGAGCTGCGCGCCCGAAACATGCACGCGGGCGCGGCGCTTGAATCCGGAGATACGGAGTATGCGTGGCAAATCGACCTTGCCACGGTGCGCAAATTCTATTCGGGCGACTATCCCGCCCTCCGCCTTTCCATTCCGCTCACCGGCCTTTCCATGGCAGAGGAGTCCACCCCGCGTGTTCAAAATGCCCTGCTGCTGGAACGGGAGGCCATGGCCGCTCTTGAGCTGACCCAAAGCCCCCAGGTCATCGCGGCAAAAAGGTTCGAGGTGGCTGCCGCCGCAATCCGCGCGGGTTCCGCGGAAGAGGCCCAGGAGCAGATGCGCCGGGCCCAGGCGGAGTTGGCTGCCGCCGGCGGCGGCAAGTCGATCTACGGCTTCCTGGCCGAGAACGAGATGGCCATGGCCAGTCTCTACCTTGGCCGGCGGGACCTGGCCAGGGCCTCCTCCATGCTCGACGCCGCGCGGGGCCACCTGGCCGGCGACGATGACTCCCTGCATCGCCGTGCTTTCGCAGCCGCCAGTGGGGAACTGGACCTGGCGCTTGGGCGGGCTAAAACCGCAGAATCCATGCTCCGCGACGCGATCCTCGACGAGGAGCGCCAGGGGAGCAATGTCGGCGCGAAGAATGTCGTCTTTGCCTTGCGGAATCGCGACATCTATGCCGTGCTGGCCGGAATCTGGCTGGCGCAGGGGCGTTCTGGCGAAGATATTCTCGCCCTCTGGGAGAGGTACCGGCTCAGAGCCCTCGGAGAGCCGGTTCCCGCCTGCCCGAACCGCGGCCTTGCCTGCCTCAAGCCGAAGCTGATCGAAGCCCTCGGACGACTCGGACAGGATCGCCTCATGGGTCAGGTGGTCCTGCTCGACCGCGTACTCCTTTATCGCGCCAGCGGCCAGGGCGTGGTCTGGACATCGGTCCCGATCGGCAGGCAGGACCTGCTGGCCGCGGCTTCGCCCCTGGAACAGGCAGTCAGCTCCCCGGCAACCTCACAGGACTCGGTCGACCAGTCCGCGCGGCGGGGCAGCCTGCTTTTTGGGGCTCTGCCGCCATCGCTCAGCGGCCAGTTGCTGCTGGAGCCCGATCCGCTCCTCGGAAATCTGCCCTGGCCCGCCGTTGAAACCGCCAATGGCCCGCTTGGGCTGCATTTCGATCTGGAAGAAACTCCCTCTCTTCTGCTACCTCACCGGCCCAACGAATTAGCGCACAGCGGACATCCTCTCGTTGTCGGAGCTTCCATCGCATCCGGCGAAGACGCCCCCTTGCCCGAGGTCCTCCGGGAGGCCAGGGAGGTTGCGCATTTCGTTCCCAATCCCAGACTTCTGCTCGCGGCAGAGGCAACTGAAGCGCAGGTCGCTGCCCACCTCGGAACCGCGCCGGCCATTCATTTTGCCGGTCACGCCCGCCGCCAGGCGGGTGCAACGCGTCTGCTGCTCGCCTCCACTTCCGGGATCCGGACAGGAACCGGATCTCCCGAAACGCAAGCGGAGAGCTCCTATCTCGACAGCAGCCTCCTGCGCGCGCATCCTCCTAGGGCGGCCAGGCTGGTGGTCTTTTCCGCCTGTTCCACGGGAAAAAGGGAAGAGGGCTGGAATCACGGTATGGGAGATATAGTGGACACGCTGGCATCCCTGGGCGTGCCGGAAGTCGTCGCGACCCGGTGGCAGATCGACTCCGCTTCCGCCGTTCCCATGATGGACGCTTTTTACGGTGGCCTCTCACAAGGACTCAGCGTTTCTCAGGCCCTGACTGCGGCGCGGTTGTCTCTCATCCGCGATGCGCGATACCGTCATCCCTACTACTGGGCGGCGTACTACGCCTCCGGTACAGGCAAAACCGATCTGAGCGAGGTTTTCAATGGCAACACCAGGTAGTCCGGCAGCACCGGCGTCACAGCTCGATGTCATCGTCGATGGAACCTGGGTCATTGTGCCCAGTGTGGATGCGTCCGGCAACATCACGGGTGTGGAAGTCTACTCTCCCTCCTGCGGTCATCCGCATGGAGCCATCTTTGTGAACGCCCTGAACCCCAATCCCTGGCCTGCCCCGGCCAGCTTCTACATGCTCGACGATCACAGTCACACGCTGAACATCCAGCGCGGTTCGAGTGGTCCCACCGCCATGCCGGTCAGCGGAATCGACACCACCGTCAACCATTGCCTTGTTAAAGCCCGGCCGATCGGGGGCAACTGGGATCTCATGCTTTCCATCACCTCCGGACCTGACGCCTGGGTCTCCAGCGACACGGTATTACCTCAGGTCACGGATTCCTACGGCAACACAGTTCCCTGCTTCAGCGGCAAGGACGTGCCCACTGCCAAGGTCTCCTCCATGCAGACGTTGAGCTATAAAGGCGTCACCGGCGTTTCGCTGTGCGGCGCGCCGGCCGCGGTGCAGGCGCTGTTTCCGGCGCCCTGGAGCGGAAGCGGCTCGTTGATCATCGAGGGCGAGGTGCCGTACATCCCGACCTTGCAGCACGAGCGTGCCGCCATCTTCGCCATGGCCAACCTGGCAGGGCTGGATCTTTCGCTGGACCATCCACTGCCGCCACGGGTGCCTGCGCCCGCTCCCGGCCCGCCGCGCCCCATGGATCACACCGGCCAATATTGCGGCCACGCGCTCATTGTGCTGCCTTAGCTCCAGCCCAGTTTCAGGCCTGAGCGTCTCAGGGCAGGCGCTCAGGCGAACTGGTCCAGCTTGAATCCCAGCTGGTAGGTTTCGCCGTGGGCCAGCAACTCCTCCCATGTCACCTCGCGCCGCGTGTACCCGGCCATGCGGCCCAGCATGCAGCTCAGCGCAGTCTCCACGCCCGCGGCAATCTGGTTCTGGGCGGGGCCCAACGTGATGCTGTCGACGAACGAGCGCTCCTTGTCGCGGTCGGCAAAGGCCAGGTTGTCCTCGAAACTGCCGTTGGCCGCGAACTTCCCGGACCCCGGAGCGGTCGACGCCGAATCCTGCCAAACCCAGGCCTGCGCGCCAGTAATCTGGACCGGCCCCGCATACGGCATGGTTGCGGCTCCGGCGGCGCCGAAAAGTCGCAGACCGGCCTCAAAGAGCCCGTAGTCGCCAAACTGCGTGGATGAGAAAGCGAGGCGGACGTCGCCCGGGTATGTGAACGCTACCTGGTAGTTGTCCCAGCAGTCGCCGAAATGCTGAAGAATGTTGCGCCCCCCGGTGGCAACTGCCTTCTGCGGATGCGCGCCCAGAAGCCAGTTGCACAAATCGATCAGGTGGATGTTCTGCTCTACCAGGATGTCTCCCGAGAGTGCGCGATCCCACAGCCAGTTGCGCAGGCGATACTCGTCTGGACTGGGCCCGGTGGGCTTCTTTTCGGTCGAGGCCGGCGCGTTGTAGCTGGCAGACACGGCTCCGATCTTGCCTAGCGCTCCGGCGTGAATCTTCTCCGCGATTGCGGCGAAGGGCGGCGCATTCCGGCATTGGAACCCGACGGCGACGCTTTGTGCCGGCTTGACGCGCTTGGCGATTTCGAATGCCTGGTGCGCCTGGTGGATGTCGATGCCCACCGGCTTCTCGCAGTAGACATGCTTGCCCGCCGCGACGGCGGCATCAAGATGCTGCACGTGGAAGAAGGGTGGCGTGGAAATCTGAATCAGATCCACATCCGGCGACGCGGCGATCTGCTCAAAGGCGTGCGGACCGCGAAACAGGAGCTTGCTGTCGATTGGCGCGCGGCCAAGGCTCGCGTTGAGCTGGTCGAAGTGACTCCGGCCTGCTTCCAGTTGATCGGCAAAAAGATCCGCCAGCGCCACAACCTGGGCGGAGGTGTTCTTTGCGAAAGAACTTGCCACTCCGGTGCCCCGGCCTCCGCAGCCCAGCAGGCCCAGCCGCACAGCCGAGTTGCCTTGGAAGCCAAACGCGGTCTCCGGCTTGAGCAGCAGCAGCCCGGAAGCAGCCGCCGTTCCGGTATTTAGAAATTCCCTACGGTTCATGTGTACCTCATTTCATGTCGCTGAGAGTTTACCCTGCGGGATTCGCAGAGAGTGTTTCATTTGCGCGCCCTGCGTCAGGCCACGGCTTATGTCAATGAGCGCTTTGTGTCAGGGCACGACTTTAGTCGTGCCGAATAGCGCCCGGAAGTATCGGGCTTTAAACCCTGCGGTGATCGCTGACGTTGCAGCCTTAACCATCCGTGAAACACGCCCCGCTCCGTACGCCTGCCTGCAACGATTACCCCGTCCGGAAGTCCGCGATCACGCCAGAACCTCCCGCAAAATCCCTTCGAGATACAGCTTCTCCTGGCGAACATCCTCGATCTGTTGCGGGCCCGACGTCTCGCGCTCGATGGTGATAGCTCCCGTGTAACCAAGCCGGTGAAGCTTGGTGAAAACCGCCTTGAAGTCCACCATCCCCTTGCCGATCAGCACCTCTTCGCCCAGTTCGCTGGGATCGGTGGGCCAGCGTCCGTCTTTGGCGTGAACACTGCGCACGTGCGGCCCGAGGATGTCCACTGCGTCGACAGGATTGGCTTTCCCGTAGAGAATCAGGTTGGCCGTGTCCAGTCCCACGGCAAGGTTCGGCACTGCCACATCGCGAATCATCCGCGACATCGTGGTCGGGGTCTCCTGCCCTGTCTCCATCAAAAAGTATTGTCCGTTGCCCTGGCAATGTTGCGCGACGGTGCGAATCGCTTCCACCGCTCCAGGGTAAAGAGGATCGGCGGGATCTTCCGGAATAAATCCGCAGTGCGTCTGCACCTGGGGCACACCCAGCAATTTGGCAAAGTCGGAAACCTGGCGCAACGCGTCGATGCGCGCGGCGCGCGTGCCGGGAGGCACCAGCCCGATCGTCGAAGGCCCGCGCAGGAAGTTCCACACCAGCGGCGGCGGCCCGACCACCTCCACCGTGGTCGCAATCAGCGAGTACTTCGCCAGCAGGTCGCGAAACTGCGCTGCCAGCTCCGGTGTGAAGCCGTTTATGTAACCATCCAGCGATAAAAAGCAGTTGTTGAAGCCGATCTCCTGCACCCGGCGAAAGGTCGCTTCGGGAGCGCCAAAGGGGCTGATGATCAGGCCCAGGTCCATCGGCTTGAGTGGTGCGGGCGAAGTTATTGCAAGCGCCGCCGCGGGTCGAAGACCCCCAGCGAGAATGGCGGCCGAAGCGCCGCCCATGAATGTCCTCCGGTCCATTGATTTTCCTTTCCTAACTGAAACCGCGCTGGAGCTTCGCATTCTCAGCATAGACTGCCCTGTTAGCGCCGCTCCTGGGGTCGCGAGAACAGGCCTGCCTGCTTCCGGACGGAACCTATTCCAGTTTCTGTACCGGCGTATCCGCGGGAATCTGGATCGCAAACTGATCGTCGGGCAGCTTCATGTTCTCCACCACATTGTCCACCGTGAGAACGATCTGGATCCCGTCCAGCGGGCGCTTGATGATGACGCTCGACGGGTATTTGCCCGCGCCTTTGACGGAGCCGAATTCCGCATACTGCGAATAGAAGACCTGCGTCTCCAGGTTGCCCTTGTCGTCGTAGATGTCCTGCTGGCACGGCAGCAGGTCGTCGCGATGGAAACGCACCACCCGCACCGGCGTCAACTCCTGGGTGTCCCCTTTGGCGCGCACGATGCTCAGAATGTACTCCGGCTCCAGCAACAAATGCTTCTTGGCCACATCCTCCACCGTGTCGGTATCCGCGGTCACGTAGTACTGATCCGCCTTCTCCAGCCCGCGCACCATCATGGCGTCGAAGAAGAACCCGGGACGCAGGTTCTCCAGGGTGTTGGTCGACCTCTTGGTCACGGTGTTCGGCCCCTTGAATGCCTTGTTCTGAAGATGGGAATAGAGGGTGAAGGTTTTGCCGTCCGTGGCCATGTCAAGCGCGGGCGTGCCCAGCACCGGAACCTGCACAAAGACCCGCAGAAACTCCGGCTTGCGCATAAGGATATGTCCCCGGAAGCGGGAATAATCCTTGGCCACGCCTTCTTTAGGATGAATGACGCTGGCCTGGATCTCGACGGTGGCATTCAGAGTATCCAGAGCGGCCCAGCGCTGATCGAGCCCGTTCACCAGCTCTTCCGGCGCCACCGTCTGTATGATTGGCGGCGCGATCGGAACAGGCAGCTTGCGCGTGGTCGACAGAAAGAAGCAGCCCGAAAGCGGAAACGGCAGCATCAGCATGACGAAGGCCGCAAATCGAGAGCGGTTCATCACCGGCCACCTGCCCGCTTCACGGCCTTGCGGTAGCCTGACACGTTGCGATTGTGTTCGTCCAGAGTGCGGGCAAACAGGCTCCGCCCTTGGGGGTTGTCTCCGGCGGCGACAAAATACAGGTAGTCGGTCCTGGCCGGCTCCATCGCGGCGCGAAGTGACTTCATGCCCGGATTCGCCACCGGCCCCGGAGGCAGGCCGGTGTGCAGATAGGTGTTGTAAGGCGTATCGCGCTTCAGGTCGCTCGCGTGGATGGCGCCGCGCCACAGGCCGTCAAGCTCCAGCCCGTAAATGACCGAGGGGTCGGTCATCAGCGGCATCCTTTTGGCCAACCGGTTTTCAAGCACACTGGCCACCAGCGGGCGCTCGGCATCCTGCGCCGTCTCCCGCTCCACCAGCGACGCCATGGTCACCAATTCGTGCACATTCCCTTTCAGTCCAAGTTGCGCAGCCACCACCCTGAAGCGCTTCACCATCGCTGTGGCGATTTGCATCGGGCCGGCTTTGCGGGCAAAGCGATACGTGTCGGGAAAAAGGTAGCCTTCAAGGCTCTTCGCCCCTGGATCCAGATCTGTCACCAGGCCCGCTTGCTCTACCGCCGTGTCCAGAAAACTCTGTTGCGCGCCAAACCCGGCCTGCTCCAGCCGGGCGGCGATATCGAATACGTTTGAGCCCTCGGGAATCGTCACCGCAACGGTAAAAACATCCCCACGAATGATGCGCGTGAAAACTTCGGTGACCGGCGCCGGGTGATCGAATCGATACTCGCCGGCCTTCAGCGTGCCCTGTTCAAATATGCGGACCAGGTCGAAGGCATACCGGCTCCGCACCACGCCCGCCGCCTCCAGTTGCTCCCCAATCCGCAGCGAAGACGAGCCCGGCGCAACTTCAACAAAGGTCTCCGCTTGAGGCCCGTACGGCCACCAGATCAACCACCCGGCTCCCGCAGCCGCAACAACCAATACGAGAAAAGCCGCCAGCAGGGTTCCCGACGCGCCGGAACTCTTCTTCTTCCTGCTGGTCCGTTTACGGCGCGCCATTCCTTGCAGTTAACCCTTCATCCCATCAGACGCGGTCTATCCGCCCCGGGATTCTCTACCTTTCTGATTGTATCGGGTGAGAATCGCCGGGGTCAGGCCATTTCGTCCCGGCAGGGACCATTAGTCTGGAAGCAGCGGACCTGGAGCCAAAAACTGGAAACTGCCCCACAAGCGCGGTATCTCGGTTTGGACATCGGCAATCGCCGCATCGGTGTAGCCGTATCGGACGAGCTGGGGCTCACGGCACAGCCGGTATTGACGCTGGAGCGGCGGCGCAATCCCCGCGAAGACCTGCGTTCCCTCGCTCGCCTGGCGCGGCGGTTTGCCGTGTCGGGCATCGTGGTGGGCAATCCTCCCTACCTCTCGGGCGAACCGAGCCCCCAGGCGGCGAAGACCCAGGCCTTTGCCGCCGAACTTGGCAAGCTGACCGGCCTGCCCATCCATATGCGGGATGAGCGCCTGACCACCCGCGAAGCCCACCAGATCCTCTACGAAGCCGGCCACGCCCGCCAGGAGCACCGGCGCGTAGTTGACCAGGTAGCTGCAACGCTCATCCTGCAGTCCTTCCTGGACGACCGAAAGACAGGGACTGAGGGACTGAGGGACTAAGCGAACCGGGACTAGGGAACAGTTTGACATAGGCGCCTTCAGGCGGCAGAGGAAACCATGAATCCAGTTTCGCCGCTGACCTAGCGGCTTGCAGGTGCGCCTGCACATTAATTCGATCCGATCCGATGATCCTGTTCCCTGTTCCCTACGTCCCTATTCCCTAGTCCCTACGTCCCTGCCTCCCCGCGTATAATGAGATGTCGAGTTCTTTCATCTCTCGCGGACGGAGCCCCCCGCTCCCCGCCACGGATCGTGATGCCCGAACACATCAAAAAACAGCTTCTCGCCGAGATCAAGCTGCTGGAGCACGAGCTTTCCCACGAGCTTCCCGCCGAAATCAAGAAGGCGGTGGCCATGGGAGACCTCTCCGAGAACGCCGAGTACCACATGGCGAAGCAGCGCCAGGATTTCGTCAACGCGCGCCTTGGCCAGCTCAAGAGGCGCATGGCGGAACTCTCGCTCGTCAACCTCTCCAACATTCCCAGGGACAAGGCCGGCTTTGGATCTACGGTGGTCGTCTACGACTCTACCAAGGACGAGGAGATCGTCTACCGCCTCGTGACCAGCGAGGAGTCCGACGTGGCCAAGGGCCTGATCTCAACCACCTCGCCCATCGGCCGCGGCATCGTGGGCAGGCGCGTTGGCGATGTGGCCACCATTGTCACGCCCAACGGCAAGCGCGAGCTCGAAATCCTCAAGCTGACCACCATCCACGACGAAGCCGGCGACGACGCCTTGGAAGACGAAGCCACCGGCACTGAGCAGTAACGAAGGAAGACTTGGCATGACCTGGACCAGCGCTTTTGGCCGCGGATGCGGCTGGCTTCTTGACCGCATCGTTTACGGCCTGGCGCTCACCCGCATCTCACCGAACGTGCTCACCTTCCTTGGCCTGGTCATCAACATCGTCGCGGCCTTCTTGTTTGGCCACGCCAACTCCACCAACGCCGGTCGCATGTTCTTCTACGCCGGCCTGGTCATCTTCGGCGCCGGCATCTTCGACATGGTCGATGGCCGCGTGGCCCGCCGCAACAACCAGGTCACCGTCTTCGGCTCGTTCTTTGACTCGGTCATCGACCGCTACTCCGACGTGGTGTTGTTCTTCGGCCTGCTGGTCTACTACGGCCGCATCAACCGCTTCTACTACGTCTCGCTGGTGGCCTTTGTCATGGTCACTTCGCTGATGGTCAGCTACACGCGCGCCCGCGCTGAGGCGCTCATCGGCCAGTGCAAGGTGGGCTTCATGGAGCGCCCTGAACGGGTCGTCCTGATCCTGCTCGGCGCCCTCTTCAACCACTGGGGCGTGATGGCGCCGGTCCTGTGGGTGCTCGCAGTCCTCTCCACCATCACAGTGGTCCACCGCATCACCTACACCTACTCCAAAACCAAGCACCTCGCGCCGGTTAGCTGACTTCGGAGGCTTTGTAAAGCTGGCTGGCGCACTGCCGCTAGCAGTCCACCACCACCATCGAGCACCCCGGCTTCACCGGCCTCCACTGCACCAGGAAATTCGTTACTGCCGAGCTCTCCAGGCGGCGCATGGGAGCAAACTCCCCGCTCTTCTGGCTGTAAAGCAGCTTGCCCGTGTCGCTAAGCACGGCCAGCGCCGGAACGCCTCTCTCCAGCGGAATCTCGTACTGCCGGGCAATGTCCTTGTTGAAATCCATCCTCCCGACGTTCACGTGGACCAGCACAAAGTTCGATTCCAGGATGGGCAGGTTCCGCGGATCGTGGAAATAGAGGTCCAACACCTGGCAGTCTCCGCACCAGTTGCCGCCAAAGTCGAGCAGAACCCGCTTATGCGTCGCAGCGGCGGTCTGCAGCGCGGCGGCAATATCGGCTTTCGCCTGTGCCGGCCGGGGATATATATCGCGCTCGGCGGGACGGGCAGCACCGGCGGCCAGCGCCAAGCCGGCGATAAGAGGGAGAAGCCTGCCAGTCTTCAATCTGGAACCTCCAACGGCTGCTTTCAGTCTGCCACAGCTGGAGGAGAACGTGCCATTCCAGGTGCGATTCCGGGGCCGGGGATTTACCCTGAAAGCAAGATGAGCGGCCTGCGCAAACGCCTGGAATCGGCTTCCTTCCCTGACCTGGGAACGATGATGGAAGGCTATGCGCTGGCGGCGGCCGAACTGGCCCGCCGCGAGTTCAAGCAGAAGCTGGACTTCACCTCGGAATCAATCGATGCCCTCGACGAAGTGCTGGTCCTGGTGGGCGAGAGCCCCGAGCGCGATCTGGACTTTGAGGTGCGCCTGTGGGGCAGCTACCTGGGTGAAGTCGTGCGGCGCCGCTATGCCGGCACCTGGGAGATGACCCAGTATCCCGGCGAAGCCGTTGCGGTGCCCGCGGTCGAGGTGCGCGGCTCGCGGCTCTTTCCACTCCTGAAGGTTTACCGCCGGCTCACGACCGGCGAAGAAGAGGATTTGCGGACTTTTTACACCATGGTGACCGAGCGCCTGGGCAAGCCGGCGCAGGTAAACTGATCGGATTCCACAAATCCGCGCGGCCCCTCCAAACGTCATTCTATTGTCAGGGCTACGCCGGCTCAGCGCAGACCTCCGGGTTTGTGCGACAATAGGCAGTGATCAGGCGCACCGGTTTCTTGGGGTGCGCGGAGGAAACAACTATGGGCGATCTTCTACAGCCATGGCACCTGGTATTGCTGGGCATCGTGGCTTTTCTGGTATTTGGCGCCAAGCGGCTCCCGGAGCTGGGCAAGGGCCTTGGCGAAGGATTGAAAGGGTTTAAGGAAGGCATCAAGGGAGTCAGCGATCCTCCGCCTCCGCCGGTGCAGCAGCAGAATGTCACTCCTGCGCCCGCGCCTCCACCCTCGACGCCCGTCGAACCCCGCTAGAACGCTGCGCCGTGGCTGCGCGACGGGTGACCTGAGCCCTGCCTGTGAACGGCGTAGCCGCGCTCAACGATTGTAGAGACTGTCAAGGCCCGTGCGGACGCACGGGCCTTTGTGCGCCCGGGGCCGTCGCGCTCCTCTACAAACTCAACAGCACCACCGCGGCCAGGGCCAGCGCCATCCCCGCCATCTGCCTGCGGGTCGGCCATTCGCGCAGCACCAGGGCAGCCAGCAGAATCGTCACTCCCGGATAAAGCGAGCAGATCACCGCGGCCGTCTCCAGGCGCCCGAACTGCGCTGCGCGGATGTAAAAGCCATTGCCGGCCGTATCCAGCACCCCGGCCAGGATGCCCGTCAGCCAGAAGCCCTTCTTTGGCCCGCCAGGCGGCATCACCGCCAGCACCAGCAGCAGCGCTGCAACGCCCGCCACGCGTGCCGACGTCATGGCCCACACGATGCCTCCGCCGCTGGCCATCTTGAACAGGATCATCTGCGCGCCAAATCCCACTCCGGCCAGCGCTCCCAGCAGCAATGCGGTGCGCGGTGTGCCTGCGCCTTTGTCTCCGGGCGAGTGGGTAATCAGCCAGATCGCCGCCAGTCCCGCCACCAGCCCGGCGCCCGCCAGCGGTGTGGGTAGCCCTTCACGAAGCAGGGCAAACACCACCGGCACCAGCGCCGTCAGCAGCCCGGTGAGGGCCGCGGTCAGCCCCATCGCGCCCATGGCCAGGGCGCGATAAAAGACCGCCAGCGCCACGGAGCCCTCAAAGCCCCCCAGCCCGGCGTAGAAAAGCATGGGCGGGCCGGGCACGGCAAGGCGCATCGCCACGCACCAGCCCAGCAACACAACCATGGTCAGAATCTGGCCTGAGGCCACCACCAGCAGCGCGGGAGCGCGCCGGGCGCCCACCCCGCCTGCAAAGTCCGAGCCGCCCCAGCTGGCAGCAGACAGCAGTCCCAGGCCCGCCGTGGCGCCCGAAGCATTCACGAGCTAGTGCAGGTCCCGCGCGTTGGGATAATAGCCGTCCTTGCAGAAGACCTCGAGGCCGGGCCGCTCGACGTTGACAACGATATGACGATACTTGCCGTCGATCATAGGCTCTTTGGTCGCGTAGACCAGCGTGTACTGGTCTCGCGCCTCCTCGGCGATCTTGGCGTAGCTGTTCTCGATGCCGTTCACGTTGCGCTCGGCATCCAGCGTGCCGCCGGTCGCATAAGTGTACTTGTAGAGGACGTTGTCATACATGGTGAACGGCAGGTGGAGGCGGCTCACATAACCCTCGCCCCAGTTGGCTGAGGTTCCCACCAGCGTTCCATAAACCGCCGTCTCGTTGGTCTGGAGGTAGCGCAGTACTTCGCGGATCGTCGCCTTGCTTCCGTATTCCTTGCCGTCCGAAATTACATAGACAATCCGGCGGCGGCCCTTGGGGCGCGTGGACAACTCCTTGGCCGCGGCCAGAATCGCGTCGTTCAATGTATGAATCTCTTTGGGGATGGTGATGACCCCGCTGCCGCTGCCTGTTGACCGGCCGGGCTGCAGGTTTGGATCGACGCAGGCGCCGTTCTCGCGGATGTTGCACCCGGCCAGCGGACCGCTGTTCACCGGCGTCATCTCCTCCGCGCCGGTGGCTTTGGTCAGGGCCAGCACCGCGGGCAGCCGGGCGCTCTGGGCGCCTGTAAAGCCGGTGTGCTCCTGGGCGCCGTTGCTATAGGAAAAGATAGCGACCTCGTCGTATGGCGTGAGCGCGCCCTGGATCGCATCCAGCGAGTCGTTCACCTTGGCCATCACATCCGAGGTCAGGCTCTGGTCGATCACAAACGCAATCGACAGCGGCGTGGGATCCACCGTGAATTCTTTCAGCTGCTGCCGCGTGCCGTTCTCATACACCCTGAAATCCCGCCATGTGAGACCGGGTACGGTCTTTCCCTTCGGATCCTTGACAGTGACCGGGACCTCGACGTAGTTTACGTTCAATTGGATCAGGCTCTTGGTCTCATCGACCCCGGTTCCTGGCGCCGGCAACGCCGGCGGGGCGGTCTGAAACGTGTCTTTTCCCGTGGTCGAGGGTGCCTGGCTGCCGGGAGCCGCCTGCGATGTGGAAGTGGAAGACGAACTGGGCGTCTCCTCAGGCGTTTCGCCGGCGCCCTTGCCCGGCGTAATCGGGCCCGAAAGTCCGGTTAGCGGAGGTGCCGGCTGCGGCGCCGGTGCATCGGGCACGGGGGCCTGCTGCTGTTGGGCCGCGGCTGCCCCATTCATCCAGGGACCCAAACCCACCAGCGCCACCAGCGTCATTGCCGTTAATCCAAGCTTCACAGTTCTCACTTCCTCCAAAAACTCTCGCCACTCTTAAAAGCGGCCTCTAGAACGCTTTGCTTAGGCCTGGAAACAGCCGGCAACGCTCCAATCGTCAGAGTATCAGACGCGCCAAACCCACGCAGGTTGCCTGCACGGGGCGAAACAGATCGGGTATGCTTTCTTCGAGGCCGGGTTTCCGTCTAACTCATCAGAATGCGCATTCGCTGGGGAATGGCCGCTTTAGTGCTCGGCATGCCGATGTTGTCTGCGGCGGCGTGGGCCCAGCTCGCCCCCTCGCCCGACGCGCCCCCGGTAAGTACCGCGCCTGCCCCGCCACCCGAGGATGAATCGGTCGCGACGCTCAAGCTCAGCGTCAACCTGGTGGATGTCTTCTTCACCGTCAAGGACAAGGACGGCAACCTGGTTCCCCACCTCTCCAAGGACGACTGCGCGGTTACCGAGGACAAACAGCCTCAAACGATCAAGAACTTCCAGGCCCAGTCCGATCTCCCGCTCACACTCGGAATTCTGCTCGACACCTCGGGCAGCCAGTACCGCGTCCTCCAGTTGGAGCAGGACACCGGCAGCCGCTTCCTGGAACGCGTGCTGCGGCAAAAGGATGAGGCCTTTCTGCTCTCGTTCGATGTCAACGTGGACCTCTTGCAGGACTACACCAACAGTCCCCGCTTGCTCTCGCGAGCCATGAGCAAGGCTCAGATCAACACCGCCGGCGGCAATGGAGCCGCGGGTATTCCCGGCGCCGGCGGAGGCACCGTCCCCGTCTACGGCGACCCCAAGGGAACCGTTCTTTACGATGCGGTCTACCTGGCCTCCAACGAAAAGCTGACCCAGGAGACCGGCCGCAAGGCCATGATCCTGCTCACCGACGGCGAGGACGAGGGCAGCGACCACAAGATCGGCGAAGCCATTGCTGCCGCGCAGAGAGCCAATGCCATGGTCTACGTGATCCTGATCGCCGACCTGCAGGGATACGGTAACTGGGGCTACACCGGCTTCTCCGCCATGAAGCGGATGACCGAGGAAACCGGCGGGCGCCTCATCAATGTCGGCAACAACGGCAAGAAGCTCGAGGCCGCGTTCCAGCAGATCGAAGATGAGCTCCGCACTGAGTACATCGCCAGCTACACCCCCAGCAACACCAAGCTGGATGGGACCTTCCGCCGCATCAACGTCTCCTGCCGCGGCGATGGCCTGAAGATCCAGGCCCGGCGCGGTTACTTCGCCACCGCCCCGCAGAATTAACTGCAAACAGTCCGCAAGATTCCCAGATAATTTCGTTTGCTGTCTCAATAGTTCAACAGCGTCTTTCAAATAACCGGCCTTGTGTCAGGGCACGGCTTCAGTCGTGCCGAGTGGCGCCGGAGAATATTGGGTTTTCAACCCCTGCGGGTATCGCGGGTCGCGCTGACTCAACCATTTATAAAACACGTTCTCACAAAGCTGGCAAGCTGGGCCTGAACTTCCCTAACTGTGTCCCATTTCTGGACACTAATTACCTAAGTCTAGTTATAAGTAATCTGGCGCCTCTGGTCGTCCTTCTCTAACATCGGCACAGGTTCGAAAAACTTGAGGGCAATTAAGGATTATTTTCGGCCTTCTACTTAAAGGAGTCTCATGCTAACCGACTGCGCCACCGCTGAAGGCTTCGAAATCAGTCCCCGCTTCCGTCAGACCATCGAAGACCGAATCCTCCGTTTGGAGAGAGACGCCGCGCTCGACGAGGCGCAGGTGGCATCGCTCGACAACGGCGATCACATTCGCCGTCACATGCGGCTCGTGGTCCTGCAGCGCGCCGAAGCCATGCGCATGAGGTTATTCCTCGATCGCGCCAAAACACGGCTGCCTCACCCAATGATCGCGCTCTAGCCTTCCCTCAACGCCTCGAAAACTTGGAGCACCGGGCGGGAATTGAACCCGCGTATACAGGTTTTGCAGACCTGCGCGTTAGCCGCTTCGCCACCGGTGCCCTTTGAACTAAAGACCAGCCCTAAGTCCCTAGTCCCTGTCCCCTTCACTTCCCCGCTGGCAGCCCCGCATCCGCCAGGCTGGGCAGCGTGTGCCTCTCCCACCACTGGTCGATCACCAGGTTCCAGCGTGCGCTGCGGTCGATCCAGAGTTGCGCGGCGCGGTCGTAGCGGGCCAGGTTGTTCTGGAGCCAATACGGCCGGTTGTCTCGCAGCCAGGCCTGCTTGAAGAGTTCGCGCAACTGTGTATAGCCGTCGCGGACGTCTTCGAGCCGGCCGTTGTTCGACCCGATCGTTTCGAGAAGATCGTCGACCTCGTCATGGCGGGCTTTGTCGCCCACCAGCGCTATTGCCTGATTGTACTCTGCCACGCACTCGTCGGCAGCCTGAAATTTGAGGCCCACAAAGTCGATGCGCCGCGCGCCCAGTTCCAGCGCGTCCAGCGCCTCCAGGTTCTCCAGCTTGCCGGCGGCTTTGGCCTCGGCCACCAGCGTCACGGCGCGCTCGGCATGAAGTCGCAGCTCGCTCAGTACGGGCCTTATCTTCACAGCCACGCGCTGGCCCTCGGGCGAGAATGGATCGATCCAGAACAGCGAGTCGTTCGCATCTTCCAGGCCGGCCTTGTGCAGCGCGGCGTGCGCGGCGCGAATCTCCTGCTGCGCCTGGTCGATTTTGCCCGTCGCATCGCGATGGAAGGCCAATCCATAAGACGCAGTAAAGGCCTCTTCGGAGCTCTCGCCCGCCTGCCACCCCGCCGCCGCGCCAAACAGGACGCCATACCAGTTCTCGTCGAAGATGCCCTCGCCGTCGTCGTTCCACACGGTGTTCAACATGCCGGTCGAGCCAAGCTTTTGCCCGTCGCGCACAAAGCCGCGGATGTTGCCCAGCGCCTCGTTGTTGTTGGGATAGATCCGGTTCCAGTTGCTCACCCCCGGCGCTACCCAGGTCTCCAGGCCGGCCTTGGAAAAGGGCAGAATCTGCGCGGTGAAGTCCGGCTTGGCGTCGTAACCCCAGGGCACCGCGATCATGTCCTTGGGCAGCGTGCGCACCAGGTCGGGCGAGTTCTCCGCGATGTCGCCCCAGAAGAGCAACTGCTTGTGCAGAGGCGCAAGCGTGGTATGCACCTGCGTGAGGAAATCGAGATAGACCGCGCCCAGCCCACGCTCTTTGACCTGTTCGCGGGTCCGGCCCAGGCCCAGCTCAAAGGTCTCATCGGCGCCAATGTGTACCCACGGGCCGGGAAACACCTGCGCCAGCTCGCCAAACCAACTGGAGATGAGCGGCAGCGTGCCGGGATCGCCGGGCGCCAGCACGTGCCCATGCGGATTCTCGCCCAGCGCCGAAAACTGCTCGAACTTCAGCATGTGGTGCAGGTGGCCGAACGACTCCTGCTCGGGAATAATGGTGATGTGGTACTTGGCCGCGTATTCCACCAGTTCGCGGCCCTCGGCGGGTGTCATTGCGCCGCCAGGATAGGCAGCGATGGGCGAGCCGGCGTAGGCGAACGTGGCCTCGAAGTAAGGCGAGAAGATGTTGTACTTGTAGGCCGCCAGGGTGCGAATCTCGCGCTTGAGAAAGTCCATGTTGGGCAGCGGACCGCGCGACCAGTCGTCGGAGATGCCGCGATGCGCCATCGCCGGCCAGTCGCGGATGGTAGGGACGAGCAGCACGGTGTCTTTGCCGCTGCCGCGAATCAACTGCTTAACAGTTTGCACGCCGTAGAAGATCCCGGCCGAGGTCTCGGCGATGACGGCCAGACTGCCGTTGCCGCCAGGCGCAATGACGTACCCCTCATCGTGCATTGCCGTTTCAAACTTCAGATGGTTCCGCTCAAGCAGTTCTTTCGCGCGGCCACTGTCCGCATGCAGCAGGAGAATCGTGTTCGCGTCGTTGACATGGACGCTCATGCCACGGCCGGCGAGCGATTCCTCCATATCTTTGATGGCGAATTCGTCGTCCGCGTTTTTTTCAAAGGAGGAGCCAAGGCCGGCGCTCCCAATTACGAATGCCTGAACTGCTGCGCACTCCCGCGGCGCAGGCACTAGGTGCAGATCCGCACAAGCAGGCGCCGGCGCTGGAGTGACGCGCCACTGTGCAGACGCACCCACTCCGGCGCACAACAAAAGCAATGAAGCAACAGCAAAATGAATACGCATGGGCATTTCCCTCGACGATCTGGAACCGCTTGCCAGCCTACAGCATAGCCGCGCCTCTTGTACACCGATGCCGCGGCGGCACGGGGATTCTTCGGTGCGTTGGAACGGTGGCCAATGCTTAGAGCGCGAGGAACCCGCGCAATGCCTGGCTGACGGCCTCGAGGGTGGCCTCGTCGACGCGCCCAATGCGCGGCCCCAGTTTGACGCGCGGCACCGCGGTCGCCTTGTCCACCATGATCTGCGAGGTCTTCCTGAGCCCGGTGCGGGCGTTGGCGCTCACCGTGATCCGGAACAGCGGCGCGTCGTGGATCTCGCTCGTCAGCGGCAGCAGAATTACCGAGGGGTGGCGATCGAATGCGTCCGCCTGAATGACCAAGGCCGGACGCGGCTTGCCGTAATCTCCGGAGACAGCCACGGTCACCAGGTCGCCGCGCTTCACGGTTCGCCTTCGAGCGCGCTTACATCTTGAATCCAGCGCATGACCTCCGCCTCGTCCTTCGATGCGGCGATGAGCTCGGATTGGCGGCGTGCCTCGGCGGAAAATCGGCGCTGACGCGCCTCGTCCACGTAACGGCGCATCAGGGCGCGCAAGACCTCGGCGGCGGCGCGGTCTTCCGCCTCAACCTCCGCAACAAACTCCCGCTTGAGAGCCGCATCGATTCGCAGGTTCATGGTGGTCTCACGTGGGCGGGAAGCAGTTTGGGGCACGTTACAACTCCTAATTACGCATTATACAGACAGTTTGTAGCTATACACTCAAATTACACTCCCTGCCAACGCAGGGTGTCACGAATTGTTTTATTGACTACCGCAGGCTCTTCAGCGCCGGATACAGCTTCCTCCACTTCGCGTACCCGGCCTCATAAGCTGTCTCATCGGCGGCCACCGGCTCGATCGTCTGAGCCACTTCGATAGCCTGGCCGCAAGCCTCGTCCAGATTGGCCCAGTGGCCGGCGCCTACGCCCGCCAGCAGCGCCGCGCCGAACGCACCGCCCTCTTCCGCCGTGAGCACTTCGACAGCATGGCCGTAGATGCCCGCCTGAATCTGCCGCCACAGCGGACCCCGCGCGCCGCCGCCGCCCAGGCGAATCCCGGTGACAGGAATCCCGAGTTCCGCGAACAGCGTGAACGTGTCCTTGAGCGAGTAGGCCACGCCCTCAAGCACCGCGCGGACAAAATGAGCCGCGGTGTGCACGGTGCTGATCCCGGCAAAGGCTGCGCGCACCTCAGGATCCAAGTGTGGCGTGCGCTCGCCCAGCAGGTAGGGCGCCCACTCAAGGCCCTCGCTGCCCACCGCAATCCGCGCCGCCGCCGCCGTGAGCCCCTCGTAGCTCTGGCTGGCGAAAAAGGTCTCCTTGAGCCAGCTCAGGCTCAACCCCGCCGACTGTGTCACGCCCATCACGTGCCATAGCCCAGGCACCGCGTGGCAGAAGGTATGCAGCCGTCCCTTGGGATCCTTGGTCGGGCTGGCCGTAGCGGCAAACACCACTCCCGAGGTGCCGATAGTTGCCGACACCGACCCCGGCTGCAGGATGCCCATGCCCACGGCGCCCGCGCCCTGGTCGCCCGCGCCGGCCACCACCGGTGTACCGGCAGCCAGGCCCGTAAGCCCCGCCGCGGCGTCGCTGATGTGCGCGCAGACCTCCGGCGACTCATACACGGTCGGCAGCCAGCTCTCGGGAATCCCCGCCGCCTCGGCCACTTCGCTCGACCAGCGGCGGTGCGTCACGTCCAGCAGCAGCGTGCCTGAAGCTTCCTGCACGTCGATGGCGAACGCACCGGTGAGCCGGTAGCGGACATAATCCTTGGGGCACAAGATGTGTCGGATCTTGGCAAAGATCTCCGGCTCGTGCTCCTTCACCCACAGCACCTTGGTCAGCGTGAAGTTGGGCAGCGCCGGATTGCAGGTCAGCTCAATCAGCCGTTCGTAGCCGATGCGCTCGTGGAGCCAGTCGCATTGTGGCTGCGTCCGCGTATCGCACCAGATCAGCGACGGGCGCAACACCTGGCCATCCTCGTCCAGCAACACCGCGCCGTGCATCTGGCCGGTCAGCCCGATGGCGGCGATGGGCTGTTTCGGCTCGGGCGTCGCGGCCAGCGCTAGGCGAATCGCCTCCTGCGCCGCACGCCACCAGTCCTCTGGATCCTGCTCCGCCCATCCGGGGTGCGGCGTGCGAAACGCCGCATGTTCGCTTGAAGCCGTCGCAATCAGTTTGCCCGAAGCATCCAAAACCACGGCCCGCGTGCCGCCCGTGCCCACATCCATCCCAAGGAACCACATACGCTTGCTCTCCCCTTGTAAATCGGTTTTCCCGGCGCACGCCAGCATATCATTCCAGACCAGGGATCGTTGGAAGAGGCAAACCGTCGGTAGTGTCCTAATTTGAAACGCGACACAAGTTGGTAACTTCACCACACTCTTTGGCATCATCCTTGCAGTGCGGCAAACAATGCGCTGCGCATCCACTCAGACCGGCTCTTGTTCGTGGCTTT
>Ga0326727_10001115_pt1 | contig 103099 bp, 106 predicted proteins | sample MB2enrmetagenome_FD_207643 | JGI IMG/M metagenome (GOLD analysis project Ga0326727, IMG submission 207643) | Lab enriched peat soil microbial communities from McLean, Ithaca, NY, United States - MB29MY | ecosystem: Environmental > Terrestrial > Soil > Wetlands > Peat | place: USA: New York... | reverse complement strand
CATTTTCCGTTCCGAGGATGCGCCACAGCATCTCGTGGCCTTCGCAAACGCTGCCGTAAACGGGAATATCCGGATAATTCTTCCTCACGCCGTCGATCCAGGCGGGCGAATTCCGCTCAAAACCATCACCGACACCGGCAATCTGGTTGTCACCTGCTTTGAAGAAGCGTCGCTCGTCCCAAGGATCATCGAATTGAAAGGCCTGCATCTTTTCGACGGTGTCGGTTTCAAACCTGAGAAAGGCTGGCATGGGGTAAGCCAAGCGCTTCTGGAGCACGGCTTCGAACCCCGTCCGCACCACCACCTCTTCCTCGTTTTCCTTGAGGACTTCAAACTGCTTAATGTGGGGATCCAAGTTGGGGGTCACAACGAGCCAATCGAGATCGTAGTACTTATAAACATCGGTGCCGGGAGCCAGCACCAGGTCCCTGCGCCATCGCGCCAGAAAGCTGCCCCAGAAAAAGTCGCTGATGGGGACCCGATCCGGCTCCTGATGGTGCAACGTCTTGTTCATGCGATCCGACTTCATCTTACAGTTTGCTGTTCTTTCCATGATGGAACCAGAATAGTCTCAGGAGGGCCGGGGAATTCAGGCGTTCGCCGAGTATGGTCACTGCTCCAGTGGCAGAAACTCTACATTTCCCTCCTCGTTGCCGTCCCAGGCTGCAAAATACAATTCAACCCTGAGTTGGGGGAAATCCTTTCTCAGCGCCTGTCCCAACTTTCGCAGGTCCTCCTCCTGGCGCTGGCGCGGCTCGGAGGAAGAGTGGAGATGCAGGGGGAGGGTCTTGTACCAGGCGCAGTCCTGGTGCTGGATCAGGATTAACCGGCCGATCTCATGGTTCTCTACGAAGAAGCGCAACCACCTCCAACTTGCCCAAGAGAATTTTGGCAGATACTCCACTAGCGTCAAACTTTGGGGTCCGCCGGGTATGACCAACAGATCGTAGTTGCCGGCGAGCCCCAGATGCCGGTTCAAGAACTCGTGGAAAGCCGCCTGGAAGCGGTGATCGCCGCAATGCACAACGAGCGCGCCGGGCGCCTCGCTCTGAAGCTTGGAGTCGACTTGACAGGAAGGCATAGTCGGTTATACCTGCTTGCTCTCTGCCGGCGCTGCATGCTGGGGCGCCTTATGTTCGGCCGCCTGCGCTTCCTTGCCCGCAGTGAGTCGCCCGCCGTCGACGCCCAGTTGCGAGAGTACGGCAGGCAGGTCGAGGCCTAACGCTTGCAACTGTTGGAGCAAGCTGAACACCAGCGCCGGTCCGGTTTTGGCGATGCGACCGATGCCTCCCGTCCCGTCACCCGTCGCACTGTTACCTTGTTCGATGACCACCACTCGATCAATGTTTCCTAGCGGAGCAGCAACCGCCCCGAAAATACTCGCTGAGGCTTGCAGCACAGCAGGTAATTTTTCGAGTATGGTTTGGAGCTTGGCGGCCTCGTTGAATTCCTTCCACGCTTCCGCCTTCTTCAGGATGGCCTGTGCCTCGGCAACGCCCTGCGCCTCGATGGCGCGCGCCTGGGCCAGACCCACTGCTTCCACCTTGGAGGCCTCGGCGCGACCCTGCGCCTCGGTGGCCGCGGCCTGGCCCAGACCTTCTTGCCGGAATTTCTCCTGCGCGGCCTCGGCCATGGCGATCTGGGCGGCCTTATTGCCCTCGGCTTCCAGAATGGCAGCCTGCTTCTTGGCTTCCGCACGCAAAATAGCCGCCTGCCGGTCAGCCTCGGCGGCCTTGATGACCGTGGCCTCTAGCTCTTTCTGCTTGCGTTGTACCTCCTGTTCCTGGACGGCGATCTGCTCCTGGGTGCGCATCTTCTCCACACGCACTTCTTCTACCACCACTGCCTGCTTGGCCTTGGCCTCCGACAGCGGACCGGCTTGCGCGGCCGTGGCCTTTTGCGTTTCCACTTCGGCCAGGAACTGGGCCTGCTTTACTTGAAAGTCGCGCTGCGCCGCAGCGATGTTGGCGTCAGCGTCGAACTTTGCCTTCTCGCCTTCCTGCATGGCCTGGGCGGACTTGATCTTAGCATCCCGCGTCGCTTCGGCCTCACCAATGGTTCCGTCGCGTTTTACCTCTGCCGTTCGCTTCTTGCCGAGGGCGTCCAGGTAACCTTCTTCGTCGGATATGTCCTGGATGGTGAGTACATCCACGCCAATGCCCATTCTCTCCAGGTCCGCGGCGGCTTCCGAGGTCAGCTTCTGGGCGAAGCTCTGGCGGTCGCTGTTGACCTCTTCCACGGTCAGGGTGCCGAGAATCGATCGCAGGTGACCTTCCAGCGTCTGAAAGATGACCCGCTGTATCTCTTCGTGCGACATGCCAAGGAAGCGCTCGGAAGCGGCGCTGAGGGACATGTCATCGCTCTTGATCTTGACGTTGGCGACCGCCTTCACCGAAATAGGCACGCCTTTCAAGGTGTAGGCGCGCTTGATTTCCAACGGAATCGTGAAGACGTTCAACGAAAGGTAGTCCACCTGCTCGAGGAGCGGGAAACGGAAGGCCGCACCGCCCTTGATCATGCGGTAGCCCACGATTCTGCCGTCCGGCGTCCTCCGCTTCCGTCCACTGAAGACGGCCACGGCGTTGGGTGGCACTTTCAGATAGTTCCGGCTGAAAAGAGCCATGGCCACAATGAGCGCCAAAACGACAAACATCACAATGATGGGAACAAAGAATTGGGTAATCACGTTCATGACTTCCCCCGGCACTGGAAATTGGAGACCGGAAACTGGAAATCGGAAATTCGAAACTCGGAATTCGAAACTGGAAATTAGAAGTGGGCAGTTAGAAGGCCGCAGCGACCCGCGAGACTAACCACTTTCCAGTTTCCATTTTCGAATTCCGAGTTTCGAATTTCCAGTTTCTAGTTTCCATTTTCGAATTTCGAACTTCGCTTCTCGCCCGGTCACTCCGCCCGTCGGACCACAACTGTCTCGCCCACCACAGCTTCGATCTTCACCAGCGTATTGATGGGTATCTGTTCGCCGTCTTGCGACCGGGCAATCTTCTCCACCACGCTCTCCCCCATCGCGCACCGGACTTGTCCCACTCCAGCTCTCGGAATAGCCACGCTGACCTGGGCCATGCTCCCTGCCAAATCGCTCACCCGGATTTCGCTGGACGCCTGCTGGCTGAAGAGGAAACTCGCGAAGAGGTAAATGATAGTGCCAAAGACCAAGCCGCCGGCCACCCCTATAGCGGTGCTCACCTCCGTGCTATAACCAAGGTGGATACCAATGGCCCCGAAGCCACCAAACGCGGTTACGAAAACACTAAGGATCCGAGTGCTGAAGATGCTGACGCCCGCGCCCCCGTGCACGTCGCCGTGAAAATCCGCTTCGTGGCCCGCCAAGTCGCCATGCTCGAATAATTCCCCGGACAAGAAACTCACCACCAGGAATAAGAACCCGATGGATGCAATACCCAGAAATACTGCAAACGCTGATAACCCGGCAAAGGTCAACATGAGTCGGCCTCGCAGTATCGAGGGAGCTTAGAGGTTTCCACGCGCTCCCAGGACGCATGCTTTGAATCAGTCACGCCTAACTCTAGAACTGACCCCCGCCGAAGTCAAGTCAACCAGTTCACTTACTATCCCCGCGCTTTCAGGAAGGGCTTCTGTAGCCCTAGCCCCACACCGCCCTTTCTGGCGAAGAATTTCTGCGCTTATGGCTTGGCCGATGATTCGTCTCGAACTTTTTTCTTGGACAGGGAGGGATTGTGCTTGCTCAGGCCGTAATCTCTTTGGGACTGACGGCGCGTCCTTCTTTCATGGAAAGGTATTCTGCGAATACCACCTGGAGAGTCTTGAGGTTATCCTCCCCACCGCTGGCTGGCTCGGAGTCGTCTTCGATGGCTCTCAGCAGTGATGCCATCGGCCCCACGAACGCGTCCGGGATCCACATGTGCTCATTGCGCGCAGAGAGCCAGTAACCTGCATTTTTCTTGGACATGAATTCGAGAGTGTCGGGGCGTCCCGTGGGATAATTATACATGAGCCCGAGAGTCCCCTTGATGATCCCTTTCGTGCCTTCGAAGCGGAAAATGGCGTAGCGGTCCTCTTGCCACACTCCATGGTTCGCGTCGATCAGCACCTGCAAATCCGAGTCATATTCCCAGACGCTGAGGGTCCTGGTCTCCGCCTTCGTTGGTTCCCCAGGCATTCGGCTTCCACTGCTGAAAACTCGATCGGGATCCCCAAGAAGGTATCGAAGCGAGTCGATGTAGTGAATGCTATGGAACAGCACTTCCAGATGCTCCCGAGTGTACATCCAGGGCCACATCGACCAATCCGTCAGGCAATGAACTTGAATCGTTCCGTAGGTCGGAACGCCTAGCCATCCCTGGCTGATGAGTTGCTTGCTCCCGCGAATGCCAGCATCCCAGCGCATCTGTTGGTTGACGGCCATCTTAACGTTGGCCTCTCTCGCCATTTGCACGAGGCGGACCGCCTTTCTGTACTCCTCCGAAAGCGGCTTCTGGCAGAGCAGATGTTTTCCAGCTCGCGCGGCTTGCTCGGCGATGGCGGGTACCTCCCAGGGGTATACGGCAATATCGATAACCTCCACCTCTGGGTCGTGAACCAATTCTTCGACCGTGCTATAGACCTTCGGAATCTTGTGGGCGCCGGCTGTTTGCTCAGCTCGTTGGCGGTCCTTATCCACGATCGCAACGACCTTAAAGCCCGCTTTCGCGTAAGCAGGCAAATGAGCGTAATTAACCACGCCTCCTGCGCCGACCATACCAATCCCGTGGTCCAATCGACGTGGCATCTCAGCCTTAAAGTCAAGGTTGGGGCAAGGATTGGACACGTTGGTTTCTCCTCTTGAAGTCAGATGGAGTTGGATTTCGCCGCACGTAGAATCAACAAATTAGAGACTTGCTTAATGACGAACCTAGTCTAACAAGCCCACCCCATATTATCACAAGTATCTGCGGAGGCTTCACTCAATTACGGGACGACTACAGACAGGACGACTACAGACTCTTGACATGAGCATTGAGTGGTGGTGGAATAAGGGTCCTCGCAAAAGGACCTGAAGCTCTTCGTCAAAGTGTGCATGGTCATACCATACGCTGTCCCTTGGGCAAACGCCAAGACTAACCCAAGGAGTTCGTGTATGACAAATCTGGCAATGCATGAGGGACTTGTGGTTTGTTGCTCTGCATAGGCCATCACGTAATCCAAGGAGGCAACAAAATATGAAGTGTAAACCCGAGGTGCTCGAAGTTCTGGCCGGGGCGCTGACTGAAGAATTGGGCGCCGTGGTTCAATACATCCTCCACGCCGAGATGTGTGATAACTGGGGCTACAAATCACTCGGTAGTTTCACGCAAAAGCGGGCCATCGAAGAGATGAAGCATGCCGAGAAGTTGATTGAGCGCATCCTCTTCCTGGAAGGCACGCCCAACGTGCAGTCGTTGCCGAAAATCGAAGCGGGCAAGGACGTTGGGGATCAATTCACGATTGATCTGAAGGGCGAGCAGACCGCCATCGTCAGCTACAATCAAGGGATCGCCACGTGCACCAAAGCCGGCGACCGGGGTACCGCTGATCTGCTGCTGGCGAATCTGCATGATGAAGAACGCCACGCCGACTACCTCGAAACCCAACTCGGCCTCATCAAGGAACTCGGCTTGGCAAATTACTTGGGCCAAAAACTGGCGGAGTGAATCCCGGACCGGGGATCTTTGACCGGGGTAGAGCCGGTCCCGCGTGGCGGGACCGGCACGGGAGGGCGGCGCTACGCTGTCAGTGGCTGCGGCGCTCCCGGCTGCGACGGACTGGCAGAGAAAAACGAGCAGGCGGATCGTAGGAGGGCGCAGGACTGCCGGCGAGAGAGGTTGCGCTTGTTAGCACGTACACCCTGCCCCGACCTGTTGAGGTTTCACCCATTCTTGCCACTCGTCACTGCCCTTCCGACACCTGACACCTGCTTTTCCTCTCACTTTGCTCATTCTCCTTGCGTGAGCTTGCGGCTTGGATCAACCAGCAGCCAGGCAAGCGCACCCGTCGCGCACAAGAAAGCCGCCACTCCGAACGAAGTTCCCCAGCCAAAACGCGCCGCGATCATCGGTGTGAGCGTGGCAGTAACCGCGCCGCCGATCTGCGCTCCCATATTCATGACCCCGGATGCAGAACCGGCAGACTCGCCCGCGATGTCGGCGGTGACCGACCAGTACATGCTCTGTGATAAGTAGAGCGCCCCGGCTCCGCCCGCCAGAACAATACTCGCCAGCCTTGCACTGCTGACCCCAGAACCAGATGCGACAAACACCGCGGCGAGACCAATTGCAATTACCGAAACACCGCATCTTCCCCAACGCTTGCCGTAGCGGCGCGTAACGAAATCACTCAGGACTCCCCCCACCGGCGAACAAATCGCCATGGCGATGAAGGGAAGTGTTGCGAAGTATGAGCTCTCACGCAAGTTCAACCCCCGCACGGTCGAGAGGTAGATGAAGAACCATGCGAAGAAAATCCAGGCAACGTAGCCATAACAGAAATAACTGTAAGTAACTAACAAGAAGTCTTTACTCGCCAGAATTCTACCCCACGGCAGCATTCCCTCCGCCCTATCGCTCGAGTCAGGCAAACCGGAACGAATGACGTCCATTTCTCGGACGCTCATCCAGGGATGCACCACGGGATTGTCCCTCGCCAGCCAAAACCATACAGATCCGATGACTAACTCCACGAGCCCGCTCAACCAAAAAGCAAGCCGCCACCCACCGTGCAGCATGAGGAAGGTAACAAGCGGAGGACCGATCCCTGGTCCTGCACCGACCCCAGCGAATATGAGTCCATTGGCTCTTCCGCGCTCGTTGGTCGGAATCCATTTGGCAACCAATCGGTTCGAAGCCGGGAACATCACGGCCTCACCGGCCCCAAGCAGAAATCTCACACAAACAAAAGCCGCGACTACGCCTGTAATACTCCGAGGAATCGCAGTCGTTAGGCTCGTGAACGCGGCCCACCAAATCGTGGCAAAAGTGATAACCCGCCGCGGCCCATATCTATCGCTAATACGCCCGCCCGGAGCTTGAAACAGCGCGTAGCCCAGCACAAAGGCACTGAAAATGTATCCGAGCTGAATATTGCTGAGATGGTATTCCTGCACAAGATAATGGCTCGCTAGGGAAATATTGACGCGGTCCAGATATGCGACCGCACTTATGACGAACATCCAAACGATCAGGATCCAGCGAACTCGACCTTGCAGGTGTGCAATCATTCTTAATCCGCCTGAAGTGCCCCTCGCCCTCTCCAAAGTGTATGCCGCGTGATCAAATGCGTTGGAAGACTACACTGAGTGACGAGACTTGGCAACCATTCGTACACCATTCGTACACGACAAATCTGAGTAACATGAAAAACGCCATCGCTTGTGCTACCATCCCGCGTCGTGACGGTTGGAGACGCTGGAGGCGGAGCCCGCCGTTACAGATCGCAGAAAGCTCTTCATTCATACTCTTTTCCGGAGTGCGGCCCGTCAGCTGACGGGCCGCACTCCGGAACGATACGAAACGGAGGTAATTATGACTCTGGAAAAGTTTTGCCGAAGGGACCTGCTCAAGGTCGCCGGAGGGGCGGTGGCTGGCTCCCCTTTTGCGGCTGCCGCTTCGGCGACCGGGGCTACTCCGGCCCCGGAGCCGTCCACACTCGGGGAATTCAATGTTCTCGATTTCGGCGCCGTCGGAGACGGCAAGACGGATAACACGCCTGCCTTCCAACGGGCACTCGCGGCTGGAGAAGGAATTGGCGGCGTCGTGCGCATCCCGCCTGGCCGATTCCGATTCGACGGAAAGATTGTCATCCCGGCCGGCACAACGCTGGAAGGCTCCTGGCGTGGCCCTCATTATCCGGACCCGCACAAAGGAACCATGCTGCTCGTCTACGCCGGGCGCGATCAAGAAGGCGCTGATTCGTTTGTAACCCTGGCCTCGAACAGTACGATCAAGGGTGTGTCGTTCTACTATCCGGAACAAAAGCCAAGCGACATACGGCCCTACCCCTGGACCATTTCAGTACGCGGCGACCGGGCTAGCGTAATGGATATCGCGATGGCCAACTCCTATAACGCCCTCGATTGCGGGACGCACAACAACGCTGCCCACTACCTGCGCAATCTCAATATCACAGCATTGCGCCGCGGGGTGTTTGTCGATCGCGTCTACGACATCGGCCGCATGGAGAATATCCACATCCATCCGAGTGAGTGGGACTCCCTGGGCACGTTCTCCCCCAGCGACCAGGAGGCTTTCAAGAGATTCGTGCTTGGAAACCTGGAAGGCTTCATCATTGGCAAGTGCGACTGGTCGTACATGTTCGACTGTTTCGTAATCTGGGCCAAGGTGGGCTTCCATTTCATTCCGTTGCAGCTTGAGCCGGGTAAAGACCTCGGCCAGGCCCCCCAGGGCAACATCCTAATCACCCAGAGCGGGTCGGACCTGAGCCCGCTGGCGGTGATGGTGGAAGCAGTCCAGGACCACGCCGGCATCGCCTTCGAAAATTGCCAGTTCATGAACTCGATCGAAATCAATGAGACCAACACCGGCCCGGTCAAACTCACCAATTGCGGCTTCTGGGGCCAGTGCCGTTCGGGTTCGGTAATCCTGAACAAAGGTAAGGGGGAGGTTTTCTTGACCAACTGCCATTTCAGCGCCTGGGAGGATCGGAACAACCCCTACCAGTGGGATCCGGAGCACCCCTTCATCGACTGCGAGAACGGCTCGCTGCTCATGACGGCTTGCGTGTTCAAGGACTACGGCCACACGCCGAATCACCACGTGCGTCTGGGGCCAAACGTGGCCTCCGCCGTCCTCAACGGCAACATCGTGCATGGTGGTGGTGAGGTGAAGGTGCAAAACCAGGCTTCGGGCGACGTGCAGATATTTGGAAACGTCGTTCAGGGCTGAGAGCTTTGAGATTCGAGCTTTCACCCGTCGGAGCGTAGAGCAGCGGAAACGACTCCGCCTGGTAGCCATGCCTCAGGGGCCCTGTACGACAACGGCTAATTGGTTGTACAATCCTTGAAATGAAAACGACTGTGCAAGCTCGACTTGACCGTCGCTCCCAAGTCGCCTTAGAACGGCTGGCGCGCCGTACGGGCTGGAGCCCCTCGCGCGTCGTGCGCGAGGGAGTTCACTTGCTCGCCGCGTGTTATGGCGTCCCGTCGGCCAAACGAGTGATCGGCGTGGGGCGATTTGTCTCGGGTCTTCCCGATCTAGCTTCCAACAAAAAGCACTTGAGGGGTTTCGGCCAGTGAAGCCCGTGCTCGTGGACACCGGTGTGATTGTGGCGCTGCTGGACCGAAGCGAGAGGCACCACGCTCGTTGCGTAACGGTGATGGAGGGCCTCGAGCGGCCACTGGTCACCTGCGAGGCGGCGATTGCGGAGAGCTGCTACCTCTTGCGCGGGCTTCCCGGAGCGGCTGACACGGTCCTTGAGAACGTTGAGCGGGGAGTCTTTCAGATTCCGTTTCAGCTTTCCCGCGTTGCGGCTGCCGTGCGCAGTATCCTGCGCAAGTATCGCGATCTCTCTCCCGACTTCGCCGATGCGTGCCTGATTCAGCTTGCCGATGAGCTGGACACGGGGGACATTCTCACCCTGGATAGGGATTTCGAGTTGTATCGCTGGCGCAGGAATCGCCCTTTCCATTTACTCGTGCCACTGGACTGAGGGAGGTAGCAGTCCCGTGCTACGACGACCGGTGTGCAGCCACCAAAGCCTGCCCCAGGCTGAGGCCGCCATCGCCGCATGGCACTTCAGAGTGGGTGAAAACGTTCAAGCCATCGGCTTCAAGCCTTTGCTTCAGGTGGTCGAGCAGAAAAACATTCTGGAAGGCGCCGCCACTCAGACAAGTACTTTGAAGGCCGCCCTTGGCCTGAACCAGTTTTGCAACTCTCGCCAACACATCGACCAACCCCTCATGAAAGCGCCGGCTGACGATTCCTGCCAGCACGCCGCATTTCAGATCGTCCACCAGGGCCGCAAACATAGGTCGGGTATCAATAATCCAACCGTTTTCTTCGGGTCGAAGCTCAAACGGGTAGCCGGAGCTTTCACTCTCGCCCGCGATGGCCGCTTCGAGTTCGATGGCCGCCTGGGCCTCGTAATTGACTCGCTTGCGAATTCCTGCCAGCGCCGACACCGCATCGAACAAACGGCCGCAGCTTGATGTCAGTGGCGAGTTGACGCCGCGCTCCAGCATGCGGACGATAACGGCCAGCTGCCGTCGCTCGAGTTCCCGCACAAAAGGAATATCCAGGTCCGGAAATGCTTCGCCAAAATGCTTGTGGAGGTAACTCACCGCCATGCGCCAGGGCTCGTTGATGGCCGCCGCGCCGCCCGGCAGGGGGACGTAATCGAGATGCGCCACACGCTCGAAATCAGCGTACGTCGCAAGCAGGACTTCCCCGCCCCAGACCGCGCCGTCGGTCCCATAGCCGGTGCCGTCCAGGGCGATGCCAATGACTTTTCCACCCAGGTGATTCTCGGCCATGCAACTCGCGATGTGGGCGTGGTGGTGTTGCACGCCAACGCGCTCGAGGCCGGTTTGGCTCAGCGCCCAGCGCGTCGAGAAGTAATCGGGGTGCAAGTCGTACGCGAGGAGCTGCGGGTCGATCTCAAGGATTCGCTTGAAGCTGGAAATGGTGGTCTCAAAGAAGCCGTAGCTCTCCAGGTTCTCCAGGTCGCCGATGTGCTGGCTCAGAAAAGCGTGCCGGCCTCTCGTCAAACACACAGTGTTCTTGAGCTCTCCACCCACCGCCAGGATTGGTGGCAAGTCCTCGTTCAGAAACACCGGCACAGGTACGTACCCGCGCGAGCGGCGAAGTTGCCGTGGCTGCTCGCCGGCGACGCGGACCACGGAATCATCGCAGCGCAAAAGGATGTCGCGGTTATGAACCAGAAAGAAGTCCGCAATCCCACGCAGCCGCGCCACTGCCTCGGAATTGTCAATGGCGATTGGCTCTTCCGAGATGTTCCCACTGGTCATAACCAGCGCCTGAAAACGGCCGGCGGCAAAGAGCAGATGGTGGAGAGGAGTGTAAGGCAGGAAAACACCATACTCGAGGTTGAAAGGCGCCACCAGCTCAGCAATAGGACTCGCAGACTTTTTGCGGAGCAGCACAATCGGTCGCTCAGGGCTGTCGAGCAACGCGCGAGAGGCGTCATCGAGCTCGCAGAGATTCCGAACGGCCTCGAGGTCAGCCGCCATAATTGCAAATGGCTTTTCAACGCGCCGCTTCCCTTCCCGCAGGCGGCTGACAGCGGCAGGATTCGTTGCGTCTACCGCCAGGTGGAATCCTCCCAAACCCTTCACGGCCACCACGTAGCCCGCTTGCAAGCGCGCGGCCGCTTCCGCAATGGGATCGGCAGGGAACCCCCCAGTAGGGGCGCCCCTCGTGGGCGCCCTGGAACGGGCAGGCACGAGGCCTGCCCCTACGGCATCCCATAACTCAACTTGCGGCCCGCACTTCCAGCAGGCGTTGGGCTGGGCATGAAAGCGGCGGTCGAGCGGGTTGTCGTATTCGCGTTGGCAGTCGGCGCACATGGGGAAAACAGCCATCGAAGTGCGCGCACGATCGTAAGGGATGTCGCGCACGATGGTGTAGCGTGGCCCGCAATTCGTGCAGTTGATGAAAGGGTAATGAAAGCGGCGATCGGAAGGGTCGAAGAGCTCGCGCAGGCAATCGTCACAAATGGCCACGTCGGGGGAAATCAGGACACGTCGGTTTTCGCCTGCCCGGCTGGGGAGGATGCGGAACTCGCCCTCAGCGCGTACGGGAATATCATTGGCCGCCACCTGCGTGATGCGCGCCAGCCGCGGCGCTTCCGCCGGCAGCCTCGAAACGAAATCGTCAACCGCTTCGGCAGGCCCTTCGATTTCAATGGAAACCCCTGCCGCCGTATTAGTGATGAATCCGGCGAGGTCACGCTCGAAGGCCAAACGATAGACGTAGGGACGGAACCCAACGCCCTGCACGATTCCGGTGACTTCGATGGCTTTGCGAACTCGCGTGCTCATGCTTGGCCCGAAGCCGGCGACCCCTCAGCCTTGGCCGCCATCCGGCCCCGCTCCAGCCACTTCATCCATTCGTCGAGGCCCGCGCCGGTTTTGCAGGATACTTCCATAATTTCAATTCTGGGATTCACTTGCAGGGCGTAGGCGCGCGCTTTCTTGATGTCGAAAGAGACGTATGGAAGCAAATCGGTTTTGTTCAACACCAGGAACTCGGCTTTGAAAAAAATGGCGGGGTATTTGAGGGGTTTATCGTCGCCTTCCGCCACGCTGAGCACCACCACCTTCGCTGCTTCGCCAAGATCATAGCTCGAGGGGCAGACGAGGTTGCCGACGTTTTCAATCAATAGCATATCGAGGGACTCAAGCGGCCAGTCCGCGAGCGCCCGCTCGATCATGCGCGCATCCAGATGGCAAGTCCCGCCGGTGGTGATTTGTTTCACCGGGAAGCCAAAACGAGCGAGCCTTCTCGCGTCGTTGTCCGTCTGGATATCACCCGTCAGAAGGGCCACGCGCTCACTCGGGCTGAAGCGCTCGAGCGTGCGTTCGAGCAGCGAGGTCTTCCCTGCCCCCGGAGAGCTGATGAGGTTCAAGCATAATATCTGACGCTCGATGAAACGCTGTCGCAGCCGGGCGGCGATGCGATCGTTCTCACTAAGGACTTTCTTTTCGAGCGGCAAGCGGTTCATGATTGTTCCACCTCCAGGTAAGCCAACTCCAGTTCATCGCCGCCAATGCAGCGTGTTTCCTTCGAGCCGCAGGCGGGGCAATCCACCTGGTAATTGACCACCGTGAACACGTGCTTGCAATGCGGACACTCATGGCGGCGCGCGGTGGATTCGATTTCGAGCCTCAGTGGCTCGAGGTCCGTGCCTTTGACCAGGATCTCAAAACCGAAGTTCAGCGCCTCGGGGTCCACGCCCGCCAATTCCCCGATTCGCACGCCGACTTTGGTTACGCGTGCGCAGTTCAGCCGTTCACGCTCCTTGCGTACGGCTTCCAGAATCGAGTTGGCAATGCTCAGTTCGTGCATGGAAGTACAGGGAACAGGGAATAGGTTACAGGGAACAGATTGCAAGTTAGAGGGGACAACAAACGCACCGCTAATAGCTTTGGCTCTTCCCTGTTCCCTATCATCTGTTCCCTGTTCCCTAGCATATTCGGGGCAACTGGTCGCCCGCGAGCATGTCCACAATGCGGGAAGTGCCCAAGTAGGTTCGCATCGTTACGACGCCGGGATGGGCGTCAACCACTTTGCCGATGATGCGAGCTTTCACACCCAGCGGATGGCCGCGCATTGCCGCCAGGGTCTCATCCGCGAATTCAGGAGCGACGATCGCCACAAGCTTCCCTTCGTTCGCCACGTAGAGCGGGTCCAAACCGAGCAGCTCGCAAGCGCCCTTCACCTCCTCCCGGATGGGAAGGGCAGACTCTTCAATAACCATGCCCACGCGGGACTGAGCCGCGATTTCGTTTAAGGTACTTGAAAGGCCGCCTCGAGTGGGGTCGCGGAGACAGCGAATTGAATGCGTCACTTCGAGCATCGCCGCAACCAGCAAGTGCAACGGGGCAGCATCACTCTCGATAGGAGTTTCGAACTCGAGTCCTTCGCGCTGCGAAAGGATGGCGATCCCATGGTCGCCCAGCGTGCCACTGAGAAGAATGCAGTCTCCGGGACGCGCCTGGTCAGCGGACAGTTCCACGCCATTCGGGACGCGCCCAATTCCCGAAGTATTGATAAAGAGGCCGTCACCCTTTCCTTTCTCGACCACCTTGGTGTCGCCGGTCACAACTTCCACGCCGACCTTCTCCGTCGCTTGTCGGAACGACAACACAACCCGCCGCAGCGTTTCCACCGGCAGACCCTCTTCGATAATGAAGCCGGCGCTCAAGAAGAGTGGTTCCGCGCCTCCCATGGCAAGGTCGTTCACAGTTCCGTAGACTGCCAACGATCCGATGTCGCCACCGGGGAAAAACAACGGGTTGACCACGAACGAATCTGTTGTGAACGCGAGACGAACGCCATCAACATTCACCACCGCCTGGTCGTTGAGCTTCGCCAGGGCCGGATTGTGAAACGCCGGGAGGAAGATCGCCCGCAAGAGGTCGGCGCTCAAGCGTCCCCCGCTGCCGTGGCCAAGCAGTATCTTGTCTTTGGCAGGAAGCGGCGCTGGGCAGGTGAGCTCTTCGAGTGGATTGCGGTCGTCTGGCACGCTAGACCTTTCCAACCTCCTGTAGCGCCGACCCCGCAGGCGCAGGGTCGGCATCCAAAGTGCTGACCTAAAGGTCAGCGCTACGGGCCGGCCGGCGATACTGATAATAAGCTGCACAGGCGCCCTCGCCCGAAACCATGGGGGCGCCCAGCGGCGTCTCCGGCGTACAACGCAGCGCGAAAGCCGGGCAGTCAACGGGCTTCTTCAGACCTTGCAGCACTTGGGCGCTGATGCACTCCGCAGGCTCTTCCGCAGTGGTATCCGCAACGCCAAAGACCCTTTCCGCGTCATACGTCGCAAATCCCTCACGGAGCCGCAAACCGCTTTGAGGAATCACCCCAATCCCTCGCCATTTGCGGTCACAGACCTCAAACACCTTTTCCATGAGGTCCTGGGCCGCGAGGTTTCCCTCGTAGCCCACCGAGCGGACGTACTGGTTTTCAACCTCTGCCCGGCCCTCCTCGAGCTGGGCCACGAGCATCGAAATCGCCTCAAGCAAGTCCACAGGCTCAAAACCGCCCACCACGATCGGGACGTGATATTTACGGCTTAGCTCATCGTACTGCCTGTAGCCCATGACCGTGCAAACGTGGCCTGGCGCAATAAAACCCTGGACGCGGTTCTTCGGCGACTCAAGCAGCATGCGGATGGCGGGCGGGACAAGAAAGTGCGAGGCCAGCATGGAAAAATTGCCCAAGCCTTCGCGGGCAGCCTGCCAAACCGCCATCGCATTAGCCGGAGCAGTTGTCTCGAAGCCGATTCCCAGGAACACGACTCGCCGCTGGGGATTCGCGCGGGCAACTTTCAGCGCTTCCATCGGAGAGTAAGCGACCCGCACGTCCCCGCCGACGGCCCTCACATGAAAAAGATCGGAATGCGAGCCCGGCACTCGCAGCATGTCCCCGTATGAAACCAGGGTGACGGCAGGGAGTGAAGCGATATGGATGGCCTTGTCGATGGTTTCGAGGGCGGTCACGCAGACTGGACAGCCGGGGCCGTGGACAAGCTCGATGTGAGAAGGGATCAACTCGTCAATCCCGTAGCGCATCAGGGTGTGGGTCTGGCCGCCGCAGATTTCCATGAGCACGCAGGGCCGCGTGACACGCTTGGCAAGGTCGGCGATCAGAGCGCGAGCAATACGCGCGTCACGATATTCGTCAAGATACTTCATCCTTCTTTGTCGCTCTCCGGCAGAGTCGCACTTTCCTGGGCAGCCAGTTCCTCGGTGTCGAGCATTCCCATTTCTTCAAGCAATTGATAAGTGCGCTCGGCTTCCTCCGCATTGACTTTGCTCAGCGCAAAGCCGACGTGGACGATGACGTAGTCGCCAACTCCGGCCTCCGGCACGAAGTCCAGTTGAACAAGTCGCGTGACGCCTCCGAACTGCACTCGGCCAAACCGGCTGCCATTCTCTTCTTTGGTCTCAAGAATCTTCCCTGGAACTGCCAAACACATGCTTAAGCCTCTTTTCGAATGCCCCCAAGGTGGCCGCATGCGGCGACCAAAAGCTCTTCCGGGACTAAATGTAGCAATTCCCTGGCCATCATGAATGCGCCAATTAGCCCGATTCATTGTAGCGATTCCCCGGCGCAGACTCAATCGCCCTTTCGCAAGGCACGTTCTGGCACTGCTTTGCGCGGTTTCTCTCAGTTCGAGTCGATAGTCGACAGTTGAGGGTCGACAGCGAAGAAGGATTCAGGATTCAGGGACCGCCGGTCGGGGAGGCCTGAATCCTGAATCCTGACTCCTGGATCCTGCGTTGCCGGGAAAGGAACGATCATGAGGCGAGAAGCTCCGCGTCCCAATAACCTCGGAGGAGAAAAGTAGAAACTTGAGGTCGGGGATTCGCTCAACGACTAGAGCTATAGCCCGCTCGACGGCCTCCGAACGTGGAGCCCCCTGAGTTACCGTGCCCGCCTCAATCCCCAAGAGAAAAAGTCGAGGGACAGTGCGCCCCAGGGCATTGGCCAACTCCAGAGTTTCGACGAGGCCCCAACCGTGACCCGATAAGGAGCCCAGCGCTCTCGGCTCCAGCTCCGCAGAAGGGAGCGAAGTTAGGTAGAGAGTGCCTGGAACTTCGCCGCCGGTTACGGCGTCCACAAAAAGGATAACATCAGCGAGGGGAAGGAGATCCAGCAGCCCAACGCCTGGAGCAGTTTCGGCTCGCAAGTCGCACCCGCAGTCTCCCAACTCGGCCAGACGGCGGACAACTTCAATTCCAGCGCTGTCATCGCCGGCCGCGGGGTTACCACAGCCAACAATGAGCAAGCGGCTGGGACTCGCACTCACCTTTTCGCTCATTCGCTCTTATGACACCGGGCTGGCGCTGTGCCTACCCACGTTCAAGCCGGAGCTTCAAAAAGTGCGTCGAACACGATATACACGGGTCGTAAGTACGAATCAGCTTTTCGCAAACCTGGGCAATTTCAGCTTCGGATTGGTCGAGCACTCCGGGCAGAATAGCTTTAAGGTCGTCTTCCATGCGATGGTAGTTTTGCGCGGTGGGAGGGATGATTCTGGCGAACTCCACAAGCCCCTTATCATTGATGCGATAGCGATGATAAAGCAAGCCGCGCGGCGCCTCCGTGGCTGCACACCCTTCCCCGGCACGAACCTTGAACTCGACCCGGCTGGAAGCGGGCTCACGGTAAGTCTCGATGATCGCCAGCGCTTCTTCGCAGGCGTGGATCAACTCGACAGCGCGAGCCACGATGCCCATGTAGGGATTACGGCAGGGCCAGGAGATGCCGCAGGCTCGGGCGGCAGCCCGCGCCTGGGGCATCAGCTTATCGATATTCAAGTTAATCCTGGCCAGTGGACCGACAAAGTAGCTCGAGCCATTATCAGCACGCGAGGAATGGAGGGCCGTCGAGTGCTCAACGTGCTCCTCGAGATAGACGTGCTCGAAATCCACCGGATCGATATCGACCCCCTTCGAGGAAACGATTCGCCGTTCATTCATGGGGTATTCATTCGGATGGGAGACCGAAACGAATTCGTATTCGGGCGCGTAGCTCGGAAACGGAAGCGTTACGACAAGCGCCAGGGTTTCCTTCGCCGCCTCGAGGGCCCAGCGCAGGTCGGAGGAAATATCCGTCAATTCCCTGCGTCGGGGGGCCTTGTAGAAACCGCCCACGCATACGGAAACCGGATGAGTAGCACGGCCGCCCAGAATCTCAAGAAGTCGATTGCCTATCTTCTTCAGGCGGAGCGCCCGCTCAACCTCCTGGGGGTGGTCAGCCGCCATGGCGATGGCGCTCTCGTACCCCAGAAAATCCGGTGCGTTCAAAAGGTAGATGTGCAGGGCATGGCTCTCGATCCATTCGGCACAATAGAGCAGGCGGCGCAAGGCGCGAATCTCGAGAGGAGGAGCAACTCCCAGGGCGGATTCGAGCGCGTGCACCGCGCTCATCTGGTAGGCCACAGGGCATATGCCGCAAATGCGGGCGGTGATATCAGGGACTTCCTGAAAGTAGCGGCCACGAAGGAAGGCTTCGAAGAAGCGCGGAGGCTCGAAAATGTTTATCTTCACTTCTCGCAGTTCCCCGCCCTCCGACCGCACGTAAACCCCACCCTCGCCTTCAACGCGAGTCAGATAATCAACCTTGACGGTCTTTTCACGGTTCGTGTTTTCACTCGCCATGGCGCTTAACCTCTTTCTTCAGAGCGTAATCCATCAGTCTCCTCGGGTGTGTCGCCGCCCTTTGAGCCTGCCCTGGTCCAGCAGTCGCGGGAGAAGGGGCGGCACCTGCCGGTCCCGCGCCTGCGGGGCCCGCGCTACGTGGCTTTATCCCACTTATCCCCCGCCGACCGGAACGCTTCCGCAAACCCCGTAAACCCTCGAAGTAAGCGCACCAGGTCGGCCCGCTGCATGCCATCTTTCAGTAATTGGGCGCCCAACGAATCCGAGTTGGGGGCTTCCAGGGGGCCAAAACAACCGTAACAGCCACGATTGTAGGCAGGGCAAATCGCGCCGCAACCTGTCTGGGTCAGCGGGCCCAGGCAAGGTAAACCGCGCGCCACCATCACGCACACCGTGCCACGCCTCTTACACTCCATGCACACTGAGTCCCCGGGCAAATGAGGCGCGCGTCCCACCAGCAGGGCGGTGATCACTTCCAGTATCTGGTACTTATTGATCGGGCACCCATTCACCTCAAAGTCCACGGCCACGTGAGAAGAGATCGGGGTGGATTGCTCCAGGGTGTGGATGTAAGCGGGGGTGGCGTAGACCGCTCGAGTGAATTCCCTCACATCTTGCCAATTTCGCAGGGCCTGGATTCCTCCCGCCGTAGCGCAAGCGCCGATCGTGATCAGATACTTCGAATCCTTGCGCACCGCCTGAATGCGCTTTTCGTCCTCGGCGGTGGTGATCGACCCTTCCACAAGCGCCACATCGTACGGGCCGGGCAAAATTTGCGACCGGGCCTCCAGGAAGTATGCGATCTCCACCTCACCCACAAGGCTCAGTAACTCGTCTTCAAGGCTCAAGAGCGCCAGTTGACAGCCATCGCAGGAAGAAAATTTGAAAACAGCCAGCTTGGGACGAGCATCTGGAGGCATATTAGAAGTCCTCCTTGCCAAAGAATGGTTCAATAGCCGCAAAATTCAGCACGGGACCTTCCTTGCAAATGAAGTTAGGGCCGTACTGGCAATGGCCGCAGAATCCGACGGCACATTTCATGTTTCGTTCCATCGAGAGGAAGATGGATTCCTTGGGGATCCTGCGAGCCAGCGCTTCATAGATCACGAACCGCATCATGATTTCCGGCCCGCAGGTCAGCACCAACGTCTGCTTGGGGTCGACTCGAATGCGATAGAACAAGGAGGGAACTACGCCCACTTGGCCATGCCATTTCTCGTCCCCCAGGTCCACAGTGGTATGGACCTCCACGCCGCCCGCCTGCCAGCGCTCGAGTTCGTCCGTGTACAGAAGATCGGCAGGCGTGCGGGCGCCGTAAAGTAGCACTACCCTGCCGAAATCCTCGCGGCGGCGCAAAATTGAGAGCAGCGCCGGGCGAAGCGGCGCCAAGCCGATCCCGCCCGCCACGATGACCAAGCTCTTGCCCAGAGCTTTCTCAAGAGGCCAGGCGCTGCCATAGGGCCCTCGAATCCCGACCATATCGCCTACTTTGAGGCGCCCAAGCCCGCGCGTGACGCTGCCCGCATAACGAATGGTGTGGCCCAACACCTGGGGCTCCGCGGGGTCGGAACTAATTGAGATGGCAACTTCTCCGAACCCGGGCAGGTAAATCATGTTGAATTGCCCGGGTTGGAAGTGATAGGTCGAGGCCTGGGCCGGACCCGTGAAGACCAAGGAAAAGGTCGAGATACCGGAGGCCTCGGGTTGGATATCCTCGATCACAGCCGGATAGGGCATCATCGGGTCAGGCATCATGCGCAGTTCTACAGAGGTAGGGGCTAAGCTCATCGTTGAACCTTCTCGCGAATGGCTTTAACTTCTTCGGTCAAATCAATTCCCACGGGACACCAAGTGATGCATCGGCCGCACCCCACGCACCCTGAAGTCCCGAATTGGTCAATCCAGGAAGCCAGTTTGTGGGTCAACCATTGACGGTAACGCGCCCGAATGGTAGGCCGGATGTTGCCGCCATACACGTGCGAAAACTCCCGCACAAAACACGAATCCCAGACGCGCCTCCGGTCCGCGACCGTCGCTTTCAGGTTGCAGGTGTCTTCGACGGTGACGCAGAAGCAGGTGGGGCAAACTTGCGTGCAGTTGCCACAGCTCAGGCAACGCGCCGCCACATCATCCCAGCGGGCATGCTCCAGGTTGTCATAGAGCAACTTCGGCAGGTCATCCGTACTGAATTGGCGCTCGATTTCCCGTTCGGCATTCTGCACGCTCCGCGCCGCCAGGCCCAAATCGAAGGCCGTCGCGGGCTCCCAGGAGGTGTCACGCAGCATCTCCGAACCCATTTCGGAACCCACTTCCATCACGAAGCCATTAGGAAGCTCGGTCAATGCCAGGTCAAAACCTCTTGTCACCTTGGGACCGGTCTTCATCGAGCTGCAAAAACATGTGGAGTACGCCCGGGCGCAGTTGGCCGCCAGGATGAAAATCCGCTCCCGGACGCGCATGTAATGGGGATCATGGAATTCCCCACTAAGAAAAACGGCATCCTGGATACTAATCGCGCTCAGCTCACAGGCCCGAACGCCAATGAAAGCGCGCAGCGGTATTGTTTCCTGGGCCGGCTTGAACTCCCATTTCCCGTCCGTCTTTTCCACCGAGAACAGCTTGAGCTGCGGCGGATGGAGAAACCTTTTCCAACTCTGTGGCGCCTCGCCGTACCCAAAGTATTCCTGATGTCGCGTCTGCTTCAGGCGGTAACGGCCTGGCCCTTGTTCCGCCGTCCAGCCCAACGGAAGGTCTTCAACCCTCGAAATTTCATCGAGCGCCACCGCCCCCTCACGCACCGTCGGGCCGATGAGGCTGAAGCCGGAAGCCCGCAGGTTGTCGAAAACCTTCTGTAACGAATGCTTGGGTACGACGACGTTCGCCGAAACTCGGGGAAGGTCTTGTGCCATGTGAATCGAGCCTCCTACTCAACTGCGAAAGCATCCACAATTCGGGGTTTAACCAACGCCCACCAGCCAAAAAACGTCTCCCGCAACCACCGTTACGAGAGGGCGCAGCCCCTTGGACACGCTATGCAACCTTGTGGTGACATGCCCTGTCTTCACGACGAAGAGATAAGTGTCCCCCATGGGAAAATGTCCTGGCCACGTTCGTAGCCGGAAGACTCTGCGTTCCATTAAGGTTGGTCCCGGGTGAGGAGAGAAACCTTGCCAGGAAACTCCCGTAGGGGGATGTTTGCTCGGACATTGAGTTTTGCCTCAAACACACCACTTGTATAGCCTTGCAACCCGTAGGCCAAATGCATTCAGCAATGCTGGAGCGAGTGTGGAATAATGCAACAGTGCAAGGCCATTTGCTCGGGCATATCCGCCGCGAATTTGGCTGTCCAAAGACAGCCGGCTTTATGATCTATTTGTCATGGATTGAATTGCGCACCCGGCGACGAGTTCGTTGTTTTTTCCCCCGGCCCATCCCATGTGGATGGGCGCTTCTGATCGGAGGGGACCATCCCCGGGAACTGGGTCAACACGCGCAGGGGTAGGGTGATTCTTGCCAATTGCTTCGACCTGTCAACCCTCTGCAAAAACGGCGCAGGCCGAGTTTGCTCTCCCAATGTTGTTATGGTTCAGGTACAATCGCCCGCGGGAACAGTAGGCAGTATGATTGTAACAGTCACGTTGAATCCGGCCATTGACAAGAGCCTCACTGTTCCGCGCTTTGAGGTTGGCAAGACCAACCGGAGCGAAGTGGGGCGAACCGATGCCGGCGGCAAAGGAATCAACGTCGCCAAGGCAGTGAAGCAATTTGGCGCAGAAGTTTGCGCCCTGGGGTTTGTGGCGGGAAGCAACGGCCGCTTCATCCTCGAGGCGCTCGCCGCCGGCGGCATTCCCGCGGACTTCACCAACGTCACGGGTGAGACGCGCGTAAACCTGAAAATCCACGATCCCGTGCACGGGACAGAAACCGAACTCAACGAACCCGGCTTTCAAGTGTTTCCTGAACACCTGCAAGCGATAAAACAAAAGATCAAAGAATACGGCCCCCGTTGTGACGTGATGATCTTTTCCGGAAGCCTGCCGCCCGGCGCCCCGCCCGAGACATATGCTGAACTCATTACCATTGCAAGAGCTTTGGGGGCAAAGTGCATGCTGGACACAGCAGGACCGGCGCTGAGATACGGACTCGAAGCCAAACCCCTTTTGCTCAAGCCCAATCGCGCTGAAGTCGAAGGACTCCTGCAAGAGCAATTGAGCACTCGCAGCGAACTGGCCGAGGCAGCCCGCAAATTGCTTAAAATGGGCGCCGAAGAAGCGGTGATTTCCCTGGGGGCAGATGGGGCGGTCGCGGCTGCCAGGCAGGACTTGTTGTCGGCCCGCCCTCCAGCGGTGGCCCCGCGAAGCAGCGTCGGAGCCGGCGATGCGATGGTGGCAGCTTTAGCTTATGGAGAAGTGAAACACCTTTCATTTCGCGAGTCATTCCGCCTCGCCATGGCCGCCAGTGCAGCAGCGGTGACGATGGAAGGGAGCAAAGTGGCCGATCTTGCGCTCATCCAGAGTCTGATTCCCCAGGTTCGGGTCGAGGACCTCGGTTGAAGGAGGCTAAAGAATGGTCCGCGCAAAGCTGCAAAGGTTGGGCACTTTCCTGGCGGGCATGGTCATCCCGAACATCGCCGCCCTAATAGCCTGGGGCCTGATCACCGCCCTCTTTATTCCCCGAGGCTGGCTTCCAAACGAACACCTGGCCAAGCTGGTGTCTCCGCTCATCATGTACTTGTTGCCTGTCCTGATTGGGTTCACCGGGGGACGCTTGGTTTATGGCATGCGTGGGGGCGTGGTAGGCGCCCTGGCCACGATGGGTGTCGCAGTGGGTAGCAGCGTCCCAATGTTCATCGGCGCCATGACCATGGGCCCGCTGGGCGGATGGGCGATCAAGAAAGTCGACCAGCTTTTGGAAGGAAGAACGCCCAAGAGCCTGGAAGTGCTAGTGTCGAATTTCTCCGCCGGCTTGGTCGGCCTGGGTCTGACCTTGCTTGCCTTCACCATCGCTGGACCATTCATGGAGGCGTTGACGCTCACTCTGGGAGGCGGCGCAAAGCGGATTACGCAGGCGGGGGTTTTACCTTTGATCTCACTGATCATCGAACCGGGAAAAGTCTTGTTCGTCAACAACGCGATCAACCACGGCATCCTGGCGCCTCTGGGAATAGCCGAGGCGAAGCAAGCCGGCAAGTCCATCTTCTTTCTGCTGGAGAGCAACCCTGGCCCCGGTCTGGGCCTGCTCTGCGCGTACTGGCTGGTCGGCAAGGGTGAAGTGAAGCAGTCTTCTCCCGGCGCCATCATTATTCACTTTCTGGGCGGCATTCACGAAATCTACTTCCCCTATGTCTTGATGAATCCCCCCACCGTGCTAGCCATGATTGCCGGTGGGATGTGCGCAACGACAACTTTTGTTCTGATGCACGCAGGCTTGGTGGCCACGCCGGCCCCGGGAAGCATCTTCGCCTATATCGCTATGGCGCCCAAAGGGGGACTGCTTCCCGTTTTGTCCGGCGTCTTCACTGGCGCTCTGGCGTCCTTCCTGGTTGCCCTGCCCATCGTTTCTCGATTCCGTTCTGCCGGCGATCCGGCGAGCGCCTTCGCAAAGGCCAAGCAGACAGTGCAGGCCCAGCAAGCGCCGCCCACAACCTCGGCAGATGTCTAGCTCCCGGCCCCTGCCCTTCTGACTGCTGACTTCTGGGTTCTTCTTTTTGAGATCTTGAATCTCCAATCTGCAAGCGCGCTGACGCCCAAGAGTTGCAGAAATGGCCGCCTGTCCCAGTCTTCCAGCGGTTTCCTCGTCCGCATGGGTGCTTTCTCCTTCCTCATCTGTCCGAACGGGGGCATGACACACACAATTCGAAGTTCGTGTAGCCCCCTTTGTCCATACCCGACCGGCGCCGTCTTTCGAGTCGTGAATTCCGGTTCCATACCGCACAAAAAGTGGTTTTTTGGCCCCTTTTTTGGGTTGGATTTGGCTTTTTTCCGCTCAAAAACCAGTTCGTTTTTAGCGCTTAAAAAATGGTAAGTCCTTTGTTTACAATAGATGGCTAGGTTCGTTTCGTCAAAAAAGCATCTTTTTTCCATTTCCACGGTTTTTTCCCCTTGCCGGTTCCCTTTCGCCTTCCTTGCCGCAGCCGCTCGCCGGGGCTCTTTTGCGACAACGCTTATAGGCTACCATGAGTCGATGGGCGTGTCAAGAAAAAAGTGTAGCAGGTCCGCCATGTTATACCGAAATACGGTTCGGGAGGCAGCCCGATGCCGAAGCCCAAGTATGAGCTCATCATTTACTGGAGCGGGGAAGACCAGGCTTTCATCGCCGAGGTCCCGGAACTTCCCGGTTGCGCGGCGGACGGAAAAACCTACCGCGAAGCCCTCGCCAACGTCGAAGTCGTCATCAAGGAGTGGATCGAAACCGCCACCGAGCTCGGCCGACCCATCCCCCAACCCAAAGGCCGCCCTGTCTTCGCCTAGTTCGTAGCCACAGTCAATCCGTGCTATGAGTGACTGTGGGTTTGTGGCCGAATAAAGAGCCGAAGGTCAGGAGCGCGCTGACCGAGGTCCGCTTTCCTGCTTGTCACTCGTCACTTGTCACTCGTCACTGTTCTATTCCCCCTTGCCTTCCCCCCCGAGTAGATGTATATGGAAATGGTAACGCGGCGGTAACGCACGCGGGCTACTTGTGCGGACTGTAACCACGGGGGCCGGTGGCGTGTTTCGGAAACAGGTCCCCCCGGCAAACGTCGAAAAGAGCGCGTTGTGGGCGCCAGCCGCGACTTGGCTTGCAATAGGAGGATAATCCCATGCCTTACCTCGTGATCACCTTGCTGAGCGCGACCGCAATCGTGGCCGCATTCTTCGCCTTCCGCTACTTTCGGGAGGCCAGCAACCTCCGGAAGCGATATTCGCGCATTACGGACGTCGAGGCCGAGTTGGCAGTCGCCAAGAAGGGGTTGGAGCAGACGAGGCGGGAACGGCAAGAGTCTCAATCCGAGAACGAGAGGCTGCGCGTCGAGCTCACGCAAGAATACGAACAGGCGCTCGCCAAGTACAAAGAGCTCAAGAGCGAACTTTCATTACTCGAAGAGAGTCTTGAAGACATATCCTTCGGGCTTTATGAACCCCACTTCACCTTCCAGACCTCGGACGAATATAAGGCTGCGCTTGAAAACCTCCGGGATCAGGAACGGAAGCTCATTCACGATGGCCAGGCGGCGGTCTGCCCGATCCGCTGGACCGTTCGCGATAGCGCGAGAGAAGGGGAGAGGATGGTAAAGCTACACGAGAAGTTGCTTCTTCGTGCTTTCAATGGGGAGTGTGACGCAGCCATCGCCAATGTGTCCTGGAACAACGTCACAAAGATGGAGGAACGTATCCGAAAGTCCCTCGAGGCGATAAACAAGCTGGGGGATGTCGAAAAGGTGTCCGTGACTCGGGAGTACCTGAAGCTGAAACTCGACGAAATCAGACTGACCCACGAGTACGAAGAGAAGCGGCATCAGGAGCGGGAGGAACAGCGCAGGGTCAGGGAGGAACAGCGGGAAGAAGAGAAAGCGCGCCAGGAAATCGAAAAGGCACGCGAGGAGGCAGAGGCCGAGGAAGTTAGGTTTCAGAAGGCTTTGGAGAAGGCGCGCGAGGAAGCGGCAAGGGCGACCGGTGCGCAGCTCGAAAAGCTCACGCAACAGATTAGTTCGTTTGAATCGAAGCTGGACGAAGCCCGACGGAGGAAGGAACGCGCAATTTCGCGAGCAGAGCTTACGAAGTCCGGCTTTGTTTACATCATCTCCAATATTGGATCATTCGGCGAAAACATCTACAAAATCGGCATGACGAGGCGGGTTGACCCCCACGAGCGGGTTCTGGAACTCGGCGGTGCATCTGTTCCGTTTCCCTTCGACACTCACGCCATCTTGTATTCCCAGGATGCCCCCGAGCTTGAAGCCGCCCTGCACCAACTATTTGAGGAGCGCCGCCTCAATCTAGTAAACCCCAGAAGGGAGTTTTACAGAGACGTCGGGATCGATGAGGTTGAGTCCTTTGTGAGAAGCAAAGGATTCAGTGCGCAATTCATAAAGCAACCCGAGGCGAGAGAATTCCGGGAAACACTGGCAAAGCGAGAAGCGCAGGTTTCTAGGACAGCTCCGAAACAACCAGAAAAGTTTTCGGAGGCACTCTTCCGTGCGGAGGAGGGCGCCTAGCGGGCAGCCACGGCGAGCACAGTTTCTCGCCGCGGCTACGAGCTTTGTGACAACTATCATTGCAAGCTGCTGATTCTACGGGTACAAAAAATTGGAAGAGCTACCTATGTTCGGGGACTTTATAAATAAAGCAGTGTGACACATGCCTAAGTCCTCTCATCTCATTGAATCGTATCTAGAAAAGAATGGCCCGGCCCTGTCGTCAACGGTAGCTGGATATCTGCAAGGACGCGGTTTGAGTAGCTCGAATTCTCGAAAAGCCATCCAGCGTGCCGGAGCCGGCGTGTTCAAGCTGACCAAGATTCGATTTAAACACAACGACCAATTTCTTTACCTGCCAAATGAATACCGTAGCTCGCGTTTCTTCCAAAACCTTTTGGCTGCATTTGACGAAAAAGATTCTGCGTACGGGCTGGCAGTGAATTCGTTGATTGCTCGCGACGGACTCCTGCCCAAGCCGTACTTCGACATCATCAGCGGAAGTCCTGTGTTGATGAAGAGACAGCTAAACAGTGGAAGTGTGCTGCAGCGGTTGACAGAGATCGGGATGGTTGAGATTGTGGATCACGCCGATCTTGGAGAATGTGTCTCGCTGACATCCGCGCTAGGAGATGTTTCCCCGTTGCTGAGGCCGAGTTCCTTCCGGTCGCGGATATTGGCCGAAGACATTCTTCTCACCGGCCTCCAGGAGTGGATCAGGAACCTGGGCCTCGGTAGTTACAACAAAGTGCGAACTCGAAATCTCAAGGCTCAACCGCAGTTCGGGCAGTTCAAGTGGGACGTGAGTGCTCCGAGTTATATCCATCCGCTCACGCGGTATGACCGCACCACGTCCAAATTAAAACCGGGGTTCATTGTCGCTGACGTTCTGTTGGGCCAGGACGTTGCTCCCGAGCATTTGCGGTATTTCCTGAAAAAAAACGCGCTCATGCGAAGTCAACGCACAGCTGCTCCGTTCTTGAGCTTCTTCATCGGCGAGCGCTTCACAAAGGACGCATTCGAAACAGGCCGGAAAGCCGGACTAATTCTTGCAACGACGGAAAATCTGTTCGGCCGAGAGGTGGCATCTGGATTGGCGGAGCTGATACGGGTGCTGAATAACGCAGCCACGTCGGTAACCGCAAATCCGGACCTTATCGAAAAGCTGTTCTCGAAGTTGGATGCGATGAGGGGCGTCGAGCTAAATGTGCGAGGCGCGCTATTTGAGCTGCTGTATGCGCGCTGTCTGGATAAGGATGGATGGCACATACCCTCCATGAATCAGCAAATCAAAGATCCGATTAGCGGTGGGTTGGCAGAGATCGACATTCTTGCCCTGCGCGGGAATGCGCTACTAGTGTGCGAGTGCAAAGGATACTTGAAGAACGAGGTGACAGAGGGCGAAGTCGAGCGTTGGATCAACACTGGCATCCCAAGAATTCGCAATTTCTTATTACAGCAACAGAATTTCAAGCACCTTGATATGGGGTTCCGCTTCTGTACCACGAGCCGTTTTAGGCCGGAAGCTCTGAAGTTATTGGAGAAACATGGATCCGGCGTCAAAAAGTATTCCGTTCATTGGATGGAGCGAACGGATTTGCAAACTTACATATCAGACATGAAGGACGGACATTTGCTTAAGCTGCTTCAGCAGTATTACCCAGCGACGTGAAGGCGAAGAGAAATCGATTCGATACGATGATATGAGCGTTAGGACAGCCACGGACAACTCGCAATTAGAATTGACCGTAGGTTCATAAACCCAGAGAAAATGCCCACAAGTGTGCTCCTAGAATCGTGCCCGGTATTCAACTGAATAGGGGACACTCAAGATTAGTCCATACGAGAATCGGCTTGTCAAATGCTTGAGGTTGGCGTTAAGTGGGCTCGCACATATAGTTTTATATAATTACTTTAGAACGAGTTTAGTTCGGGAAATCGACTTCGACTAGGGTTGTCCTTCAGTGACCACACCAGCGCTAACCGTTGCGGATTCAATAAGTTAGAAATGCGAAGCCTTTGTATTGACAAGTCGGATACAAAAAATACTTGACGTCCATCTTCGAGAGTGGTTACTATTCTTTTAGGTCACTTTCCACTCATAAGACTATCCAACAGACATTACGCTCTCCGCGATTACGTCGAAGGTCGCAATCTATGGAGAGGTCTTTCATGCCGAGAAGAAAGAGATGTAATAACAGGAAGAGGTCCTTCTCGTGGAAACACAAACTGCTAAGGACTTTCAAAGATTTAATAGAAATCCTACCCGCGATCAAGAGGTTGGCCTTCGAAGTTTTTGCCACCCTATCATTCCTGTATGCCTTGTATAGGATCCTGCGGTCCCTTTAATCTCCCATAGTGCCGACTAAAATGTCATCTAAGCTGGACCCCTGTCCTCGACAGGTCCCCACGTACAAAATATTGGCGATACAAGAATCTTATAAGACCAAATCCCTGCTATGCCAAAGGCAAAACTCGTAGCTCGTAAACTCGTACTCGACGGATGGCAAAATACTTCCTATAGTTATGCAATGTGCGCGACGTGCCCATCTAAAACCCCGCGGACATTAAACGAGCACCTCCGGCAAGGAGGAAAAACACTTTGACGTTGCGAGGTTTGAACATTCCGAAGATTGACCCCAATGTGAGGCATGTTGGTGTCAGCAAGCTGCGCAAACTGAATTCCGATGACCTAAGGAAGATCGAGGAGACCCTTGTTCTGCAAGAAAACGACACGCCGCTGGCCGTGTTGGTGAAGTACGAAAAGCATCTGATTCTCCAAAACGAACTCGAATCACTGATGGCTACCGTTGATCTGTTGACAAACAAGGACGAGACGGCTGCACTGCTGGCCGGACTGAAGGACTTCCAGGCAGGACGAACGAAACCGCTTTCGGAGATCAAGGCTTCGCTGGGCAAGAAGAAGTGAAATGAGGACTGACGTCATGAAAACCCTCATCATCGGCAGGGGTGTGGTCGGAACAATTTACGGCTGGGCCTTGTCCAAGGCGGGCATTGATGTCACCCATGTCGTGCGCAAGGAGGGGCTTCCTAGCACCGACACCTTGGACGTGCTGGACTTGCGGCCCGGCTACCCCAAAAATGCCCGGGTGACGTATGCTGCCAAGACGGTTAGGCAGATCAGCCCTTTGGACGGCTTTGACCTAGTGATTGTCGCTACCAAGCACTACCAGGCGGCTGAGGCCATCCGCCAATACTTGCCCGGCGCGCCTGGCGCCACTTTTCTACTGTTCACCGCTAATTGGGATGGAACGGAGGAGATTGACCGCCTTCTGCCGCGATCTTCTATCCTTTGGGGCTATTCCGCTGCCAGTGGTGGCCCCGATGCTCATCGTATCCTTATCGCAACCGTGAATCCTACGGTGCGCTTCGGGATGTTGGAAGGCTCCGATGCGGAGAAATTCAAGGCCGTGACGGAATTGTTCCAGCGGGCAGGTTTCACCTTGGACATTAAACCCAACATCATCGAATGGCTCTGGGTACACCATGCTATCAATGCCGGCGGCATAGGAATCGCCATTTGGGCGGGAGGAATAGCCGAAGCAACGTGGAGTTTCAAGACCTTGAAGCTGGGGGTTTTGGCCATCCGGGAAGCATTGCATGTGGTTGCGGCCCGTGGCGTCGACCTAGGGCGTTATCCCGACGCGAGAAGTGTTTTGAATATGCCTGCCTGGCTTGCGGGCCTTGCCGCTATTTATGCCATTCGATTCACTGAAAAGGGGCGACGCCTTCTCAGGGCGAGTCACTTCGCCTACAGCCCGGGGGAAATGAAACGCTATTACTTCGATGTGCTCAACACCGGAGAGAATCTGGGCGTGGCTATGCCGCACTTGTCTGCGCTTCGCGAAAAGGTCGAACGTTATCCGGTAAACCAGACCAAGCTAGCAATGTAGCGCAGACCTGTTCTGTCTGCGGCTCTTATTGTATTCGGCCGAGCGCATCGGCAGAATCCCGCCATGTTGCGCTTACGGAGTCTCGCGCCCTCGGACCCATATTCCTTCGCCACCCGCAATTTGCGGCTGTCGAGGCGCGCCTCTTGCCCACCCTTTTGCTTTTAGCTCCCTGCACTGCTAGAATCGCAGCTAGGGAGTTGCCATGAATGGAACGGAGATCATTTTCGAGGTCGAGGAATCGCCCGCGGGCGGTTTCGAGGCGCGCGCTTTAGGGCACGCAATCTTCACGGAAGCTGAGACTCTGGATGAACTCCGGGGGATGGTCCGCGACGCCGTGCGTTGCCACTTCGACCCCGAGACGGCTCCACGGCTCATTCGCCTTCACCTGGTGAAAGACGAGGTTATTCCCGCCTGAAACTCCCTCACGACCTGGACGGGAAGAAGCTTGCGGCCCTGCTCCGAGCGTACGGCTACCAGATTACCCGCCAAACCGGAAGCCACATTCGCTTGACCTCCATCCTCAAAGGAAGGGAGCACCATGTCACCATCCCCGCGCACAGAGAACTCAGCGTGGGCACGCTGCATGGCATCCTGCGCGAAGCCGCAACGTATCTCGAGATGGAACTCGCGAGTTTCTTAGACGAACTCTTCGGGGCTTAGTCCCCCGCACCCAACGGCCAGCGCCTGCTGTCATCCTGATTCCACCGGATTGTAGGGGCGAGCGGCGCATGGGGAGGCGCGAGAGAGAGAAGAACCGCAGACCCCAAAACTGGGGGTCCGCGCTACACTTACCGACCAAGCCCTCACAAAGGGTCACCCCGGAGAGCGAGCCTGGCCATCCAGGACTCGGCAATCTCTTGCAGAATAGTCGGGAGGGGCTTGGTGATTCTCCAGTTTGGAAAATGGGCGCTTAACTTCCTGAGGTCGCTATAGTAGCAGATGTGGTCGCCCACCCGGTTTTGGTCGATGTAGCAGTATTTCTGTCTCTTGCCGGTGATCTGCTCGATCATCTGAAAGCTCTCCAGGATCGAACAGGAATTTTCCTTTCCGCCACCGATGTTGTAGACCTCGCCGCAGCGCGGATGGCGGTAAAATTCGTGCATCATGCTGGCTACGTCCAGCGAGTGGATGTTGTCGCGGACCTGCTTCCCTTTATAGCCGAAGACCTTGTACTCTTTCTGCTCGACGTTACAGCGCACCAGGTAACTGAGAAAACCGTGCAGCTCAACCCCGGAATGATTGGGACCGGTCAGGCACCCGCCCCGCAGGCAGCAGGTAGGCATGCCGAAATACCTTCCGTACTCCTGCGTGATGACGTCGGAGGCCACCTTGGATGCCCCGAAAAGCGAGTGCTTGGATTGGTCGATCGGAAAGGTCTCCGGGATGCCGTTGGCGTAGGCCGGGTCATCGTATTCCCAGCGTGTCTCCAACTCGCGCAGGGGAATGGTGTTGGGAAGATCGCCGTACACCTTGTTGGTGGACATGTGGACGAAGGGTGATTCCGGGCAGGCACGCCGCGCGGCCTCCAGCACGTTCAACGTGCCTACTGCATTGACATCAAAATCGTCGAAAGGGATGGCTGCCGCCCGGTCGTGGGATGGCTGAGCGGCCGTGTGGATGATGATGGCAGGTTTCAGTTCCGCCACCAGGCGCAGAATCGCGTCGCGGTCGCGGATGTCGAGGGAGTGGTGCGCGTACCCGGGAATCGAAGCCTGAAGCCGCTCCAGGGCCCAGCTTGTATCTCCCGCCGGACCGAAAAAGACCGCCCGCTGGTTGTTGTCCAGCCCGGCAATGCGGAAGCCCAAGCGGCTGAAGTACAGGCTCACCTCCGATCCGATGAGCCCGCAAGAGCCTGTGATGAAAGCAAGGGGAGCTGCCATGCAGAGCCTCCGCTAATAGTCCATTTTGAGTTTTCGAAATCCGTGGACACACATCCGCAGCATAATCAGGCCATTCTTTAACACACTGGTCATCTTCGTGACGCCGTATATTCTCTCCTGGTAGTGGATCGGTTGGTCCAGGATGCGCAGATTCAACTTGGCGGCGCCGAACAGGAGCTCGTAATCGCCCCAGCGGTCCGTAGTGCCCCACGTGTCGATCATGGGGCGAATTCTCTCCCAATCGGATCGCCAGAGCACTTTTGTGCCGCAAAGCGTGTCCTTGATTCTCTGCCCGAGCAGGTACGAGAACACGGCGCTGAATAACTTGTTCCCGACCACATTGGGGCCCTTCATCGCCGCTTTCGGAATCGGATACACCAGTCGCGACCCATTTACGAATTCAGCGCCGCCACGGGTGATGGCAGCGATAAAGTACGGCAATTCCTCGGGCATGACGGTCAGGTCAGCATCGAGGATCAGAAGTATGTCGCCGGTTGCGGCCTCAAACCCTTTCCAGACGTTCTTCGATTTGCAGATGCCGGGTCCGTCCACCAACCGGATGTCGCGCTCCGCATATAACCTTTGCACGCGACGAACCTCGTCCGCTGTGCCATCTGTAGATTTGTCGTCGCAGAAAATAATCTCTGTTGAGCGGGCCAGTTCCGGTATACGCGTTACGATGCTTTCAATGTTCCCGCGCTCGTCCTTGCACGGCACGATCACAGAAACAGTAACATCAGAAACATCGACCGGCTTTGGTACCGGCCTGGCAACAAGCACCTCAATCATGCACAGGCGTCCGATGAAGGGCAATTTCGCCACGATCCGGTTCATGAAGGCAGAAAGCAAAGGAACGTATTTCGGAATCAGTGCTGTACGATAAGTCTTGAGCCACTCGAATCCGCTCAAAGTGAGCAGGCCGATCAGGTCGTGTTCGGAAAGCCAGTTCTGCTCGGTTTGGGGGATTTTCAGGTGTAGCCACTCTGCCAGACGGATCAGTGGCCCCCAGAGATCGTTGTAGCTGTAAATGATCAGGCGCGTGTGCCGTTCGCAGGCTGTTTGAAGCTGCAGCAGCGCCTTCTGAACATCGGCTATATCTCCCACGTCGCATAACAAAATGTAGTCGAACTTTTCCGGGGGTACGAAGTCTTCGGGAAACGCTTCATAGTACTTAAACTGCGGGTGCGCCGCCCGCGCCACTTCGACCATCTCCGGGCTGATTTCCACGCCGACGCCGTAACTTGCTCGAAGAGCGTCAAGGAGGAACCCGGTCTGGCAGCGAATGTTCAGCACGCGCTTGCCCGGCTCGACCAGGTGCCGAAGCAACCGTTTGAGAGACTCGTAGTAATACTTGTTCCGCCCAATCCAGTTGGCCCGTGTCGCCGCCAAACCGGACTGGTGTTGCCGGTTGCGCTCATTTCGCAGTCTGAGGGCCCGCGGCCCCCAGGCAAGGTCAGCTTCCGAGTTTAACCCGACGGTCTTCGCGTCTTTCGACATGGCCATGGGAACGAACTCTCAACCCGTTTTGATGCTGATCGCGTGCATCGTGGGCGCGCCCTTCATCGATCCGCCGGAATCCTTCGGCGCAAAAATGGAACCAACGTGCGAACAGGTGAGTGGATTAGGGCTTCGGCGACGGCGGAAGGTCCTTCTTTTCCAACTTCCAGAACACTGTACACTCGCCAATTTCCTCGCTCTGGGAGTAAACGTTCCAACCTTTCACGTTGCTAACAAAGTCGTCGTCGGAGCAGACCACGGTGGTGGAAAAGCCGCCCGACTTGATCCGCTGATCCAATTCTGCCTTCGGCAGGATGTGAAGCCTGGCGTTCTCGGCTGGAGGCAACTTGAGCTTGTGCGCGTCATCGTGTTCCATGCCAGGGGGTATGGGCCAGTTCGTCAAAAAGTAGATTTGCTCGGGGGCAGCGAGCGCTCCGACCTGCGGAGTCACCTGCTTCACTTTGTTCGCAATCTGCTCGAGTTGACGCCAAGTGGTCGAGTCGCGATCATCGTAGAAAGTGTTGCCCAAGCACAGGGCTGTTATGCCCATCAGCAGGATCACCGGAGCCCGCAGGCGGTCCGGATTATCCAGACGTGCAACCACGGCATAGAACCCAACGACCCCCAGCACAGTGAGGAACGGGACCATAAAAACGAAATACTGCGGGAAGGTCGGATGCGCAAAGATGTTTTGTACGGCGACGGTCACAGCAAGCCAAAGGCATAAGCGAAATTCCGCACGCCGGGCGGGGTCGAATTCGCTCTTCCTAATGAAAAAGAGACCGGCCAACGCTAACAGAACGAGCAGGAGGCTGGGCGAGCTGTTGATCCAATCGGTGACGATGCCGATGTCGTGGGCGGTGGATCCTTGCCAATTTACCCGGCGGAAAAGGGTGTGGTACTTGAGGAGGTTAAAGGTCACTTCGTGCGGCGCCCGTGCAAACAGGAACATCACGGGGGTCCAGGCAGCCGCCGCACCGCCCAGGAAAGCCGCGGCTTTGATCCAGCGGCTTCCGGCCCGATTGTAGAGCCACATCCAGATCAGTAGAACCGGCGCAATAAGCGCTGTGAGCAAGGAGGATCCTGCTGCCGCGCCGGCAAACAGACCCGCCAGCGCGCTCATCCCAAACCGGGGCCGCCCAACCCCGCTAATCCCGGCACGAAACGCCGCTACCACCAGCAATATACAAAGCGGGTACGCCTGCGAGATCGTCCCCGCCATCCACGTCCACGGGTGCAATCCGAAGAGTGCCAGCCCGGCGAACGCGGCGGGCAATCGCCAGCGGCGATCGGGAAATAGCCCGGCGAGGTACTGCGTGATCAACAAAACTGAGCTCGTGGTGACCAGGGCCGCTACGGCGTGGACCACGCGCCATTTGGCGCCGAAAATTGCCATCCAGGCGGCATTCCAGTAAGCATTCAGAGGAGTCTGCGGAAAAAAGAAGTCAAGGTAGGGCCGCTTGCCGGCATTGATAAGGTGCGCGGCTAGAATGTGGAAGCCCTCGTCCCAGAAGAGTGAATAGGTTTGGGAATAAGCCAGCATCCCCGCAGCCAGGAGGACGAGCGCGAGGTATAGCGAGCGCATCCTCTGTTCCTGGCCGCGCTCATCGCGTGGGTCAATGCGGGCCCGAGGGAATTCAGACAGAAGCTTCACCTTTCGATGCAAGTTACGCCATCAACTTCGCGAGCATATTGAAATTTAAGGACGTTTTCAACCAGAAAATCTGTCCCGCCGGGGATTCGCAGGCGGGCGCAGACTGCGGCTCTGCGGCCTACAGACAAGACTGAAATCAGGCGAGCCGACCCATGCTCAGAACCGACGAATCATTCGGGTACTTGTGGGTAGCGGCTCTTATCGTATTCGGCCGGGGGCATCGGTAGAATCCCGCCATGTCGCGCTTGCGGAGCTTGGCGCCCTGGGACCGTTATTCCTTCGTAACCCGCGATTTGCGGCTGTCGCGACGCGCCTCATGCCCGCTTTTTCGCTTTTAGCTCCCCGCATTGCCAGACGAGAAACGCGGGCTATAACTGCTCGAGCCTCGCGTCAAGGGGAAAGTGCAGGAGTCCAAAGGGCGGGTGCGGGCGCCAGGTGTCAGGTTAAAGGTTGTGGGGGGTTAAGCGGTTCGTGATAGACTTTAGCAAGGGTGCGAAGGTGAATCGCGCAGCAGATTGGCTCAAGATGGCGGAAAGGGACCTGGAATACGCGGAGCTCGGCGCCGCCTCAGGCTACCATGAGGGCGCCGCCTTCCATGCTCAGCAGGCCGCCGAGAAAGCGGTCAAAGCCTTGGTCCAGTCGTTGCACGGGGCCGTCCGCGGGCACGCCATCACAGAGATCGTTCGGCAACTTCCCGCTTCAGTAAACGTGCCGGCAGAGATACTGAATGCAGCTCGACAGTTGGACAAAGTCTACGTGACATCACGATACCCAAACGGATTTGCATGGGGCGACCCCAGCGATTACTTTAATGAGAAGGACAGCCGGGAACTGATTGCGTATGCCAAACAAATCCTGGAGTGGTGCCGAAGTCAGATTCCTCGACTATGACGAGATCCTGCGCGACCTGCGGCAGGCCGTGCGCGAGGCGAAGGCCGCGCATCCGGAGATAGTCAAGGTTTGGTTATTTGGCTCGCTTGCGCAGGGGAACTGGACCGCCGATAGTGATGCGGACTTGATTGTCGTGGTGGGCCGGGAATTCCCGGACTTCCTCGGCAGCCGCGCCCCTTACCAAATCTTTACCCGCTCGATTCCCACCGATTCGCTGGTCTATTCTGAGGCCGAGTTCCAGGAGTTGTCGTGCAATCCCCAGAGCTTTCTTGCCCAAAGTCTGCCCGCCGCGATCGAGCTTTAGCTTATCTCTGAATAGGAAATTGCTCCCGCGCCAGTGGACGCAACAATAGCACCGGACAAGGCGCGTGGTCCACCACAAACCGTGCAACATGCCCGACTGACTTGGGACCAACTTCTCGCCTTTCTCGGTATGTAGCACGCGAGCAGAGGACCACCAGATCGGCGCGCCACTCGGCGGCGACGTTCACAATTTCGAGCTCTGGCCGTCCCTCCCTTTCCAAAGTCTCTGCACCGGCAAGATACCGACGCCCCTCGTCCAAAATCTCTTGTGCGGACGCCCTCTCTGCCTCCGACATCTCCTCTTCACGGGGAGGATGATGAGGAGGATGCATTGGGGGGGGAGGATGATGGGGAGGATGCATTGGCGGCCGCAGAAAACGTTCGCGAATCAGGTCGATGTCTTTCCGCGGACGAGTATCGATCACATGGAGCATGCCCACCGTGAGCGGCTGAATCGCGGAAAGCATCTCCAGTGCCCTGCCTATCTGTTCAGCATTGGTACCGTCCAGACAACAAAGAACGCGCACAGTAACCTCCTCCCCTTCCCCTTACAAGAGCAGCCACATCGTGAGCGCTCCGGCAAACAACATCAACGGCGTCACGATAACGCCAACCTTGAAGTAGTCGAGCCCCGACACATCAACATTGCGATGGCGCAAGATTAGTAGCCAGAGGACCGTGGCCAGAGAGCCAACCGTTGTCAGATTGGGGCCCAGATCGCAACCGAACATGGTCGCAGCGATAAACCCACGCCGGATAGCGGGTGATGCGTTTTGGATGCTGACCAATGCAGAGTTCATCACCACGGCCATCGGCACGTTGTTAATCAGGTTCGTTCCCAGCGCAGCCCCTGCCGTTCCCACCATCACCGCACCAAAGCTCGTACCTCCTGAGAGATGCATGAGCAAGTTGCCAAACCTAGTCGTGAGCCCTGTGTGTTCGACGGCTCGAACCACGATAAACATTCCGGCAATGAAGCCGAAAATGGACCACGAGATTCCTTTGCCCGCTTCAAGCAGAGTCGTCCGCCTCCAGTAAAGAGCGCCGGCAAGCAGTAGTGCGGCCCCGGCCGTGGCAACCCACGAAAGCGGAAATTGGGCGGCGGCTGCGGCCACGTAAGCCGGCGCGACCAGCGCCAGCACACAGCAGGTATAGCGAAAATACGCTTTGTGTTTTACGGCTTTCTCTGGCGAGGAAAGGCGCGCGACGTCGAAAGATCCCTTGAGTTGCTCACGATAGAGCAGGAAAAAGATTCCGATGTTAATCCCTATAACCACCACGCCGGGTAAAAACAACAGCCGTAGAAAAGTGAGCAGATCCAGCGGGTGCCGCGACAGGATGATGATGTTGATTGGGTTGCTGACAGGCAGCAGAAAGGAAGCCGAATCCGCGATGAAAGTACAGGCAAACAGGTAGGGCAGAACGGGTAATCGGAGCCTTGTCACTAACACATATACGATCGGCGTCAAGATGAGCGCCGTGGCGTCGTTGGAAAAGAGCATCGAGATAAGCGTTCCCAACAGAAACACATTGAGGAATAGCCGGGCCGCACTTTGCCCCGCAAATCGCGCCGCCTGCACCCCCAGCCAGTCGAATAAGCTGGCCGTTTCTGCAAGAGTCGATAGAGCCATCATCCCCAGAAAAAAAAGAAAGGTGTTCCAGTCACGAAGCAGGGTGAAGAGAGCATCAGCGGGGCTGATTAAACCGAGAAGAAGCAGAACGGCAGCCCCGCCCATGGCGATGCGCGCCTCATTCCAGCGAAACGGGCGCGTCATGATGCCGACCAGAGTGAGCAGTGCGACGAGAGAAGTGAGCAATGCCTTCCAGAATTCTGGCAAAGGAAAGAACGAGAACACCGCTGCATCCCTTTCTGGGCTTTGGCCTCCTGCCCGTGATCCATTCTACAACCAACCGTTGCTGGACACTGCACGCCAGAGAGCGACGGCACTGAAAGCCTGCTACAATAGGCGACGCTTTGAACGACATCTTCATTTGCGGAAAAGAGGAATGATCTATGACCGAGCAAATCGATCGACGTGATTTCTTCAAGCGGGCGGCAGTGGGCACCGCAGGCGTCAGCCTGGCGATGTTCGGCGCTGGCGCCGGCAACGTCCTAGGCGCCAATGACAGAATCCGGCTGGGCCTGATCGGCTGCGGACGCCAGGGCGTGAGCAACATGGAAAACTTCATAAAGCAGGGTGTGGAAGTCGCTGCGGTGTGCGATGTTTACGAGCCCAATTTGCAAAAAGGGCTGGAGGCGGCGGGCGGAAAGGCGAAAGCGCTCAAGGACTTTCGGCAAGTCCTCGACGACAAGGAGATTGACGCGGTCATCGTGGCGACGCCCGACCATTGGCATGCACTGCCCACCGTAATGGCCTGCCAGGCGGGAAAGGACGTATATGTTGAAAAACCCATATGCGTTGCCGTCGAAGAAGGTAAGAAGATGGTGGAAGCCGCGAGGAAGTACAAGCGAGTTGTCCAAGTGGGGCTTTGGCAGCGTTCCAACCTGCACTTCCAGAAAGCGGTGCAACTGGTCCAGGACGGGCTGATTGGAAAGGTCACTTTCGTAAGGACCGAGAACTATGCCAACATCTACCCGGACGGCATCGGCAATCCACCGGATTCCGACCCGCCACCGGGACTCGACTGGGACATGTGGCTTGGGCCGGCCCCGAAAGTGCCGTTTAACTGGAACCGCTTCGGAGTGGGCGACCGCTGGTCAACCTTCCGCTACTTCTACGATTATGCCAACGGGTGGCCCGGCGATTGGGGCGTGCACCGGCTCGACATTGTGCAGTGGGCGATGCGAGTCGATGGCCCGCATACGATCACGGCTTCGGGCAGGAAGTTTTACCTCCAGGACAACAGCGACACCCCCGATACGCTCCAGATAACGCTGGAATACCCCGACTTTGTCGCTACCTACGAAAACCGGCTGTGCAATGAGAGCGCGCCGGACACCCACGACTACGGAATCGAGTTCCATGGCACAGACGGAACGATGTTTGTGGACCGCGGGGGCTTTCAAGTCTTCCCGGAAGGCAAGGAGGTCGAGGGAAAGCGACTAGGGAAAACCGCCGAAATGAAAATGGAAAGGGTGGACGACGGGCTGGAAAACCACGTGGCCAACATGCTTGAGTGCATGAAGACCCGCAAGCTGCCGCAAAGCGATATTGAATATGGCTACCACTCGACCAGCACCTGCCTGCTGAGTAACGTTGCCCTGCGGAGCAAGGAGCGGCTGGAATGGGACGTGGCCGGCCAACGGCTGACCAAGGGCGGCCCGGCGGCGCAAAGGCTTTTGAGCCGTGAATATCGCGCCCCATGGAAGCTGGTGGTGTAAGACTTACGGAATGGACGTGACGTAGATGGCCGACCCACCCTCGGTTGCGCCGGACGCGATGAAGGCTTCAGTTTGTTGAGAGTCGCCCACCAAAGAAAGAATCGGCTTCCCCGGCGCTGCTTGGACAATAGGTGAGAACTCCTCCACTGAGGTCAGGCGCGTGACCTGACCTTCGCAGAAGCAATAGAGCCCAACGTCATCGGGTGAAGCGAGGGGTGTTGCGGCAAAGATGATGTTTCCCTGCGCGGAAGTGGTCTGACCCTCGATCTGCCCCAGTGGTTCGACCTCTGGGGCACCCGCGGTATGCCTGGCCATCACCGACTGAGAAGGGTCGCCCGGCAAGAGCGCCGTTTGCACGTTCTCGCCCTCCATGATGACCAGAACCATTTGAACCGGCGCCTGGCCCGTACGCGGAGCAAGAACCTGAAGGGCTTCTGCCGGATCGGGTGGAGGCTTGAGCTCCTGAAAGCTGCGAATCACCACGGCGCGGAAGAACTGCTCCATGGCCGCCTCCGATGAAGCGCCGCGGAGAACCAGCGCCGCCTCATCGTGGCTGAAGAAGATCGGCTCGAACAGGTCTTTAGGTGTCGGGGAGACACCCGCCGGAAATTCCAGCCTTCGAAGCTCGCGCGGCGTCCAAAGGAACAAGCCGGTACCCGGGGTTTTTCCGCCCCAGCGCGCGCCGAACAAGATGTCTCCTTGCGGGTTGATTAAAGGCGCAGAGAATTCGAGGAAGGCGGCGTCCGGAATTCCCGGAGGGCTGTCTGTGCTTGTCACGAGCGCCCTGGCGCCTGTTCCGTCCACGCGGATGATGGCGCTGCTGGGATTTCCCTCCGTGTCCTTCAAGTCGGCCGCAAAACAAATCGCCCCCGCGTCATTGAGGCTGGGCGCGCTGAACGAATCGTAGGACGTCTTGAGGATCGGCGCCCGCAAACCCTGAAAGGCCACCACAGAAAAACTGACGCCGCTGGACCTGATGACAGCCCGCAGATCATTTCGTGGACTCCGCAGGGATGAAAGGAAGGCGATCTCCCGGTTTTCATTCATCGCCAATTTGGAGAACGGCCCGAAGGAGAAGCCCGTGTGCCCCGGCACACCGGACCCGGCAGCCAGCAGCAGGCGCGTGTTCGATTGGGCAGACAACCGCGGAGAAGCGGCAAGCAAAAGACTCAGGACGACAACAGAGAAGACCAGATTCCGTTCCACTCGGCTCATGATTTGAGATTCAGTACTCGAACGACTTCCTCAGGCTTCTGCCATGCTGTGCGGCTGGGATCCTCGAGATGCTGGATATACGAGTTCGTGGTTGCCGGCGGATTGTGTTCCTGGCATCCGAGTGACGCTGTCCAAACAAGCCACCCTGCCAGCATCGAAATCAGCAGAACAGTAGAAGTCTTGAGGCTTGAAACGTGGACTAACTGAGTCAAGTTCTCCCTCCGATTGCAGGGAAAGGGCAGAGCTTCAGCGGTTGAAGCCACGACCCGCCGGCTGCGCACGCGGCCATCTCAGGATTCAGCCGGATTGAGGGATCGCTTTTTCCCTCTGGGCCTGTTTGCTGTATCCGGGGGAGCGTCATGGGCGAGCGGGTCTGCTTCATTCACCTTGGCCATGGCCGCCGCCTCGTCCGGCGCAATGACGAAGAATTGCGAGAGCTTAACGTCATCCAAGATCTTCCGCACGTGCGTATTAAGATTCGCCAAAACCATTCGCGTGCCGGCATTTTGAGCCGTCACACGAGCCCCCGCAAGAAAACCCAAACCCGTGGAATCGATGTAAGGGACCTCGGAAAAATCGATGATGAGCTTCCTCGTCCCCGCATCGATAAAGTCCTTCACCTTTTGTCGCAGGTAAGGCCCATCACTGCCGGCCAGGAATTTTCCGCTCAAACTCACAATTGCAATTTCATCGGCGAAACGGGCGGTAATTCTCACGGTTACACCTCGCTGAGGATCCGCTCAAGAATCCACACACTCTCATCGGTCCCGCCGACTCTCTTTTTCCGGCAGGGCTGTTCGCGAATTCGCGTTCCAGAATAGATAGGCGAAACTTGAAAGGCTATGCTACGAGAGGGAGAGAAGGCTTGTCAAGTACAGCAGGGGAAAGATCGAAGGTGTCTTGTTGATGTTTGGCCGTAAGCGCCTAATCGCTCGCGGAGTCCGCCTTCAAGTTTCGCACGAACTTACCCAGATCCCGGAGGTTCATCAACAGGTGTTTAAACCGCCGAAGGGCCAGTGTGTTGGCGCCGTCCGACAGAGCCCGCTCGGGGCGGTTGTGGACTTCCATGAAAAGGCCATCTACTCCTGCCGCCACGCCCGCCCGTGCCAGGGTGCTGATGAACTGCGGTTGCCCGCCGCTCTCGTGGCCCGCACCACCCGGTAATTGCAAGGCATGGGTTACGTCGAGGATAACCGGGAATCCGAAACCCTTCATGACGGCGAGCCCCCGAAGGTCCACAACCAGGTTGTTATAACCGAACGTGCTCCCGCGCTCGGTCACCAGGATCCGGCGGTTCCCCGTCCTCTCGACCTTTTCAATGGCATGGCGAACATCCCAGGGCGAGAGGAATTGGCCCTTTTTGATATTCACTACTGCGTTGGACCGCCCCGCTTCTAGAAGCAGATCGGTCTGACGACAAAGGAACGCCGGAATTTGGATGACATCGCAGACTTCCGCAACTGCGCTAACCTGCGCCGGTTCGTGCACGTCAGTCAGAACGGCTATGCCGAACTCCCTTTTGACGCGCGCCAGGATTTGAAGTCCACGCTGGAGACCAGGGCCGCGATAGGAATCCAGCGAGGTGCGGTTGGCCTTGTCGAAGGAAGCCTTGAAAATATAGGGAATCCGGAGATCGTGCGCAATGGTGGCCAGTCGCCCGGCCATCATCAAAGTGTGCCGCTCGTTCTCGATGACGCACGGCCCGGCAATGACAAAGAGTGGGTGGCCGGTTCCCAACCTCAGCCTCCCAACAGGAACCACGTGACCCATTATCCACTCACGATTAGAAACTGGAAACTAGAAACTGGAAATTAAAGCCAAGCCTGCGAGTTCCGGTTCCCGGTTTCGATTAGGGAATCAGGGCTGTGACCAATTTCCAATTTCCATCTTCCGTTTTCCAGTTTCCAGTTTCCATCTTCCAGTTTCCGCTAGGCGCCAACCGCTTCGGAGGCGGCCGCCTTAGCCTCTTCCGTCAATAAAGAGCTTGCGAATTGGCCCAGCCTTTTTCGGCGATATTGATAGGCCGCGCCGATGAATGCTTTGAATAGCGGGTGAGGCTCGAGGGGACGCGACTTGAATTCGGGATGAAACTGGCAGCCCACAAACCAAGGGTGGTCGCGGATTTCAACGATTTCCACGTAGGTCCCGTCCGGGGTCACACCCACCAGGTCCAACCCCTGGGCAACAAGGGTTTCCTCATATTCGCGGTTGAATTCGTAGCGATGGCGGTGGCGCTCGGAAATCTCGAGCTGACCGTAGGCCTGATGAGCAAAAGAACCGGGCTTGAGCCGGGCGGTCCAGGCTCCCAAGCGCATAGTTCCCCCAAGCTCATCAATGCCTCGCAGTTCACGAAGTTTGTATATGACGCGGTGCGGCGTGGAAGGGTCAAACTCTGAACTATCCGCGCCAGTCAAGCGGCAGACGTTGCGCGCGAATTCTATTACCGCGCACTGCATGCCAAGGCAAATGCCGAAATAGGGCACCTTGCGCTGGCGGGCGAATTGGATGCCCCGCAACATTCCCAGGATTCCCCGCTTGCCAAAGCCACCCGGGACCAAGATGCCGTCCAGCTCTTGCAGTTGCCCTTCCCAGTCTTCACCCTCCAGTCCCTCCGCTTCAACCCACACCTTATTGAGCTTCAAGTCGTGGGCAATGCTCCCGTGCACCAGGGCTTCGTTCAAGCTCTTGTAAGAGTCCTGGTAGCCGACGTACTTTCCCACGATACCGATGGTCACCTCATCCTGCGGATGGCGGATGCGGTCCACAAGGTCTATCCACGGCTGCACGTTGCGCTCGCCGGTCTTCAGGTTCAAGCAGCGGAGAACCTGGGAATCCAGCCCTTCTCTCCCCAGAATCAACGGCACTTCGTAGATGTTGTCCACGTCCTTCGCGGTGATGACAGCATCTTCGGAGACGCTACAGAAAAGGGCGATCTTGGCTTTAATGTCGGCAGAAAGAAAGCGGTCCGTACGGCACAGCAGAATATCAGGCTGAATACCAATCTCTCGCAGTTCCTTTACAGAATGTTGTGTGGGCTTGGTCTTTTGTTCGCCCGAAGTTTGTATGTAGGGCACAAGCGTCAAATGCACGAAGACCACATTTTCCCGGCCCTGTTCCTGCCGCATCTGGCGAATCGCCTCGAGGAACGGGAGCGATTCAATGTCTCCCACGGTACCGCCCACTTCCACGATCACCACATCGACGTCATTCGCGACCCTCTGGATGGCAGCCTTGATTTCGTTGGTAACGTGGGGAATGACTTGGACCGTTTTTCCCAGGTAATCGCCACGCCGTTCCTTGGTGATGATGATCTCGTAGATTCTTCCCGCCGTGCAGTTGTTCTCATGTCGCATCCTGGCATGGCTGAAACGCTCATAGTGGCCAAGGTCGAGGTCGGTTTCGGCGCCGTCATCGGTGACGAAGACTTCGCCATGCTGAAACGGGCTCATCGTTCCGGGATCAACGTTTAAGTAAGGGTCCAATTTCAAGAACGAAACCTTTAATCCCCGCCCCTCGAGCAAACACCCAATCGAGGCTGAGGCAAGACCTTTACCCAACGAACTGACTACACCGCCGGTGACGAAGATGTATTTGGCACCCATGGGCCTCCTTGAGATGGTCTAACGGATTGGCGGTTTTCCACCCTACGCTTGATATGCTTCGTCCCTAACGCCCCTTGAAGCCTGGGGCTCCCCATTTAGGTCCTTTGTACCGAAGTGACGTTCTCGGAAGGAATCGGTACGGTCAATTATCCAGGCACCCTCACGCTTTGTCAATCACAAATTCCCACCGTAGTCCGTGGTCCGTAGTCAGTGGTCAGTGGTCAGTGGTTAGTGGTTAGTGAGTTGTCAGCTAGAAGAACCCGCGGCGACTCTCAAATGTCCAATAGCACTTACCCAACCATTCGTCTCTTGCAACGGACGACGGACTCCACCCAAACCCTCTCATCGTAACCTTCCGCCTCCTCCTTCTGGGAACCGGAAACAAGAACTGTGCTAGAATATTAGGGTCGATGAACCAGGGAGAGTCGCAAGGCTAGGATAGGCTGGGGGCGGGCCGCACTTATCTGCGGGGGGCCGCGAGAATGACAGCACTTTCAATGCGCCGAGTTTCCCGACTCTGGATCCTGAGTCTCGCCGTATGGAGCATTTTGGGAGTTGCCGCCGCCCTTCGAGCAGCAGATGAGCACAGCGCACAACAACCCCCCGGCGACGCCGAATCTTCGCGCATCACCGTCCGCAAACCAGATATCCATGTCGCACCCTTTCGAGTGGACGTCAACCTCGTGGTGGTTAATGTGACGGTCACCGATCCGTTCGACCGGATTGTAACCGGCCTCGAGCAGAGCAACTTTCAGGTGTTTGATGAAAAAGTCCAACAGAAGATCGAAGCGTTTTCCACCGAAGATGCGCCCATCTCGGTCGGCCTGATTTTTGATAGCAGCAACTCCATGAGCGACAAGATCCAGAAATCCAAGGAAGCAGCCTTGCAGTTTTTCAAGACATCTAATCCCCAGGATGAGTTCATGCTCGTCAACTTCAGTGACCGTCCTAACCTGATCACGGGCTTCACCTCGAAGTTCGAGAACATCCAGGATCGGTTGCTGTTTGTGAAAGCGGGCGGAAGAACTGCATTGCTCGATGCCATTTACCTGGGGCTGACCGAGATGAAGAAAGCCACGACGAATCGGAAGGCATTGTTGGTGATCTCCGACGGCGGTGACAACCACAGCCGGTACACGGAAAACGACATCAAGCGGGCAGTCAAGGAGTCCGACGTGCAAATATATGCCGTCGGTATATTTGAACCTCTCTCCTCCCGCGCGCGTACGCCCGAGGAAGCGGGCGGACCCAGCCTGCTTGCAGACTTGTCGGAGGTCTCCGGAGGCCGGATGTTCAGTGTCGAGGATGCGAACGAGCTACCCGACATCGCCGAGAAAATCTCCATTGAGCTGAGGAACCAGTACGTCCTCGGGTATCGCCCCTCGAACCTCGTCCGCGATGGTCGCTGGAGGCGTATTAGAGTGAAGCTCGATCCTCCCCGGGGACTGCCTCCGCTCCAGGTATATTCACGCACTGGTTACTATGCACCCACACAATAGAATGAATTTCGCAATCCGAAAGACCATTTGGACCTTCGCCACACTTTGCGTGGCCTTCACTATCGCGAACTACCTTTTCGGGCAGACGCCCGAACCTGCCAATCCGCACACTCCCTCGGCGGAGAAGAAGGGCCGGGAATACACCATCAATGTTGACGTAAACCTCGTGGTCCTGCACGCCACCGTGCTCGACAAGAGAGGTCACATCGTCAACGATCTCAAGCCGGAAGACTTCCGGGTTTACGAAGACGGCGCGCTGCAAAATGTTTCGGTATTCAGCCATGCAGACATCCCGGTGACCATGGGCATCGTGATCGACGACAGCGGCAGCATGCGCGAGAAACGGCAGGCGGTGAATGCCGCGGCCCTGACATTTGTGAAGACCTCCAATCCCCAGGACCAGGTTTTCGTGGTCAATTTCAATGATGTGTATTACGTCGACACCCCAGGAGACTTTGCCAGCAATATCGAAGACCTGAAGAGTGCTCTGGACAAGATTGATTCAAGGGGTGGGACAGCACTTTACGATGCCGTTATGGCTTCGCTTGACCACGTGAAACTCGGCAACCGCGATAAGAAGGTCTTGCTGGTCATTACCGACGGAGAAGACAACGCCAGCCGTTACACCTTCGAGGACCTGCTTCGCTTTGCACAGAAGTCGAATGCCGTCATCTACACGATTGGCTTGCTGGGTTCGGAAGAACCCGGCGGGCTGTTCAAAATACACGGCGGCAGCGCCGGTCGGGCTGCCAAGATCCTGGAGAAGATCGCGGAAGCGACCGGCGGACAGGCCTACCGTCCAAAATCTCTCGATGAGGTTGAGGGCACGTGTGAGCAGGTTGCTCACGACATTCGGAACCAGTACACTCTCGCCTACTATCCCAGCAATACAAGAAAAGACGGAACCTTCCGCGCCGTTCGTGTGGATGCCTTTTCACCTAGCAGTCACACGAAACTCCCGGTGCGCACCCGTCCCGGCTACTATGCCCCAAAGGCAAATGCCACTGCTGCCGTCGCGAGCGGCCAGTAACAACGCTATTACGCCCTTTGAAACGGACCCCGCATGCCCAGGCGTCGCCCTCGCGTCAGAGGGATGAGCCAACGCGGACTTTTCCTGGCACGCGCGACAGAAGGGTGCAAGCGCCCACAACGCTCGCCTCGCTTCCTAAGCGCGCACGCCTCCCCCCTTTGCGCATGAGCTTGGCGACCAACGCAAGTTGTCGGAATGATTATCCGTTAGGATGCGGGCCAACCTGGCAGGTTCCCAGTGCTAGCCAATGTCCAGTTTGGTGACCTTTGACTCCCTCGATTTGCTCGTGTTTTTGAGAGCTGCAAGAATAGCTGCGCCTGCGAGAAGTCCACCCACTACTACGATAATTGCCATAGTTACGCTTACTCCTCCAATAAAAATTCCCCAGGAGCATAGACACTCCTAGTAGGAGAATAGTTTCAAAATCTCTCTACCATCATCATTGCTACTTCACTTTGAAACTCGCTGTCAACTTCATATCGCCCCACTGAATGGTGATGACTCCGCCGGCGCCTGCCTTAGTGAGGCTAATCGTAACCATCTCCGCAGAGTCGGAAGCCTTGGTTTCCTTCAGGGGTGCGGAAGCCAGGTCTTGTGAAGCATCGTGTCGTGTCCCCCACTGACCGTGCTGCTTGTTAAACACGAGCCTCCAGGAATTGTCCGCCCCCCGCCCTACCCAAAGGCTGTACTCGCCACTCGGGACTGTCACGTCGGCAAATTGCAGATCAGCCGCGGTCGAAAAGGTGGTGGACTTGTCGGCCCCGAGCCGCCAGAAGTCCCCCGGTTTCAACTGCTCGAGCAACTCGCCCGCCGAGCGGCCCTTCAAAGAAGGACGTCCGTATTCCACTGAGATCGTATTGCCCTCCAGGCTTATCTTTGCTGTTGCGCGAGGATTGCCCTGAGCAAGTCCGCTCTCTGCCCCTACGGCGATACATGCCATTGCCAGAACCGCGATGAGAAGTCGTTTCATTGTTTCCCTCCTTAGTTACAAGCCGGTAAAGGATACATAACCGCCGGTCATCAATAATGAGCTAACCGAATTGCCGGTCACGCAGCACCCTCTTCATTCAAACGCCAGCCTGAAATTATACAGCCGGAAGCGATTGGTCGCCAAATTTCTTCGGCGGCGGGCAGTGGGTTATTTTGAATTTATTCCGACAAAGGCAGGTCCACAATTCCTCAAGACACTGTCCTCAGACTGTCCTTAAGACACCCGGAACCCCCTTGACCTTGGCGAAGCTTCTCCGTCATTCTGAGGGGGATGGAAGTACATTTCACCCCTGAGCAGGAAGCGCAGCTTGCGCAGATCGCCACCAAGGCAGGCACCCCCGCCGAGCAACTGGTGAAGGATGTTGTGTTGCGCCTACTGGAGGAAGAAACCCACTTTCGCACCGCTGCTCCTGAATTGCCGGTCTGGCATCTTGGCGGCGTAGGCGCTCTCCACCGGCGCGACATTTACGACGATGCCCGTTGAGCCGGGGCTTATCGATGCGAATGTTCTCGTCTATGCAATGGACGCAGACGCTCCACAACATGAGCGTCACGCGCCTTGCTCGACGTTGCGCGTGACACGTCCACAACTCTTTATGTGACCTCGCAGATACTCTGCGAGTTTTATTCTATTGTGACCAATGCGCGGGGCGTCTAGCTGGAGGACTACCTCCAGGTACCTGTCGCCAAGGAAGCGGGCTCGCCCGTCGCTGCAGAGTCGCGCCCAATTCATAAGCGCTTCGATAGTCCCTCCGCTCAGGCAGGCCGATCACGTTCGTTCTGAAAGTGAACCGAAGAACTCTGCCAACTCGGGAGGAAGCGGCGCGGAGAAGCTGACCGCTTGGCGCGTCCGTGGGTGTTGAAACTCCAAAAAACCTGCGTGGAGAAAGGTCCGCGAAAGGGTCGCCACTTCCCCGCCTCCGAGGTGGAGCTTGCCCGGCGCACCGTAAGTTGTGTCGCCAACGATGGGGTGCCCGATGGCTGCGAAGTGGACGCGTATCTGGTGCGTTCGGCCAGTTTCGGGGTGGGCTTCGAGCAGTGTGAAATCGGGAAACCGGCGGATGACTTCGTAACGGGTGAGTGCCTCCCGCGGGCGCAGTCCCCCGACCCTCATTCGGGTGCGCCGGACGGGATCACGCCCCACGGGCTTGCAGATTTTACCCTGCGCGCTGCTCACCTGCCCGTGCACCAGAAGGACATAGGTCTTGCGCACCGCGCGCGACTTGAACTGCTCCGCCAGTTGTCGGTGCGCGGCATCGTTTTTCGCCACGACGACCAACCCCGAAGTCATCTTATCCAGACGATGCACAATCCCAGGGCGCCATGCGCCGCCGGCAGAGGAAAGAGTCCTGACGTGGTGCAGCAGCGCATTCACCAGCGTGCCTGATTTCACGCCTGCTCCCACGTGCACCGTCATTCCCGCAGGCTTGTTCACCACCAGGAGATCTTCATCCTCATAAACGATGCAAAGCGGTAACGCCTCCGGTGCAGCCGTCAGCTCTTCTCGTTCCGCGCACACCGAGATGATATCGCCGGCCTGGACTTCTTCCCCTCCCTTGCGGGCCAAGCGCGCGCCGCGGCTGACCAATCCCGAGCGAATCAGGCGTTGCACCTGGCTGCGGCTCCAATCCGGCATCTGCCGGGTCAGGAAGATGTCGAGCCGCTCCCCGCTCTTGGAAACTCGAAACTCGAAATTCGAAACTCGTGGTTGTTCGGCCATTGCTCGAAAATGGAAGATCGAAATTCGAAAATCGGAAACAGAACCTCAAGAATCAAAAGTTCCGGCTCCAGCTTGTAGGGGGACGGCTTGCCGTCCCCTGGTCGTCGCGGCGTCTGCCTCTCTGATTCCTCCCCGCCGTGAACTGACCGCTCACCCGGCTCCGTCGGCTGACGGCTGGTAAAAGCGCCGTCGCGGTCCACCCTCTCCCCCTCGGGAAAGGGCAGACCCATTTTCGAGTTTCGACTTTCCATTTTCGAGTTTCGGTTTTCGATTTTCCAGTTTCCTCTTCACGGTTACTCCAAGAAAAGCAACTGGAACACAAGGAACCCGGCTCCCACTACAATGGCGCTGTCGGCAAGATTGAATGTGGGCCAGTGATAGCTGCGGCAGTAAACGTCAAGGAAGTCCACGACTCGACCAAACCGGATACGGTCGAAGAGATTTGAAAGCGCGCCGCCAAGGATCAGGGCAAACCCCACGCCCGTCTCCCACCGGAGCTGCTGGTTTCGCCACATGAGGGCAATCACCATGGCCAGCAACAGACTCGAGACAACGATGAGCAACACGGTTTTCCAAGGCGCCGGCGAGTCAGAGAATAAACCAAAGGCGGCGCCCGCGTTCCTGGTATGGATAAGGTTGAGAAAATGGGGGAGGACTGGAACCGTCGTGTGCTCCGGGATCGAGTCCTCCACCACGGCCTTTGTCACCTGGTCCGCGACGAACACCACAACGGCAATAACCACCCAGACAAGACGCGAAAAGCGATTGACGCGAACTAAGCCCCTTTGCAGCATAGACTTGGAAAATCGTCAGTAGTCAGTGGTCAGTTGTCAGTTGGAGGAACCTGCCCTCCCGACGGCGACTCTCAGATCTCCAATCGCACCTTCCCGACCATTCATCACTTGCAACGGACCACGGACTACGGACGACGGACCACTGACAACAGACACAGAAGCTACCCGGCGGCTTCAATCTCCTGCAGCGCTTGCGAGCACCTCTCGCACACCGTCGGGTAGCGACTGTCTTTACCCACCTGCTCGGAATAATTCCAGCAGCGTTCGCATTTGCGACCCAGGGCCCTTTCAATACTGACCCTAAGGCCAGGGATATCCGTTTCAGGCGCTCCTGCCATCGGGCTGGCGGAAACTTCGACCTGCGAAACAATGAAGATCGAGGGAAGTGCCCTTCGGTATTCCTCGAGCAGATTCTGTAGGTCGCCTTCCGCCCAGAGGCAAATCCTGGCCTCCAGGGAGCCGCCGATGAACTTCTCTTGTCGAGCCACTTCCAAGGCCTTCAGGACCACATTGCGAACCGCAATCAATTGAGGCCACTTTTCCAGGCGCTGGAAATACTCGAACGGGACACTTTGGCGAAGTTCTTCGGGGCGGAGGAACTTAGTGAGATGGACGCTCTTTTCGCGCTCCTGCGGCCCCGGCAGATTTGCCCACACTTCCTCGGCCGTGAAAGGCAGCAGAGGAGCCACGGCACGAACCAAGGCCTCCGTGATGCGGTAAATCACCGTCTGCGCTGAACGTCTCCTCGTCGAATGGGCCGGGGCAGTATAGAGGCGGTCTTTCAGAATGTCGAAGTAAAAGGCGCTCAGGTCCACGGTGGCAAAATCGTATATCGCCCTGTACACCTTGTGGAAAGCGTACTCATCGTAAGCGGCCCGGACTCGCTCCACGAGTTCCGCCGTCCGCACCAATGCCCAGGCATCCAGATCCTCGAACTGCGAGCCCGCCACCGAATCCTTTTGCGGGTCAAAGTCGTAAAGGTTGCCCAGACAATATCGAAACGTATTGCGCAGTTTGCGGTACGCCTCGGAGAGCCGGGCCAACATATCGGCCGAGATGGTCACGTCCTCACCGAACTCAACCGAGGCCACCCAGAGCCGTAGGATTTCAGCCCCATGGGTCTTGATGACTTCGTTGGGGTCAATCACGTTTCCAAGGGACTTGGACATGGCCCGGCGGTCGGCGTCGAGGACCCAGCCGTGGGTGAGGACCGTGCGGTAGGGCGCCGCGCCGTGGGTGCCCAGCGCTACCAGAAGCGAACTGTGAAACCATCCACGGTACTGGTCCCCAGCTTCCAGATAAACGTCGGCAGGCCAGGGGATGTCCGGCCGACGTCCCAGCACCGCGAAATGGCTTGCGCCGGAATCAAACCAGACGTCGAGGATGTCGGTCTCCTTCCGCAGCCGCGCGCCGCCGCACTCCGTACACTTTGCCCCCAGTGGCAGAAGCTCTTCGATGGGGTGCGAGTACCAGGCGTCCGCGCCTTCCTTCCGGAAAAGCTCGAGCGCGTGCTCCGCCAGCGTCGCGTCCAGCAAGGGCTTCTGGCAGGTTTCACAGTGGAAGACCGTGATGGGGACTCCCCAGATGCGCTGCCGGGAGATGCACCAGTCCGGGCGCTCCGCAATCATATTCGCGATACGCTCTTCTCCCCAAGTCGGCAACCAGTGCACCTTCTTGATTTCCTCCAGCGCCTGTTGGCGTAACCCCCGGTGGTCAATGTCAATGAACCACTGCTCGTTGGCACGGAAGATCACGGGATTGTGACATCGCCAGCAGTGCGGATAAGAGTGCGTCAGCCACCCCGCCGGCCCCACCAGCACGCTCCGTTTCTTCAGCAACTCGACAATGGGCTCATTCGCCTCAAAGACCTTCTTCCCCAGGTATTCCGGAAGGCCTTCGGTGAATTCTCCCGCATCCCCGACCGGACAATAGATTTCCAGCCCGTACTGCACACCTGTAAGGTAGTCCTCTCGCCCGTGGCCCGGCGCGGTGTGGACACACCCTGTGCCGTCCTCGGCCGTCACGTAGTTCGCCAGCACACCCAGAATCTTTCGATCCAGAAACGGGTGCTGCATTTCGAGGCGCTCCAGGTTCCGGCCGGGGATTGTCGCCACTACCTTCGAGGCCTTAAGGCCCGTTTCATGCAGCACCGGGTCAAGCCGCCGGCTTTCAACCAGGTACACATCCCCGCCATCCTCCCCCACCGCGACGTACTCGAACTCGGGATGAAACGCCACCGCCATGCTGGCAGGAAGCGTCCAGGGCGTGGTGGTCCAGATGATGACGTAGAGTTTGCGCCCCTCGAGTGCGGGGTCCAGACTCGCCGGATCCGTCAGCACCGGGTAGCGCACGTAAATCGAGCGGCTGCGGTGATCCTCATACTCGACCTCAGCCTCCGCCAGGGCAGTCTTGTCGGAGATACACCAGTAAACCGGTTTGCGGCCACGGTAGACATAACCGCCCGCCAGAAACTTCAGAAAGGCCTCCGCGATTTGTGCCTCGTACTCAAAATCCATAGTGAGGTAGGGTCTTTCCCACTCGCCAAAAACTCCCAGGCGCATGAAGTCTTGCCGCTGAATATCCACATACTTTTCCGCATAGCGCCGGCAGGCCTGCCGGATTTCCACCACGCTCATCTGCGCTTTCCGTTCCCCCAGTTCTTTGTCCACGTGGATTTCGATCGGTAACCCGTGGCAATCCCAACCCGGCAGGTAGGGAGCATTGAATCCCTCCTGGGTCCTCGACTTGACGATGAAGTCTTTCAGAATCTTGTTGAGGGCCGTCCCGAGGTGAATGCGGCCGTTCGCATAAGGAGGTCCATCGTGCAGGGTGAAGATCGGCTCGTCCTTCCGCGCGGCACGAATCTGACCATAAAGATCTTCCTTCGCCCACTTGGCCAGCCACCTCGGCTCGTTCTGCGGAAGGTTGGCCTTCATGGAAAAATGGGTTCGGGGAAGATTGAGAGTGTGCTTCAGGTCTAGCGTTTTCTGCATTCGTCCTCCGCTGAGTGTACCAGCCAAGTATTATAGAGAACGTGTAAAGACAGTGTCTAGCTCGGATGCAACTTCAGGCGGGGTTACTACGTCAATTGCTTTGGTGAGGGGCGGCTGGTTGCCTACCGGCCGCAACACGTGATTGCTGCAACCTGAAGGGCATGGACTGTGGTAAAATAGATGCCAGACTTGAGAAATGGAGAACAGAGGAATAGTTGTTCCGGCATGCAACCTCGGAGGGCTGGCGGCCATCATTCAACGAGAGAGGGTGAAAGAAGCATATCCGGGCTATCGAAAAGCCCGAGGGACAGGACATGAGCGTAATGCCAACCAGTGACACCCGGGTCGAGATCAGCGCGGACGCTCCGCCGACCGGAAGTCGCCCTGTACCCGAGCCTGAGTACCACTTCACCTTCGTTGATTCCACCCTTGCACCCGTTTCCCTTTTCCGGCAGATTTGGGAAACGCTCCACGAACCGAAGATCACCGTTCCGAAAGAGTATTACCGGGGAGAGGTCACTCTGCCCGCCACGGACATGCGTCCTTGGTTTCTGGATCTCCCCAACCAGCTCAGGCTGCTCTTTGAGAAGCCGAAGCCCCCCTCGATCCCGATTACTTCAAAGCCCATCGATGTCCCGGAGATGTGGCAGGATTATCAGCCGCAGTCGGGCTCGTGGCTGAATTCCCTGCTCGTTCACTTGGTGGGGATTGCCATCATTTTGTTGCCGTTCTTCGTGGAACACATCACCCAGCCGGTCAAGGCGTCGAGCAAAGTTAAAATAGTCGATATATCACCCTATTTGGCGGAACTACAGGCGGCGGGCAAGAAGATGGGGGGCGGTGGCGGGGGAGGCGACCGCTCGCCGACGCCGGCCTCGAGAGGCGCAGTCCCCAGGTTTGCGAAGCAACAACTCGCTCCCCCGATGGCCGTGATTAGGAACCTCAACCCCAAGTTACAGGTCGAGCCTACCTTGCTCGGTCCGCCGGATCTGAAGCTGCCCCAGATGGCTTCGAACATGCCCTGGGGCGATCCGCAAGGCGTTTTGGGCCCGCCCTCCAACGGGCCGGGGACAGGCGGCGGCATCGGCTCCGGTGAAGGGACCGGCATCGGTTCCGGCAAAGGAGGCGGTTTGGGACCGGGAGAAGGTGGCGGGACCGGCGGCGGGCCTTATAGCGTCGGCGGCGGTATTAGTGCTCCGATTCCGATTTACAGACCCGATCCCCCTTACTCCGAGGAAGCTCGCAAGGCGAAGTATCAGGGCACCGTGGTGCTTTGGATTGTGGTGGATGCCCAGGGCAGTGTTACCGATTCTCGTGTGGTGAAACCTCTAGGGCTGGGGCTTGACGAAAAGGCTGTGGAAACAGTGCGGACTTGGAAATTCAAGCCTGCTCTGCGCAACGGGGTTCCCGTTGCGGTGCGCGTGAGCGTTGAAGTCACTTTCCGCTTGTTCTGATTTCCCTGCATCCTTGCTGCTGCCTGCCCGGTCGGATTGCGCAGCCGCAACAGAAATCATCGCTTGACAAAACAAGGCAAGCCCATTTACTTCTATCAGAGTGCCCCGTTGGGAGGTCGTCTAACGGTAGGACTGCAGACTCTGGATCTGCGTATCGGGGTTCGAATCCCTGCCTCCCAGCCAATCCTTTCAATCAGTTAGGGCTTGCTTCTTGCAACTGCTTTTGCAATTTGGCAACATTTGGCAACAATAAGCCGTCAAGTTGAGTCATCGCCTTGCGGCTCTCGGCGATATCCGGGTCCGCGTAAAGGAGGGTCATATTGGGATCAGAGTGGCCAAGGATCTGTTGTTGCACCTTGAGTGGCACGCCCGCCGTGTGCAAGGCAGTCTCGACCGAGCGACGGAAGGAACGCCAAGTGAATGTCGGAATCTTAAGCTTCTCCGCCAGTGGCCGAAAGACCCGCTTCGTGACTTCCTGAGCAGTGAAGAGATTACCTGGGGCAGTCACGAAGAGGAAATCCGGAGTCTTCCGCTCACTGTTCCCCAGGCGTTCGAGAGCCTCGCTAACCATACCGCCGTAAGGAATCACGCGCTCACTTTTCCCAGTTTTTGGATCGTTGAGTTTTCCGCGATAGAGCGAACGCCTGACTTGAATCATCTGTGCTTCTGTGTCGAAATCCTCCCATTTGAGCGCCAGCACTTCGGATTCACGCATACCGGTAAGCGCGGCAATCACGGCCATCGTCCGATAAGGCTCCTCGAGATTGGCAATCACAAGCGCTAGCTGGTCAAGGGTAAGAACCGCCGCTCGCCTTACAGCCTTGCCCGGCGGCAGTTTTGCGCCTTCGACGGCATTGCGAAGGAGGTACTGCCAATCCACTGCCGTCGCCATCATGATGCTGAGGGTCGCACGAACGTGCTTCAGAACCGATTTGCTGTAGCCGGTGAATTTGTTCAGAAAGGTCTGCACGTCCGGAGTCTTGATCTCGGCGAGTTTCCACTCTTTGAAATGCGGGAGAACCCAGCGGTCGAGGGTACTTTTGTAAAAGACCTTCGTGGATTCCCGATAGTGTGAAAGAATCTCTGTTTCCCATTTGGCCGCGAATTGGCCGAACGTCATAGTCTGCTCGGGCGCACGGTCCCCTCCGTTAATGGGCCGAAGTAAGTCACGTAACGCCTGTTCCGCTTTGCCCTTGGTCATCTCAGCACGCAACCCGAGAACTCGCCGCCGTTGTAACTGCTTGGGACGGCCGCCATCCAAAACCCATTCTCTGTAACAGCCAACCCAAACCTTGACTCGCTTGCCTCGCTTGAAAACGTGGCCGACCTGAAAACGTCTGCGCATCTCGCCTCCGTTTCCGTTGGTCTGCCAGTTCTTTCCCGCTTCTCGTGCCAGCATAACACGCGAGTCAAGAATTACGTTCTTGCCTCCACTTCGGGGCTTTTAGCAGCGGACAGCCGCTCGCTGTAGTTACTACCCATGCGCCTCAATATGGCTGCTCTGGACTGACAATGGTCGGGTCTGGCTGCCGATCTGACGACTTTCGAGCCATTGCGTGAGAGCCAGCGCTGAGAACCGGAGGTACTTACCCAATTTGAGATGCGGGAGCTTGTCTTCAGACCGCGCCCGCACATGCTGATAAATCCAGGATACTGGCACGTTCAGGAGGGCCGCTGCTTCTTTCACATCGAGCAGGCGGTCAAAAGTTGAACAAGGGTGATTTACTGGAGCATGTTCACGAATGAGCAAGGATAAACCTCAATTCAACAATGGAAGCAGTGCCCGTTACGGCAGGGAGAACTCTGATTCTCTTTTTGCGGTTCTTCGTGTCCTCACTTCAGCAGCTGACTGCTGGCAGAAAAGACCACTGTTGACAGCTACCAGCGATTCGCCTCATATTTTGCATCCCCTTCCATTTTCAGCACAACGCAGCCACTTCAGACTGTCCACTAGGCCAGACAACTGGCGTCAAGACAAGACTAATTTGGCTTTCCGCTTTTGTCGTCCTTTGATTCCAAGATACGATCGGCCATTTCTTCAACGTAATAGTCTGCAACGGGGCCTACCGTTCTGAGTCGCTTTTGTAGAGTCCGGCCAATTTCTGTCTTCGCCTGAGGGCATTCCGGTTGGTTCCCCCACAATCGGGCGCGTTCGTGCTGAACGGCCCCGCGAATTGACTCCTTGACTTCTGCCGGATATTCACCGCCATCCTCGGGCAGCACGCTCGACAGAAACGTATGGAGCTCTGGGTAACAAGTTTCCCAAACGAAGCGCTCAGTCTCCTCTCCAAATTGTTCTAATTCGATCTCTCCCTGGTCGTTCAGTCTGAAGTCCACCATACAGGAGTCAAGCGGAAACAACTGGGTCGGATGAGCTCCCCCCCACTCGTCGAGTGCGACAAGTGCTTCTCGTCGCGTGCTTGCCGTCACTAACGAAAAGTCGCCGTTCGGCCAACGACACAGATACACACCGGTTTCGAATTCGTCCAGGTCCGCTTCGCTGTTGCCATGCACTTGGCCTCTCAGACGCGCTGTCTCCTTTGGCCCCGTTTCGCATGCTTTTTGCGATCGCAATTCTTCTTGCCGAGGCTCGCGGGACGATACAGCCGTCACCTCAGCGCCGGCCTCCTCAAGCAGATTATTCGCGCCTATCAGTTCCATGATCGCCGCTACAGCGTCTGGTATGAACTCGTCTGCGGGGATCTCCCGCCACCGCCCACCGTTATCATCCAGTGGTTCGGTCGCCTTTCCAACCCTACCGTAGTGCTCACGCGCAACCTGTATAGCGCTTTGTTCGCCAGTCTCATCCAGAGTCACCTCGACTTCGAGCTTAATCGTCTTCGCCATAGCTCACTCTCCTTGCCCTCTCACGGAAGGCCTCACCTCGTTGGGCTCATAACCCAAAGGTCGCTGGTTCAAATCCAGCCCCCGCAACCAAACTCCCGACTGATTTGACGGGATTTACCTACCTGCTTCAATCTTGCGCCTTAAACTTGGGCGCAACTTCCGATCAAAAACCTGCGCCCAAACTGCCGCCTTGCCTCAGTTCACGAAAGATGTTAACGGTACGGAACTGCTTAGCACTTTTCCGAGTTGTGCAACCATGCGCTTTTCGTCTTCGCCCGCCGCGTGAGTGTACGTTTGCAGAGTGAGCATGGTGCCCGCGTGCCCCAGGCGAGATTGCCGCGTCCTAAGCGGAGTGTCGAGCCGATCCATGATTGATACCGCCGCATGACGGAACGCGTGGAGCCCGCAACGTTGAATTCCTAGGCTTGCGAGTAGCTTATGAAGTTCCCGCTTCACCAAAAGGTTTGTGTCCCAGGGTGGTGAGCGATATCTGAAGCGCATCTTGCTGGAGTGTGGGGGAGTGTAGCATCGTGGCTTGCTGGTGGGGAGGCAGGTCCGATGACGCAGCGAGAACGGAGCAGGAAAGCGCGACGGAAGTGGCAAAAGTTGATTTCCGGGCAGGCGCGAAGCGGGCAAAGTGTGGCAGTGTTTTGCCGAGAGCGCGAGTTGGGCAGGTCGCATTTCTGGTGGTGGAAGAAGCGGCTGCGCACGCCGCTCAGGAAATTCGTGGAAGTGCAACTGACCCCGACCCTGCTAGAGGACGCGGGGGCGGAGCCGGCGTCGAGGGCGGAAGTCCTGGTGCGACCTGCGGCCGAGCCGCTGCCAGCCGGTGAGGGGCGAGTGGAAGTGGTGCTCCGGAATGGGCGGAGCCTGTGGGTGGGGCGAGGGTTCGACGCCGGGCACGTGCGGGCGCTGGCGGCGGTGCTGGAGAGCGAGGCATGAGGGGGCTGCCGAGCTTGCGGGCGCTGGACGAAGACGCCGCGGGCGGGCTGCGGGCGCGCATCTGGCTGGCACGCGAGGCTCAGGACATGCGTTGCGGGTTCGACCGGCTGGCGGAGCGAGTGCAGGTGGTGATTGGCCAGGATCCACTCAGTGGCCACTGGTTCGTTTTTCGCTCGCGGCGGGGCGACCGGTTAAAGATTTTGTATTGGGACCAAGACGACTGGGTCATTTGGTACAAGCGCTTAGAGGCTGGTGTGTTCAAGCTGCCTCGCGCAGAAGGGACAGCGCGGGCCGTGGAGCTGCGGGCCAGCGAACTGGCGATGATCCTGGACGGGATCGACGTATCGCGGCTGGAGCGCGTGCCGCGCTATGAACGCCCCGTGGGTCAACGCGCCTTGAGCGGGTGAACGGGCGACCATGGAGAGGGCGCTCGGCGGGGAACAATCCATCGCTGGAGCGAGCCTCGGGGAAGCGGCCCGAGGGGAGACCAGGGAAGCCGGGGCGGCAGGAGCTTGCTCGGCGATGCGGGCATTTCCCGAGAAATATCTCACCAGGCAAGCAACTAAGTTACTATTACTACATGTAATGAGGCGTGCCTGATTCCGAAACATCCCTGGCGAACCTGCCGGAAGAACCTGCCGCGCTGAAAGAGTTGTTGCGCACGGCACGGGCCGAGCGCGATCGCGCCGAGCAGCGCGCCGCTGAGCACGAAGCCCTGGCCCAGGCAAAAGCCGCGCTCGCGGCGCAGCAGAGGCAGCGTGCCGACGCACTCTATCTCGAGAATCTGCGTTTGCAATTGCAGTTGGAGCGCTACCGGAAGCGGTACTACGGGCCGCGAGCCGACCGGCTGAAAACCTGCGAGGAGCTCGGGCAAGCGCTACTCGCCTTCGGCGAGGAACTGGCACAGAAAGCGGTCCCCCCCGATGACCTTGCCGCGGCGGGCGAGCCGGCCAACGAGTTGCGGCGGGTGAAGCGGCGCCGGGGAAGGCGCGCCCTGGCCAACTTCGAGAACCTCCCGGTCACCACTCAGGTCTACGAGTTGAGCGCCGAAGAGCGCGCCTGCCCGGGCTGCGGAGTGGAGCGCAAGGAGATCGGCGCGGAGGAGAGCTGGCAGATCGAGTACCTGCCTGGGCGCTTCGAGCGGATCCGGCACGTGCGCAAGAAGTATGCGTGCGCTCAGTGCGAAGCTGCTGGGGAAAGGCCCTAGATCACGCTGGCGACACGGTCCGACTCGCCCATCGAGCGGGGGCTGGCGGGGCCGGGCCTGCTGGCTTACATCGTGGCCAGCAAGTTTGCCGATTACCTGGCGCTCTATCGGCTGGAGGAGATTTTCGCCCGCCAGGGATTCGAGATTTCGCGCGCCACGCAGTCGGTCTGGTGTGGCGACGTGGCGGACTCGCTGAGCCCTTGTACCGGCGAATGGCCGAGCGCGTGCGGCAGTCGCACGTGGTGGCCACCGACGACACCGTGCTGCCCATGCTCAGTGAGGGCAAGGCGCAGCCGGCGCGCATGTGGGTGTACGTGGGCGACGCTGCGCACCCCTACAACGTCTTCGACTTCACCCTGCGCCGCAGCCGCGACGGGCCGCAACAGTTTCTGAAAGATTACACTGGGGTTCTGCTGGCCGACGCTTACGGCGGCTACAACGGCGTGGTGACGGGCAACGGCCTGACCCGCGCCGGCTGCTGGTCGCATGCCCGGAGGAAGGTCATCGAGGCCGAGAGCACCGCACCGGAGATCGCCCGCGAGGTCGTCGTCGTGCTGCGCCGACTGTTTGCCGCGGAACAGCAGGCCAAAGAGCTTTCCGTCGAGGAGCGTCTGTCCTTGCGGCGAGCGCAGTCGGTACCGCTCTTGGCCGAACTGCGCGAGAAGCTCCTGCGCTGGAAAGAACAACTGCTGCCTAAGCATCCCATGGCCGAGGCGGTGAACTATACGCTTGGCCAGTGGAGGGAGCTGAATGTGTTTTGCTCAGACGGCGCGGTGCCCATCGATAACAACGTCAGCGAGCGCGAGATGAAGCGCGTGGTGCTGAACCGCAAAAACTCCTTGTTCGTCGGCAACCCGCGCGGCGGCCGCACGGCCGCTATTCTCGCCAGCCTGACCTCCACCTGCCGCCGGCACCAGGTCGATCCCCAACTCTACCTCACACAACTCCTCCTGAGCCTCCCCGGATGGCCCGCCCGTGACCTTGACGCCTGGCTCCCCAACCAGTGGAAACTGCGCCACACCGCAAGCTTGGCCACCCTCAACCGTCAGGATTGAGCCACCCCCGTCGACAACCTTGCCTGCCCCGCTCCGGAGTAGGCCCTGCGCTTCACATAGCGCTCACCCAGGGTGTACCGTTGCGAATCGCAAAGAGCCAAGTGCAGCATGTGCGACACGTTCAGGCGAAGGTCGGCGGGTTCCCGGCAGCACATGAAAGCGGCCCATAAGCCAGAGTGCAAGCCATCAGCACGACAGCGTTGGCCTTGTCGGGTCACCAGTTTGAGTTGCGCGACGCTGGGCCCGCGATGCTTGCTTGCCCGGGGAGAGACTCAGGCCGCCCCGGCTGAAACTCATGAACACCAGGTTTGAGATTAGGATAATGACTCCGCCGCACACGGCCAGGGGGCTAAGCCTCTCGCCGAGAACCGACACGGCCAGCGTCACAGCGAACAAGGGGATGAGGTATAGCAACACTGAAACGGTAGTCATCGGTAAGCGTTTGAGCGCCGCAAAGAAGACCAGCATCGCCAGGCCATACGCAACGAGCGCTTGGTACCCCAACGCCAGCCAGGATTGCAAAGTGAAGGTTCTGAGGATGCCCGCGGGTAACGGCGCCACCCAGATCAGCAATGGGATGCTGGCCAGCGATCCCGTGATGTAGGTGAAAACCAGTACTTCGATTTGCTCGAACTTAGCGAACAGCCCCTTGCAGTAAGTGTTGTAGAACGCGGAGCCGGCGACGGAACCGAGCAGGAGAAGGTCGCCGGCGAGGCACTGCGTCCGGAGGAGGGAGGCATGGCGCAAGTGCCCGACCGAAAGCAAAAGGGCGCCGGCCAACCCGAAAGAGAGAACGGCGACGTGCAACGCAGTCAGCCGCTCGCGCAGCATCAGCGCCCCCAGCGCGGCACTGACTGCGGGCAGAAGCAGCCCAAGGATCGCAGCGTTGGATACCAGCGACAGGGTAATGCCCCAAACATTACAGAGTTGAGTGACCACTTGCCCACCCACACCACCAATGATGAACATGCGCCAGTCACGCCAGTCAAGAGGTCTCGTCTCACGGCGCATCCGGACGACGATAAGGAATGGAAGCATCAGCAGGGTGGCCAGGCAAAATGGCACAAAGGTAATCTGGATCGGGTTGAGTTGGCGCGCCATGTACTTTATGGCAACCCCCTGGCCGCTGAACATCAGGCACGCAATCACCAGAAGCAGGAAATAACGGATGGGAACGCGCTGAGCTTGCTTTTCTTCCAGCGGGTTCTTCTCTGGCCGCGGCGCCGGCCCCGCAACTGCGGGGGACATATCAACTCGGTCCTGCTGCTCACGCATACTCCCTCCTCAATATCAAGTAAACGTATTCTACGTGACTCCTCAGATCTGAAAGAGGAACCGCTGCGCCTTGTCCTTAAGGCTTGAAGGGAAATGGCTCACTCGCTCACCTGTCCGTGCCCTGGCGACAACCGTCACTTTACATCAGAGTTGTCCATGTGTGTGGCCGGCCTCCGCCAACGCGTGAATGTTCTCGTGCGGAGTGTCCTCGTTGAAATAATCGCTAGTAGCTAGAATGAAATTGCCGCCCCAGGACTTCGCGGCGCGCAGCGTCGTCCCCACCGCAGCATCGATCTGTTCCGGCGTTCCTTTGCGCAGAAGCGAAATCTGGTCAATGTTGCCGAGGAGCGTCGTCTGCTGCGGATCAAACCAGGACAAAGCCTGACCGAGGTCCGTGTCCCCGTAGGGCGGGGGCGTCAGGGATTCGTAGGCCTGCATGCCGAGGCTCGGATAAATGGGAAGCAGCCGGGCGGCGTATCCGCAATTGTGATACAAGACAATTGCGCCTCGCTGGCGGGCGAATTCGATGAGTTGCCGCTCGTAGGGTGCCACCTGCCCCGCGAAAAAGTCAGGCCCCACCATCTTGCCGTTGGCGATGTTACCGGCGGTACTCAAGACGTCCGCTCCGGCCGCAATATACTGCTCGACGATGGCCATGAGGCGGCATAGGCAAAAAGTCATTACGCGATGGAAGAATTTAGGACGCAAGACCGCGTCCAAGAGCAGGTCATCGAGCTTGCAGTACCAGGTGCTCGCTTCATTGAAAACACCTTGAATCCAAGGTGCAATAACGCCGGCATCGCCTACCAGTTGGCGGGCGCGGCGTACCCCGGCCATATCCACTCGGCCCACTGGCGGCATGTACATGCGGCAAATTTCCAAATCGTGTTCGGTCTTAATGGGATATTCCACCAAACCGGACTCGGCGTCAAACTCGCAAGTCCAGCGGGTGGCCTGCACCTGTCTGATTTTCCCCTTGGGCGTGGTGACCACCGTCCTGACCGTCTCGTCACGACCCTCCGCCTGCCGGTCGACTCTAGCCTGCCACTCGGGCGTTTGCACGGCGGCCAGATGGTCGTAACTCGCCGTGCAGTTCCGGTGCATCAGGTCAAAACCGAAATGCCGATAGACTTCAATGGTGGGCTCGATGGGGTCGAGTGCGTGATCGGAAAAGAACTCACGAACGTAATTTACGTGAATGAATGGAGAGACCACTACCCGGTCAACCGGCTGATGGGAGAGTGCTTTCAGGAGACGTTCCCGGCCATTCATGCTTCCTCCCGTAAATTGGGCACTCAGATGAGCGCCCTATTTTGTGACTTCAAGTATGTCGATATGGACGCGCAGCGGGCGAGCATCAGTCGCACGGTCCTGCAAGCGCACCCTAACGTCGTCGAGCATTGCAGAGTCAGGCCCGACGGGTCCTGTTCCAGGGCTGTAAGCAGCATTTCCGCCTGCGACAAAAGCAGCATCAGGATTGTAGATCCAGAAGCGTTGGTAGAGCGTGTAAGGCCCAGCTAATTGCTGAGCCATTGTCTTAAGTCCTTCGAAACCCCCGCCGCGTGGGTATCATCGCCCATTCGGACCCGGTCCGCCGAACCGACGTAGGTGAAATGCGGGCCACAGCAATACTTGTCGACGAACACGTTCGGACCAACGGGACCGCGAATGGCCTGCGATCCCTCGGCGAAATCCCCAAACTGCATGATCTTCGTCGGATCGCGAAAAGTCCCCCGCATTGAGCCCCCGTTAAAGTCACCCCCCTTCTCCCGCTTTGTAGTCAACGGTCCGGGCAGCGATACCGTAGAGCCACTTTTGGGCGTCGGGATGCGTCAAGTCGATGGGATATCGAAAATCTGGGCGGCTGTGATCGCGCCAAATGATCCGAGGCAACTGCTTCTTGGCAATCGTAGACTCTGGCGCGGCATAGGCGTAGTTGGCGTTGAATGCCGTATCCAAGCCGAGGGCACGCACCTGCTCGCGCATCCACTTGACGCTGTGCAGATAAAGGCTGTGGTCCTCTTGGTCTTCTCCGAAACCATAAAGGTCTGCCCTATCTCCGAACTGGGGGCGCTGCTGCTGCCACTCTCCGCTACCCACGATCGTAATGCCGTATCTTGACAGGACCGATTCTCGGAGCAACCTAGCTTGCGCCAAACTATCCTCCTCTGAAATCCTGTCGCCAAGAATGAACCAAGTATTCACCATGCCGGTCCGGGTGTCGTGAAGGAATTTCGGCTGGACAACCTTAACCGCTACATCGGCCCAGTCCTCCAGTATTACCAGGGGGTCTCCACCGAAACTCAAAAGCACGCTTTCCGTCCGCAATTCCCCACCCTGCGGCTTGTAACCATAATAGTGAGCTGCAGCATCAACCCCGATCTCGTTGGTGCTGAGATATCGCGAAGTCACAGAGGTGCTGGCGCGGAAAAAAGAGTAAAATCCCAACCCGATCGCCTCCTGTACTTCAGGTTCGTAAAGCACCGAGAGCTGGGCACTATCCCAGCGCCTCATGCCCAGGGGCCACACGCCCGTGTCCCCCTCCGATGTCCCGCTATTGACATAAACTCGCGTTTTGAACGCGGCCAGTGTGTGGATCTTTCCCTGAACGAGAGAGAAGTTTCCCAGCCGATAGTCACCTGCAGGAAGATACGCCGTCGCGCTCAACCATGGCTTCCCTTCGTAAAGGCTTAGCTCATACCGAAACTTGGTTGCGGCCTGCCCAAACTGATACCCAACGATGAGCTTTTCACCTTCCCCGATCTGATCCTTAAGACTTTTATACCGCGTCTCGACCTTTACCGCCTCCCGCACCATAATTTTACGGCTGTCCTTTTCAAAAGCCGGCCCTGCGTCGAACAGTCGCATCACGCCGTTCAACGCATGCGCCTCGAACTGGCCACTGCCCCGATTGAACAGTACTCGCACCAGCCCGTTTTCAAGAATCTCCTCTCCTTGGGCTGATGAGGTATGGAGAACTCCTCCTTGCCTGTCAGGTCTGTCCCCTGCTGTCCATGCCTAGCCTCGGCCTGGGGCGAGAAGACCGGCAGCTAGCACCACCGCCACCGCGTTCGTAAGTTCTCTCCGATCCATACCCTCGCCTCCTCAGCATCTGTCACTCACGCCTGCACAAAATTTCCGCCTAGTTGGAAAAAAGAAAAGCTGGTCCTTGACGACCGGCCATCCAAAGCTAAGCCCGTGCCGACCCTCCTCGAGACTGTGATATTCTTCTCGACGAAATTGCCCGAGTCCAAGGCGTTGTTCCGCAGGAACTTCCATCGGTGTCCATGAAAACTGACGGAAGCCGCCGCATTAAACCAAGAAATGGACTCATTATCCAATGCGTATTGCCAGGAGGCCAGAACGATAAGTTCATTCACTCTTTGAGAGCCTTATATTCACTGTCAAAGGAAATCTATCCCCCTCATCGGGCCATTGTCAAGACTAAAATCGACCAAAAATCGCAAACGAGCCCAAGCTTATGTGTCAGCTAAAGATAGCTACAGAATCCTCGAAATCTCAAAAAATGACCTCGTGTAATGTCCCAGAAGTAAAAAGAGGTTGACATGAGAACAGATAATAACGTCCATTTTGTGAGATCATACTATTCGATTTTTCAGAGGATTGCGCCCGAAGCCTTCGGCCGCAGTGCTGTTGATCGGCCAAAGTACGAAGAATAGGGTGTCGAGCGGCATACACAAGGAGCCTGCGAGACACTTTCACTAGAAGCCATTTTGCTCTGTTGACATCCTCAATCCAACTAAGAAGAATTGGTGTGCGCCAGACCTTGGCAAGGGTTGATTTGATGGCGGCCCTGGCAACCATCTCGACCGTGGTTGCAGTCACATCGCCGTGCGCGAGGTCCCGCACTAAGGAAAGTGCTCCGGCGGAAAGCGCATCGCGAATTTCGCGCAGCACCGCCTGAGAACTCGAGTAGGCTTCCACACAGCCCTGCTTCCCGCAGCCACAGATCGGGCCATCGAGGTCAATGCTGAGATGCCCGATCTCGCCGGCGGTGCCGACCGAACCACGAAACAGTTCTCCTCTGATTATCAAGCCAACTCCGATACCTGTACCCGCGTTCACGTACACTGCATCCGGATGGTTGGCGGCCTCGCCTGAAGTCCGGTGCTCAACCAGGGCAATCGCGCGCGACCGGTCATCGAGTACGACCTCCCTACGAAACGTCTCCTGCAGGAGATGCCGTAGCGGAGCACCCCTCCACTCAGGTACGTTAGGCCAGAATAAGCAGATGCACGCTTGAAATCGATGTTTCCGGGATGGCCAATACCAAGGCCGCGGATGTCCCTCGCATGAACTCCCGCGTCTGCGACAGCGTGAATAGTGCTTGCTTACTTGCCTCCAGCACGTGGGGTATTCCTTGTCGTGCGTCGCATCTCACCGAGCCGTGGCCGAGTGGTGCAGCGCTTATGTCAATAACGGCGGCAGTTGTGCGATCCCAATCGTGCTCACTGCCCCCGACGCCAAACCCGGCAAGCCCGAGTGTCATGCATTGGCCAGCGGCTCCGGCCGCTTTTCAAAGCGCAGAAGGCGGAAATGAGGGGCTATGGCGCTTCCTGAACCCACGGGCTTGCGAAGGTGGTCCCGCGCAACCATTCTCTTCCAACTATCAAGCTGCGTCTCATCCTTAGCCTCCTTTATGCCGGTGCGGCGACGCACGGCGTCATAAATTCGCCCGTTTTCATCTGAGGACACTTGCCGGCAGCGGTCGGCTCGAGCGGATTCTCTCTAGCCCGAAATTCCATCCCTTCTCGAATGCCTCGAGGTTGAGAACCTCTGTGGACGGTGGGACCGAGTCGCGAACCGCTTTTCTGACAGCATCTGGAGTGACAATGCCTACGACGGCGGTGGCGAAGCCAACCATAATCACGTTCAAGATGAGCTTGCATCCCATTTGTTCCGCGATCTGTGTGGCAGGAATCGCAAAAACTTCTCCGTAATGGCGGTTTGGATGAGGCTTTACGAGATTCTCTTCCAGAATCAGCGTGCCCGCGGGGTTCAGGCTGCCCCGGAACCGCGTATATGCTCCCTGCGACAGCGTGACGAGAACGTCATCTTGTTCCTGATACGGGCACAAAATCGGTTCAGTCGAAATAATCAGCTGAGCGCTGCAGGCGCCGCCCCGTGCCTCCGGCCCGAAACTTTGGATCAGTGTGGCGTTCCCACCGTCGTAGATGGTAGCCGCTCGTCCGATGATCATCCCTGCCAGAATGACGCCCTGGCCTCCAAAGCCAGCGAAGCGGATTCCCGTTGAACCCATCAGGCACCTCCCGCAAAACGGCGGTCTGCAGATTTCGGGAGTTGCGCACCCATAGTGTCGGCCAATGTTGGCCGTTCGATATCCAAAAACTTGCCAACGATGATACCGCCCCCGAAAACAAGTTCCGCATCTTTGGTATTGGCGCCGTTCTTAATAACGCTCTTCTGCTTGTAGTACCTCATCATGTCGAGCCCATCGCCGAGGTTATTGCGACGCTGATAGAGCGTGGGGCAAGGAGAAATGATCTCAAGAAAACAGAAGCCTTTCTTGTTGAGTATCTCAGCCATCGACCGGGCGATATATCGGACGTGATAGGCGGTCCACCGCGCCACATAAACCGCTCCCGATGATTCCGCCACGAAAGGAAGGTTTAAGGGCCGCTCGAAGCAGCCATATGGAGAAGTGGTAGCTACCGCGCCCAACGGCGTGGTTGGGGCGACCTGCCCGCCCGTCATCCCGTAGATAAAGTTATTGACGCAGATGACCTTGATGTCGAGATTGCGCCGTGCAGCGTGAATGAAGTGGTTTCCTCCGATGGCGAACAAGTCACCATCGCCGCTGTAGACCACAACCGTCAGAGTAGGATTTGCGAGCTTGAGGCCGGTAGCGAACGGTATGGCGCGACCGTGTGTGGTATGGAAGGAGTCGAGCCGCACGTACCCGGCTACCCGACCTGTGCAGCCGATCCCTGAGACCATTGCTACCTTGTCAGGGGCCAGTTTGGATTCCACCAAGGCCCGCGCAAAGCAGTTGATGGTAGTGCCAATTCCACAGCCAGGACACCAAATATGCGGCATCCGGTCCATACGCAAGAAGGGTTCGACCGGGTTGATAGTAGCGATGTTCATCGGACGGCCCCGTGAAGAATCTCGAGAATGTCGTCGGGTTGGTGCACAGCACCGCCGCCGTGCTCAGCCAACAGCGTGCGTGCCAGCCCGGCTGCACAGCGCTCCACCTCGTGAACGATCTGACCGTAATTCATCTCCACCACCACCAGGGCTCGGACCTGCCGAGCCAACTCGCGAACCCGTTTCTCCGGGAAAGGCCACACCACGAGAGGCCGAAACAGCCCGACGTGCAGTCCTTCTGCCCGCGCCATTTGGACCGCCCGTCCGGCCACACGCGATGAAATGCCGTAGGCCACCAAGGCAACATCGGCATCCTCCAACTCCTGCTCATCCCATCGGGCAACGCGGTTCGCGTTTTCACGGATTTTTGACACCAACCGCCCCACCAACTTGTGTTGGGCTTTCCAGTCCATTGCCGGATAACCGTGTTCGTCGTGGGTCAAACCGGTGACCTCCGTGCGATATCCCTCGCCCGCCCTCACCATGTCTGGAATGCCATCAGGCCCCGCACGGAATGGGAGATATTCCGAGGGAGGCAGCGGAGTGTAGCGGCGCGGGGAGATTTCAATTTGATCGGCAGAAGGTATAACGACCTTCTCGGTCATATGGCCTACGCACTCGTCCATCATCAGCATTACCGGCGTGCGATATTGTTCCGAAAGGTTGAATGCTTCGATCATTAGTTCGAAGCACTCCTGCGGGGAGTTGGGGCAGAGGGCGATAACCTCATAATCTCCGTGTGATCCCCACCGGGCTTGCATCATGTCGCCCTGTCCGGGGAGTGTGGGGAGCCCTGTAGAAGGGCCGCCGCGCTGCACGTCCACAAACACGCACGGCGTTTCAGTCATGGCAGCGTAGCCGATATGCTCCATCATTAAGGAGAAGCCGGGACCAGAGGTGACTGTGAAGGCCTTGGCACCACCCCAAGTCGCGCCAAGAATCGCCATCGATGACGCAAGTTCATCTTCCATTTGCAGGAACACACCGCCCACTGTCGGCGCCCTCGAGGCGAATCGCTCGACGATCTCTGTGGAGGGAGTGATTGGATAACCGGCGGCAAAATTAGCTCCGGCGGCAAGTGCCCCTTCACAGCAGGCTTGGTCGCCATCGATGAAATGAACGCCGGTCAACACGGACTTCGGATCAGCCTTCACTGCGCGCTTCCTTCCCTGTTCCGGTCCCCCCGATAAAGGGCCCCATAAATAGCAAAATCCGGACAGTACAGACCGCACTGGTCGCAACCGGTGCAGCCGCCTCCGTTTCTTAGCTCCGGGGGATGATAGCCGTGATCATTGTACGACGCTGTAAACACCAGCACTTTGGGTGGACAGAATTCGATACAAAATCCGCAGCCCTTACAACGGTTCCGATTAATGAAAACCCTGCCCCAGCTGTTCCGGGGCGGCGCCAATCTGGCCTGCAAGCCTTGCATTGTTCACCTCGAAATGGCGACAGTGCCGGTCGATCTCGCAACTGTCTTAGCAGGGGCAACGGGGATGTTGCGGTACTCGGGTTCGTCCTTCCTCTTGCGGTACAGCTTCCTCTGAAGCCTTCGGATCGCTTCCCGTGTTTCTAGGCTTATCGCCAATCGCCTCATGTTAGCGTCTTCGTAAGCGCTCCTGAAGTGAGAGTCCTTCCCTTCACCGGCATTGCCCGGCTTCCACGGCTTCACTTTCGAGGCCTGCTCAGGCTTCACTCGCGTTACGGCCTGCAACGTTGCCCGGCCACCCCCGTTGGCTTTTGTCACAAGGCTCCGGCCCCGTGCGTTACCCGTCCAAGCTGTTTCTCAGCTACCAGACTTACCGACAACTATCTGGGTGCGACTTCCACTCACTGTAAATCTGCGCCGTTGGGGAGCACTGAGGAGTCCAGGTTACGCCTCCGGCGAACGGCAAAGGAACGCACGATAGCCGCGCTGGCGGTGCATGCTAGGCTGCGGTTTGCAACCCGCGCCCATTGATGCGTACCATATTCCTTCGTTGGTAGCCCGTGAAAATCTGGCGCGGCTGGGTAGTTTCTTGTTCCGTTTCCTGCAACATCTCCTCCCATTGCGCCAGCCATCCCACTGCTTGGGGAATGCCAAACAACACCGTGAACATATCCGGTTTAAACCCAATCGCCTGGTAAATGATGCACGAGTAAGAACCGACGATAGAGTACAGCTTGCGTTTAACGAAGCATTCGTCTTTCAACGCGCTCTGTTCGAGCTCCAGGGCGGCGTCGATTCGGTGGTTCCTTCCCGTGACCTCAAAGACTTAATCGGCCGCTCACTTAATGATCCGAGCACGGGGGCCGTAATTCTTGCAGACCCGATGGCCGAACCCCAGCAGCCTTACCTGCCCGGCCTTCACGCGGTCAACTTATGGAGGGATGTTCTCCTTACAGCCAATCTCGTCGAGCATCTTCAGCACCTCACTGACGCGACATGGGAAACAGCCCGTCGGGTTAACGTCCCGGTGCCGGGTCCAGCTTTGAGCATCCGTTTCCTGGAATGAGCTTCGTTAAACGATCGCGGTCCTGCCGATGCCCACCCTAAGCCGGCTCGTTCAATAGCATAGTGGCAGGAACCTGGCAGCACCGTGCTGCCCCCTTCCAGAACGGGCTCAGATGGCACCTTACTAGACGGGCGACTCCTCCAACTGGTATTTTCGCACTGCGTCACCAGGAGAAAGTTCCCGCTTCACCACGTCACACAATGCCTGTTGAAAGGCCGACGGGTTGGGAACCTGTACGGCATTCCGCCCAAACACGACTCCCCCGCCGCCTGCCGCCACCACATCAGCGGCTAACTGGAGAGCAGCAAGCTGTGTCGGCAACCTTACCGCACCCAAACCCAAGACCGGTACGGGTGAACTCTCGGTGACCGCCCGGAACGAAGGCGTATAGAAAGTCTTGATCAAATCGGCCCCCAGTTCGGCGATGATTCGGGTTCCCATGTAAATCTTGGCGTGCAACTGGTCCGGTTCCAGCTTTTCAGCTTCCACAGGAAAGTATTCACCTAATACCGGCATCCCCAGTTCCTTTGCTTCGCGGCAAAGTTTTCGAAACACCGCAACGTTATGGGCATCATTCGACTCGCTGCCGGTTTCCAGCGTCAGCGAAACCAGGGCAACGTCCGCTCCTAACCGCAAAGCTTCGGCTGGCGAAAACGCCGGCACCGTGGCGCCCTGCTTATAATCCCATCTGAAGCTATACGTCGTGCTCCAATTCAGACGCACGATCGCCATGGGAGCACCCTTATAGTTGAATGCCTCACGGCAGTGGGGGAGCATGGCCGGTGAAAGAAGAATGCCGTCAACACAGGGCGCCACTTTGCGCGCCGTCTCAGCCAGATTGATCATGCCTTCCGTCGGCCCATCATGCAGACAATGGTCCATGGCCACGATCACGGCCCGTTCATTTCGATTGAAAAGCCGCTGCAAACGTATGTTCACCACAGTGATCACTCCCTAAGCCTACTAGCAGGTTGCTGAAAAACCCCACTGAAAGGTTCTTCACCACCCGGTCGCAGGCTCACGACCCGAGTCTCCCGATGTGACTGCAAAGCTGCCGTGAAAAGCTCATGGCTCAATGCCGTCTCTTCAGGAGTCACACAGCCGGCAAACGATTTCAGTCGCTGCCCTCTTGTCAACTCATAAACGAACGCTGCCCACATCTGGAGGATGGCGTCCGGGAACCCGAACTCGAAGTTTGCGCCGGTAATCGTCTTGAAGGCCGTTTCGTATCCCATGTCCAACTGCTGCCATGACTGCTCGCCCCCGTGATATTCAAGCAATTCCAGGCAGCGTGGATTCTTGGTACTGAACTTGGCGGAGGCCTTAGTGCCAAGGATTTCCAGATACCAGGTGTTCTTTTCACCCGGCGCAATGCGATGCGTTTTGATAGTCAGCGGGAACACTCCCGTGCCCGGCGCGCTGCACTGAGCCTCACAGAAGAGCGTCGCGTTATCCCAGGTGCGACAGGGCACCTTTCCCCCTTCCCCATCCGGGCGCTCCGTGACGATTTTCGAGAGAAACGCCCGCACATTACGCGGCCGCCATCCCGCCCGGAAAGGAACGTGACAGGGATGCATTCCCAAGTCGCCCATGCATCCGTACTCCCCATTGAACTCCACTTGGCGCTTCCAATTTATCGGCTTATTGGGATCAAGATCGCTGGAGTGGAGGAACCCACAATTGACTTCGATGATTTGCCCGAAAGCCTCTCGCTCAATCATGTCCCCGGTTCTTTGCACGGGCGGAAAGAAGGGAAATTCCGAGGAACATCGCACCACCAAATCAGGATGCTTTCGAGTGGCCTCCAGGATTGCCCTATTGGCCACCTTGTCGATGCCAAATGGTTTTTCGCCCATCAGGTGTTTGCCCGCTTCAATGGCCGCACAATAGAATTCGTGATGCAGGTGATGGGGAACTGCGCAGTAGACAGCCTCGACCTCGGGGTTGGCCACAAGTTCCCGGTAATCGCCAGTGACCTGGCGAATGGTGGGAAAGTTTTCTATGAACCACCGAGCTGAGTCAGCAGGCATAGCGTCAAACAGATCGCAAATGGCCACCAGTTCAGGGCGTGCATCCATCTCCAGCAAGTGGCACCAGCGTGCGATCGCACTGGCGAACTCGCGTCCCATCAGCCCGCAGCCAATCAAGCCGAAGCGTATTTTCCTCATAGAATTGAATTCTCAATGCGCGTAGCCGAATTTGCGTTCCACCTGCCCGATTGCGTCGTCGATAATATCCATACACTTTGCGGCCACGTCCAAGTCCATTACAATCGGCGGGCTCATGCGCAGAATGTGGCCGGCGGGAATCCAGGCCAGACCGTTGCGGAACGCTTCCTTATAGATGAACTCACCCGCTTCGACAAACGGTTCCTTGCTGGTTCGGTCTTTGACCAATTCCACCCCCATCAGACAGCCTTTGCAGCGCACATCGCCAACAATCGGGTGGTCAGCCATCATTTGAGCTAATCGCGCGACAAAGTACCGCTCCAGGCGCAGGGCATTCTCGAGCAACCGCTCCTCTTCTATCGCCTCGATCGAAGCCAAAGCGGCGGCACACGCCATGGGGTTTCCCCCGTAACTGGTGGAGGCGCTGATGTGTTCTACACTGTCGGCATAAGGTTCCCGCACCACCATGGCCGTCACCGGGAAGCCGTTCCCCAAGCCCTTTCCCAGAGTCACGACGTCCGGCAAGGTGTTCCAGTGCTCCATCGCCAGCAACTTCCCCGTCCGCCCCATCCCGGTCAGAACCTCATCGGCCATCAAGAGGATCCCGCGCGCGTCGCACCAGCGCCGCAGCTTGGGGAAAAAATCACCTGGGGGAAAGATTGACCCTGCCCACCCTTGAATTGGCTCCAGGACGATCCCTGCCACTTGTCCGGTCGTAGCCTCGGCGATGAATTCGTCATAGAAGGTAAAATAGGCGTCCGTGTCAATGGTCCCGTCCGGCTTCTTGAACCAAGGCCGATACGGATTGGGGCGCGGTAACATGTAGAAACCCGCGGCTCGGGTGGCGCCATTCACGGGCTTCATGCGGGCCAGACTGACGGCATGGCCGGTTTTGCCATGGAAATCACCGAAGCAAGAGAGGAATTCATGCTTGCGGGTTGCGGCACGGCACACGCGCAAACCGGCCTCCACCGCAGTCGTCCCGTTATCGTACAGTTGTACCCCTGCCAAGTCGCCCGGCAGGACCCGCTTGAGTTTCTCGAGCAACCTCAGCTTCACAGGGGTCGTGAAGTCGTGGCAGTTCATCAACTGGCCGGCGGCTTGTTGCACCGCCGCAGTAACCTTGGGATGACAATGCCCCAACGTCGTCACGTAAATCCCGGAGGAGAAATCCAAATAGACGTTTCCGTCCACGTCCGTGAGCGTGCACCCATGGCCCTGCTCAAACACTACGGGGCAGAGGGTCACCTGACTTGAATACCCCTTCATAATTGCCGCCGCGCGCCGGTGCATCGCTTGTGACCTGGGCCCCGGCACCTCGCTACTGACAATGCGCGGAACCTTCTTCAAATCAACCGCGGCCCATGCAATTGAACTTTCTGCGTAAGCTACGCTCATACTTTTGATCCCGTATAAAGAATTAAACACTCGTTCATATTGAACATTATAGTCATCTATTTTATCTTGTCAATCTACTTGATGATGGAATCCACGTCGGTCCAAAGCTCTTCCTCGTTGGCTGGTTCTGGGATGGAAGGCCCGGGCTTGCCTTTCAGAACCGTGAGCCAAATTAGCGGATATTCTTCCGGTTGGCCATCCAAGAAGGCCTCATTACGAACCAAGGCCGTAGCAAATCGTTGCTCCTCAAGCAAGGGGGTATACACGCCCGCCTCCAAGCTCGACGGACACACCGTACTGCCGACCCCACGCCGCGGGGTCAGCAGGAAATGCCGCCCTTGAGGTCGGCGCTACCAAGGGCCGACCTAGGATTAGCCGGGACGCCACCCTAGTACACTTTCCCGTCCGCATTGATCCCCCGAACCTCGCTGCGGCCTGCAAAAGCTGCCGCCACCAGGCTAGTGCGCCGTTCTTCCCCGCCCGCCAACACTAGTTGTGAATTCGCTTTGATAGCCTGGGTTAAAGTCTGAGGATAAGAAGATACCGGTTCAAGTGCAGCCGTGTAACTCGTGCCAAACCAGGGGTATCCCATCCCGCCTCGGTAAAGTTGCCAAAACCAAAGAAATGGGAAGGTCCCTTTCTCCCAGCGGAGACCGAATCCTACTCCACGTGATCCACTCACCAAAGCGTACCAGCCATCCTGCATATCGTGCATGTACGCCATATCATGGGAACGGACCTCGGGCGGAGGAATGCGCGAAAGGTCCACGCTTTCTCCATTTCGGCCTCGGACCAGCGGCCATTCAGTGTCTTGCCCTCGCTCAAGTCGGCTCCTGGGCGCCGTGTAGTCTTCAGGAGTGCGAACGCGGCAGGAAGGAAGAAAGATCCGGCAGGATTCATCAATGAAAGGCCAGCCAAAGGCAAGGTGGTGCCCCCACATAAAATCCATGGGTTCATCCGCCTCGTTACGGACGAGTTCCTCAATGTGCAATGTGGGGTCTTGCTCGTTTATCGAAAATGTCTTTTCGACATAGAAAGGGGTCCGAACTGCGCGCACGCAAAACGTGACCACCACTTTGTCGGGGCTATTCGTCACTATGTGATAGGACCACGGCAGCAAGCAAACCTCACCATGCACCCCCAGAGCAGCTCCTTTGTAAGTGCAATTCGCGCCAGCATTGGGGAGCATCTCCTGCCATCCACCTGTGTAAAAGTCGATGAAGCTCCCGTCAGGATTGGCAATGGTGGGGTGGAAATTGCGCCCGGCACGCAGCCCGGCGTAGCTGCGCCACATGAAATCCACGTCGAGCGGCTTATAAAGGAATTCAACTATGTCTGTTCCTTTGCCAGCGGCGATGGCGATACGGAGAAAGCGGTTCTCCAGGCTCACTATGGCGTAGCCACGGTATTCGAATTCGGTTAGCCGCGCTCCCCAGTTGCGTTCGTGAACGTAAGTTTGATATCTCACGATCGATTCAATCCTTTTGATGGTAAATGTGGCGGCAGGCCGAGCGCACGATCTCCTCGGCGACCCCGCCGTAAACCAGCGCGGAACGGTGGGTGCTTTGAGCACGCACAAAAGTTGGATCGCGTAATTGATCCAAAGGCATCTCTACAATAGTGACTCGATCGCTCGTTCATATGCCTCCGCCAGAAGCTCCAGACTCCCGCGTGCGAACGGCGTTTGCCACACTTGGTACACTTCCGTCGCATACAATTTCGCAGGCGGCAGATACGCGATCGAGCCGTTCACCAAATTCATGCAAATGATCGCGCGATCGGAGAATCGTTTCCGCAAGTGTTGCTGAATCCAAGAGTACGTTTCCACCATGGACCCGACGAGCAACGCGTCACCAATGCGCCAAACCCAGAACGGCAAGTCAAAGGTCTTGCCATCCCCGAGCGCGCGGCGAACATCCAGCTTGCGACGAAGACGTTCCTCCAGCACACGGTCAGTGCACTCCTGACGTTGCCGCTCCAACTGGTCCGCCGAAGGCCAACGTTTCAAAGGCAGTTCGACGCTGCCATTGAGAGCGCGCAGAATCGTGGGCGCAACATGCGGCGTTCGCTTCCACACCGCTAGGGGCGCCCCCGACTCAACGACGCCGCCGTATGTCAGCTCCGTGCCGGATGGCTCCATGTCCGCCAGGACCGCCAGCGTGGCGAAAGCGAGTTGTCGCCCATGCGCGTCGGCCACAGTGACATCGCCGACATATTGATAACGCGGCGCCATTTCACCTAACGCACCTTGAAGAAAAACCGCAGGCGCGCCGCCCATGTTCGCCTCGATCGTCTCGCGCATTGCGCCAACATAATCGGGAGAGATTAGCGTGTTATCCCAGCCCAATGTCGTAGGGTGACATGCATAGTTCACAATTGTGGCAATGACCTTCCCGGCTGTGTCCGTCACGCGACCGACCAACAACGTGTCGTCGGCCTCGACTGATGGGTTGAAACCACACACAATTCGGTCCATCTCTGGATCGCGCAAATCGCGATTTGTCGCCAGCCTACATCGTCCGAAATTCCATTCCAGTGTGGCTTGTCTTGCCAAGCGCAGCGACTGTTTTGTTGCTTCGATTGCAGATTGTTGCACTTTGTCCAAATACGCACGCAGCAATTCCCCGCCCTTCCATGTCGGCTCGGGGTCGCCCAGCGGGGGCGCGGAATGTGTATGACTCAAACCAAAAATGAATCGTGGCCGATCAATCCCCACCGTCTCAATCACCTCCTGGCGAAACGCCTGCTCGGTGGGGATATTCCTCCAGATGAAAAGGTCAGTATCAATCAACACAAGCGGCTTAGCCTGCGCGTCGGTCCGAAGCGTGAGTGCCGTCAGTGTCAAGGGTCGATGCACACCCTCGGCGGCATCGTGTTTCGCAGCACCCCAATTACGGAAGAAAATTCCTACCGGTGGCGTGATGTCCATCCGTGCGATGCCGATCAGGCCACGGAATGATGGGTGTGTAAAAGAAGAAGGCGTCTTATGCATACAATTTCCTCAGTCAGAATTGAGCCCGTGTCATTAGGATTCCGAAGAGCAATAATTCTCGTTACTCGCACCTTAGACTCGATGGAGAACCTGCCATACACCGGCAGGACACCGCCGGCCATGTGCCGATTGCGCGGGTTGCAAAGGTGCGCAAAGTGCAGCGCGAACTCCCGACGCCCGGTTAATTGGTTGACCGGCACGCTCCGGGTCACGTGCGCAAATGCGATACACAGACCACAGGAGCGATTGAGCAAAGCCAGACCCCCCGGAATAAGCTTGGCACTTTGTCCCAGCGACTATATTGACTTTGCGTGGTCCGTAGTCGTCACACGGAACAAGGAGAATAACTGGACGTTTTTGCGACCTGCTAGCTAGAACAGTTCAACTCATAATTAGCCGGTCGCCCCAGGAGCCTCCGCACGCGGGGACATCTCCCGGACAGGCCGCACCCCGGGCCGAAGGGTCCCCTTTGACTTACATACCTCTTTGACCAGCGCTAGTAAGGCATCGGCCGCTTCCACCCGGTCCACCTCGGCCGCGATGAAAAGCCGGGTTGGGTCCAGCACCTCGCACAATACGCGCACCTCTGCGAAGAGTTCACGCAAGCTGCAGTTCGCTAACGGATAGACTTGAACAGATTTGCCTGCATCCTGAATCTGGCGGAGGAGACCCGTCCACTGGGATAAGGGAGGAGCGCCGGCGCCAGGAACCCACTGAATCGTATTCAGCTTCTGGGCCGCGTAGAGCTGGGGCAGGTGAGGAATCGCACCCGGCCCATCCAGGTGATAAAGGGTGTAATCAACGTGAGCACAGCAATCGAGCATATCCTGCAAGCAGAATTCCCGATACATCGCGGGGCTAATCATGCAGGTGAAATCCATCTGACCGATGCAGAGAAACCGCTGCGCACTCCATCCCATAGTCCACTGTGAGGTGCCTTGTCCCGTGGGTTCAATGATTGACCAGACCGTATCCACTACCGACTTCCAAAGTTCCGTCATTTGGCGCATAGCGCGATGGACAGCCGCCGGGTTGTCGTGCAGGTCCAGGAGCAGACGCTCAGGCCCCCGCATGGCGCTCAAGGCATCGATCCCGGTGTGCAGGTCCGGGAAACCAGTCACCCATTTGCCACGTCCGGCTTCCGCCGAGCGCCGCACAATCTCCAAGTAGAGCCGCCACCAGCGGTTTCCAGGATTGATGTGAAATTCAGGATAGTCGTCCCAGTCTTCAACGAAAGGGACGACCCAGGAGGTGTTGTGCTCCCGCGGTCTTAGGATCAGGTCTGCGCCCAGCCATCCTGCGAATTGGTCGGGCCCCAACCAGGGGTTGAACACTGGCAAGGCATCGCCGGCATAGTAAGTACGGCTTAACGCCACCTTCGTCGATTCCATGATGTAATCCACGTCTGTCCAGAGTTCCTCTTCGCTCTCTGGCTGGGCTACAGTCGGACCGGGTTTGGCGTTTGGCACGGTGATCCACATCAGGGGGTACTCTTCCAATTGGCTTTGCCAGAACGCCTCATTCCGCGCCAATGCCCGCAGAAGCTGTCGTTCCTCGATCCAGGGAGTCTCCATCCTCAATATCTCCGCACTTGGCGCGGGATCCAGAAATGCGTTGCCCCCGCCAGAGAAGTTCCTCAGCCTTTCCGGAACGGACACAGATCCATTTCCCGGCAATTACTGGCACTGCTGGCAGTAGATCGTCTTCGGTGCGGAACCACTGCCGCCGTCACCCGGACCCACCTCGATGGCTTGTACCATGGCTTCCGTGGGCCGACCCTCGATGCTTTGCCCCGCGAAACGGATGGCGATCACACCATTTTGGGGTTGAATCCCGTTATAGACGAGGTCTGCCACCTGATCGGCCGCGCCCGCGGTCGCGAACACGTCGAAGCCCTCGACCATCTTCTGGTCGTTAATATAGATCGTCATTGCCCTCTGACGAGGGCCGCTGCATTGATGTTCAGCAAACTTCAACCGGACATGGTAGGTCCCCGGCCCTACCGTCAAATTCACCGTGAAGTCCTTCCAGTGCACCCCGTAACGATAAAGTTCCTGGTCCCTCGAGAGTTTCCCAAACTCGGCTGTTACTTGAGCTTTTGAGTCCGCCTCTTCGCGCTCTCGAACGAAAGTAGCCTGTCTCATGGTCCACCACGTCTTGGCCACCACGTCGGTGAGGTTACCTGTCCGCGCGATGAATTCCGTTCCGGGTCGCCACGCATTCCCCTGGGAATCAACGTAGTCGGTACGTCCGGTGTAGCCGAAGATCAGCCGCTGCGTGTCGGTGGGCCCGCCACCTTCGCCAAAGCCGACGTTGCCAGTTGCGTCGGAGGACTGCATGGCGGCCACCGACACTTCATCTCCCGTGGAAAGCGGGTTGTGGGCGCCCCGGACCACGATCTTGAGCGTATGCCGCCCATCTGCCAGGCCGTTGCGATAGTACAGAACCTGCCGGTGAAGTGATGTCGCACCGTAGAAATCGATGAGCGCAAGCTGCTTGATGTCATCGACGTAGACATCTGCCTGCCCCCCTTTTTTGCTCACACAACCCACCAGCCGCACCTGGTTGCCCGTGAATGGATAAATCAGCGCACTGCCTGCGGCTGAAGCCACGCGCACGCTCTCCGCGGGGTCGCCGGGATGGGCCACCGCGTTCCACTTACCCTCGAATTTCAACTGCTTCGGGTCCACCTCGGTCTGCGGATCGGCCCCCCGCACGCTGATTCCCGTGGCACCGTCGTGCCGGATCGAGACAATCGCGTCGCCGTTCACGAGCGGGCGCACCGTGTAGCCATTAGCAGTGAGGTCTCCCCGTTGCGCCAGCGGCGCGCCATTGGCCGTGATACTAGCGGGCACGTAGGCAAGCCGGAGAACGTCGATGGTCTGGGCGGGCGCATCGAAGGTTGAGTAATCGATCTGCCCTTTGCCATAGTGGACACGGTTTACCACGCGGGTCGATCGCATCAGGTGGTTCTCGCGGTTGGCGCCCAGGACCTCCGGCTGCCAACCCATGTGCACGAGGAGATAAGCCAGGGGTACCGGATGGGCAATTTTGAACCAGTCCTTATTGACATAGACTCCGCCATCAATCAAGTCCATGCTCTGTCCGGTGGGCAAGGGATCGTAGGTGGCGAGAATTTGAGAACGGCGGGCGATTTCGCGGGCCCACTCGCTGTCAGCCTCGACCCCGTAACGCCCAAACAGCCCCGCTACATCCAGCGGTGGGGCCCAGAGCACGCGGCCGCAACAACCGGACGATTCCGGATAGGCCCAGGCCCCGTGGTAAACGTCGCCATTCGAAAGAGGACTGACACTGGTGTGATTGAAGTACAGACTCAGGATGTTGCGGACATCGGACTTCCAGTTCGTAAAGTCGTCCTTGTTATCGAGCAAATAGCTGACCGCAAAGTCCGTGCTGTTGACGTCCTGGACGGGGCATTCCCAGTCCCAATAGTTGCGGCCCCACGTATCGGCCACGGTCCAGGCCGGCAGCAAGACATCGCGCAGATAGGCACGGCCGGCGTCGCGCGCCGCCACCAGAGCATTATCGTTTCCCCGGTAACCGAGCCGGATCAGTTCGTCCAAGAAGCTCAGGATCCTGGCGGCGCCGCCGGTTTGAACGCCGTGCATGCCGTTGCCGCCGGCGTTGTTGGCGTACCGGCCCCAGGGGGCTGCCAGCGGATCGCGATTACGGTTGGCGGCCAGCAGGTCACCCCAGTGTTTGGCCGTTTCGTACCAGCGGGTGTTGCCGGTGAGCTCATAGGCGCGGACCAGCTCCAAGCCTGCCTGGGCGACGAGGTCTAACTGGATCTTGCTCTCCGGACTCTCGAAGACATCGCTCGTGCCAACTTGGCAATCACCGTAAAAGGTACCCGAAGTCGGGACGCTGATCAGAATGCCAGGCCAGCCATGGCGCGCTGGGGTCTGGCAATGACCAATGAGGTAATCCGCCGTCGCGGTGAGGTGAGGCAGCACGCCGGCATCGCCGGAATAGCCGTAGTAATCGATCAAGCCTGCCAGGATCACGGCAGCACGCTGGCCAACATCACCGTTATCCCCCTGGCTCGCAGGCGGTACCGCGCGGATGTTGCCTTCATCATCAATACTCCATAGGCCGTTGTAGATATACTCCGGGGCGGGGGCAACGGCTTTCGGGGGCGTGGCCCACGGATAGCGCTTCATGGTCTCCGCGGCGATGCGCACCCGGTAATCAAATTGCCCGTTCAACCCCTTGTACCAGGGAGCTATTACACCGTACTTATCCGCTACGGCCGCATGAGCGTAGTAGTTCACTTGATTCTCCGCGGCAGAGAGCATTCCTACGCAGACGATTATGACCATTGAGACCTTGAGCACACGCATCATGGTTCCCTCCGTTAGGGTTCTAACTGGCACGGAGCATTTGCGATTGCTGGTACACGTGCCGGTAGAGTTCGACGTAACGAGCGTAAAGCTCATCGTAGAGGGCGTGATTCCCCAACTCCGGCATGAAAACCCGTTCCTTCTTGTAAAGTGCCGCGCTGCAGTCTTCCAGGCTGGCGAAGGCGCCGGCGCCTACTGCTGCAATCATGGCGGCACCTAGCACCGCCGCTTCCGTCACCTGCGGCCGTTCAATCGGTTCGCCGACGATATCGGCATTCATCTGCAGCAAGCAATCACTCTTGGCGGCGCCGCCGACCGCGCGAATGACATTGGGGTGAAGCCCGCCGCGCCGTAGGAACTCGATATTCTCGCGAAGGATGAACCCGAGGGACTCCAAAATCGCACGGTACATGTCCGCACGCGTATGATGGAGGGAGAGGTTCAAGAATGCACCCCGCGCACCAGGATCAGGCGCCGGGGAAATAATGCCGTCAAAATGGGGGAGGGACACGACCCCACGGCTGCCGACCGGGACGCTGGCCGCCATCTGGTCCAAATCAGGTAGCCTCTGGCCATGGCTCAACTCCCGGGTGAACCATTCCAAGACCACACCGGCGGTCTTCGCGAAAGCCAAGGCGTACTGGTATTTGGCGATAGGGAAACGTCCTCCAAACAGCCCGGGTGGGAGCGGATCAGGCAAGCGTTCGGTCAAGGTCATCAGCGCCAGGCAGGTGCCGGAGGACACAGACACGATTCCGGGGCAACAGTTGCCCGCTCCGAGCGCCCCTGCGTGCTGATCGTTCGCCCCGTTGACGACCAGCGTTTCGGGAGCCAGTTCCCATTCCTTTGCGACATTCGGGAGAACCCGCCCGATGGGTCGGCCGGACAACTCGATTTCGGCCATCTGCGCCTTGGTAAGCCCTGCTGCTTCCAGGGCTGCAGTACTGTAATCTGGCGTATCCTCAACGTAGACACCTGTGCTCGAGGCCGTACTGGGGTCGGTGACCGCTCTCCCTGTCAGTCGATAGGTGAAGTAATCAGGCAGGAGCAAAAACCGCCGGGCCTGCGTCATCAGCCCCGGATGGTGCTCACGCAACCACATGATCTTGGGGACGGTGGCGATGGGAGTCACCGCTGGCAAGGGCTCCTCTAGGTCGGCGCCCTCCAACGCCTGTCTCAACCGCTTTGCCTGCTCGGTGGCCCGGGCGTCATACCAAACAATGGCACGGTGCAGAGGTTCGTCGCGGTCGTTCAAGGAGACAAAGGTCTGCCCCTGGGAAGAAATGCCCAACGCCACAATGTGGGCAGCACTTTCCCGGATGGCCGTCACCACCGCTTCGCGCACTGCGGTGTAAATGCTCTCAATCGGTATCTCAACGTAACCTTCCGGAGTGTGTGTGGGCTGGTACGACCGATGCGCACTTTGCACGAGGCGGCCCCGGCCATCGACCACGCCGGCCTTGGCGCCTGTTCCTCCCACATCCAACCCTAAGTACGCTGCTGGTTTCATCGGCGTTCTGCTGCTGGCGCTTGCTTGCACAGGAAAGCCTTACGGAGGGCTCCTGCGAAGGACTAGGTTCGACCCACCCTCACGCCCTTCCACGTAGCTTTTCCTGCTCCTCTCCCCGCAGGGCGAGGCCAAGAGAAAACTGGATACCTCCCTTCTCCCGTCACTGGCGACGGTAAATCCAACCCGGATTAACTCTCCCTCACCCCTGTGGGGAGAGAAAGTGCGGGTGGAGGACCTTCGGTAGATCTAACGCTCCACCTTCCAGATCCATGCAACACGAAATCAGGTAACCTCGTCACTAAGTCAGCAGAACCGTGTTCCACCCCATCAGCTTCCCCCAGCGCACGAGTTCCTCGGCGACCTTGCCGTAGACCAACGCGGAATGGTGCGTGCCGCCCACGCGGCTGTAAGCCGCCAGGAAATCAGCGACCGACAGGGAGGACTTAAACCAGCCGTGGATGTATTTCACCATCCTATCCTCGCTTCCGACATCCTGCATGATGATTGGGGCAATGATCAGTGAGTAGGTATAATCGGGGCCGGGTGCCAGGTTCACCAGCACGGCGTCGCCCGCACGGAAGCGGGCATAGGCCACGGCGGGGTTACCCACGTCCGTGAAGGGAAACGGCCTCTCCAGCAGTGTGGGCTTGGCCGCGGCCAATTTGAGGTTCATCTCGCCCATGTGGCTCAAGAAAATCTGGTTGCCCTCCCAGTCGGGGCAAAATATCTCCGTAAAGCTGGTTTCCGGGTATTCCTGCAGCAGTGTCCCCACCAAGCCGGCCGTAAGCACGTCGCCCTCTCCGGCATAACCGATACCGCGAGCCATAGCTTTGCTGGCCTCAAGGAAAGGCATGGTGGACAGCCCGGAGGCTCTATTCACGGCCAAGAAATTGATGGAAAAGGCCAGCAAATTTTCCCTTTCTATCCAGAGCCGCAGTGCCAACTCGGCCCGCGTAGTGCGCTGGTGCACGTCAGCATCGAGATCCTTGATCACAAACTGCTGACGATCAGAGGCCATTTCTGCCTCCACGGCTTGATCGGTGACCATCGCCGCTAGCGCCCGAATCAACTTCGGTCCGGGAACAACAGTCTTAATTCCCAACGTCTTCTTCAGGGTCGCCGTCGGGATGGCAAAATCCCCCATACCCTTGAAGGGGGGCCCTAGCCGACCGACCCGCGCTTGCCTAATAACTGTGCCCATACGGGCAGCCCGTGCCCAACCTACCACCCGGTCCAAGACGTCGCTCTTCTCCCAATGACCGGCTTCGATCTGGAAAGCCTTCTTGTTCCGGAGCAGCAGGTTGCACATGTCCTGCACCCCGTGAATTCCATGGTTGTAGGCCTCTTCTCCCGGGTCCTGTTGCGGCCCGTAGGAGTAAGTAGAAGTGGTATCCAGGACAACGATGGGAAGGGGTGTGGCGGCTAAAGCAGCTGAGGACTCGAGGGAAGGAGAATAAGCCATGTGGAGGGTCACGATGGCATCCACCTTGGCTTCCTCGAATCCACGGATGGCTGCGCTAAACTCTGGCGCCAGACGACAGACCGGGGAGGCACTAACTTCGATCCCGCGTGCGGTCAAGGCCTCAGCTATCTGCTGGCGGAAGCGGTCGACCCTCGCCCGCATTTCGGGTGTCACGTCGTCGTATAGCTTGATGTAGAGAGGCAAAAACCCCACTTTGGGCTTGGTCACTTTCCCTCCTTGGTGTTCAAATAGGATTCGGGCATGCCGGCTTCGCAGAGCATTTCCGCACTGTTACGGTAAAAAACACCCTCGATATCCTTAGCTTTCAGTCCGGTCTTCAGGGCTGCACGGCGGAAAGCATCGATCTCTTCATACAGGAAGAAGGTGAGTCGTGCCGCGTCGTCCCCTTCTGTTTCCCGCATATGAGGATCCGCAGAGACGTCGCCGTAGAGTCCCTTGGGCACCACGTTGACATACCAGCCCTCCTCACAAACACGGCGCATGCGCATGCGCAAAACGGGAAGATCGCTGCCAAACAGGATGCGCCGGGGACCGACCGACCGAATCAACCGCTCAAAATTCTCAGCCGACGTGTTGGCGGAGATCTCAAACCGCATGTTCCGGGTTTCGGCCAGGACTTCGAAGGCGTTTCCAATATCCTCCGGGCAGTAAGCCCGCCCCACATGAGCGATGATTAGCTTGACACCCGAGTAGTTCTTCTCAATTTCCATCATTTGCGTCAGGTTTAAGGGGTCGCGGAGGCGGCCCTTCCGCGGAATGTGGAGCATAGCGATCCAGCCGTGCTTATCAAGAATCTTCAACTGGTGACGTGGCAGGAAATCGTAGATCTGGATATCATTCTCGGCAATCTTAGGGTCGGAGCGCGTCAGATAAACCTTGGCTCCCAGAAAATGCCCGGAGGTAATTCTCTCTTCGAACTCGGTTTCGTTCCATTTCGGATCGGCATAGATCAGCGCGGGAGCTCGATACTTCTGCGCGCACTGGCGCACATAATCGTTAACGCCATCCAGGTCGTCTCGCAGTGAATTGGCGACACCGAAGAGCAGTGGCATGACCGTTTTGTCAGGGAACATCAAACGGTAGGTTTCCCACAAATCTTCGATCGAGTTGTCCAAGGCAACTCGTTGCGGCCAAGTGACCCGTCGCAAGCACTCACCCACTTCTTGCTTCGCCTGGGTCTGGATTAGATAGATGTGCGAATGGACGTCGATCAGTTTGGGAGGGAGGAAACTCCTCAGTCGCTGCTGATAAACATCGCGGTCGACCGCTGTAACCTCAAACAGTGTCGTCATTGTTGTCATTCTCTCCCCTGTGCACCTTAGGGGCGCCCTTCGTCTTCGCGGCCCGTTCCCGCCGCTGGTTGAGTTCGGCTTCATGCTTTAATGAACTAAGTGAGCGATAAATACGAATTATATAATCATTCTACCGGGACAATCAAACCCCCTCCTCGCTCCGCTATCTTACCAGACCGGCTCCCGGCCGGCGGGCCCTATAGCTGCCAAAACGAGTTCAACTCTAATCAATTGCTTTTCGAGGCCACGTTCTTCAGAAAAGCGTTCGCGTGCAAACAGTGTCGAAAAGCTGCCACATCCAAGCGACTTCAGCGCTCAAAGATTACGAGTCCTTCAATCATTTGTCAAGTCTTTTTCTCTTCTTTTTTCTCTTCCCTTTGTACCGAAAACAGAGCCGGATGGTTTTCCTTCCGCACGCTTTCCTCAGCTTCATCGCGGTAGCCGAAGGCGCTCCCCCAAGCTTCCGCGGCATTGGTTGGTTTCGACCAGGTAGATTATTGGCGGTGACGCACAGCCTCGCGAGGACCCTGCCTCGATCTTCGCCTTGGGTTAAGTGGCCCGCGCGCTGGCCTTGCTGCAAGAGCTGGACCGACAACTGTGGCAGCGATTTCTGGATGTGGCGGGGGGAAGATGGCCTTTAACTACGAAGAGAGTTTGTGCAGGAGATGGAACAACTGCAACTCGGGTGGGTGGTCACGGCAAAAAACCCAACTAGAGGTGCTCGCAGAAGCCCGGCGGTTCGCCGCCCGGGCGCCTCACACGACCTGCTCCCCCAACAAGATCCAATGCTGGCACGGCCTGCAAGTCTACTGGCTGGCAGCCGATCGTTGCGGGTAGTCCCTCGATGTCAGGGAGCATGGCTTCGACCGGACGCTGGAGCTTACTGAGTGCCGTAGCGAAACCTACGCTCCCTCTGTTTGGACGAGCGGTCCGCCGCACTTGCGCCGCATGATCGGGGGGACCCAGGAATTTCAGGCTGCATATCTTCGCCAGCGAAGGGACCGACCTCACGAAACACAATATCGAGCACCGAAGCGGAAGGGGCTATTGCAACCCAGGTCTCCGTGTTCGCAAGGCCAGGACGGAGAGTCGCCCGAAGTTCCGGCATTCTTCGCAATGCCTGCAAGATGTCGCTCCTAGCGCCGCCGCGAACCAAATACAAAACTGCTCATGCGAACTTTCCTCTACGGAACCGATATAGGTCGAGGTGGAGTCACCATACGAATTCCCCTTTTGCGGAGAGCGTTCTCTCAGCTGTGCCAGCCGAAATCGGGTACCTTTACCCACTCACCATCCGTGTTCGCTGAATTTTGGGCGCAAATACCCGGGGCGCAATAAGCCACCCCCTGATACACATCTGTCGCGGGAGGACGGCCCTGCAGGACAGCGCTAACGAACTCATCCGTGATGAACACTTCCGCGCCGGCATGTCCATCCTTAGCATACTTCCGCAGATTGGGCGGCAAGATTTCTGTGTGGTCGCTGACAGGATACGGCGCAAGATTCTCGCCCTCGCGGGACATCAGCGCGGGAGACCCAAATCGGTCCTGGATGAAGACCATCTCTGTGCCCCAGAATTCCGCCCGTTCGGCAATGTCGCCGAGGCCCCCGAAACAAGTATGGATGGCGATGCGGGAGGCGTTTCCACCCCTGGTCCTGGCAAGGAAGGTCGCGTTGCGAAACCGGTTGTGGTACATGTTATCAGCGTATAGATTGTTCTTCGGAGCCCATCCAATGCAAGCGACCTCAGTCATCGGATCGTCAGTCACCCAGATCACCGGCCCCGTAGCGTGGGTGGGGTATTTTGCTGGAGGGGCGCCGTAGCGCCACGTGCGCACACCTTTCGCATCGACGGTAATTTCGGTGAACTTCCCGCCGGGGTGGTAGCCGCTCTCGTCGTGAAGGTACTCGGCTTGCGTGTAATAGATGGTGCCGAATTTACCTTCGCGCGCCAGTTGGTAGGCCGTCATAGTCGGAGCATTGTAGCAGCCCGTCTCCGCCTGCATGTAAGTGAGGCCCGTCTTCTTTACCGTATCAATCAATCTCTGACACTCTTCCAAACTGTATGCGGCGGGAACAGCGCAGACCACGTGCTTGCCGGCATTGAGCACGTCAACGCAGTCGTTGACGTGTTGCGGGACAGGGGTGAACATAGCCACCGCATCCACATTCCGGTCCCCCAACATTTCATGAAAGTCTCCATAGGCCTTGGTGCAGTGGTAGGTCTCAACCAGCAGTTTCCGGCGGTCATCGCGCAGCTCACTGACGGCGGTCACCTCGCAATCGGGATGTTCATGCCAATAGAAAGACCTGCCGAATCCTCCACCCACCACGCATATGCGCAGCTTCTTCGTCGAGCGGGGGCCGACCAACGGGCTCGAAGAAATTTCCGTTGAGTCCGCAATAGTGCCCTTCCCACCTCCGAGCACTGCCAGCCCCGTGACCGTTGCTGCGGATACGGTTTTCAACAGTTCGCGCCGGGTTACGCCTTGGTTCCCCTTGTTTGGTTCATGCGAATTTGCCATCGTTACCATCTCCTTTTCTTCCCACTTTTGTAGGATACAAACGGCTTTGAGTTTATATTGCTGTTGCGGGTTGTTATGAGCCTAGCAGAGCCGCCACCAGCGGTTTCCAGGATTGATACGAAATCCAGGGTGGTCATCCCACTCTCCAATAAAAGGGACAGCCCAGGAGTATTTTACTCTCGCGGTCGTAGGATCAGGTCTGCATCCAGCTAGGGCTGGACCACCTTCACCACGGTCAACTGGCTGAAACTTCGCAGTTGCACGGGCTTGATTTCAGGAGTCGTGTACCAGACGTCAAAATCGGAAAGCTGGCCATAGACGGCGTGGCCAGTGGCCCCGACCTTCGTGTGGTCCGCCAACAGGATCCGGCGAGTACCCCGCCGCAACATGATCTCCGTCAGCCGCGAAATATCTGGATCGTTAACGAGGCAATTCCCCTTGGTGTCGACCGCGTCCGTCCCCAGGAATACCGAATCAAAGTGAAGTCCCTCTAGCACCTGCTCCATCATGCTGCCGCCCAGAAAGCGCATGTCCCGGTTGTATTCTCCCCCTAGAATGTAAAGCCGGATGTCAGGTGACCGGCTGAGCTCGGAAATCACCGCCAGAGAGTTCGTGTAAACAGAGAGCTTGCTGACATTCCACAAATTCGCCGCCAAGTGAAAAGGCGTGGACCCGTCGTTAATGAGAATCACCTGCCCACTCTTTACTTCTTTGGCCGCCGCCCGCCCGATCGCTTGCTTGAGCTCAAAATTGTGAGCGATCCGCCGATGGTATACCGATTCCACAGTGCTCCGCAGCACGCAGCCGCCGTGGGTGCGGAGGATCGCCCCTTCGGCCTCCAACTGCTCCAGGTCCCGGCGAACTGTCAGCGGCGAAATGACAAACCTCTGCGCGATATCCTCTACTTTCAGCTCTGTTTGCAGTGCGCGCAGTTGGGCAATGATCTGTTGGTGGCGTTGTTTGGGCTTCATGAGGCACCTTTCTGTAGATTATTCTGGTCTACTAAATTGAATTATACGATCAAAAGCGCTCCCAGGGGTAGAATTTTTTCCGTCGCCAGGAGCAGGCTCGAAGCCACGCGACAAGCTCAGATCCAGAGGCGCCCGCACGGCACTTGTCTAACCAGGATCCCACGACAAATAAGCCGAGCCATCCGAGTCGCTTTGGCGCATGGTGGGGGAAATCAAACAGCGGCACGTGTCTACTGAAGACATCGTTGCCGGGTGGGCACGCCGCTTTACACAAACTCTCATAACGTGCTCGCACGGCTGCCCAAAGCTTTTCATCCTACCGCTCCCAATTTCCCGGCTCCAAATCGCCTTCACAAACGGGGACGCGCCCCCGCTCTCAGCCTGACGGCGCCGACATAACGAACGCACTGTGCGTTGGTGAAACACCGGGGATCGGCAAGGTCGACGGCCGTGCCCCCCACGCAAATCCCTCGTTGCCAGTCCGGACGGAGTGCCCCCAGAAAGCCAACCGCCCTTCAACCTGGGGCCGGCGTTCCGAGCGTTAGTGATCTTCACCTGGACGAATGCTCCGAGCTGGTCCAACAAGAAAGCAGTGTGACCATTGAGCCGCCAACCCTCAGCTTCCCATCGGCGCTCGATCTCGAACCAGCGCGCTAGCACACATCGACATGCGTTAGTTACGACCTACGCGAGTTGCCAGCCGTTGAGCGGCGTAATGCCAGTGACCATACGCTTCTCGGAAGTATACGCTTTCAGGGCTGCTTTCGCATCCGGAAAGATCCTATCCTGCAGGAAGATGCTCAAGACAGCAACTTCGCAATGCAGCGGGGCAGCAACGCATGGGAGGCAGGAACCGCGGGGCGCGGGCGGTGTGGTTGAGGCAGGGCGAAGATGCGTGCATTTTCGAGAGCACTTCGTGGGTGGCAGGAGATGCGAATACCAAACCGAATTGGTTGCGGTCGAGGTATTAAGTTCGGCAGCGCCGTTCTATGGTGAGGGCCGAGCAGCTCTGAAGCCATACCACCAGGCGGTGGCGCTCATGACGATAGACATGCTCGCAGTCGTAGCGATTCTTGGTCCGTCGGCTGACGGACTAAAGGTTTTGTTCTGGACTCTCGGCGCCCGTTGGCCGCGTAGCGCTCATGCATAATCCTGATATAGGCTCAATTCAATTCTCGGAGAGAATCTCGGGTACAAACAGCCCGCGGAGAATTAATCGGTGGGCGGCTTGAGAGTAGGGTCGAGCTTCTGCGCTAAGCTGAAAGCCCGGTCGGCCCCTGTCTGGTCTCCTTGTTTCCTGAGAACCAGTCCCAGCCCGTATTGGGCTTTTGCGTGGTTTGGATTCAGCCGGACCGCCAATCTGAATTCACTGAGAGCAGGACTTAGCTGATCTTGCTGCGCCAGAAGCGAGCCAAGATTGTAGTGGGCATCGACGTATTCAGGCCTAAGCCTCACGGCAGCTTGAAACTCTTTTGTTGCACCCCTCACGTCACCCTCGTGCGCGAGAGCAACACCGAGGTTATTGTGAGCCTCCACGTATTCAGGACTGGATCGAAGGGCGAGCTGGAATTCACTAATAGCAGCTCGGAGGTTCCCCGCTTGCTCTTCCGCCACTCCTAAATCATAGTGGCCCTCCGCGCTGTCCGGATCGATCTTCAGGGCCGCCTTGTACTCCCGAATCGCCCCGTCCAGGTCGCCTTTCCCTCCGAGGACGGCACCTTGACGGATGAGGGCTACTACAGCGGCTTTGGCGGACTTCTTCTTCTGGAGCGACTCCCACTTTGCCATTTGGGCGGCTGCACCTGCCTTGTCACCCTTCCGCGCCAGTGCCTGCGCGAGGTTGTAATAAGCCGGAGAGAATGAGGGATCCAAGCGCACCGCTTCTTGGAGGTGGGATATAGCGCCATCGAGATCGCCATTCTGCCTCAGCGCGAGAGCCAGATTGTAGTGAATTCTCGGGTTACGGGGCTCGCAACGGGCTCCTTCCCTTAACTGCCTCAGTGCATCGGTATATTTTCCCGCCCTGTAGAAAGTAAGCCCGAGATTGCTATAGGCAGCGCAAAAGCGACTGTCCAAGAGGAGCGCGCGTCGCAACTCCTGGATCGCCCCGTCATAATCGCCTTGCAGTGCCAGGGCAGCTCCCAGATCGGCATGGAACGAAGGCGATTGAGGTTCTAGTTCGACTGCCCGCCGCAATTCCGCACAAGCAAACTCAGGCTCGTTCCTCTCGAAAAACGTGAGCCCCAGGCCATCGTGGGCCTCTGCTTCGCCCGGGTCGAGAGCCACTGCTGCCTGATACGCCCGCAAAGCGCTATCCAGATCGCCTGCGCGACGAAGGGCGGAACCAAGAGCGAGGTGCGTTCTCGTATCCTCAGGCTTGAGTGCCGTAACGAACTGAAATTCGTTCGCAGCAGCGCGTGTCAGGCCAATCTGGTCAAGAACCGATCCAAGCTTCAGGTGCGCGTCCAAGAAGGCGGGGTCCAGGCTGATGGCCTCGCGAAACTTATCGCGAGCTGCCCGCAGTTTGCCTTGGCTTAGCAATAACTCCCCGTCGCGGTAGGGCTGCAAAGCCGCGGCAACTGGTTGTTCTTGGTGCTGGGGAACGGCGCGCAAACACCCCACAACCAAGGTTGCACCGACCACAACCTCCAAGGCGCAGCAAATGACCTTCAAAAAGGGAGACTGCGAATGGTGAGATAGCCCGCGATCATCCAAAGCGTCCAACGTTTCCCCCGCCCATTGCGGGCAGCCTACTGCCCCGGCCAACCATTTAAAACGCGAGCGAACATTTCGATCTTAGTTTACCAGCGGAACAGTAATATACACTTTCCCACTTCCCCACACAAGGCTTCGTGAGGATCTGGGGGTGAAGGTTAGAAACGGAGTCTTAGCCTTACACTAAGGTGAAACATGCCAAATCTAGGAAACGGAATCCACGTCCGGCTTCCGGAAAAGAAAGCAGTTGATCTTTTCATGGGAGTTAAGGCCACGGCTGAAATGCCACAGCGAATCTCAAAGCTGCACAAAGCAGAGCCGTCTAAGTAAACACGTCTATCGATCTCTCAAAGGTACACTTTGTCGTTGACTTCGTCAGGTGCATAACTCCGGAATTCTCCATTGACATTGATTGTTGTCGCTGGTACACTGGATGCTCCATTGGATGAATACACCACCCAGCCAATGAGTCGCTGGACCATTCAACCGCCCAGGCGACCAAGGGAGGAGGAACCACTGAGAGAACAGGAACCAGGCACTCCGACCGGAACGTACGAACAAGTGAAGCAACAACCGATCTTCAAGCAGATCATCGCGCAAATCCAAAACAGAATCGTCCATGGTGTCCTCAAGCCAGGGGACGTCCTGCCTCCTGAACGCCTACTGTCAGAGATGATCGGCGTAAGTCGCCATTCGCTGCGCCAGGCTCTCAAAGTGCTTGAGCACATGGGTGTCGTGACGAGTAAGGCAGGGATCGGCACTATCCTGAACAACCCCGGACAGGACTTCCTCTTGGAGCAACTCAACAAGCTAGTCGACTTTTCTCCTGCCAACCTATTGACTGAACTCATGGAACTCAGACAGATTCTGGAGCCCGGCATTGCCGCGCTTGCTGCCAAAAGAGCAACACAAGAGGACCTGTCCGCAATGCGACGGGCAATGGAGGAGTTCGAGAAGGAGTTTCGAGATGGAAGAGAGTGCTCTGATGCGGATGAGCGGCTGCACGTATCGCTTGCTGTTGCAACCCACAATAGTACTCTGGTCAGACTGACGAACCCAATCATGGTAATGCTAGGAGAATACCGCGAAAAAGCGCTCCAATTAGAAGGGAGAAGACTGGCGACATATCAGGAACATGAACGTATCTTCCGCGCGGTGAGAGAAAGACAACCCGAGGAGGCGAAGAACGCCATGGCGGATCACCTTCTGCATGTCGAAGCGGCCATTCGCGCCGTTGGGAGCCGTAGCGACAGTTAACGCGACACTAATCGAAGTTTGATCGAGCCAAACACGAGGAGCCCAAATGGCCGTCACGGTAGTTAGCCTTTCGCAAATCACTATGACGATGCTCGACGCAAAAGTTGGAACCTGGCTCAAGCGCGAAGGCGACGCGGTTCAAGAAGGAGAACCGTTACTCGAGGTCGATACAGACAAGACTAGCGTAGAAATCCCCGCGCCGGCTTCCGGCTACGTCCGAAAGATACTGGCCAAGGAAGGTGATGTCGTCCGAACGGGCGGCAATTTATGCCTGATCGCTGAACAGAACGACGATTTGAAGGGATTCTTGGGGGAAACTCGCTGCCCTATCAGTGAAACCGCAACTAGCACGCCGGATTCGCAAGAGGCGTTATTTCAAGATAGCACGACCAAGATCCGTAAACCGGCCATATCACAAGTGGCAAGAGAACTCGCAAAGCAACACGGCCTCGATCTCCGCCAGATACCTGGGACCGGCCCAGGCGGTCTGATAGTGAAGGCCGACATTGAACAGGCTCTCACTATGCGCCGCGGAGACACAGTGCCTATTCACAACGGCACTCAGGCTGCCGATGCGAGCGAAATCATACCTTTAGGCGGAATCAGAAAACTAATCGCTGAGCGTCTTAGTTTGAGCAAACATTCGGTCGCAGATGTTACAACGGTTACCGAAGCCGATATGACGGAAATCGCAAAACTCCGACAACGCATGCCGGTCCACTATACCGCATTCGTCGTAAAAGCGGCGGCAAGGGCTTTGCAGGACTTTCCCTTTCTGAATTCATCGTTAGTAGGGCAGGAGATACACCTAAAGAAAAACATCAACATCTGCGTTGCGGTCGCCATTGACTCCGCTCTCGTTACACCGGTCATAAGGCACGCCGACAAGAAGCCTCTAATAGGCATCGCCCAGGAAATCGAACAGTTGTCGCGCAAGAGCAAAGAACAAATGCTCACGCCTGAGGACCTCGCTGACGGGACGTTCACCGTAACAAACTCGGGTGTGTTCGGTTCCCTGTTCTTTACCCCTATCATTAACTATCCCCAAGCCGCCATTCTCGGTATGGGTAAGGTGGTAAAAAGCCCTGTCGTTCGTGATGACGTGATTACCATAGCGCCGATGATGTATCTATGCTTAACTTACGATCACCGTATTGTGGATGGTGCATCGGCTGTCATGTTCCTTCAAAACGTAAGGCATTACCTCGAAACTCCGCATGCTAACATCGTTGACCCCGCGGAGCCGCAATAGGAATAATATGCCATCAGTTCGCGTATCAGCAGTAGTGGGAAAACAGAGGCGGGTCGTTCTGGCCCGCATACTGCGAAATACCGATCTCCACGCTGGAATACTCGAAATCTGCGACACAACCGGCATCGTTACTGGAGCAATTGTAACAGCGATTGGAAGTCTGCGAAGAGCTGAAGTGTCATGGGCCATTCCGAGTGAGAAAACACGACGTGGATCGGAACGGATGCCGCCGGTGCAAATAGAAGGGCCCGTAGAAGTGCTTTCGGCCCAAGGCGTTGTTTGCGTGGCCGACCCGGCGATGCCAGTGATACACCTGCACGGAGTGGTGTGTGACGCAAAAGGGCAGGTGCGAGGTGGGCATTTCCTTTCGGGCAACAACCCAGTGCATACGACAATGGATGTAGTCGTTACGGAGATTGAGGGAGTTCGTATAGAGGCGGAATACGACGCGGAAATAGACTTGGTGCTTCCAGTACCTAAGGGGCTGTCGAAACTTCGCCGGGAGTGAAGGATGGAACAGACGCTGGGGCCGAAAGAGTGCTTGGAAATGTATAGGCTTCTTTTCCTGACTCGGCATACTGAGGAAAGGATGGTGGAATACCATCATCGTTCTCCGCTGCACGAGCTACCTCATTCCGGTATCGGTCAGGAAGCGATTGCAGTAGGCACTTGCGCCACTTTGCAGAAGGACGATTTGGTAATACCGTCGCTTCGCACACGCGGGGCATTTTTGGCGCGGGGCGTCTCATCGCGCCAAATGATGGCAGGTGCGTTTGCCAGGGTAACTGGCGCCGCCCGGGGCAAAAACACCTCTCATCACATGGGTAATAGGCATCTGGGGATAATCGCGGGGTCCGGAGTGGTCGGCGGACATCTGCCGATCGGGGTAGGAACCGCGTTGGCATCGAAGTTGACTGGCCGTAATTACCTCACAATAGTCTTTTTCGGAGATGGGGCGACAGACACAGGGAATTTTCACGAGTCCCTCAATCTCGCAGCCGTGTGGAAATTGCCGATCGTGTTTGTCTGTGAAAACAACCTCTACTCCGAATCTACCCCGGTCGCCTGCCATCTGCCCATTAAGGACGTTGCGGATAGAGGTGCGTCCTATGGAATGCCGGGGCAGGTTGTTGATGGCAACGATGTACTGGCAGTCTATCGGGCTTCACAGGAAGCGGGTGCGAGGGCGCGAAATGGGGAAGGGCCGACCCTTCTCGAGTGTAAGACGTATCGTTGGTGCAAGCACTCCGAGCGCGACCCGCGGGACCCTCGCCCAAAAGAAGAGATCGAAGCATGGAAACTGCGGTGCCCAATTAAGCGGTTTCGCAAATACCTCCTGTCCGAAAACATCGCGGGGGAGCAGACTTTGGAGCAAATCGAAAGGGCGGTAGCGGAGGAAGTAAGCGACGCAATCAGGTTCGCTGAGGAAAGCCCATATCCGCCAAAGGAAGAAGCACTTACGAACGTTTACGCCGCTTAGAAGAGAAGGACGGTAGCCAGATGCGAAGCCTGACAATGCGTGAAGCCATCAGGGAAGCGCTCGTGCAAGAGATGGGACGGGACCGAAATGTCATTCTCATGGGAGAAGATATTGGCCACTATGGCGGCACGCTCCAGGTGACCCTGGGAATTTGGCAACAGTTTGGCAGTGAACGCGTGCTCGACACGCCGCTCTCGGAATCCGCGATAACGGGGGCAGCGGTAGGCGCAGCGATGATGGGCATGCGACCGGTAGTAGAAATTATGTTTGCGGATTTTCTCACCCTCGCGGCGGACCAACTGGTGAACAACGCGGCAAAGATGTGTTATGCATATGACGGCGATATGCAAGTCCCGATGGTTGTTCGAGCTGCGTTCGGTGCGGGGAGCAGGTCCGGAATGCATCATTGTCAAAGTGTAGAGGCCTGGTTTGCGCACGTGCCCGGATTAAAGGTTGTCATTCCCGCGACAGCTTCGGACGCAAAAGGGCTGTTGGTGGCTGCGATCAGGGATCCAAACCCTGTGATGTTTTTTGAACACAAGATGCTATATGGAATTCGGGATGAGGTCCCAGAGGGTGAATATGTGGTGCCTCTTGGGAAGGCGGCGATACGGAGAGCCGGCAGTGATGTGAGCATTGTGGCGTATGGCTCGATGATGCACAAGGCGTTGCGGGCGGCTGAAGCACTGCAGAAAGAAGAAATACAAGCGGAAGTGATTGACTTGCGGACAATAAAGCCACTGGATGTTCGGACCGTTGTCGAGTCAGTGGTCAAAACGAGCAGACTTATTGTAGTTCACGAGGCGTGCCTGTTTGGGGGCATTGGAGCAGAGGTCGCTGCAATCGCCGCAAAAGCCGCATTTGGATACTTGGATGCGCCAATTGAAAGGATTGGGGCTCCGGACACGCCGGTACCGTTCAGCCCCACGCTGGAGGATTTCTATATTCCGACCGAGGAACGGATAATTCGAGCGGCAATGGATCTATGCGGAAGAAAATATCACACGCAGCAATAGCCATGGGAGACGTTGGATCAACCCAGGGAAAAGGAGAAACGCGACGGATTTCGCGGTGCGAAGGAGAGATGAACTAATGCGGTCAGTATCTAGAAGATGAGCGAGGAGTGAAGCCAGATACAGGCGACGGAGAGTATAACATGAAAGGAACGGTAGGGTTCATCGGGTTAGGCAACATGGGGATGGGCATGGTGAGGAATCTGCTCAAACGTGGTTTTCCAATCGTTGCATACGACATCCTCCAGGAGCGATTAGACGCGATAGCCAAAGCGGGCGGCCAAAGGGCGCAATGTCCTAAGGAAGTTGCCGAAAAGGCGGGGATTATATGCATTGTAGTTTTAAATTATGCTCAGCTTGAGCGCGTAATTTTTGGGGAGCGGGGCCTGCAAGAAGGACTGACGACAGGTAAGGTCCTATTCATCATGAGCACAATTAGCCCAAAAGAAATACGTTCTGTGGCTCACGCTCTGGCGAAATGTGGGACCGATGTCCTCGATGCGCCAATTAGTGGCGGAAAGGAAGTTGCAGAGGCAGGAGCTCTGTCTATCATGGTGGGCGGTCGAAGAGACCTGTTCGATGAGTACAAAGCCATTCTCGAAGCAATGGGGCAGAACATCTATTACGTGGGCGAGCTTGGCAGTGGTTCAAGTCTGAAGCTCGTCAACAACCTTATGTCGATCGTGAATGAAGCGGTCGTAGCAGAAGCTATGGTGCTTGCTCTCAGAGCGGGGCTCGACCCCAAAATTGTTTTGGATGTCATACCAAAGAGCGCCGGGGATAGCTGGATGTTCCGCTACAAAGCACACAGAATGGTTGAGCGGGACTTTGTGTGCCGTGGTGAATTGGACATCGACGTGAAGGACCTGAGCTATATTCTGGACATGGGCAGGGAGCTGAAGGTTCCGTTGTTTTTGACCGCGGCAGCGAGGGCAATGTTTCTAATGGGCAGCGCACTAGGCTTCGGGAAGGAGGATGATTCAGCTGTTGTGAAGGTGGTAGAGAAAATGGCCGGCATCGGGGAAGGCGGTTGATCCGCGACCACAATTAGACTAAGTGCGAGGTGGTCATTGTAAAGAAACGCGGCGAGCAGAAAGTCTGGGGGACAGAATGAAAAGCTGGAGCCAAAGAAGCGTTCTTGGGCCTTTCTTCCTCGTTGCCTGTTCGACCGCTATCGCTGGTGCTGCCAATGTTCCGCGGAAAACCGATGCAGCGACCACCGAGATGAGGCACCTCCCCGTAGGCATTCCAGAGCAGGCCGGGTAGTATCCGGCCGAGTTGTCAGGAGCGCGGCGGCCCGGAACGAAGGTCCAGGCCAGTTCGAGTAATGCGGTACTCGGAAGGTGCTGAACCGTAACTCATTGAAGCGGTGAGGCGCATTGGAAGGCAGAAGAAATGAGGTCGAGGGTAGAGTATTGATAAAGGAGGCCAGGGTCATGACTTGCTCGATTAACTACTTCCATTATGTATCAGCCCCGTCCAGTTTTATCGAAATGATGCCGGGAGCTCTGAAGGCAATGAGGTGCGGAGGTGTGAAGGAAGGTGAAAATGTAGTTGTTGCCTGCGATACGAACAAAATGCGTTTGGCCGAAGTCCTGGCTGCAGCGGCTTATAGCGTAGGTGCTAAGCCTACGATTGTCGCATTCACGCCAACTGGAGCGCATGGTCGTCAGGTTCCCAAGCCTGTAGTCGGCGCCTGCGCGGAATGTGATGTTTTTTTCTTTCCCACGACTTGGTCAATGAGCCACACGGATGCACGGCTAGAGGCAAATAGGAGGGGAGCGCGAGGCTGCACAATGTGCGAGGCAACTGAGGACTGCCTCTGCACAGGCGGAATTCTGGGCGATTATGAGGAGAACGACCGACTCGGCCGGAAAATCGGCAGCCTGCTGGCAAAAGCACATACCATTCGGATGACGTCGAGAGGAGGTACGGAGATTACCGCCGAGATCACGAATCGGCCCGTTCAGTATGAAACCGGTTTGTTCCGAGAGCCGGGTCAATTCGCCGCACTGCCAAACAGTGAAATAAATATTTCGCCGGTGGAAGGTACAACGGAAGGAGTGATCGTTGCGGATGTGCGGGTAATGGGATACGGTGTCACTTGGGATGAGCCAGTGACAATTCAGGTCAAAGGTGGGAACGTCGTCGAGATCACGGGGGGCAAGGGTGCGGATTACTTAACGGCCACCTTAAAGGCTTTCAATGATCCCTCCGCCTATAACCTCGCAGAGTTTGCAGTTGGCCTGAACGCATTTTGCAGGTCGTATACAACCAACCTAGAAGATCTGGGCAAGCTTGGCTTCGGTCACCATGGCATTGGAAGTAATTATTCGATTGGCGGAAAAGTTCTTGCTCCCTGCCATATCGATGTGATCTATTCTGGAATCAGTTTAGAAGTCGATGGAAAACTCGTGATGGATCAAGGAGAGGCATTTGTCTAGGTTGCCACCGGTCTCAGAAGCGAGTGTGCGGTCGGCGGTTCAAATCCCGGGTGAATAGATGTCGCGGCGCGCGGAGGCAGAAATGACAATAGTGAAACGGGCTGACGTTGTACCAGATGTAATAGCCAAGGGCCGCAGTCGGTATATGGCATACACGCAAAATCTCATGGTTACTGTCGGGGAATTCATTGGCGGCGCTTCCGCGGAACAGGACCCACTGCACTCCCATCCTCACGAGCAGGTCTCGTACTTGGCGGCTGGAGAGGCGATTCTGTTTATCGGTAACGACAAGGTGTCGTTGAAGGAGGGAGACCTCTTTGCTGTGCCGCCAAATGTCCCCCACACTGTACATCCGCTTACGCCCTATGTTCGCATTATTGATGCTTTCACACCTATTCGACAGGAGTTTTTACACGAGTAAGCTGCGTCAAGGTTCGATGGAGTGCCGAACGAGCTGAGGCAATGCGAGGACGGAGCGAAGTCGAGGCGGAGTTCAAGAGGGGTCGATTGGCAAACAGCCATGAAGGATATACTGTGGAAGACGCTTAAAGGGGCAAAACTGGTCTCGGACAAGGTCGTGATTATCACGGGGGCGGCGTGCGGAATTGGTCGAGCGTGCGCGCAAATGTTCGCATATCAAGGCGCATTGCTGGCATTAGTCGATCTCGATTACGAAGCGCTGCAGACAACGTGCAAAGACGTAGAGAACGAAGGTGGACAGGCGCTACCGATTAGGGCGGATGTAACCGAGGAAAAGGACCTGGAACAGATTTTTAAAATAACGGATGCGAGATACGGTCGATTGGACGTCCTCATTAACAATGCGGGCGGAGGGCTTTCCACCGGGCTGTTTGACATTGGGCTAAATGAGTGGAGGCGTGTCCTTGACCTGAATCTCACCTCCGTCTTTCTAATGTCCAAATACGCTGCGGATATCTTCAGGAAGGGGGGCGGCGGGGTCATCGTAAATATCTCTTCGCTGGCTGGCCGGTCAGTCAGTCCTACGGCTGGCTGTCACTATACATCGGCAAAAACGGCGGTGCTCGGGCTGACTAGACACATGGCAAGAACCCTTGCTCCCTTTAAAATTCGAGTAAACGCAGTATGCCCGGGCGTCACGAACTCGGAGCGGATTATAGCCAGATTGACTGCGGAGAATAGTTTGGGGGAGGTGGCAAGCGCGATACCATTGGGTCGGATCGGCGATGTATACGAGATAGCGAGTTGTTGTGTGTTTTTGGCGTCAGAACTGTCTGCATACATGACGGGCGCTACGTTGGACGTGAATGGTGGGAGTCTGATGGTCTGAGTGAAAGAGTTGAGGTTGTTGTAGCCGTCAACGTAACCTGCGCGGTGTGAGTGGGCGAGATCGACAAATATGACAACGAGGAGAGGCTCGCGGCGGCCCTGGCGATCAGATAGCAGGAGGCGAAGGTGGAGTTGAATTTGAAAGGTAAGAGAGCGATTGTAACGGGTGGGAGCGAGGGCATAGGGCTGGCATGTGCGGAGGCCCTGTTTTGCGAGGGAGTGAGCGTCGTAATTGTCGGCATAGATAAACTTGACCACGCCGCTAACGCAATCCGAAAGCTCGCGGATAAGAGCAGAGCAGATGAAGTGATTCCAATTACCTGCGATTTATCGAGGGGCGAAAGCATAAAACTAGTTGTTGAAACGGCGATGAAGAGGTTTGGAAGAATTGATATTCTAATTAACTGTGCTGGTGCTGCACGGGCGGGGGATTTTTTCGATTTAACGGATGATGACTATATAAGTGCGTGGACGCTAAAGTGTTTGGGCTATATTCGAATGGTTAGAGAAGCAGCTCGCATGATGATCTGTAACAGGGATGGACGGATTGTTAATATCATAGGTGCGGGCGGTCGGATGCCATCGGCGACATTTTTGCCTGGGAGCACCGTCAATGCTGCGCTTATCAACTTTACTCGCGGAGTTAGTAAGGAGTTGGCGCAGTATAACATCAGGATTAATGCGATATCGCCGGCACCAGTGTCGACTGAGCGGGCTAATCGGCTTGCGGAACAAACCGCGCAGGCCAGAGGGATGAATGTCGACGAGGTGAAAGCAGAAACGGCGAGAAACATCCCTTTAGGCCGGTTGATCTATCCGACGGAAGTCGCAAACATGGTACTGTTTCTGGTGTCGGATCTGTCTGCGTCAATGACAGGTACGGAAGTGTTGGTTGACGGGGGCCAGACCGCGTGCATCTGAGAGTGGACAATCAGCGCACTAGTCGTCTACGTCGCCATAGGTAAAGCAAAATGCGCCGGTGGCGGCGAACCGAATGTCGCCGCCCTCGCCTTCCGGTAAGTGTTCCGTACCCGTCCGGTGAACCCACCTTCCGCGGTTGAAGTCTCCCGTCCGATAATTCCGTGACATTCGATCTGCAAGACGACATGTGCGGTGCGCACATTAGAGCGGTTTCGATTTAAGTACTTACATATCCACAAGAGGCGAAGTAGTTTGTGCATTCGTTTGAGGAGATAGTATTGAGCAATTCCCCGATTTCCTTCCACAGGGCGTCGATGTCTCGTTGGGCGGCTTTGCGGAGCAGTGCCTTGAATTTGGAAAGGAACTTTTCGATCGGGTTCAGATCCGGAGAGTACGGCGGCAGAAAGAGTACGGTTGCGCCGGTCGCGGTGATGGCCGCCTTGACTCCCGTCACCTTGTGACTGCTGAGGTTGTCCAGGATCACGGTGTCTCCGGGTTGGAGCGTTGGGCACAGGAATTGATGCACATAAGCCAGAAACATCTCGCCATCCATGGGCCCGTCGGTGACCATCGGTGCGGTCAACCGGCGGTGGCGCAGAGCGCCGACAAAGGTCGTCGTCTGCCAATGTCCGTGCGGTGCCGAGTCGATGCAGCGCTGACCTCTGGGGGCGCGCCCGTAGCGTCGCGTCATGCTGGTCGACGTCCACGTTTCATCGATAAAGACGAGCTTTTCGACTGCCATCGTGGGCAGCGCTTGCCGCCAGGCGCTTCGCGCCCGCTGCACGTCCTCGCGCTCTTGCTCGCTGGCGTGCAGGGTTTTTTTTGAAGGTAAGATGCCATTTGTTCAACTGATGCCACAAGGCGCCGATCTTGATCGATATGCCCTGCTCGGCGAGACGTTCACATAACTGCACCAAGCTCAGCCCCGGTGCTTGTTCGATCCAGGCGCGCAGCACGGACTCCATCTCCGCGATCCGCGAACGGCGATGCCCGCCGATCTGAAAACTGGTGCGGAGGCCGGTCTTCTGCTCCCGCCCCCGCACCTGGTAAACCCAGACGCGACTGACTTCCAGCCGCCGCGCAATCGCCGTCGGACGTTCTCCGCGATCCAATGCCCATAACACGCGATCCCGCAAATCTTGTGAATAGGATTGCATCCTTGCCTCTCCTCTATCGGCAGAGGCATTATCGCACATAATGTATACACTTAAATCAAAAATGCTCTA
>Ga0326727_10001111_pt1 | contig 103329 bp, 76 predicted proteins | sample MB2enrmetagenome_FD_207643 | JGI IMG/M metagenome (GOLD analysis project Ga0326727, IMG submission 207643) | Lab enriched peat soil microbial communities from McLean, Ithaca, NY, United States - MB29MY | ecosystem: Environmental > Terrestrial > Soil > Wetlands > Peat | place: USA: New York... | reverse complement strand
CTTAGCGGGGGCCACCGTCAGCGGCGCCAGCGAAGTGCCAGTCAGATTGACCAATTGCGGGCTGTCATTGCCGGTATAGGCGACCGCGGCTGCTCCGAGGATCTTGCCCACAAACACCGGGTCAAACGTGATGCCGAACGTGCACGTGCCGCTGGCTGAGAGCGAGGCGGGACAGGTATTGCTGACGATCGCGTAGTCGCTGCTCGCGGAAATCGTGCCCATTGTGACCGCACTGGCACTGGTATTGGTCACCGTGATGGTCTGGGCGGCACTGGTCCCGCCCGCTGCCGTCTTGAACGTGAGACTGGTCTTGCTCAGGGAGATGGGGGTGGTCGGGCCACCCGTCCCAGTCGCGGAAAGGCCCACTGCCAGCGGCAGGCCGCTGGGTGCATTGTCGGTAATAATGATGGCGCCGTCGTCGGTGGGCGATGTGGGCTGGACCTGCACGCTCACCGTGCAATATTTCTTTGAGGCAATTGCCGTCGTCAGACAGGTTCCGGTATTGATCACATAGTCGCTGCTTGCCATGATGGCCGTAACGCTGATGGAATTGGCAGTGTTGTTCGTGATCTTGAAGGTCTTCGCTGCGCTCAGCGTCCCGATCGGCACCGCGCCAAAACTGAGGCTGGCCGGCGCAGTTGTCACCGGAGCCGCGCCGGTTCCGGTGAGGCCAACAAATGCCAGCAAGTTTTCGCTGTTGTCGTATATGCTCGCCGCGCCCGAAATGGCTCCGGTCAGTGTCGGCGCAAAAGAAATCTTCCCCGTGCAGGAACCGCCCCCCGAGATACTGCCGCCGCAGTTGTCGGTCTCGGTGAAGTCGCCGCTCATCACAATATTGACGGCTTGAGCCGACGCGCCGCTATTGGTGATCGTCAATGCCTTGAAGCTGCTCGTCGTCCCGACGATCTGTTTCGCAAAGGCCAGGCTGGCCGGTGAAACGGTGATATTCTGCGCCCACGAGTTCAGGCTGGCGGTCACGAACAAAGCCGAAAGCAACAGGACTCTTTGGAACTGTTTGGCGATGGAAGACGTAGAAGTGTATGCAGCTGAAGCGGTGGTGCGCATAGGGTCCCTCCTGGAGACGAGCAACACTTTTGTCTTGCGATCTTCCGCGGAATGAACAAAGCGATACCACGGAAAACGTGGCCCTCGTGAGTGAGCTTGCGGGTCAACGGAGACCTCGTTCTTTACTTCAAATCGTACGGGCTCTCGTCGAGGTCGATCATTCAGCTACGAGCGTTGCGATCTCGATCTGCCAAGCCCAAAATAAGAATCGTCACCAACAAACCAATGGGGGGCATTCAAAGCTCTCGCCTCAGGGGGTGTGCAGACCGACGTGGAACCAGCTCTTCGGGAAGGCGAGATTAGATTAATGTCACACGAATGAGCTGCCTCCTGTCAGTGAGCATTGTCACATCTTGATGTGCGGTGACCGCCAAGAGCCACAGCCCAAAACCCACACAAACACCACAACTGTTACGCGTTTCACAATTCCCCCCGGATCAGGCAATGTCGCTCCATGTTAGAAAGAAACAGCGGCACCCTTTGCCTGCGCAGCCAAAGAGACAATGCAGTTTGAAGTCCCTTCCGTGCTGCAAAAGCCGATGGCCAGGAAGTTGTAGTTGTCGTAGACGAGTTCGAGGGCTGTGGGGAACCGCCTCCGAAGCGCCAAACGCGCCGAGCCATGGCATGGAGAGTTCCTGGTGAATCTACGACAACCGCGATCTCAGATTGGATCGTCGCTTTGGTCGCCGGATTGGGCGCTGCGGTGCCGCTATGGATAAAGCGGGAGAAATCCCCCGGAGACCTAGGGCCTGTCATCAAATTGGATATATGCGGTGAGGGGTAGGGGTAAATAGATTTGCGGAATGGGAGTGCGGCGCTACGGGTTACGGGACGATCAGTGGGAGCGGATTGAGGGGATGCTGCCGGGGCGAAGAGGTTCGGTGGGACGTCCGGCGCAAGACAATCGGTTGTTTGTGGAGGCGGTACTCTATCGTTATCGGGCCGGGATTCCGTGGCGCGATCTGCCCGAGCGTTTTGGCGATTTTCGCGTGGTGCATACGCGGTTCAGCCGTTGGACTCGGCGCGGCGTGTGGAAGAAGTTGTTCGAGTATCTGGCAGCGGATGCGGACAACGAATACGCGATGATTGATTCGACCATCGTGCGCGCGCATCAGCACAGTGCTGGGGCGCGTAAAAAGGGGGTTCGGACCAAGCCATCGGGCGCAGCCAAGGCGGACTGAGCGCCAAAATCCATGCCACGGTCGACGCCTTGGGCAACCCGACCGGGTTTCATCTTACGCCTGGACAGGCCTGCGATCTGGAGGGAGCCGATGCCCTGCTGCCGCTGGTGGAGGCCGATGTCTTGCTTGCCGACAAAGGCTTCGATGCCGATGAGCGGGCGCTGATTCCGCTGGCGCAGGCAGGCAAGAGGGCCGTAATTCCGCCCAAGGCCAACCGCAAGATCCAGCGCGAATATGACAAGGATCTCTACAAAGCGCGGCATCTGATTGAAAATTTCTTCGCCAAGCTGAAACTGTATCGCGCCATCGCCACCCGCTACGACAAAACCGCTCGCAACTTCCTCGCCGCCATCCACCTCGCCGCTACCGTCATCTGGCTCATTTGATGTCACGCCCTAGTGATCAAGGTCTGAGAAGGCGACTTTACGATCTTTGCCTATTGCTGCCACAAGAATCAAGAGGGCTCCTGCGGTGCGGCTTCGGTGTAGTCCATCAGCTGCCAAAGCACCAGACCATTTGAACTGACTTGGCTTTCAACCGTATTGACTGGGTCCAGAACTGAGTTGGAGGAGATCAATCGCGATCTCCCCGAAGCCGACTTGTTGCCAGCATTGCATTGTCCCTCCTCGCCATATACGTGGGCACCCTGGCCTTGAGCGCTGCAACGCGGATTCCTTCGCGCTGCAAAGGGGTTTCCAGCCGGGTGTTGACAGTCTAGGTCCTCGATTCCGGCTTCTCGGCTTTGTAACGCACGCGCTCAATTCAACAAGCCCAGCACCCCTTCTTTTTTAAGGTCATCAAAGAGACGCTTCAAGGACTGAGAGTAGTGTTCTTCGTCCTTCCATTCCCTGAAGTCCCCGATATTCCGGTCCCTTCTGATATCAGCGGGCCATCCTTCCTTTATCTCCATGACCGCGTCATCGAGGCGGATCGGAAACAACGCCAGCGTATTTCTATCGCGTTCTTTTTCGAACGCAGCCCCAACTTCTTTTTCGACCCACTGGCTTGAAACTGAATTTCCGGACAGGATTACGAGCAGTTTGTCATAAAGGGCGATGGTTCTGTCTATCTCCACGCGGATCTTCACGCCTATCTTAAGATCTTTCGGCGCGTACCAACATGAAATACCGGCTTTTTTCAGGTCCTGGTGTAACTTTCTGGCGAATTCCTCGTCCTTTGAGGAATAGCTGATGAAGCAGGAATAGTACTTGTACGCGTTCGGTGAAGTAAGGTTGAACCGCGGCGGCTCATCCGCCCAGTACCTTCCGAGCGGCCCCGTTTCCGACGGGTCAACTATCTCTTTAGGGTGAAGGGCTGCAATAGTATTCAGGTCGGCTTCGACGGCTTTTTGTGCCAGAAGACGGCCTTTCTTTCCGGCCTCCGCTGCGTCAGGATCGTTCATGGCATCTAACATCACGGCGGCGATATGGCTTTCTATTACCGCAGTGACATGCGAACGCATCTCCGAAACTGCGTTGTGGACCGACAGTGTAAAGCCATACCCGGAAAATGGTCTTCCCGACCCCAGCGCCCTGCGGCCCGATTCCTCGTAGTAGTCGAGATTTGCACTGTCGCCGATGGTTTTATCAAGTGATATTGCGGTGAGCAGGATATAGGCCTCTATGCTCGCTGGTTCGACGTTCACCAGAAACGCTTGGTCGATATAAAACTCTCTCCTCTGTCTTTTCCCGCGTATGATCGCTTCACCCTGTTCAAGAAGGGTCTCAATGGCTCTGATGTCCGTGCTCCTCAAACGCTGGAATAAAGGTTGTATCCTTCGCACACACCGCGTAGCCACCGCCATCAAAACGACCGGATCGCATAGTTCGTATATACTCATGTTTTCCTCTTCCGGAGAGCGTCCGCCCCGGCCTTCCATTCGTCGACCGCCCGCTCACGGCTGGCCTGCCGCTCTTCATCCCGCGCATCTGCGGCGACGCCCGCCTCGTGTGGCTGAAGGATGTACCGAGGGGATGCGCTCGAATTCCTCGGCCTCGGTGCGCGCCGGCAGCGGGCGCCCCGCCCGTGGCTGCCCCGCCTTGATTGTAGACGGAGTGGCGCCTCGGGTCCGCTCGGATCGGCAGAACGTGGTCCAGAAACGGGCTTCGAGGAAATCGATGGATCATCTCTCGAAGCCGACTTGGGGACCGGCAACAACTTCACGATCGCTCGTTATCTATCAAGACGATGGGAATAGCCAATCGCTAGTTCCGGCTGTATCGTCCAGAAAAAGGCGAAAGCAGCAGACCGTCGAAGAACACAGTCTCGGTCGGGTTGAGCCGATGTTCAGCGTGCACGGCGCGCACTTGCGTATGCTAATCTGCTTTCGCCTGTAGTTTTCGATGATAAGGACCTCCATATGATTGGCCGCAGGATCTCCCACTACCGCGTTCTGCATGAGCTGGGCCGCGGCGGTATGGGAGTTGTCTATGAAGCCGAAGACATGCTTCTCGGACGCCGCGCTGCTCTGAAGTTCCTGCCGGACGAAGTCGCCCACCAGCCAGATTCTTTGGCCCGATTTCAGCGCGAAGCCCGTGCCGCCTCGGCGTTGAACCACCCGAATATCTGCACCGTGTATGAAATCGGCGAGGAAGATGGGCGCTGGTTCACCGCAATGGAGTTGCTCGAAGGCTCCACCATCGAGGATGCTCTTCTGGGAAAACCCGCGCCCGTGGACAAACTGCTCGATTGGTCGATCCAGATTGCCGAAGCATTGGACGCAGCGCACGTCAAAGGCATAGTTCATCGTGATCTCAAACCGGCAAATATTTTCGTCACCCGGAGCGGACAAACCAAGGTGCTGGATTTTGGCCTGGCTAAAATGATGGGCCACTCCCATGACCCAGCCATGGCCGCATCTAACGGGGTCACCGCCAGCATGCCCTCGCCGCTCACTACTCCAGGAACAGCATTGGGGACAGTCTCATACATGTCTCCTGAGCAGGCGCGTGGGGAGGAACTCGACGCCCGCTCCGACTTGTTTTCTTTTGGAGCGGTGCTCTACAAAATGGCCACCGGGCAATTGCCCTTTGCGGGCAAAACCAGTGCTGTTACTTTCGATGCGATTCTGAACCGCGACCCCATCCCTCTCCACCGACTGGACCCAAGTCTTCCCGAGGAGTTGCAGCGGATCATCACAAAATGCCTGGAGAAAGATCCTGACCTCCGTTATCAGCACGCCTCCGAGTTACGTGCCGACCTGAAAAGGCTCAGGCGGGATCGCGATTCCGGGCGCCTCTTGGTATCGAGCCCAACCGGCGCGCCGGCGCCTGATCAGCCGAGCTCCGCCCAACCGACTGCGCCGGTAACAATTTCGGTGCCAAAGAGCAGTGGCAAGTTTTCCAGTTCAGAGATTGTCGCAGCGGCGCGCCGGCACCGCGCCGGATTTGTGCTTGCGAGCGTGATCGGTCTGGCTGTTCTTGCCGCAGCAGGATTCGGCGTTTACGAATTGGTGCATCGTCCCGCGGCAGTTCCATTCCAGAGCATGACCATGACCAGCCTGACTGCCACCGGCGAGTACTGGTCGGCGGCGCTGTCTCCCGACGGAAAATATATGGCCACGCTGCGCCGGGATGGGCAAGGCCGCGACAGTTTGTGGATGAGCCACCTGCCCACCAATAGCAATGCACAAATCGTCCCGGCCGGCGATTCGACATTTCGAGAGGTGACGTTCTCACCGGACGGAAATTTTGTTTACTACCGCGTAGACCTGCTGAATGGGGCCTCCGACCTGTATCGAGTGCCGGTGCTCGGCGGTCAGCCTGGGTTGGTGGTCCACGACATCGATTCGCCCCCAACGTTTACGGCAAGCGCAGCCAAGTTCCTCTTCGTTCGCAACCGGCCTTCCGAAAATTCCCAATCGCTCTTTACGGCTAACCTGGACGGTTCCGATCAGAAGACGATCTACTCCGGAAAGGGAATTGTGTATTCCAACCCGGCGTGGTCTCCCGACGGCAAACAGGTCGCTGTCATCGAGGCACTTCCGAGCGACCTTTCCGGGATTGCGATCATCGACCCGACAGCGGGAAAGACCAGGCACTTTACTCGGCTCCCTGAGCCGGAGTTCGAGCCCATGCTCCTCCTGTGGACGCCGGACGCACAGGGTTTATTGGTCCTCTACCGCGACATGGATTCGAGTACGCGGCAAATCGCGTACGTGTCGTATCCAGCCGGGAAGTTTTACCACATTACAAACGACCTGAATACCTACTCCGGAATCAGCCTCTCGGCGGATGGGAGGAACATTGGCACGGTGGTGGTCCCGCTTGAGATTGCGCTCGAAATTTACCCAGCCGGTCGTATTGACGATGGTACAAAGGCGATTTCGCTGAATGGCGCGTACTGGGTCGATTGGATTAGCGATGACCGCATCATCTTTACGAGCCTGGAGCACGAGCTCGGGGCATTTTCGTTAAAGTCAGGCGACAAGACAACTTTGCTTTCCGACCACGCCCTGTTGTCTTACGATCCTCAAGCCTGCGGGCCGCATTCGATTGTATTCACCGGGGTCCAGCAATCCAACACAGCGGAGACCCACATCTACGCCCTCGATTTACCCGGAGGTGCGCCCCGGCAGCTCACCTTTGGTAAGAGCGACCAGTACATGCGCTGCACACCCGACGGAAAGTTGCTAGTCTACTACACATTCGACGACCACAGTATCCGCAAACTCGCGCTGCCCGATGGACAGCCGGAGACACTGGTAAGCGGTGACCAGCGACCAGGCGACCAGTTCGACATCACGGCGGACGGGAAACAACTGCTGGTCGACCTGGGTGGGCCGGGGACCGAAGCGACGCCGGATCGTACGCAATTGGCTTTCTTGTCGGTCGATAACGGGCAGGTGACAAAACGCATTCCGGTGGATAATGTCCCAGACGACTTCGCGCTTACCCCGGACGGAAAAGCCATCGGGTACCTCAAGCGCGAGCGTGGCGTCTTGAATATTTGGCTGCAACCCATCGCCGGCGGCCTGCCCAGCCGGCTAACGGATTTTCACCTATCCAACAGTACCTCCCAGAGAATCGGTTCTTTCGCCTGGTCGCCCGACGGCAAGCACCTGGCCATGGCGCGCATCTTCGAAAAAGGGAACGTCGTCGTACTGCGAGACCATCCGTAGATCTCGATTGCGTTGTCGGCACAGACGCTTCCGGATTTCGATTCGAGCCAGCCGCGCGACCACTGGTGATGGAGAAGTATCCAGAAACGGGCTTGGGGGAGATCAACGAGATCTCCTCGAAGAGGACTTCTGGGGCGTCTCAGGGTGATTTCATTTGTCTGGCTGGCGCGTTGTTTGTCATCCGCTGAGACTCGTTGTGCGACGGGGCTCCGTTAAGAAAAACGACTCTGCTGCATCCCCGTCGCGTCAAAGTGCCCCTTGACGTAGAAGCAGTATCGACGGGGCCTCCGGCAGCCAAGTCTTTTCAGGTGACCTGGCCAATAGCTTGCTGTGGCGGTAGTCACAGCGCACCTTTCCACCAGTGGTAATCTGTTATTCTGGCGGGCAATGGAGAAGGATATAGACTTGTGAGAGTGAACCGCATACGAACTGCCGTTGTGCTGGGTGCCGTCCTGCTGTGGGCAGCGACGCCTGCGATGGCGTGTTTGTTGCCCGGTGTCACGCCGACTGAAGCCGGGCATAAGTGCTGCCATCACATGGCTGAACATTGCGGAGAGTCTGCGATGCCGGCCAATCATGCCTGCTGCCAGGCGCCAATCTATCCGGAAACCGTCGTTGTGCAGGGGCAGGCTAGCCCGCTGAAGAACGCGATCTCTGCGCTTCCAACCACAATTGGCGTTCAGTTGCCCGCTGTTCTTGCCGCATCCTCAAGATGTCTTGCCTCTCTTGAGTCGCCGCCCGGTCAGCCACTGTCCTGTTCGGCGTCTGTCCTGAGGATCTAGAAACCCTTCTTTCCTCATTTCCAGGCATTGGTGTGTGCAGGCGTAGTGCGCCTGGACTCTGCCAAGGCCAGCCATGTTCCATCCCATTGCGTTGATCTTGATCGCATTGATCTTGGAGAAGAAAAATGAAGGTTCATGCTTTTCTAGTGCTCATGCTACTTGTCGCAGTTGCAGGTGCGCAGCAGTTTGGCACTGCTGTGCCGGACTCCGACCTCTTGGCTAGCGCCGAAGGCATACTGCCATCGGCTGAACAGCATCACGCTGCAACTACAGTCCCACTAACACTGGCGGAACTGGAAGCTGCCACTTTGGCAAACAACGCGGAAATTCACGCTTCCGCGAGACAAGTGGCCGTTGCGGATGCACGCAGAGGCAGCGCCGGTGCTCGGGACGATCCGTCATTCATGTATCGGGGCTGGGGAACGCCGCTTGCCAAACCCTGGGACCTGAATCGGACCCAGCACATGTTCATGTTCAGCCAAAAACTGCCGGGCGGAGGCAAGCGTCAACTCCGGGCGCGGCTGGCGGATAACGACGTTGACATCGCGAAGGCAGAGCTCGAAACAAAGAAGCGCGATGTCCTGGCGCAGGTTCGTCGATCGTTCTACGAACTGCTGCGGAACCAGGATGAACTTCGCTTTCACGACGAGCAAGCCGCGCTCGCGCGTCAGGGGTTGGAGTCAGCACGCATCAAGTACGTGGTAGGCAAAGTCCCGCAGCAAGACATGTTGAAAGCGCAGATCGCCCTCACTCGATTGGCCGAACACCTTGTCATGCTGCAACAGGACAGCGACCTTGCACGCTCCCGGTTGAATACGCTCCTAGGCCGCGACCCGGCCGAGCCTCTGGAGGTGTTGGGCGCCTACTCGCCACCGACAAATCTTCCGGGCCTCATCGAGCTGGAGAAGATCGCCTTGGACAATCGTCCAGAGCTTATGGCAATCTCCGCCGCCGTACGACAGAACGAGACACGCACTCAGTTGGCGGAGAAGTCTTTCAATCCCGACTACACGCTCAGTGGCGGTTACATGCTGATGCCGGAGGGATCCACTTATCGCAACACCTACATGGCGGAGCTCTCGGTCACTTTGCCATGGCTGAATCGCGGACGCCACGACGCGGAAATTGCTGAGGCCAGCGCGGTGGTTGCCGCAAGGAAAGCCGACTACGAGAGCCGCCGCGCTGCCGTCTTTGCGGAGATACAGGAATCTCTAGTGCAAGCGCGTGTGGCGCAACAGCTGGTTGGCTTGTACGGCAACACGTTGCGGCCACAGGCTCAGGCTGTGCTCAAGGCAACGGTCGCAGCCTATCAAGCGGACCGGACTGACTTTCTCAATCTGCTCGACAGCCAAAACACAACGTTGGATGTAGAGCTCGACTACATCAAAGCTGTCTCGGAACTTGAGACACGATTGGCGGAGCTGGAGCGCGCGGTTGGCGCTCCTCTGCCCCGAAGCACGGACAGCAGTTCTACGGGCTCCATCGGAGCTCATGTGCTCGATGTAAAGCCAGTCGATGTTAAGCCAAATCAGGAGGTGCGGTGATGACTAAGCGCGAAAGATTTCTGATCATTGCAGGATTTGTAGTCGGTCTTTTGATTGCCGGCCTGATACTTGGCGTTACGCGCCTGCTTCGCCCCGAAGCCAGCGCGGCCAAGGCGCGAGAATCGACGGAAGAATTGACCCCGGTTGGGACGGAATCCAGTTCCGAGAAACAACCTACCCAGCACGGCGAACATCAACACGGTTCGGCCGCTTCCGCTGAAGCGACCGAGCCGGCAGCAAGTATCCAGATGACGGAGGACGAGCAGCGCTCTATCGGACTGCAGACGGCGTTGGTCCGGCATCGCATGATCCGCCGTGAACTTCTGGCGGTGGCGCGCGTCGAAGAACCCGAGACCCAACTCGCCAGCATCAGTGCGCGCATCGGCGGGCGGATCGACAAGCTGCACGTGGACTTCACTGGCCAGCCCGTACGACGAGGCCAGCCGATGGTTGAGATCTACAGTCCGGAAGTTCTTACCAGTGCCGAGGAATACAGGCTCGCGCTCGAAAATCGTAAGCGGTTGGCCAACAGTGTCGAGTCCCAGGCAATTTCTGGCGCCGACGAACTCATCGTCGCCAGCCGTCGCCGTCTGGAACTTTGGGGCCTGACATCACAACAGATCGACACGATCGCAACCTCTGACAAACCTCAAATTGATCTCACGATCTACTCCCCAGCGAGTGGCATCGTGACCGAACGGAAAGTAACGCAGGGACAATACGTTAATGCCGGCGACGTGCTCTACGCCGTGACCGACCTGAGCAGAGTCTGGGTGAAAGCTGACATTTACGAGGTCGATCTGCCTCAGGTACATGTGGGGCAAATGATCGAGATCGCTTCAGAGTCCGCCCCCGGCGCCAAGTTACGAGGCCAAGTGGGGTTCTTGGAACCGATGGTCAATGCACAGACGCGCACGACCGCGGCCCGAATCGAAGTTTCGAATCCGGGGATGCGCCTTCGTCCCGGCATGTTTGTGCAGGTCCGCTTTGCAGCTTCGGGACAACACTCACTCGCCGTGCCGCGCTCCGCAGTGGTCGATACGGGCACGCGCAAACTCGTGTACGTGGCCAAGGGCAATGGAGTATTTGAGGGTCGCGAGGTGCAACTCGGTCCCGTGGCTGACGACTACTACCCCGTGGTGTCCGGCCTGCGCGAAGGAGAACGCATCGTAACCGAGGGCAACTTCATGCTCGATTCGCAGACGCGCATCAGCGGTGCCATGAGCAGCATGTTCAGCGGGTCAAAGGAGTTCAATCCGCGACAAACCGCTCCCGAATCCGCGCAATTCAAAGTGGCTTTCCGCAGCGATCCGGCGACGCCGCAGGGCGGCGCGGAGGCTGCGCTTCACGTCTCAGTGCAGGATGCCGCGGGAAAACCCCTAACCGATGCTCAGGTTCAGGTGACCTTGTTCATGCCAGCGATGCCAGCCATGGGTATGGGTGAGATGCGCGAGACCGCGACTCTCACTTCCAGCGGCTCCGAATATGCGGGCAGCATCAAGGTGCCGATGTCCGGAACATGGACGGTCACGGTGAAAGTAAGCCGGGACGGTCACCAGCTCACCAGCTACCGCGGCAGCTTGAACGCGAAATAAGGAGAGACAACGATGATCCAGCGCATGATCGAATTCTCACTCAAGAATCGCGGCCTCGTTCTGCTCGCCTACCTCGTGCTGGCAGCATGGGGCTACTGGGCACTATTGCGAACGCCGATCGACGCCATCCCTGACCTCAGCGAAAACCAGGTGATCGTCTTCACGGACTGGGCGGGACGCAGCCCACAAGAAGTCGAAGACCAGATCACCTATCCGCTCACCGTCAACCTAGAGGGGCTAGCTGGGATTAAGACGGTACGTTCTTCCTCGGCGTTCGGTTTCTCGATGATCAACCTGATCTTCCAGGACAGCGTAGATCTGTACTTCGCGCGTGCTCGCGTGCTGGAGAAGCTGAATCTCTCCTCGGGAATCTTGCCTGAAGGAGTAACGCCGGTGCTCGGGCCCGACGCTACAGGTGTGGGGCAGGTGTACTGGTATACGGTCGATGGTCCCTACGATCCAGGCACGCTGCATTCCCTGCAGCACTGGTTCATCCGTTACCAGTTGAACTCGGTGCCGGGCGTAGCCGAGGTGGGAACCATCGGCGGGTTCTTCCGCGAATACCAGGTCGATGTCAATCCCGTGAAGCTGCGCGCTTACAAGATCCCGCTGCGCACCGTCTTTGAATCCATCCAGCGCAGCAACACCAACGTGGGCGCGAAGGTGATGGAGGTCAACGATACGGAGATGGCGGTGCGCGGCATCGGCCTGATCCGCTCCGTCGCCGACATCGAAAACATCGTACTCACCGCCAGTAATGGTACTCCCGTCTATCTGAGCAACGTGGCAAACGTTCATCTCGGACCCGACTTCCGTCGCGGCGTGCTTGATCATGACGGCAAAGAAGCTGTCGGCGGGGTGATTGTGATTCGCTCGGGGGCGAATGCTCTCGAAGTCATCGATGCCGTCAAGAAGAAGATCGCGGACCTGCAGCCGGGACTACCGTCAGGAGTCCACATTGCTTCGTTCTATGACCGGAGCACCTTGATCCACCATGCGGTGGACACTCTAAAGCACGCGCTTCTCGAAGAGATCTTGCTGGTCACGCTGGCGCACGTGATCTTCCTCTGGCACTTCCGGAGCATATTGATCGTCACTCTGCCTTTGCCGCTGGCGGTAGCCTCATCGTTCCTGTTCATGCACTACTTCGGAATCTCGTCGAACATCATGTCGCTCGGAGGCATTGCCATTGCCATCGGAGTGCTGGTGGATGCAGGTATTGTAGTGACCGAAAATGTCATCCGTCACGCCGAAGCGTATGCCGAAGAGCATGGCGAGTACCGATCGAAGATCACGCAGATCACCTTGGAGGCCACCAAGCTGGTCGGGCGGCCCATCTTCTATGCGATGACCATCATCATCCTGGCCTTCATCCCGGTATTTGCACTTGTGGGCATGGAGGGAAAGTTGTTTCACCCGCTGGCATTCACGAAGACATTTGCGATGGTCGGCTCGACCCTCATCGCCGTTACGCTCGTGCCAGTGTTGTGCACGTATCTGATTCGGGGAAAGCTGCACCGTGAAGAAGCCAACCCCGTGATGCATTCGCTACAACGAGTCTATAAACCCGTCCTGGCATGGGCGCTGAAGCATCGCATCACAACGCTGGCAGCGGCTTTGGCACTATTCATTATTGCCATGTTTCTGGCGACCACAATTGGTTCGGAATTCATGCCGCCTTTGAATGAGGAGACGGCCATGTTCATGCCCATTACCGACCCGGCGATTTCGCTGACAAAAGCTACTGAGATATTGCGCGAGCAGGATCGCATCATCTCCCAAGATCCCGCGGTCGAGAACGTCGTGGGCAAGGTCGGACGGGCGGACACATCGACCGATCCCGCACCTATCAACATGACGGAAACGATCATCACGCTCAAGCCCCGTGATCAATGGCCAGCAGGAACTAGCAAAGAAGACATCCTGCAGCGGCTGGACACGAAGCTGCGCATGCCCGGAGTCACGAATATCTGGACGCAGCCCATTCGCAATCGGATTGACATGTTGTCGACCGGAATACGGACGCAGGTTGGCATCAAGATCTTCGGTTCCGACCTGAGCACAATCGAACGGCTTTCCGGAGAGATTGAACAGGTAGTGCGCTGTGTGCCGGGAGCGGTGGACCTCTATGCGGAGCGCATCACCGGCGCGCCCTACCTGGAGATTGAGACCGATCGTGCGGCAGCCGCCCGCTACGGGATCAACGTCGGCGATGTTCAGGATGTCATCGAAACTGCGGTTGGCGGGAAAAATCTGACAACGGCGATTGATGGACGGCAGCGTCTGCCCGTCAGTGTGCGCTATGCCCGCGACTTTCGAGACACGCCGGAAGCGCTTCGCGATGTGTTGGTCACGGCGTCAAATGGCGCACAGATTCCGCTGACGCAGGTGGCTTCGATCCGCGTTGTTATGGGGCCTGCGATGATCAGCAGCGAGAACGGGCTGCTTCGCGGCTCCGTTTTGCTGAACGTGCGCGGCAGAGATGTGGGCTCGTTTGTGGAGCAAGCGCAACGCGCCGTAGCACGCGAAATCAAGCTCCCATCGGGCTACTACGTGGAATGGAGCGGACAATACGAAAACCAACTGAGCGCTCGCCGCCGCTTGATGCTCGTCATTCCCGCCGTCTTTCTCATCATGTCGGTGCTGCTCTATAAAATCTACAACTCAGTTAAGGAGGCACTGCATGTCATGCTGGCAGTGCCTTTCGCGCTCACCGGAGGAATTTTCCTGCTGAAGATTCTGGGCTACAACTTCTCGGTTGCAGTATGGGTCGGCTTCATCGCGCTCTTTGGCACTGCCGTGCAGACTGGCGTCGTGATGGTCATTTATTTGGAAGAAGCGGTTGCCCGGAAAAAAGCTGCGATGGGCGAGCTCACAATACAAGGGCTGCACGAGGCGGTGATGGAGGGAGCGCTTCTGCGCTTGCGTCCCAAGGTAATGACCGTATCGACGGTGGTTGCAGGCCTGCTGCCGCTGATGTGGTCAAGTCGCACTGGCGCAGAGTTTATGAAGCCTCTTGCCACCCCGGTGCTAGGCGGCATGGTGTCCTCACTCCTGCACGTTTTGATCGTGACTCCTGTGATCTTTACATGGCTTCGCAAATGGGAGATCAGACACAAGCGTTTCTAGCTCTACCGGGCCGGAGTGGTTTCGGGTGGATCAGCCCCAACACGGAAACTATCCACAAACGGGCTTCGGGGAGATCCTCCGGATCCTCCAGTGATCTCCTCGAAGCCCGTTTCTGGCCCGCGTCGGCGGGAGTCCTTCTTGGCCCATATCTACAGAGCCAGCGTGACTCGGGCACAAGCCGCTTGGGCGACCGAGCCCGAGGGTCTAACCGCGAAGTTCGTGAAGGGCTCGCCGCTAAGAGTGCGCTGAATGCTCGATCGCTCCTTTGGCGCTACGCGACGCTAGTCCTTGATCGCGATGGTGGTGGCTTCGATATTCCAGCCATCTACTATCAGTTCCAAGGGTTCATTGGGGGCGTCTTTCCAGAGGTAGCGTGCGGTGATTGTCTTGGATTCGCCGGGCAGGAGGGCCAGATAGTTGTCCCCCCATAACACCGGCAGAATTTCTTCCGTTGCCCCGGAAGTGCGGATTCCCACATGCACCTGGAAGGCAAGACTCTTCGATGGATTGTGCAAGATTACGCGAACCTCTCTCTTAGCTGCGGTTTTCTTTCTCGTGGCCGACGCCTGTAGTTTGATGTTTGGCAATTTGTTCAGCGCGGTCAGATCTTCGAAGGTCTTGATCGGAGCGAAGGCGGAATCGGGCGTGTTGTCCCAGTCAATCACAGCCGGCTTGGCGGGCAACCAATAGAAATTCGAACTGACTTCCTTGCCTGCGGAGTCGGTTAGCGCCAGCTTCAGAAAGTAAACGGCGCTCTGCGATTGAGAAGAGAAATCCGGCAGGGTCAGCACGGTCGCTGAACTGTCGGGCCCGGCGTCTGCCTTCACTGCGCGCGAGAAGAGCTTGTCAAGGTTGAAGTCAAACGCCTGCGCGCTGACGGTCAACCCCGCAGCGGATTGTTGGCTGGTGTTGATCGCGACTACGCCACGGTCGTCATAGGAATACTGGACGTGCAGCGGCTCGCAGGCTTTTTTGGTGCCAAAATAACCGCCGGCAGGATACATGTAGTAATCGTAGAGATGCCAGTAAGTCGATGGCCACGCATTGTTCAACGTCCACTGAATCACACCGGTGGAAGTGTACTTGTTGCGGGCATAGGCTTCGAACATGGCGCGCTCTCCGTCATAGGCAATAGCTTGTGCCTTGCGAAGATAGTCTTCGAGGCCGGATGGCGGGCCATACGTCGCATTCATCGCATCGTTGAAACGGTGCAGGTCTTTGAATCGTTCGCCGGCGCCATGGAAATTCCAAAACTCATCGACTGGCCAGAGGTGCTCTTTGGGTAACATCTTCTTCAGGCTTTCCAACGGAGGAATCGCTGGCCCGGGCCCCGTCTCGGTGTTATAGCCCCAGCCGCCGCCCCAGGCCGACTTATCTTCCAGCCAATAGGATGGAGGCTCGTAGTCGTAGGGGCCGGTCATCTTCACGCCGGACTTGCCTGTCAAAGTAGTAGATTGGTCCGAAGCGGAAGATACAATCGGATTCGGCCAGCCCACCTGCTTTTCGACGTCAAGATAGGCCTGCTCCACGTCCGGCGGCGGCGGCCCGTCGCTGCCATTCAACCAGGTCAACATACTGGGGTGCGAGCGCATCTTGAGCATCTCGGTGCGCAGCGAGTCGGCTGCAATCTCCAGCGTGCCCGGCAGCCATTTGTCCCACTGTTCCCAAACGTCGCAGCAACACCAGCCCGCCATGACCAGGATGCCGTACTCATCGGCGAGGTCGTAGAACTCGTCGGTTTCGAGCTGGCCTTCCTGACGAATCGTGTTCAGGTGCATCTCACGGACATACTGAAAATGAGCGTCGTATTGCCCGTGCGTCATTGGACGTAGCAGCATGTCGTGGTCCCAAGCTCCGCCGCGGATCAGAATCCGCTTGCCGTTGACTCGGAACAGCCGATAGTTTTGTGGTGTCAGCTCTGAAGTCACTTCGCGGATGCCGAAGCGCGTCTCTTGTTCATCGGAAGACTGGCCGTTCACCAGGAAGCGCACCGTGAGCCGATGCAGATTGGGCGTTCCCATCTCGGCGGGCCACCAGATCTTCGGGTCCGTGATTCGCAATTGCCGGTATTTCTCGGGAGTCAACGCGACGGAGAGCTTTTCGTTGGCCTGCAACTCAATTTTTTGCTGAATGCGCACATCGTCAAATGCCGCTTCCAACACGCCATCGACCGGTTGCGCCGTGGCATTCTGCAACTCGGCCCTGACGGTCAGGTCCGCCTGCTTGAGAGAACCATCGGCAAAATGCGTGCTCACCGCCGGGTAACGCACGCTGACCGGGCCACTGACGCTTACAGATACTTCACCCCACAGGCCCATGTTTTTGTCGGGAGGAGTGGGGTTCCAGTCCACCCAGTTGACGGCCAAGTCGTTGGGGGTTGGAGCGAAGACCTCGGCGGCAAACACATTGGCTTTGCCGGGCTCGACCAATGCCGTGACATTGAATTCGTAAATTCTGTAGGCGCCTGCGATGTCTTTCGCGCCGGCGAGCTTGTGCCCGTTCAGCCAAAGGTTGGCCCGGTTGTTGATCCCCTGTAGATGGAGCCAAACGCTTCTTCCCTTGTAGTCGGCGGGCAGTTGGAACTCGGCGCGGTACCACCAGGGGACCGCGTAGGGGCTGTCCTTCGACATGGGGAAGCGGTTGAACGAATTGAGCCCAATGGGATAGGTCATGCCGGGCAACTGGCGCAGATTCATGCCGAAGTTAGGATCGGGAAACTCGCCGTTCGCCACCTGCACGGCCAGCACCGTCGAGGGAACGGTTGCGTCATACCAGCCTTCGGCGTGAAACCCTGGCGAGGAGATGGCCGAACCTTCGGCGCTAACCTTGGCCGAGGATTGAACTCGCCACCCTTGCTGTAGTTTGAGCGGCGGTGGATTGACAACGCCCGAAAGCGGCACCGGCGACAAGATCGAAAGAAAAGCGATTATGTGGAAAAGTGCTGCGTGTGGCCTGGTTGCGCCGCATACGATTCTTAACATGGATCCTCCTTGCAGATTCGCGTCTATGACAAAATTGCAAAATTAGCCTTAAACTTTGAGAAAGATTTTCTTGCGCCAGAGCAGCCAGAGCAGAGCCCAGCAAAACAAAACCGAGGCCACGGAGAATATCAGCGCAGCGTTGGCGGGGTTTCCGACCATCGCGGCCAGACGCGCCTGAGCGGCGTCGTGCCACAAAATGGCGGTCCCATTTGTTCCTTTTACAGTGAAGGTGTAGGCGGGCCCGTACACGAACGAATCCGCGACAAATCCCGCAATCGCATTCATCCCGAAAACCAGAATCGGCATCGTCCACGCGCCGCGCCACTGCTTGATTTCCAGTATCCAATACAGCAATGCGAGAAACACCAGACTGAATCCCCCGGCGAAAAGCACGAACGAACTGGTCCAAAGGTTCTTGTTGATGGGAAACCACACGTTCCAGACCTCGCCGGCAACCAAGCCGAGAACGCCAAAAAGCAACATTCGCACAGCGATGGTGCCGCGGTCGCGTCCCGAGCGCAGCCAACCACCAGTCAACACTCCGATCAAGGTTGTTGCAATGGCTGGGATGGTGTGGATGATCCCTTCTGGATCGCGGTTCCCGTTGTAGAGATGTCCCATGAACAGCTTGCGATCGAGCCACGCGGTAATGTTCGCATTCTGGTCCATGAACGGTATGTCGCGCCCCGGCACGCCAAAACCAGGCACCGGCAGAAAGCGCAGTATCGCCCAATATCCCAATAAACATGCAACGATGGCGATGATTTGTCCGCGCCGGTTCGACCACAACACAAGGATGGCGGCGGCAAAGTAACAAAGCGCTATCCGCTGCGTAACTCCCTCGTACCGGAAGCCGCGCCAATCGATCCCAATCAATGGGAAGCCATTCACGAACAGCCCAATCGCGATCAGCAGCAAGCTTCTCTTAAAGGCGTGCCATAGAATCTGCCTCCGAGATTGGCCGCGCCGCAGCCGGGCCGAGTACGAGAACACCATCGACACGCCTACCAGGAACAGGAACGACGGGAAGATGAAATCGGCCGGCGTCCAGCCATTCCATTCCGCATGTTTGATGGCCCAGTAGGATTTGTCATCGCCGTTGTCCACCAGTATCATGCCGGCGACTAAAAGCCCGCGAAAGACGTCGAGGCACACTAGCCGCCCAGCCGGTAGCCCAGTGTCTGGGTTTGCGTGGTCGCCTTCTCGGGAATGCATTGGCGCGGTAAGCGTTTGCACGGTTGACATAGCACTCCTCTGGTCAACTTTTGCTCCGCTTCTGTCGTCTGGTCTTACTCCGCCCTTGACACAGAAGCGTCACTCCAGCAGATCCGCGATGGTTCGTCGTCTGCCATGCCCCAGTCTGACGCCGAACCATATCTTCCGTAAGGGCGTAACGGTTGCGCAACGGTTCAAATCCCGATTCGACCCCCATAGAAACCTGGGGGCAGCGCCTTGGCAGGTGCTAGAATTTGCAGCAGACATCTCTCATGGTCTCGGATTCGCCGGATTCCAACACCGCCCCGCCGGGCGCTCGACCCGCCCTCGGTCTCGAAGAAGAGGCCATTCGCTCCCAATTAGCGCAGATTTTGGCGAGTCCTGAATTTCGCTCCAGCCAGCGCTGCCAGGAGTTTCTCCGGTTCGTGGTGGAACAATCGCTTTCGGGCCACGCCGGCGTGCTGAAAGAACGGACGATTGGCGTGGAAGCGTTTGGCCGGGCCGCAGACTATGAAACCAATCTCGACGGAGTTGTGCGCATCAAGGCCAGCGAGGTTCGCAAGCGCTTGAGCCTCTACTACGCCGGGAGCGGCAAGGCGGCGAAAGTGGCCATCGAACTGCCGGTGGGTGGCTATGTTCCAAATTTCGCAGCACGAGAATTTTCATATTCCTCCAATGGCAGCGCCGAGGGAAGCTCGGGAAACGCCGCCGCAATCTCCGGAAATCAATCCACGCACGACGGCACCTCCGAACATCGCGCGCGAAATGCATGGATCGGAACCGCGCTGATTGCCGCCGGCCTGATTGCGGCCATCTCCCTGTCGGCTTACTGGTGGAGCTCTCAGCACATGCCTTCTGTGCTCGCCGAATTCTGGGAACCGATGCTTCGCGGTCCAGGCCCGGTGCTGATCGCCGCCGCCTACGTGCCCGTGTACGCACATGATCCGCTGATGCCCGGCGACCAAGGCGAGATGACGCTCATGTCCGACCAGTATGTGGGCGGAGGAGACTTAGTCGCGGCCGCCCGCATCTCGGGAATCCTCGGCCGCATGGGTCACGCCTCCGAGGTGAGGGTTGGCAACGCGATTTCCTTTCAGGACCTGCGTAACTCGCCGACTGTGTTAATTGGATATTCCAGCACGCAGTGGAAGGATGTTACTCAGGATTTCCGCTTTTACGTGGATGACAGCGATCGCGGCATGATTCGCGACAACGGCAAGCCCACGGAATGGTATCCGCACAACCTGACTCGCGATTTTCACACCGATGAGGACTACGCGGTGATTTCGCGGGCGTTTCTTCCGCAGACTCACTCCATGCTGATCTTGATCAGCGGCTGCACGCAATATGGGACCGAGGGGGCAGCCGACCTGATCGCCAATCCCGAACTTCTCGCCGCTGCGCTCCGCGAAGCTCCGGCGGGATGGCAGCACAAGAATCTGCAACTGGTGTTGCGCATGCAGGTGATTGCGAACGCTCCCGCCTCGCCGAAACTGGTCGCCACCCATTTCTGGTAGCCTTTTGCGCAAACCGTGTGCCGTCGGATGGTCCATTGAATACGATCAAGCGTCGGTTGACCGATAAACTCCCTTCGCACACCATCACTTTCCCTCTTGTCGCGCCAGCGAGTCAGTGCTCACACGCCCGATCCGTAGGAATGACCGCATTCGACATTTCTGTTCGACCGTGAGACAAGTCCCGAATCGTCGGCAAGCCGAAAACTATCCACAAACGGGCTTTCGGGAGATCACACCTAACGGATCGACACCAAATACAACACAACGATTTTGAGGTGCAGGGATAAGTGCCGACTTGCATTGATGTGTCACCGTGCTGCACAACTGCTGCACAACTGTGCCCGAACAGGACTATTTCAGACCGAACATCCCCCTTTGCCTCCGCCGTATGTTATTGAATCCGAACAACAGGCCCAGGACGGCTTCATTTTGCTAAACCGTTATACGGGCTAACACCTGTATCGAGGGTTCGAATCCCTCCCTCTCCGCCAGTTTTCTTAAATTCCGGCCTAGCCTCATGAATACCGAGGACGTGTAAGTAGAGATGTACCCCAGCACGGCTGTCGTAACGAGTATTTATCACACGAAAGGCGCCTACGGCGGCAAGCCGTATGAGCATTTCGGACGCTTTACCGATACGTGGGTGTTTCAGCATGGTAAATGGCTCTGCGTGGCCAGTCATTGCAGCCTGATGAAAAAGTAGATGGTCGAATCCAGATTTGTATCGAAAGCTGGTATATCCCCACAAGTTATAGGCCAATTGCGAGAACTGTTGTAGCATGTGCGCGCGTTACACTGGTAATGTTTTGGCTGTGTTTTCGAAGTTGAGAAGCGAAGGGTGGGTGCTATTTTCTGCTTGGGTGGGTTTGACATGGTGGGGACACGGCCCGAAAGCGGGAGTGCGATGATGAAGATGGCAATCCGTATTCTCTTTATATTTCTGTTAGTTACGCTGTGCGCATTCGCGCAAAGTCCCAGCGCCAGCTCGTCCTCGGGAACTGTGAGCCTGCTGGCGCTCGAGCGCCTGTGGAACGAAGCCCAAGTCAGCCGCGATGCGGCCGCCATCGCTAGCATGATCGGCGACCGGTTCATTAATACCGAATACGACGGAGAAGTCAGCGATCGAAAGAAGTTCGTGGAGGAATTTGCAGACCCGAAATTCCGGCCCAGCCTCATGAATACCGAGGACGTGAAAGTAGAGATGTACTCCAATACGGCTGTTGTAACGGGTATTTATCACACGAAAGGCACCTACGGCGGCAAGCCGTACGAGCATTTCGGACGCTTTACCGATACCTGGGTGTTTCAGGATGGTAAATGGCTCTGCGTGGCCAGCCACACCAGCCTGATGAAAAAGCAGTCCCTCGAGACGCCGGGCCTTTCTTCCCCGCAATCCACCAAAGAATAGCGGGCCGCTCCGGCCGCAAGGCGACGCTGAGTCGTCGCATGGCTATCAAACCAGCGAAGCAGCTTCTCACGCAACACGCCGGGAGCGCCCGAGGCGAGGTCGAGTTTGCCGGACCGTCTCTCGCTCCGGGTGGAAACTTTCTGTGACAGCCGGTAGTCTAATCCAATAGGACAAGTGTGCTTTTTCCCTGGATGAAATCCTCGCGACAGCTCTCGGACGTCTCCATCTTCTTAGTTATTTGCGCCCTTTTTAGCGCCACGGCCCAGGCTGCTGACGCGCCCGCGCCGGTCAAGCTCCCACCGGCCGCTATCTCTTCATCCCCGGTCCTTCCCACCGCGTTTGCGGGTTGGCAGGTGAAAGGCGCGGTTATCGGAAGCGACGATCCCGCCGCCGCCGATGCGGCGAATGCGCCCGTGCTCAAGGAGTACGGGTTCGTGCGTTTGGAGAAAGCGGACTACACTCGCGACGACGGTCGCAGCCTCGGGATCAAGGCCGCCGTGTTTGCCGACGCCAGCGGCGCTTACGGCGCTTTTACCTATTACTATTCGGCGGAGATGGGCGAAGAAAAAATTGGCGGGCAGGCGGCGTATCTGAACAACCGCGTGCTGTTCTTCCAGGGAAACGTGCTGGTGGATGCGGAGTTCGACAAGATGAGCGCGATGTCGGCGGCGCAATTAAGGGAGCTGGCCGGGCTGCTGCCGGCGGTGGAGGGCAACAAGGGGAACTTGCCGACGCTGCCCGCGCGTTTGCCGCAGCGGCCGTTCCCAGCCGACCTCGGCAGGAGCCTCAAGCGGAACACGACGAAATATATTTTGGGGCCGGTGACGCTGGATCGGGTGGGACCGCCGCTGCCGGTTGCGCTGGTGGATTTCAAGTCGGACGCGGAAGTGGCGATAGGGAAGTATCGGGCGGCGGCGGGCGAAGCCACGCTGATGCTGATCGAATATCCGAACGCGCAGATTGCCACGGAGCGGCTGCGGCAGATCGACGCCTCGCACCAAATCGCCGCGCAGCAGCCGGGAGTGGCGACGATGGTCGATGTGGGCCCGTTCTTCGACGCGCGCACCGGCCCGATTATTGCGATCGCGGCGGGACCGCTTTCCAAAAGCGAAGCGCGATCGCTGATGTCGTCGGTCAGCTACGAGGCCGATGTCACATGGAACGAGAATACTTACGCGAACAAGAAAGACAATGTGGCAAACTTTCTGTTCAACGCGATCGTGCTTTGCGGAATTGTGATCGGCTTGTCGCTGGTGGCGGGGATCGCGTTTGGAGGCTTGCGAGTGGTGGTAAAACGATTTTTCCCCGACTCCGTGTTCGACCGGCCGGAGGCGATGGAATTCATCTCGCTGCACCTGGATGAGGGCACGCGGCGAGGGCCTCGGGAGCGGTAAGTCGCTCAATCGAAGGTTGTTAACGTGGAAAAGAAGGGATTTTGCCCCATTTCGGCCTGGTTTGGCGACTTGTGAACATATCCTGTAAGTTGTTGATAATAAGACTATTTAATTCGCAGATTTTGCTTGACAGTGCGCTTTTGAGACTCATAAGATTTCGGCAGAAAGTTCTGATGGATTAAACCTCCGTTGGGACTATTCTCCCTTGAAAGAAAAGGCCGCCCAAGTTGCCGGGTGGCCTTTTCGTTTTGAGAGCAGTTCTCAGTCGGCGAACAACGGGTTCGGTCTTCACTGAGAACTGGGAACTGAGAACTGGGAACTGTTTCTGAAACTTATGCGGGCTTGCATTCGTATCACGCACAGCGCAGAATTTGTGCGGCAGTGGAGGAGCAACGATGTTTTGCGATCAATGCGGTGGGCAGTTGCAAGCGGGAGAGCAGCGCTGCGGACGCTGCGGCAAAACCGTGGTTGGACCGATCGAGCTGCGGCGCAGCCGGGTCCGCGAACATGTGCGACTGGTGGGCATTTTCTGGATGGCGTATTCGGCGTTGCACGTGGTGGTGGGAGTGGTCCTGCTGATTGTCGCGGAGACGATCTTCGGCCATGCGTTCCACATTACCAATGGCCCGCCGCCCGAGGTCACGGCGTGGCTGCGGCCTCTGTTGAGCTTTATCGGATGGCTGATTTTGGCGAAAGCCGCGGCCGGGTTCGTCGCCGGTTGGGGATTGCTGCAACGGCAGGAGTGGGCGCGAGTGGTCGCCTTGGTGGTGGGCTTCTTGGCGCTGCTGAACGTTCCGCTGGGGACCGCGCTCGGCATTTACACGCTCTGGGTGCTGCTGCCTGCGCAATCCGACGACGAGTACAAAGCGCTGGCGCAGGCCGCGTAGTGCGCGTTGGAACGTTCCGCTCGACCATTTTTCAGCGTTACTGTAAGCCGCGGCTGGGTTCGGGAAGGGCACGACTTTAGTCGTGCCGCTAACCAACGCCAGAAATGCGGGCTTTAGCCCCTGAGGGATTGCCGGCGGCGAGGCCAATAGCAACGATGAACATACATTGCATTACACTATCGGTGAAAACGCTCTGCTCGACCTGAATCTCCGCATTCGCATAATTTGGGAGGTCCGGTCGAAGGCCCTACTGTGTGTTATCTGAAACCAAGCAAGGACCTGCCGGGCCGCTTCATCGCCGCAGCAGCGGCCGCGTCAGGCAGGTCGGGCCGCCCGCGCCGTTGATGCAGAGTTCCGAGCCGGGAAACGTGCGTACGTCGAAACTGGCGTCGCGCAGGCGCTGGATGGTTTTGAGGTTATTTTCAATCGCAATCAGGCGCTTGTTGCCGAGCGCGAGCACGTTGCAGGCTAGCGTCTCGCGCTCGCTGTATTCGATCTCAAGCAAGCGGAAGCCTCGCTCCTTCAGCAGTTCGACGGTCTCGACCGCCAGCCACGGCAGATCGACGAGGACGGTCCGCTCGTCGAGCATGCTCATCAGCGACATCAGGTGCAGACACGCGGAAGGCCCGGGCCCATAAGGCAGCGGCGCCGACAGCACTTCAACATGCTTGGGAGCGAGCAGCGACCGTAGCTGCTCGATGCCCGCCTTATTGGTGCGATAGCCGTCGCCGGCGAGCAGCGTGCGCGAATCCAGCCAGACCATGTCGCCGGATTCGGAAGTCCCCGGCAGGCCGATCCCGCCGAGCACCGGGATTCCCAGTTGCACGCAAAAATCCGCGTGCGCCTGCGCTTCCGGCACGCGGTTCTTCTTTGCCGGATTCATCAGGACGAGGCCATAGTCGGTGGCGAGCGACGCGTCGTGCGCATAGACGGCATCGAGCGTAAGCGATTCCGCCGCGGGAAGACTCACCACCTCGGCTCCGGCCTCGCTGAGCAGCCGGCACAGGACCTCGTGCTGCCTCCCGGCCGCGGTAAAATCGGGAGCGTGCTGAAATCCCAGCTCCCGCCATGCCTCCAACTTTCGCGGGTCGTCCCAGCCCGCGTTGCCCGGCGGACACACCATCACCCGCAGCAGTTCGCCGGTCATGGAATTTCCATTGAAGTTTTCGGAAGGCGAAAAAGGAGGCACAAGAAATATTTCCGGCACAATAGTAATCTAACTCGAAGAGGTTGCCGCGAAAAGCGATTTTCGCGCCGCAGTCCGATCTCGGCGTTTTTACAGGCTGCGGAAAAAGCCGCTTGTTTTATTCGCGGACCTTTCGGATCGCCCGCTGCGAAGAGATTTGCGTCGCTTTGCTCGGGCGCAGGGTCCATTCTGGAGGCGCTACCATGATCTGGGGTCCGTCGTACCGGCCGTCATTCCGGAGTTCATTCCGGAGTTCGTTCCGATGTTCATTCCGATGTTCGTTCCCACGTAAGATGATTGCGGTCGTTCTTCTGGGGTTCGCGCCTGCGAGCTATGCTCAAACCTCGGTCCAGACCTCGCCGCTCACGCCCGACATCCCCGCCAAGTATGAGGCTGCAACCGCCTCCTACGACTACGTGAAGCGCGACGTCATGGTCCCGATGCGCGATGGCGTGAAGCTGCACACTGTTATCGTCATGCCGCTGGGAGCGAAGAATGCGCCGATCCTTCTGACTCGCACGCCCTACAACGCGTCGAAACATGCCGAGCGTTTCCAATCGCCGCACATGCTGGCAGCTATGCCTTCGGGCGACGACGTGTTTGCGGCCGGCGGCTACATCCTTGTTTTCCAGGACGTCCGCGGAAAATATGGCTCGGAGGGCGAATATTTTATGACTCGCCCCTTGCAGGGCCCGCTCAATTCGACCCCTACCGACAACTCCACCGACGCTTACGACACCATCGATTGGCTGGTCAAGCATGTTCCCGAATCCAACGGCAAGGTTGGCATGTTGGGAAGTTCCTATGAAGGCTTCACCGTGGTCATGGCCCTGGTCAACCCGCATCCGGCGTTGAAGGTCGCAGCGCCCATGAGCCCCATGGTGGATGGCTGGATGGGCGACGACTGGTTCCACTTCGGAGCTTATCGGCAAACTAACTTCGACTACATGAACTATCAGACCACGGCGAAAGGGGAAGGCCGGCGCATTACGCGCGAAGGTTACGACGATTACGACAATTTCCTGCGCGCGGGCTCGGCCGGAGATTTCGCCAAAGCCGCGGGGCTCGATCAACTGCCCTGGTGGCGCAAATTGAGTGAACATCCCGCTTACGACGCCTTCTGGCAGGCGCAGGCGCTCGACAAGATCATGGCGGCACAGCCGTTGAAAGTCCCGACGATATGGATCCAGGGATTGTGGGACCAGGAAGATATGTGGGGCGCAGTGCACTGTTACTTGGCAACCGAATCGAAAGACACCGCGAATAACATGAACTTTCTGGTGATGGGTCCGTGGCCGCATAGCGGAGTCAACTATGACGGTTCTTCTCTGGGGCCGCTGAAGTGGAACGGCGACACGGCGCTCGAATTCCGCCGCGACGTGCTCAAGCCGTTTTTCGATCGGTATCTAAAAGACGGTGCGCCGCGCGTCGATACTCCTCCGGTGCTCATCTATAACACCGGCGAGAACCACTGGGACCGCCTGAAGTCCTGGCCGCTGGCCTGCGAGAGCGGCTGCGCCGAGAAATCGAAGCCGCTCTATCTGACGGCGGGCTTTGGCTTGTCGTTCACTGCGCCGGCGGAGCGCGATAGCAAAACTACGTCGACTTATGCAGCGTCGGAATATGCTCCGTCAGATTATGACGAATATGTCTCCGATCCGGCCAAGCCCGTGCCTTATCAGCCGCGTCCCGTGAGATTCGCGGATTCCGACGCGTGGCGGCGCTGGCTGGTCGCCGATCAACGCGCGGTTGACGGCCGTCCCGATGTGCTGTCCTATGTAACTCCGGTCCTTACCGAACCGCTGCGCATCGGCGGCGCGCCGGTCGTGAATCTCGTCGCTTCCACCAGCGGCACCGACAGCGACTGGGTCGTCAAATTGATCGACGTCTATCCCAGTGAATTCCCCAGCCAGCAGGAACTCGGTGGATACGAATTGGGCATCGCCATGGATATCTTCCGCGGAAGATATCGCGAGAGCTTCGATGCGCCGAAGCCGATTGCGGCGAACACGCCGTTGACTTATAAGTTCATTTTGCCGAACGCGAACCATGTGTTTCTTCCCGGACATAGGATCATGGTGCAAGTGCAGTCGAGCTGGTTTCCGCTCTATGACCGCAACCCGCAAACTTTCGTGCCGAACATCTTTTTCGCGAAGCCGGAAGACTATGTGAAAGCGACCGAGCGGATTTACCACGCTCCCGGCGCAGCCAGCTTCATCGAACTGCCAGTAGTTCCGGCGCGGTAGCGGCGCTTACGGTCTGGGTGTGATGAAAAAAATCGAAGGCCCCGTCCAAATTGCTATCCCGCCATCTCCGGTTTCGGCTCCGCGGTTGACCATCCCGCCGGCTTCAGCGCATGGTTGATCCCATAAGCGGCAACGCCAACGCCAATCACAATCAAGCCGAAGAGGAGCGCGGACATGCCGAGCACGACTTCACTTTCGCTGCGCAGGATGCCAAATCCCAGCAGAAGAATTGGTGGAATGGCAATGGCAATCGCTCCCAACAGGCCGCCGGGCACGCGGAATGGACGCTTCAGTTCGGGCTCGCGAATGCGCAAGCAAATCAACGCGATGAATTCCAGCGCCAGGCTGGCGCCGTAAATCATGATGTCGAGCGTGATCAGGTGCTCGAATCCGAGATTCAAAGCCAGTCCCCAGCCGACGGCGAGCACCAGGATTGCCACCCAGGGGGCGCGCGATTTGGGATGCAACTTGCCAAAAACTTTCGGCAACATGCCATCCTGCGCCATGGCCAGCGGTAGCCGCGAGTAACTCATGACCAGGGCGTTGAACATGCCGAAGCCGCTCATCATGCCACCCGCGACCAACGCAATCCGCAGCACCGGCCCGCCCATGAGCTGCGCAATGTCGGCCCACGCGCCGGTTTCCCAGGCGCTGGCGGGAAGGCCGGTGGTCCACATGGCGGCAAACGGAAGAACATAACTAACACAGACAATCGCCACTGCGGCCAGCATGGCGCGAGGATAGGTGCGCTGCGGACGTTCGACCTCGGTGGCAATGGTGGAGGCGTTGTCCCATCCCATGTAGTTCCACATGCAGATGAGAAGGCCGCCAAGAATGCCGACGTTGGATGTGGTCGGCTTGGTCACAGCGCCGACCAGGGCGTGGATCTTGAACGGCGCCAGCAGAAAGATTGCCGCGAAAGGCGCCGACAGAGCGAAGAACAGCCACAGCGAAGTCGTGGAGACGACCTTCACGCCCATGATATTGAGCGCCGCACAGATCGCCACCATGCCCAGCGCGACGATCACACCGCGATGGTTTTCCTGAAACCACGGAAACATGCGCGTGAGGTAGGCGACAAATAGCGTGGGATAGATCGCCATATCGAAAATCGAGGCTGCGAGCGACAACCAGGCTTCCTGAAATCCCCAGAAATCTCCCATGGCGCGGCGCACCCAGGCGTAGTAGCCGCCTTCAAAAGGCAGCGCGCTCGAAAGCTCTCCGATCATGAAGGCCGTCGGAAGGCTCCAGAGAAACGGGGTGAGGAGCAGGATGAGAATCGCTTTGCCATATCCCGCGCCGTGCACGATGTCTTCGGTGCCATAGGTGCCGCCGGAGACCATAAAGAAGGTCGCGGCGATCAGGGGCCAAAGCGTGAGGCGAATGGATTTCTTGCGCGGGACCGCGCTGAGAGTGGGCTGCGAAAGGTTAGCGGTTGCGGTAGCTGTTGCCAATTTCTATGGCTTCCTCCTCGGGGCGACTCACTCTCACCACCGCGTCTCCCTTGAAAATCCCGCTCGCGGCTCCCAGGGTGGACAGCTATTCCCGGGCATTTTCGGCGAAGTTAGTTCGCAGTTTTGAGATTACGGGAAATTTCCATAGATGCAAGAGATTTCTGAAAAACTTTGAAAATTTTTGTCGCCGAGACAGGTACGGAGGTAATGGAGTCAAAACCAATTCACCGCCGAGACGCCGAGAGCGCGGAGAAAAGCTAGCGGGAATCAACACAGTGGCCGATGTCTTGTTCTCGTCCCATAAGATTCTCGGCGCTCTCGGCGTCTCGGCGGTGAAAATTAGACTTTCCCCCACAGATCTTCCCGCGGGTCTTCGGGATTGAGTTTAGCCAACTCGCGCAGCAGTTCTTTCGTCTTCTCGTCGCGAGGCATGGGGACAGTGATCTTCACGTCCACGATTTCATCTCCGCGCACGCCGTCTTTCGTCGCCGACGGCACGCCTTTTTCGCGCAGCCGCAGCTTCTGCCCCGACTGCGTTCCCGGAGGAATCTTCAACATGCTGCGCCCATCGATGGTCGGCACTTCGATCTTCGATCCCAGCGCCGCCTCCACCGCCGTCACCGGCACCGTGATGTGGATGTCGTCGCCTTCGCGGTGGAAGAGCGCGTGCTCGCCGATGCGGATGATCACATAAAGATCGCCGACTCCGCCGCCGTGCCGGCCGGCATTGCCTTTGCCCGCGATGCGAATGCGCTGCCCGTCGCGCGTTCCCGCCTTGATGCGGATCTCCAGCGGATCGGTGCGCTCCACGCTGCCTTCGCCATGGCACACCGCGCAAGTAGAAATATTCTTGCCCGTCCCATGGCAGCGCGGGCAGGTGACGTTGAACTTCATCCGCCCGCCAGTCTGCTCAATCGTCCCCTTGCCGTGGCACTGCAAGCATTGCCCCGGAGCTTCGGTAAATCCATTGCCGCGGCAGTTTCCGCAAACGTCGCGGCGTGCGATATTGAGTTTCATCACGCCACCGCGGATCGCGGTCCAGAACGGCACGTTGACTTGATATTCGAGATCGCCACCCAGCTCCGGTCCCTGCTCGGCCGGCTCGCCGCGCCCGCCGCCACTGAAAATGCTGGAGAAAATATCGCGGAACCCGCCGCCAGCGCCGCTCGGCCCCTTCCGTCCGCCGCCGCGCGCCCCTTCAAACAGATCGGAAAAATCGAAGCCGCCGAAATCCACGTTGCTCGGTCCGCCCGCCGGACGCCCGCCACCAGGGAATCCTCCGCCAAAGTCGCCGGGGCCCGTTCCAGGCTGCCCGCCGCCGCGCGCATACGCTTCGGCCGTCGCCGCATCGATGTTGTCGGAGTAGAACCCGAGCTGGTCGTAAATCTTCCGCTTCTTGGGATCGCTGAGAACGTCGTTGGCCTCGGAAAGCGTCTTGAACTTTTCTTCCGCACCCTTGTCGCCGGGATTGACGTCGGGATGATACTTCCGCGCCAGCTTGCGGAACGCCTTGCGAATCTCGTCGCCCGAGGCCGACTTCTTTACGCCGAGAACGCCGTAGTAGTCTTTGTCTTTAGTTTGGGTGGCCATGTCAGCCGTTAGCACTCAGCCATCAGCATTCAGCCTAACATTGTAGCGCGTGCGTGTATGGCGTCCTTCGTCTCCGCCGCATGAGGGCACGTATTGTAGTGTTGCTCATGAATCGGAATTCTGAGAACTGAGAATTGAGAATTGAGAAACGGGAACTGAGAACTGCCTTCCTCAGTTCACCACTTCCTTCGCCTGCTCCTCCAACGACACGGTAAATTCCATGAATGGCGCGGTGTCCATCGAGACGGGGATCTTCTGCATCCCCGTCGCAGTCGGCGCGAAGCAATACCATCGCCCCTCTTCGGGGACGAAGTTCACAAAAAATATCTGCCCATTGACTTCAAATCTCAATTCGCTTTCCTCTTTCCGCAAAACCCAACTCTCTAAACCCGCAACCGAGCAACTTGTAGCGCCGCCGTCCCGGCGGCTGTCCGGCGGGCGTCCTCGCCCGCCGCGTCGAGGGCGAGACGCCCTCGAAACAGCCGGCAAGATGCCGGCGCTACAATTGACAGCTCACTTCTTCTCATCCACATCCACATACTCGGCGTCGATCACGCCTTCGTCTTTCTTTTTGGCCTCGCCGCCCGCAGCCGCGCCTGGCGTTGGCCCCGCTCCGCTTGCGTCTGGCGCAGCGCCCGGAGTCGCCTGCGCCGCCTTATACATCTGCTCGGCCAGCTTGTGCGACGCCGTAGTCAGCTTCTCACGCGCCGCTTCCATCTGCGCCTTGTCGCCGCTTTCGATGGCCTTCTTCGCGTCGGCCAGCGCGTTCTCCACGTCGCCGCGCTCCGAGCCCGAGATCTTGTCGCCATGTTCTTTCAGCATCTTCTCGATGTTGTAGACCATCGAATCGAGCTGATTTTTAGCTTCGATCTCGTCGCGCCGCGCCTTGTCTTCGGCGGAATGCGCGTCGGCTTCCTTCGCCATGCGCTCGACTTCCTCCTTCGACAAGCCGGAAGACGACGTGATCGTGATCTTCTGGTCCTTGCCCGTGGCGTTGTCTTTCGCGGTCACGTTCAGGATGCCGTTCGCGTCGATGTCAAACGTCACTTCAATCTGTGGAATTCCCCGCGGCGCCGGCGGCAGCCCGGTCAAATGAAATTTCCCCAGCGTCCGGTTCTGCGCCGCCATCGGCCGCTCGCCTTGCAGCACATGCACTTCAACCGAGGTCTGGCTGTCCGCCGCCGTCGAAAACGTCTCCGTCTTCTTCGTCGGAATCGTCGTGTTCCGCGGAATCATCGCCGTCGCCACCCCTCCCAGCGTTTCGATCGACAGCGTCAGCGGAGTCACGTCCAGCAGCAGCAGGTCTTTCACTTCGCCCTTGAGCACGCCGCCCTGAATCCCCGCGCCAATCGCCACCACTTCATCCGGATTCACGCCCTTATGCCCTTCTCGCCCAAACAGTTCTTTTACGATCTGTTGAATGCGCGGCATGCGCGTCTGTCCGCCCACCAGCACGACCTCATTGATCTTCGAGGCGTCGATCCCCGCGTCTTTCATGCACTGTTTCGACGGCCCCACCGAGCGCTGCAAAATATCTTCGATCATGGTTTCGAGCTTGGCCCGCGTCAGCTTCTTCACCAAATGCTTCGGCCCGTTGGCATCCGCCGTGATAAACGGCAGATTGATCTCGTGCTCCATGGTCGTCGAAAGCTCGATCTTCGCCCTCTCGGCCGCGTCCCGCAGCCGCTGCAACGCCATCTCGTTGCCCTTGCCGCGCAAGTCGAGCCCTTCATCCTTCTTGAACTCGTCAATCAGCCAATCCACCAGCCGCTGATCGATGTTGTCGCCGCCCAGGTGCGTGTCGCCGTTCGTGGCCTTCACTTCTATCACGCCCTCGCCCACTTCGAGAATCGAAATATCGAACGTGCCGCCGCCAAAGTCGTACACCGCAATCGTCTCGTCCTTGCCCTTGTCGAGCCCGTAGGCGAGCGCCGCCGCCGTCGGCTCGTTGATGATGCGCTTTACGTCCAGCCCGGCAATCTTGCCCGCATCCTTAGTCGCCTGCCGCTGCGCGTCGTTGAAATACGCCGGCACCGTGATGACCGCCTCCGTGACTTTCTCGCCCAGATAGTCTTCCGCCGCCTTCTTCAGTTTTTGCAGGATCATTCCCGATATCTCGGGCGGGGTGAAGTTCTTGCCCTGCGCGACGATCACGACGTTGTCGCCGTCCCGCTCTACTTTGTACGGGACCATCTTCAATTCTTCGCTGACCTCGTCGTAGCGCCGCCCCATAAAGCGCTTGATCGAGTAAACCGTGTTCTCCGGATTGGTGATGGCCTGCCGCTTGGCCACCTGCCCCACCAGCCGCTCGCCGGTTTTGGTGAATCCGACGACCGAAGGCGTAGTCCGCCCACCTTCTTCATTAGGGATAACTTTTGGCTCCCCGCCCTCCATAACCGCTACGCAGGAGTTGGTAGTTCCGAGGTCAATACCGATAATCTTGCTCATAACTAATCCTCCAATAGAGATAAGTGCTTTATAATCAGCGCAATGATGATTACACTCTGGACTATACTATAACCTGAGCGGATCATTGTCAAGGTTTAGATGCGAGAAAACACGCGATGGTTTCAGCGTTGCCATTAGCCGCGCAGTGCGTTTGCCAGTCGCGCCAGCATTTCTGCGGCAGACAGTACAGATATACCTAGTTTTCGCCGCAGTATGCTGCAAATGTCATCTTGGAAGCTCCGGAAGTCTCTCGTGATGATGATGTTATGGCTGCCGAGGGCAGCTTCAACCAAGGGCCAGTCTTCCTGGTGTAGGTGTGCCTCTAACAGTTCCACCTTGGCTCCCTTTGGTATTCGAACCCTTGGAACCGTCTGAATGCGCTGCTCCCTATTAAGCCGAATGAGCCAGTGGTGAGCATACATGTTCCCATTAACCCTATTCTCATATTCCCGAAGCAATTTCTTCTTAAAGTCAATGGCTAGTGCAAACTCCGGGATCGCTTGAAGCCGACCCAGAAGATCCAGCGATTCTTTCGCATGGGCGGGTACACCTTGGCCACTAGCATCGACCAACACGTTTGTGTCGATGACCAGCCACATCTCGGCGTCACTCGGCCAGCGCTTTGGCTATCTTTTCGGTCTCGGCGTAGCCTTCCTCGAAGAAGCCCGGAGGCCAGTTGGCTATTCTTCCACGCTCGTCGAGACGTAGCTGTTCTACCCTAGATCCAGCCTCTGTACGAGAGACAAAGAAGACTCGGAGTCTGTCAGCCTTTAGACGGCCTTCCGCAATTCGTCGTTGCAGGCGGAAAAGAATGTATTGGCTATGGGTTTCGATAAAAAGCTGCTTCCCGTCATCAATCAAATCGATGAAAAGGTCACCCAGCTCCGCCTGCGCCCCTGGATGAAGGTGGATCTCAGGCTGTTCTATCACCAACGAGCTGCTAGGGGGCGACAAGAATCCCTGCACAATAATCGGCGCTACCTGAGAAACTCCAAAGCCTACAGACGCCAAGTTTACTGAGACGGCAGTCTTGCTATCGACACCGGTCAGCGCGTAGAGAGTCCTGCCCTTTGAAAGCGGCTCCAATTGGACTTCCTTCACCAGTCCAAACTTCGCGCCGAGCCAGTAGCTAAGATGGCTCAGCAGCCTGCGTCTCTTTTTCGTCATGCGTTCTTCCCGGTATAGAACCCCAAGCAAGTTCTCTCCGGTCGCACCCACGGTTGCAGGGCTTTCGCCGGTGACCCGGTATACAGACTTTATCGGTGTGCGTATGGGTTGTAGGTGAATCAGCGAGCCGAACACAGATTCGCAAGCGTGCCTGAATGCGTATAGGGACTCCGCGAGCATCGAGAATTTCGCCGGGATGGGGCCTCTACTCTTGCCGGTGAAAAATATCATCGGAACGAAATGAAAAAATCGAATACCGAAACCCTTCGTCAACTCGGCCGATGACTGCCAGTTCTTGAGCTCTCCGGACGCTGAAAACGAGCCTGTCAGTAAGGGGCCATTAATACCTTCTCGATAGAACGAGAAACTTTTCAGAAAAATTCGACCCAGCCGAGGACTGGCGCTGAACTCAAGCGAGAAGCTATCAGGTATGACACTCCCCTGTCGTTCACGCCTAAGGTGAGGGAACAACGTGGGCTCAAATGCGGATGACCCTAGCGTCATGTCTATGCGCAAGGTCGTCTTAAGGTCGTGCCGGAATAGGATGTCGGTAAAGCTCCCCATTTCTACCCGCGCGCCATCTGTCAAGAGTCGATTTTCTGGATTCGGGTCCTCATATGTCTGCTTCAGCAGAACGGGCACGTGAAGAAGGCTTGACTTGCCAGCACTGTTTGGACCCAGGAATAAGTTCAGTTCACCGAAGTCCAGATTCCCTGTGTCTGCGAACCCAGCGAAGTTTTGAATGCGGAATCGTTTGAAGATCACGGACATGTCATTTCTCCAAAGTTACAGTGTATTTCAATTGGGGCGGGTGGCCCAGCCAATCGCGGCCTGACGAACTCTCGAGGGTGCCCCATCCAAGCTCCGCTTGGGTGGGGACCTTTCTCATCCCTCATGCGCGCCCAGCGGAAAATAAGACCATCACCGCCGCAGTTCCGGCACCACCCACTCCAGCAATTCCCGAGCGTTGACGACCATCGTCTCCCGCCACTCCTTCGGGAAATGGCGCTTGTTGCCCGTGACCAGATAATCGGCTTTGCCCGCTTCCGCGCATTCCAGAAAACGGTTGTCCGCCGCGTCCCGCGTAATGTTCAGCTCGCGCTGCGGTGTCACGACTCTGGCTGCCGCTCGCAGCATTTTCATCGACCGGCTGACCTGCCGCGCCGTCAGGCCAAACTTCGGCCGCCGCAATACTCCTTCGTATTCGGCCAAAATGATTTCGGAAACCACCGGTCGCAGCTTGCCCGCCAGTGCCAGGTCGAGCACGTGCCTCTCGTATCCGTCGGAATTCAAATGTGCGGACACGACCACGTTGGTGTCGAGCACGACCCGAATGGCGCTCATCGGGAATTACAGCGTTCGCTCGCGTCGGTAGGCGCGGATTTCGCGATCGATCGCGCTTGGGGAAAGTTTGTTTGCGCCCTTTTTCCGGGCCGCCGCGCGGATGGCGGCGATTAACTTCTTCTCCGGTGCAATGGTTTTCAGGAAGTCTTTGATTCCCATGATCACCACTTGCGGCTCGCCTCGCCGGTCCACCACGAAGCGCGCGTTCTCCCGCCGCGCCCGCCGCATGATCTGCCCAAGCTGCGTCCGCGCCGCCAAAGCCGATACGATCACAGGGACCGAACTGTTAAAAGTTGCCATGAATTGATTAATTGCTTCAAGTTAGTATAACAGTAACGGTCCCACACATTCGCGTTTTTTTCGAATGTGCAGGCCTATGCACCGCCCCACTCTTCAAGCTTCAGTGGCTCACCTGCCGGTAGGCTTGAATTTCATCCTTCACTATCTTCAGGTCTCCGCTGCCCCACAGATTTGCCGGCTCGATATCGTCGTGGGTGTTGGCGTCGAATCCCTCGTCGGGCGGGACGAATTCATTGAATTGGTGAACGATCAAAAAGATGGGTTCGAGCTGTTTCGCATAAGTCATGAAGGCATCGAAGGTGTCGTAGCCGCCATCGCTTCCAAACCGAAGCGCGTCGTCGGGACAATACGGCAGAGCATTCGGATTGGGGCAGCCCCATCCGTCTTGCCCGGCGGTGGCGATGGAAACCGTGAAATTCTCCACTCTCGGCCCCACCTGGTTATAGGAAGGATAGTACGGGCATAACGATTCGGTGCAGGTGGTATTGAGCCGGTCGACCCAGCTCCAAAAACCGTAGGTGGGGTTGATTTCCACCGGCCCGTCGGGCGTGCCCTGCGTTGCCCACAAATCGGGCTGGCTATCGAGATATCCGGCCATCAGCTTGAAAGTATATTTCTCGCTAATCTCGGGATGGCGTTGCAAGAACCGCTCGATCCGATACCAGAGAGGACGATCGGCGGGGTTGGGGTCCTGCGCCGCGCCGATAAAAATCAGCATCAGCGGCTTGCCTTCGTAGATCACGCCCAGCTTTGGATATTTACGCAGGCGCGCGCCAAAGTACTCGATTTCTTTCTCGAACGCGGTCTTCCCGTCTTCATCTTTGATCAGAACATTGCCGTCGCTGCCGCCGAGCAGCGGAATCAGCTTCAGCCGGGTCCCGAGCGCCGACCAGGCGGGATAAAGATTGCCGGTATTGTCGCGGATGTTCCGGTTATCCATGCGGAACGACGGCGTACAATTTCGCACGTACTTCTTGACGAACCATTCGCTGTTGAAGATACAACTCACGTTATTGGTCAAGTCCGTGATGGCGGCGTCGATTCCCATGTATTCCAGCCAGGCGACGTGCTGTTGGATGACCGCCGGATCGGCGCTATCGTAGCCGCCTCCCACCGCTTGCATATCGGCCGACTGCAGCAGCGGCATGGCCGAACTGCCTTGAAAAATCACCGCTTTCGGGCCGAACCAGGCCTCGTATTCCATAACCACGACATGGCTGTTGGAGCCGACGACCAACGGGCCATTGCTGGCAGCGTTTGCGAGTGTACTGGCGAGGAGAACGACCAAGGTTACGGAAACGCTCTTTGCCGAAACCTTCTGCCGATAGATTCGGCGTGGAAGCGCTGGCAAGATATTGTTAGACATTACAACCCCACATTCGATGGTTGGTGCAGTCCCCCAAAACTGGGCGCCCCATGTCTTGTTCAGAGCATTTTCTCGAAATGCTGTAGAGGCAGCCGGGAACGGGTAGGGCGCGGCTTTCAGCCGTGCCGCTAGGAGTTACAATAGCTTCCGGCTTTAGCCGCTGAGGGCACATACTCTACACCATCGCGATAAATGCTCTAGGACACGCCGCACAGCCCATAGTAACCCGGATTGCAAGGAAAAGTTCCGGCGGCTAGGAATTTAACGGGAGGCTGGCCCACATCCCCGGCGCGAGCATAACTTGTGAAAGGAGGAACAAAGATGTTCGCTTCTTTCCCCCGTGCACCCCTGTGTACCCTGTGGTTCAAGGTTTTCGACGGTATCGAATCGGAATTTCCCTAATGCTGGCTGGCCCAGCCAATCGCATCCCTCTGAACTCACGAGGGTGTGCCCGTCTCTCAAGACAACCCTACCGGAATACTAGTATCATCAATGACTTACAACTCAAGGATTTCCAAATTGACACTGCGGAATAAATTTCACTCCCGCGCCTTCTTTCTCTCCTCGATCGTCACCTTCCGCAGGGCCCGGTTGATCCGCGTCTGGTACCCCCGCCCACCCCGTTGAAACCACGCCAGTACATCGGCGTCCAGCCGCAGCGTCACCGGCTTCTTCACCGGCTTGTACATGCCCGCCAGCTCCTCCGGCAGGTACCGCGGACGCTTCTTCGACCCCGCCGACGCCTCGATTTTCGTCACTTTTCGCGGCGCCCTTGCCCGCTTCGTAACTCGTTTGCGCTGTTTCATTTGAGTCCTGTTGTAAGTACACAATAATACTAACACAAATACCTGTATAACGTTTCACGTGAAACACTTCTCGATTTTGCTCCCCCCCTACATTCCCGGAAACTTCATCCCCGCCATCCGCCGCGCGAAGCTCGGCTTCCCCATCTGCTTGAACATTTTTTTCATCTGCGCGTACTGCCGGAGCAGGTTGTTGACTTCCTGCACGCTCGTGCCCGAACCGCGCGCGATGCGCTTGCGCCGGCTCCCGTTGATGACTTCGTGATGGTTGCGCTCGTGTCCGGTCATCGAGTTGATGATGGCTTCGACGCGGTTGATTTGTTTTTCGTCCACCTTGTCGGCGGCCTTCTGCATGCCGCTGAACGCGCCGATACTGGGCAACATGCCCATGAGACTTTGCAGCGATCCCATCTTGCGCACTTGCCGCAACTGGTCGCGGAAGTCTTCGAGCGAAAAGCCGTCTCCCGCCAGCATCTTGGAGGCCAGCTCGTTGGCCTTCTTCTTGTCGATCTGCGACTCGGCTTTTTCGATCAGCGAGAGGATGTCGCCCATGCCGAGAATGCGCGAGACGATGCGGTCGGGATGAAAGGGCTCCAGCGCATCGTATTTTTCGCCGATGCCGATGAACTTGATCGGCTGCCCGGTAACTTGGCGAATAGAAAGCGCCGCGCCGCCGCGCGCGTCGCCATCCATCTTAGTAAGTACGACGCCGGTGAGTGTAAGCTTCTTATGAAACTCGTCGGCCGAGCGCACCGCATCCTGCCCAGTCATGGAATCGGCGACGAACAAAATTTCCTGCGGATTGAGCAGGCGCTTGAGCGACTGCATCTCTTCCATGAGCTGCTCGTCGATGTGCAATCGCCCGGCCGTATCGACAATCAGCACGTCGCAGCCGGAATTGATGGCCTCGCGCCGCGCTTCTTTGGCCAGCCGCTCGACGGTCGCCGTATTCGCTTCGCCGACCTCGCCTTCGTAAAGGTGGGCCTTGATCGCCGCCGCGACAACTTTGAGTTGCTCGCGCGCGGCGGGGCGGTAAACGTCCACCGAAACCAGCAACGGCCTGTGTCCGCCATTCTTGAGCCAGTTGGCGAGCTTGCCCGAGGTCGTCGTTTTGCCGGAGCCTTGCAGCCCCGCCATCAGCACAACCGTCGGCGGCTGCGACGCGAACTTCAACTTGGCCGTATCTTTGCCCAGCGTCGTGATCAGTTCGTCGCGGACGATCTTGATGACCTGCTCGCCCGGCGAAAGCGCAGTCAGCACTTCCTGCCCGACAGCCTTCGCCTGGATGCGGTCGATCAGCTCTTTGACGACCTTGAAGTTGACGTCGGCCTCAAGCAGCGCCAGACGAATTTCCTTCAGCGCCTCGGCAATATTCTCTTCGGTGAGGACAGCCTGTCCCCGAAGAGACTTAAATGCGCGTTGCAGTTTTTCCTGGAGATTCTCGAACATAAGCGTAAGCAGCTATTTTAGCAGTCGCGACGGAGTAGGCGTCATTGGTCGTTGGTCGTTCGCAATTCGTCGTTCGCAAATCCCCGTTGTCATCCTGAGCGAAGCGAAGGACCCATGTAGTTTGCGTGCGCCGCCGGAGATTATGGTTTTGCAATAGCCGAATCTATTTGCGTTCACCGGTAGCTTCGCGTATTAGAGATACAAACCGCATCCCCTTCTTCAGCAGAACGTAACGATTCTGAAAGTCAGTTATAGCATTCAGGTTGTTAGGGGGTGCGAGGCGGGAGACAAGCCCATAACTCTCGAGTTTACTGAACACGCTGTCAATCTCGGGATCAATACGGGCGCCCCAAGAACCCTGCTCCCATTTTATGTGGGCATCGTATCGAGGGATATGATTCGCCGATTGAAGTTGAAGTAGGGATCCCTCAATTTTTATTAACTCCCGCAGAAATTCTATGTCTCGGTCGTTCAGCTCCGTGGCTACCCGCATCATTTCTTCAGTCTCGTCTGCATCTATTGCCTTCGGCTCGACGACAGCGTTGGCAAGGATGAGAGCGATGCGCTTGACTCGTTCTTTAGATCGTGTACTTTCCGCCCTGCGGGCGGCCTCCAGCAGCAGTTCTCTTGAAACGTCTTCGCGAGTTTCCATTTCCGCAGCGGACTTCGTGTCATGTAGCTGTTGAATCTCGCTGTCGTGCTTGCGAACCTCATTCATGCAGGCTTCTAAAAGCAAGCGAATTCTCTCTAACGAGTCAGCCGCTAAATGGCCGCTGATTGCCTTGGCGGCCTTGTCGAAAGGCCATGTCAGCGGCATTAGTGATGCAATCCCCAGAACCGCTTTTGTTACAGGAGATACGGAAACATCTTCTAACTCAAACCGTTTCTTAAGAGCGTCGAATTCGAGTTCGTCTATTCGCATTTAGAACCGCCGAGGGATAAAGCTGGCTGCGTTGCCGGTACCAATCGTCCGCAGCCTCCAGTTCCAGCCAGGCTTGTGGATCGAAGCGATACAACTTATTTCCCGGCATCCGCCAACCGGGCCACTAGACGGCGGCGCACCTCTTCGTACGGGATCATCCGGGTTTTGCTGGAGCGGATGCCATCGACGCGGCGCTTGACCTCTTCCGCCCAAGCTTTCTCCATGCCTTCTTCGGCGGGACCTCCATTTATCTCACCGTCCAAGTTGGAGATCAGCGAGTTTGCCAAAGCCTCCTGCTCCTCGACCGACAGGGACAAGGCTTGCTCCAGCAGCTTGGAGACTTCCGGCGTCAGTTGTTCCATGTGCGACCTCACGATTGGCTTTATTCTATCGCTCTAGCAGGCTGCGGAAAAAGTCATCAGCAGTGCAAAAAGGCCACCTCAGGCGCTTGTATGTTCGATTTGTGGTAAAGAGACATGGGGCACAAGGCACCCATGTTCCGGGGAAGGCCGATCAGGTGCGAGGCCCGATTTTGTATCGGAAGCCTGAGCTTTAGATAGGCCCCCCGCCCTCTAAAGCGCGAACATATTCGCAACGACTTACGGCACGAGTAAACTCGTGCCCTTCCCGAAAACCTGCATGAATCAGAGTTTTTCCGCAGCCTGCTAGATAGCAACTCCGTGTAAATTCCAATTCTCGCGCCCCTTTACTCCACTTTCGGCCTCGCCAACTCGAAGCGCTGCGTGGTTCGCGTGTATTGTAAGCCGCCCATGCGTCCGATCAGGTCGAGCGAGTTCCGGTCCAAGCGGCCATCTTTCAAGTGCCGCTCGTCGATGTGGATCGAGACGATTTCGCCGATCACCAGGCTGCCGCCGTCGGGGCCGGGGTTGAAGTCGAGAATCCGATACAGCTTGCATTCGAAGCTGACGGGAGACTCCGCCACGCGCGGCGGCTTGACGGACTTCGACGGCGCGGAGGCGAGTTTCGCAACTTCGAATTCATTGATGGACGCGTCATATTCGCCGCTGGTCAGGTTCATAGCTTCGGCCAGTTCGAAGGTGACAACGTTGATGACGAATTCTCCGGTCTCGCGAATGTTGCGCAGCGTGTCTTTTGGCACTCCTGCGGCATGTAAGGTGGGCGTTCCCGCAGAATCTGCCGCCGCCGATTTCTTCGGCGTGCGCATGGCCGGCGCAAACGCCAGCAGCGGAGGATTGGAGCACACGGCGTTGAAAAACGAAAAGGGCGCGAGGTTGGGTTGTCCGGAGGCGCTGAGGCTCGACACCCACGCGATGGGCCGCGGCCCTACGGCGCCGATCAAAATGCGATAGAACTCACGGTGCGCAAGCTGAGAAGGAATGACGTCCATGATATCGAGTATATCTTCTGCACTCTGTCAGTTCTTCTCGGAAAACACTTCTTTCGCCGCAATTACCGTGTTGCAGTGGATGGCGATCGTATCTTCGACATTTTGAGCGTAGCCGCCGGCGAGCGCGACCATTACGGGGATGTGGCGGGCTTTGGCGGCGCGGAAGACGAGCGTGTCGCGCTTCTTCAAACCGTCGATGGTGAGCGCGAGGCCGCCGAGCTGGTCTTCGCGATAGGGATCGGCTCCGGCGAGATAGCAGAGCAAGTCCGGGTGGAAATGGCGCAGGCCACTGGTAAGCGCGTGGTCGAGCCACGCGAGATAGTCGTCGTCGCCAATTTCGTCGGGAAGATCGACGTCGATCGACGAAGGCGGCTTCCACAACGGGTAGTTATTTTCCTGGTGGAGCGAAATGGTGAAGACGTCTCCGGCGTGGCCGCTGTGCATCCTCGATTTCGGCGCGCGATTAGCCGGGACATTGGTTGGGGAAGAAGGATGCAATGGATTCAGCGGGGCCGCGGGCATGGACGGCAGGGGTTCGCTGGCGGTGCGCGCGCCGGCGAAAATCGCGGCCGTGCCATTGCCTTGATGGACGTCGCAATCGACGGTCATGGCGGTGCGGATCTTATCGTCGCGCTGCATGCGGCGGATGGCGATGGCCACGTCGTGAATCATGCAGAAGCCTTCGCCGTGATCGGGGAAGGCGTGATGAAATCCTCCGCCGAGGCTGATGGCCACGCCGTCGATGAGGGCGCGTTCGGCGGCGAGGATGGAGCCGCCCGCGTTGAGCCAGAAGGCGCGCACTAACTCCGGCGAGTACGGAACTTCCATCTCCAGTTGTTCGCGGGCGCTGAGTGTGCCCGTCTTCAACTTCTCTACGTACTGCGGAGTGTGCGCGAGCAACACGTCCCGGTCGGTCGCCGCAACAGGAACGATAAAATCGGAAGGCTCGGCGACTCCGGAGGCGAGCAGCCGGTCGTGAATGCGCCTGTACTTTTCGGCGGGAAAAACATGGGAGCCGATGGGCAGGTAGTAGTCGTCGCTGTAGACGAGCTTGAAAGGCAGCATTCGGCACTCAGCAATCGGCAGTCGGCATTCAGCACTCGGCATTCAGCGAGGCTGGGGCTGAAAACTCCATATCATACGCGATTGCTGGAAGAACGTCGTTCGCTGTTCGTCGTTGGCGGAACTGATAAACTTGGGCGGTTGACTGCGAAAAAGAAATCGCCGCAAGGAAATATCCCACCAGCGCCTCTGTCCGCTTCCGGCAAGGGCGAAGGCCGGATTTTCCTGATCGATACGATGTCGTTTATTTTCCGCGCCTATCACGCCATGGCGCGGCAGCGGCCGATGTCAACCAAGACGGGGATTCCGACGGCGGCAACGTTTGTTTTCGTCAACATGCTGCGCAAGCTGCGCGACGATTTTTCTCCCGAGTATCTGGCGGCGGTGTTCGACGTGGCCGCGCCAACAATCCGCAGCCAGCAAGCGGAAGCGATCACCACCATCCGCAAATTCGACATCAAGACGCAGACTTTCAAAGAAGCGGAGTACGACGGCTACAAGGCGAACCGCGCCGAGATGCCCGCGGACCTGGCGCAGCAGATTCCGTACATTCGGCGGGCACTCGAGGGATATCGCATCCCGATTTTGCAGCTCGCGGGTTACGAAGCCGACGATGTGATCGGAACACTGGCGCGAAAAGCGGCGGCGGAATCGCATTCCGTGTTTGTCGTTTCGAGCGACAAAGACATGCTGCAGTTAGTCAACGACAAGGTGCAGGTGCTGAATCCGCCGAAGGACAACCTGATTTGCGATGCGGCGAAAGTGGAGGAACTGCTGGGCGTGCCGCCGTCGAAAGTGGTGGATGTTATGGCGCTGCGCGGCGACGCGGTGGACAACATTCCTGGGGCGCCGGGAATTGGCGACAAGGGGTCGGTGGAATTGGTCCGGCGATTTGGCAGCGTGGAACAGGCGCTGGAACGCGCCGCGGAAGTGGAGAAAAAGACTTATCGGGAATCGCTGCAAAATAATCGCGACAACATCCTGCTCAGCAAGCAGTTAGTAACTATCGATTGCAATGTTGCAGTCGAGCTGGATGTGGCGGCGATGAAAGTTGGCGAGCCGGATGTTGAAGCTCTGCGCGCGCTGTTTGCCGAGCTTGAATTTAATTACTTACTGAAGGAACTGCTTCCCGTGGTCGAAGCGAAAGCGGGCGACTACCGGGAAATCAAGTCGGTGGCCGAGTTCGACGAGTATCTAAGCGGATTGAGCGAGGGCGCGCCGCTGGCGCTGGCGATTCCGGCAGAGGACACGGCGAGCAGCGACACCGAGAGCGATGAAGAAGACGGCGGACCGCAACCGGCGCAATCGGGGTTTCTCGCCCTGCAATCGGCGGATGCGGAGGAGCAGCGCGCCGCCGGACTACAACGCATTGGCGTATCGAATGCTCCGGGATCTGGGGCGATGGTCGCGCTCGAAGACAGGGCGCTTATTGAGCGTGTAAGAAGTTTACTGGAAGACGCGGCTGTGCCGAAGACGGTCCACGACCTCAAATCGGCGCTGCACGTTCTTAGGCAATGTTACTCGGGAAATTTTTCCGAAGCGGGGATTGCGCTGGCTGGAGTTAGACACGATCCCATGCTGTATTCCTATCTGCTCGATCCGACTTACTCGTCGTATTCGCTGGCGGAAGTGGCGCTGCGCAAATTCAACTTAAAGCTGAGCGGCAACCTGGCGGAAGCGGCGGATGTCGCGGGCAGGCTGGGAAGCGCGCTCCGGCAAGAAATCGACGAACAGGGGCTGACCTCGGTGTACGAAGAGATCGATGCGCCGCTGGTGCCGGTGCTGGCGCGCATGGAAGACGCGGGCGTGAAGATCGATCTCGGGGCGCTGGAGCAAATGTCGGCGAAGTTGCAGCGCGAGGCCGCCACCAAGGCGCGCGACATTTACGAGCGCTGCGGCGTGGAGTTCAACATCAATTCGCCGAAGCAACTGGGCGATGTGCTGTTCAACAAGCTCGGCTTGCCCTTGCCGTCGAAATACGGCAAAGGGAAAAAGATATCGACGGCGGTCGATGTATTGGAGGGGCTGGCGGCGGACCACGAAGTTCCGCGGCTGGTGCTGGAGTACCGGCAACTTACTAAGTTGAAATCGACTTATGTGGACGCATTGCCGGCGCTGGTCCGCGGCCAGAGCGGGCGCGTGCATACGACATTTGGACAGACGGGAACGGCGACGGGACGCCTGTCGTCGGCGAACCCGAACCTGCAAAATATTCCGATTCGCACGGAACTGGGGCGGGAGATTCGCGCGGCTTTTATCGCCGAGCCGGGGCATGTGCTGCTGGCGGCGGATTATTCGCAGATCGAATTGCGGCTGCTGGCGCACTTTTCCAAAGACAAACTGCTGGTGGAGGCGTTCCGGCGCGGCGACGACATTCACACCCTGACCGCGTCGCAGGTGTTTGGCGTTCCGCCGCTGATGGTCACTCCAGAGCACCGGCGCCAGGCGAAGGCGGTGAACTTCGGGATCGTTTACGGCTTGTCGGCGTTCGGGCTGGCGCAGCAGGTGGGAATCGATCCGGGTGAGGCCAGAAAATTCATCGACGCGTATTTTGAGAAGTATGCGGGAGTGCGGGCGTTCATCGACGCGACGATCGAGCAGACGCGTCGCGACCAGAAGGTGAAGACGCTGTTCGGGCGCATTCGTCCGATTCCCGACATCAACAGCAAAAACGCCACCCAGCGCGGCTTTGCGGAACGCACGGCGGTAAACACTCCGCTGCAGGGAACGGCCGCCGACCTGATCAAAGTGGCGATGATCCGGATCGACGACGAAATCCGCAAGCGCGGGATGAAAACGCTTATGACTTTGCAGGTGCACGACGAACTTGTGTTCGAAGCGCCGGAAAGCGAAGTGGACGCGATGAAGCCACTGGTGCGGGAGCGCATGGAGAACGCGCTCGCGCTCGCGGTCCCACTGGTGGTGGAAATTGGAGTGGGGACGAACTGGCGGGACCTGGAGTAGCAGAACATATCGAGACCGCAAGCCGCGAAGCCCAGCGCCCGAAGCTGAGAAAAACTTCCGGCGTTTTCGTGGCAGCGTTCCGCTATACTCAGGGGAACGATTTTTGTGAGCGCCGTCTGCGTTGTCGGTTCCAGCGGCCCATTCCAGCCGCATGACGAGGATTTTCGATTTAGGATTTTCGATTCTGCGGAGGCAGCCGGATGAGTGCAGTTCCTTCCCCATCGTTCGATGAAACGCCGCAGCGCGCTTTTCCCCGGCATCCCATCAATGTGCCCATGGACCTGATCGCGTTGCGGTCCGGGGTCCCCGAAAATTTGCCTGGGCGCTGCACCGACCTCAGCGAAGCTGGCGTGGGCGCGGTGGTGGCCGGGGAATTGGCGGCGGGCCAGCAGGTCGCGGTCGAACTGCGGCTTCCGAATGTTGGCGTGCCGGTGCGGGCGCGCGCGCTGGTCCGCTACCAGTCGCGGTTCCGTTGCGGGCTAGAGTTTGTCGGGCTCTCGGTGGAGCAGCGGGAGATGATCCGGTATTGGGTCTACCGCTCCGCTCCGCAGCCGCTTTCACAGCCGGTAGGTTTGATGGATTTCAAGAAAGAAAAGAAAGTTGCAGTTACAGCCCTAGCTGCAAAGACGGAAGCGCCCGTGGCCGCGCTCGTCGCGGCTGCGAAGCGCGAGCGCGGAGTTCGCGGCAAAGTGCGCATCGGGCGGCGCGGATTTTATCTGCTGCTCGCTGGCACGCTGGCGCTGGCTGCTCTCGGATGGTGGCAGTGGCAGAGGGCCTGGAACGAACTGGAAGCGCGGGCGGCGGTTGCGGGGCCGGGGCTGCCAGTTTCTCCCGAACCCGTCTCTGCGGAAACCATGGCGAAGCGGATTGTGACCAAGGTCGATCCGGTTTATCCGGAGGCGGCGCGCGCGGCGGGGACCGAAGGGTTGGTGGTGCTGGATGCGGTGATCGCGCCCGACGGCAGCGTGAAGCGCTTGCAGCCTGTGTCCGGACCCGACCCGCTGGTACAGTCGGCGACGGAGGCGGTGCGGGCTTGGAAGTTCGAACCGTACCTATCCAACGGCCAGGCGGTTGCGGTGGAAACCACGATTGCGGTGGAGTTCCGGCTGAACTGACGCGGCGACAACACCATCGAACTTCTATTCTTCAATTCCTTCCATTTTTTCACCACGGAGGCACGGAGACACGGAGAAAACACGAAATCGGGGATTCCTGGATGTGCGCCATTCTCACTGCTCGATCTTCGTCCCCAACCCCGCATACAAATAGTTCTCCCCAAACGCCTTCTTCAATCGCGCAAACGCCGGCTCACCTGTGCAATGTCCCGGCGCAATCCTCTGCACCTTCCACTTCGTCTTTAAATTTTCCACCAGCGCATCAATCTCTTCCACCGGCGTCGTCACCAGGTGCAATCCCCCAAACACAATCTCCGTCCTCGAATCCACCGCGCTTGCCGCTTCCAAAATCGCTTCGATCCCCGCGTGCGAGCACCCGTCCACCAGCAGCAATCCATTCGGTCTTTTGATTGCCAGCGTCAGTTCCGGCAGCTCCAGCGTCCCTTTCTTCTGCGAAACTGTCCGCACCAGGAAAATTCCCGGCAATACTTCCGTCAATTGGTTCACCAACACAAAGTTCCCCGTGTCATACAGCTTGCCCGATGTGAAATGTTCCGGCTCCGTTCCCCCGAAATACCGCATCTTCGCTGGCAAGCTCTCATCTGCCCGCAAAAACGTCTTCGGAATCGGCGCTCCACCAAATCCATTCGCCCCATCCGCAGGCACATACACTGTAACGTTCGGATTCACCCTCAGCACATATCTCAACCCGGTCGTGTGGTCCGCGTGCCGGTGCGAGATCACCACAAAATCCAATTTCGTCAGGTCTACGCCCAGCGCCTTCACGTTGTGTTCAAAAATCGCGGCATCATTCCCCGTATCGAACAAAATTCGCTTTCCGTTGTGCTCCACCAAAGCGGAATATCCCCAGTCCTTCGTCAGCTCCTTCGATTCCCCGAACGCGTCATAGAGGATCGTCACTTTATCTTGTGCCCGGCAGGGAACTACCGCTATACACATCAGCAAGATCGCCAAAATCCACAAAACGCTGACTTGCAAAGGACACCTCCAACCGGAATTTCAGAGTTAGTATAACAAGCTGGATGCCGATAGCTGCTGTTAACAATTACACTAAGAACCGATCTCTATTGCATATTCATCGTTAATGTACCCCGCGCTGCTGGCAGTTCCTCGGGGCGGGCTCACGAAATAGTCGGCGCGATGCCGGCACCACTAGTAAAACCCTGAACGAGTCTCCGAAAGGGAGGCGAAGTGATTTGAAAGTACGGCCCTCAGCGGCTAAAGCCGCATGTAGCGCGGGTTTTGGCGGCACGGCTGAAGCCGTGCCCTTTCAAAACTCTTCGGGAGCGAACTTAATCAGAGGTTCCCTAGGCGGGCACAGACGGGCTCGGCACTACAGCTTCGGTGTCGAAAACGGTTGCCAGGGCGTGAATGACCGACGCCAGGCGCACGGCGGCGAGGATCGACTCTTCGGTCATGCCTTTGCTACGGAGGGTCTGCTCGTGAGAATCGACGCAGAGTCCGCAGCCATTGATCGCCGAGACGGCGGTACACCAGAGTTCGAAGTCGACGGGATCGATGCCGTGGTTGCGCAAAATATTCATGCGCAGGCGGGCGGGCAGCGTGGCGTACTTTGGATTTTTGGCCAGGTGCTGGAAGCGGTAATAGATGTTGTTCATGCCCATGATGGCGGCGGCGCTTTTGGCCGCTTCCAGGGCTTGCGGCGAAAGATGCGAGGCCGCTTCGGCGAGCGCGGCTGCGATCACTTGCGGGTTGCGGGACGCAACGGCGCATGCGGCCACGGTCCCCCAGATTTGCTGTTCATTCAATTCCTGCTGTTGCAGGAGGGACGACAAGTTCAGTTTCAAATCCTTGGCGTAGGCGGGAACGGTATCGAGAAGTTCAGTTAGAGTCATAGATTGGTCACACTTGGTCCGGTGAATGTTTTGCTACAGTTGTTAGTCGATAGTCGTTGGTCGTTAGTCGTTCGCGATGACTTGTTTGCGAACGACTAACGACTAATGACCAACGACCACCGACTAACGACACTATGCCATCGCTCAGGATGACAAAGGTTTGTAACTTACACGACGAGCGTCGGTTCGCCTTTCTTCCAATTGCAGGGGCAGAGTTCGTCGGTCTGCAAGGCATCGAGCACGCGCAGAACTTCCTGCGGATTGCGCCCGACGGAAAGGTCGGTCACCATGACGAAACGGATGATGCCTTCGGGATCGACGATAAAAGTGGCGCGCTGCGCAACGCCGGCTTTGGGATCGAGAATGCCGAGCGATTCGCATAGGTCGCGCTTGATGTCGGCCAGCATGGGGAACGGCAGATCGTGCAGGTCGGGGTGGTGTTCGCGCCAGGCGCGGTGCACGAACTCGGAGTCGGTGCTGCCGCCGAGGACCTGCGTGTCGCGGTCGAGGAATTCCTTGTTCAGCTTGCCGAAGGCCGCGATTTCCGTGGGGCAGACGAAGGTGAAATCCTTGGGCCAGAAAAAATACATTTTCCACTTGCCGGCGTAGTCGAGGTTGGTGATGGTTTTGAACGCCTTGTCGCTATGGTCGGTGCTGACGGTGGCCGTCAGCGCATAAGAGGGAAACGGTTCGCCTACTGCTAGCATTTTTCTTCTCCTAAATAGTTTTGTTTAATTTCGCAGACTGCGGGGAAAATCGACTTTCGACAACGCATCCCAACTGCATCCACTAACAATGGATTCGCGGGGCGCTCGGCCGGATTCAGATTCTTTCTGCGCGCGATAGTCCCCGGCTTGGCAGCCTTATTAGGCGCTGGTCTTGCGCGCTGGAGTTCTACAAGGGGCGCTTGATGATGCCCCAGGTTCGCGCCCGTTTTTTGGGCGCTAACCTGGGTGGGGGTAAAGCGTACGAGCCATCCCCCGTACGACTTATCACACGGTCAAAGACCTAGAGATATTGCCAGAGGCAGATTTCGTTCCCATCGGGGTCCTCGACCGTCCCGAGCACTCCGGTGGCTTTTCGTTGCGCCTGCCCCGTGCGCGCGCCTTTTGCTTGTAGCGATTTCAGCGCCTGCTCGACATCGTCGACGCGCAGGCAGAGACAAGCATTACCAGCGCCCCGAAGCGCGCTCTCGCCGGGCGCAGGGACAAGTTCGAAGAGAACGCCGTCGATGTCGAAGCGCGCCACATCGTCTCGCGTGACGAACTTGAACCCTAACACGTCCCGATAGAAACGGATCGCCCGTTCCATGTCGGATACATAGTAAGCCACGCAATCGAAGTTGAATTTCACGTCTAACATGCCGTAACTACTCCGACAGCAGCCTTTCCAACTCCTCTTCCCCAATCACACTAACTCCCAACTCGCGAGCTTTGTCCAGCTTCGATCCGGCATCGCCGCCCGCGACCACATAGTCCGTCTTCTTACTCACCGAAGCCGAAACGCGTCCGCCTGCGTCTTCGATAATTTTCTTCGCTTCGTCGCGCGTGTGGCGGGCAAGCGTGCCGGTCAGGACGAAAGTTTTTCCCGCCAGCTTCGTACCTTTTTCTTTTTTCTTCCCGGTGAAAGTTAGTCCCGCTTGACGCAGATCGCTCACCATTTTGCGATTGTGTTCGTCGGCGAAAAATTCCACGATGCTCTCCGCGATACGCGGCCCGACTTCGTTCACTTCCTCCAACTCCTCGGCGCTCGCCTTCATGACCGCATCGAGCGCGCCGAAGTGCTCGGCGAGAAATTGCGCCGTGCGCTCGCCGACAAAGCGAATGCCGAGGCCGTAGATCACGCGTTCGAGCGGAAGATTCTTGGAGGATTCGATCTCATTCAGTACGTTCTCCGCCGATTTTTCGCCCATGCGCTCAAGCTTGAGCAGATCGTCTTTTGTGAGCTGGTAGAGATCGGCGACGTTCTTCACCAGGCCGCGTTCGGTGAGCTGATTCACCAGCACCTCGCCCAGTCCGTCGATGTTCATCACGTGCCGCGAGGCGAAATGCAGAATTGTCCCTTGCAGCTTGGCCGCGCAATTCGCATTCACGCAGCGATGGTCGACCTCGCCCGGAGTCCGCGCCACGTTGCCGCCGCAGACGGGGCAATGCTCGGGCATTTCAAACTGTTTGCCGCCGCGCGGATGCTTTTCATCCTCGACTACCTTAACCACTTTCGGAATTACATCGCCGCCGCGTTCCACCTCAACCCAGTCGCCGATCCTCACGCCCAGCCGCTCGATCTCATCCATGTTATGCAGCGTGGCGCGAGAGACCGTCGTGCCGCCAATCGGAATCGGCTTCAGCGCCGCCACCGGCGTCAGCTTCCCGGTGCGTCCCACCTGCACCAGAATGTCTTCGACCAGCGTCACGCCGCCGCGCGCCGCGTATTTGTAAGCGATCGCCCAACGCGGAGCTCTCCCGGTGAAACCCAACTCGCGCTGCCATGCCGTGCGGTCGACCTTGATGACGATGCCGTCGATTTCATAAGGCAGCGATTCGCGCTTCGTCTCCCAGCTTTGAATAAATTTCCAGACCTCGTTGAGACTCTTCGCCAGCTTGCGGTTCGGATTGACTTTGAAGCCCGCCAGTTCCATCGCGTCCATTGCTTCGGACTGGCGGTCGAAAAAAGTTTGCCCGTCTTTTAAGAGCATGTAGGCGAAGAAATCCATGCGGCGCTGCGCGGTGATGGACGGCTCGAGTTGGCGCACGGTTCCCGCCGTGGCGTTGCGCGGATTGGCAAACGTCGATAGGCCCTGCCGCTCACGCTCTTCATTCATCTTGCGGAAGGCGGCGAGCGGCATCAGCATTTCACCGCGGACTTCGAAGTTGGCTGGGATTCCAGCTTTCTTTAATTTATCTAAGTCCACCGACAGCGGGATCGAGCGCACGGTTCGCACATTCGAGGTCACGTCTTCGCCCACGCTGCCATCGCCGCGCGTAATGCCTTGTTCCAGACGGCCGTTGCGGTAGACAAGCGCCAGCGACATGCCATCGAGCTTCAGCTCACACATGTACTCGATGTCTTTGGAATTGGAATTGCGCCCGCTCAGCTCATGCACGCGGCGCTCCCAGTCGCGCAATTCTTCTTCGCTGTAAGCGTTGTCGAGCGAGAGCATTGGAGAAGAATGCCTGGCTTTGACGAAACCCTCGCGCGGCTTGCCGCCCACGCGCTGTGTGGGCGAGTCGGTCGCGATGAGCTCGGGATGCTCCGCCTCGATCCGCTTGAGTTCGTTCATCAGCGCGTCGAATTCGGCGTCGGAAACTTCCGGATCGTCCAGCACGTAATAGCAATACTCGTGGTGGCGAATCTTCTCGCGCAGGGCCTCGATGGCGGATGTGGACATGACTGGAAAATTATAGGGGAGTTCTCAGTTCCCGGTTCTCAGTTCTCAGTTCTCAGTTCTAGCTAAAAACCAAAACCGCCATTTACGATTCAACACCAAGCCGTGGCGACACTGCCGTCCGAATTTACTGAGAACTGAGAACCGGGAACTGAGAACTGTCCTACTGCCTTTTCGCCTTGCGAATCCTTCCGCGGCCAAGCGCGGCGCGGCCCACGCTCGATGGAGGCTTTTTCATTCCTTCCAGAAATTCTTTCAGCACCGTCGCGTTGTTGCGCTCCACGTTGCGCGACGCGTACAACAGTGTGAGCTGCGGCTTGGATTCCGCAAGCCGATGCAGTTTCTCCACCGCCGCCGAGCCTTTTTCGCCCACCAACTCTTTGAGGTAACGCTTGCGAAATATGCGCCAGGCTTCGGGATTGGGATTCGCGTGGAACCACTGCCGCAACTCATCTGATGGCGCGATTTCGCGCAGCCAGAACTTCACCGCTGCGGCTTCTTTTGTCAGCCCGCGCGGCCATAAGCGGTCCACCAGGACGCGCACTCCGTCCGCCGCGGACGCAGCCTCATAAACGCGTTTGACGGCAACGGCCATGACTTCCGTATTATCCTACTTTCGAGCGTGGTCTTGCAGCCGATGCCGCAATCGCGATGATCTTACTAAACAACTGCTCTCCGTGGCTCCGTGTCTCCGTGGTGATGCTCGCTTTGCTATTGCTCGGAGCCTGCGAGGTCGAGCGCCGCAAATCCGACGCCGAACTCGCCCTCACCCCGCAACAGGCCGCGGGCAGAAGACTTTACGACAACTACTGCGGCCGCTGCCACGAACCCTACTCGTCGCGCGGCAAGCAAGGTCCGGGCCTGAAAGGCGTGTTCAAACGCCAGTACCTGTCGCTGAGCGGATTGCCCGCAAACGACGAGCGCATGACCGACATCGTCAAGCATGGCCGCGCCAAAATGGAAGGCTTCAGCCAGGTCATGAACGACGAGCAGATCCGAGAACTGCTGGCGTATATGCACACGCTGTAAAAGTTCTCAGTTCCCAGTTCTCAGTTCTCAGTGAGAACCCTTAGCGCCAATTAGAGCGCTACAGGAGCGGCGACCACAGCGCATAGCCGATTTTTCTGAGAACCGAGAACTTGCCTCACTTCCAAATTGCAAATTCCAAATTACCCATTCACAATGCTTCTATGATTGTTGGCACTGGAGTGGACATTGCCGAAGTCGCTCGCATCCGGGAAAGCATCGAGCGGTATGGCGAGCGTTTTCTGCGGCGCATTTTCACGGACGGCGAAATCCGCTACTGCGAGCGAAAAGCGCGCCGCTATGAGAGCTATGCGGCGCGCTTTGCCGCCAAGGAAGCGGGGATGAAGGCGCTGGGCACGGGCTGGAGCGGCGGCGTCCGATGGCGCGATATCGAAGTGGTGCGCCCGGAAGGCCAGCGCCCGGCCATTCGATTTCACGGCGAGGCGGCGGCCATCGCGGCCAAGCTGGGCGCGAAAAACATTGCACTCTCGCTCACGCATACTTCCGAAGAAGCGCTGGCCCACGTTATTCTGGAGAATTAGCTGGTGGTTATCGGCTCTCAGCCGTCACCGCGATCCATGCGGGTAAAGCCGCCCCCGCTGTCCAGCCCAGCAAGGCTGCGCAGACGTATTAGCGGTCAGGCACTAACCGGCCGATTCAAGAAAACTTTTCCCCATCCGCAACTCGCGCAAGGGTTCGGGGTTAATATGGGCGTGATGCAATCAGGCCCGGTTACCGGTCTTATGAGCAAAATACTCGGGCTAAAAGAAAGGGTAATGATAATGAAACGCTCCGTTCGTCGGTTGGGATTCGGGTTGGTAATGGGAGTTTTGATGTTGACGGTTACGGTGTTGTCGCTCGCGACGGCATCGCCGGCGCAAATCGGGATTGGGATTTCGGTGCGGATCGGCCCGCCCGCGCTGCCAGTTTACGCGCAGCCCTTCTGCCCCGGTCCGGGCTATCACTGGATTCCGGGTTACTGGGCGTGGAGTGACGTCAACGGCTACTACTGGGTTCCGGGCACATGGGTGATGGCGCCGGTGGGCATGCTATGGACTCCGGGCTACTGGGGCTTCGCAGGCGGCTTCTATGGCTGGCACGCCGGCTATTGGGGACCGCACGTCGGCTTCTATGGCGGAATCAACTACGGCTTCGGCTACGGCGGCGTGGGTTTTGCCGGCGGAGAGTGGCGAGGCGGAACTTTCTTTTACAACCGTTCAGTGATGAACGTGACCAACGTGACCAACGTTTACAACCGGACGGTGGTTGTCAATAACGTGCATACCAGCTTCAACGGCGCCGGCGGCATCCAAGCGCGGCCGACTCCGCAAGAGGAAGCGTATGGACGCGAGCCGCACACCGCGCCTTTGGCGGCGCAAACCGAACACGAACATGCCGCGAGCCAAAACCGGCAACTGTTCGCATCCGAGAACCACGGGCGTCCGGCAATCGCAGCTACAGGCAAGCCGGGCGAGTTCAGTGGACCGCACGTGCAGAAGGCGAGCGCGGCGGGAGAGCCGTATCGCGCTCCGAAGATGTCGCCGCAAGAAGCGCGTGGGCCGTCGGCGGAGAGTCGTGCGGGCAATCGCGCGGGCAATCCCGAAGGCAACAAAGCGGCCAGAAATGAGCCGGCCAAAAATGGCGGCAAAGCCAACGAGCGCGCGGCGTCGCGTCCGGAGAACCGGGCAACGAAAAACAACGGCGCGGTAAACCGGGGGCAGACGCCATCCCGTAATAACGCGGCGCACAACCCCAAGCCCAGCAAGCAGGAGAAGCAGGCGCAGAAGCCAGCGCAGAAACAGGCGCCAAAACAGGCTCCCAAACAGGCGCAGAAACCGGCAAAGGCCGAAAAGAAGCGCTAATGCCCGCGAAGAGCGCCGCTAAACCCGGCGCTCTGGACCGGCGGTCAGGCCGCAACGTTCGCAAAAAGGCTCCCACCCTTCGCGCCAGACGCGAGGAAGTGGGGGCCTTTTTTTTGCCGCAAGTTCGGCCCATAATTTTCATCTTTAACAAATCTTGAACCCTGAAATTCCGCCGCGTTTGTTATCATGCTTCTGTCGTCTACGGACTACCTTGCCTAGCCAGAAGCAGTTGAAATGGTCGCAGCTCCGCGTCGGACTCACCGTCCTGATCGCGAGCGCCACGCTTGCCGTGCTGATTTTCCTAATGAGCGGCACCGGCGGATGGCTCACCAGCAAGATCACGTTGCGCTCCTACTTCGATAATGCCGGAGGTTTGCGCGAAGGCGCGCCGGTGCGCTTGGCGGGCGTGGACATCGGCAACGTAACGACGGTGCTAGTCGTGCCCGGCAAGCCCACCACGCCGGTCGAAGTCACCATGAAGGTCAACACCAAGTACCGGTTCAATCTGCGCAAAGACTCGGTGACGCTGTTGAGCACCGCCGGGGTGCTGGGTGAAACCTACGTCGACATCGATAGTTCGGCGGCGAAGGGGCCGGAGGTGAGCAACGGAGACACGCTGGCCACCCGCGAGGTGCCCCAACTCCAGGACGTGGTGCGCGCCAGCCAGGGCACGCTCCAGAATATGGACGCGCTGATCAGCCGGCTGGACCACATTGTCGAGTTTGTGGAAAGCGGCAAAGGTTCGCTCGGCAAGGTAATTTACGATCAGGCTTTATATGACCGTCTCAACTCGACGGTGGCCGAATTCAAAGGATTGATGGATGACATCCAGAGCGGAAAGGGCTCGCTCGGCCCGCTGCTCATGAGCGACGAGGCCTACAAGAAGGCAATCGCCGCCCTCGACAAGCTGAACGCGATGGCCGACGACTTGCAGCAAGGCAAGGGCTCGGCCGGCAAACTGCTCAAAGACCCCGCGCTGTACGAGAACGCCAATAAGGCGATGGCCAACGTTCGCCAGTTGACCGACGACATCAACGCTGGCAAGGGCGCGCTGGGCAAGCTGACACGCGACCAGGAATTCGCCGCCAAACTGCAAACGCTGATGAGCAACCTGTCGGAACTCTCCGAGCGCCTGGAAAAAGGCGAGGGCACAGCAGGCATGTTGTTCAAGGACCCCACGCTCTATAACAATAGCAACCAAATGCTGGTGGAGACGCGGGAACTGGTGAAAGCGATCCGCGAAAACCCCAAGAAGTATCTGACGTTCCGCGTGAAAATCTTCTGATGGTGGAGCGGTCGCTAATACCGTGACCGCATGATTTGTACCACTTGACCGCCAAGTGTAGCGCCGCCGCCCCGGCGGCTGTCAGGCGGGCGTCCTCGCCCGCCGTCCCGAGGGCGAGACGCCCTCGGGACAGCCGGCAAGATGCCGACGCTACTCGTTTTCCACGCGGTAATCATCATGCGGTCACGGTAATAGTAGTTAGTTGTTAGTCGTTCGGAACTTTTTAGAGATTGTCATCCCGAGCGAAGCGAGGGATCTGCATTTGCCACCGACTAACGACCACCGACTAATGACTGCTCGTGCGCGTGATAACTCGAACGCACCAGCGGGCCCGATTCCACGCGCTTGAAGCCGAACTTCAAGGCTTCTTCTTTAAGCGAGACAAACTCGGCGGGCGAGTAGTAGCGCGTCATGGGAAGATGATTGTTTGACGGGCGCAGATACTGGCCAATGGTCAGAATATCCACGCCGCGCTCGCCCAGGTCGCGGAAAACTTCGATCAACTCGCCGGTCTCTTCGCCGATTCCAACCATCACGCCGCTCTTAGTAACTGTCGCAGGGTCCCACTGCTTGGCGTTCGCCAGCAGATCGAGCGTCCGCTGATAGCGAGCGCCGGAGCGCACGGCGCGGTAGAGGCGCGGGACGGTTTCGGTATTGTGGTTGAGCACGTTGGGCTTGGCTCGGAGCACGATGCGCAACGGCTCTTCCAGGCCCTGAAAGTCGGGGATCAGCACCTCGACGCGGCACTCCGGCACGAGTTCGCGAATTTGCCGGATGGTCTCGGCAAAAATTTTCGCGCCGCCGATGTTGTCGTCGTCGCGATTCACGCTGGTCACGACCGCGTAACGCAGGCCCAGCGTGGCGACCGCTTCGGCGACGCGACGCGGCTCGTCCCAATCGATCGGTTCGGGACGCCCCTTGGGCACGGCGCAAAAACCGCAGCGGCGAGTGCAGATATCGCCCAGCAGCATGAAGGTCGCGGTGCGATGGTGCCAGCATTCTCCGATATTCGGACACTGCGCCGACTCGCAGACGGTATGCAGTTCAAGCCCGCGCGCCAACTTCTTCAAGCTGTGAAAGTTGTCGCCCACCGGAGCCTGCGCCTTAAGCCACGCGGGTTTGGGGCTGCGGACGACGGGACCGAGGTCGATCTGAATGAGCTGGGACGAGGCGGACATGACGAAGCTCGATTTTATCAGTTCGCAGTGGGGCGCGGATTTTTCCGCTCCCTCAGGATGGTGCCCGAGAGGCCCGAGAGGCAAAGTTCATTCGTGTTGCGCTGGCACACGGCGCTTCATCGCTTTTTTGCATCTTTGGGCAAGCGCGCCACATCGAAGCGTTATCCAGAGATGTTTGGAAACGTTGGCCTGAGCTATGGAATCTCTGGTCTCCAGGAAAAATTCACGCAAAGGACATGGAATCGTCATGATGAAAATAGCGCAACGGATTGGCTTCGTTCTCGCGATCGTCCTGCTCGCAAGTTTGGCGGCGCTCGCGCAGATTTCAAACTGGGAGATCGACCCGGTGCACTCGACCGCGCAGTTCACCGTGCGCCACATGGGGATCTCGAATGTCACGGGGAACTTTACAAAGCTGACGGGAACGGTCGTGCTCAACGAGAAAGACATCGCACAGTCGCAAGTATCGGCGAGCATCGATGTCAATTCGGTCGATACGCGGGTCGAGATGCGCGACAAAGATCTCAAGAGTCCGATTTTCTTCGACGTGGAAAAATACCCGGCCATCGAATTCAAGTCGAAACGGATCGTCGGCAGCAGCGGCAAGGTGCAAGTGATTGGCGATCTGACCATCCACGGAACGACACGCGAAGTGACGCTCGATGGCGAAGGCCCCACGCCTGAAATGACCGATCCATGGGGCAATGCGCGGCGCGGATTTTCCGCGGCCACAACCATTAACCGAAAAGATTTCAATCTGGTCTACAACAATCTGCTCAAGACCGGCGAAGCCGTGATCGGTGACAAAGTCAAAATTCAGATCGACGTGGAGCTAGTGAAGAAGAAGTAAGTTCCATCGGGCCATCTGGCGATCGGGCCATCGGGTCATTGAAGATCGACCCGCGCTTTTTGATCGACTGATGACCCGATCAGCCGATGACCCGATCCGCCGATGGCCCGATCTTCCGGGTATGATCGAAGTGTGGTTACTAATCGCGTCGCGAAGAACAAACTTCGACTTTTGCATTCCGATAAGTTGAGCAAGCTGGCCTGGCTGGAGCATGGCTTCTCGACGCGGCAGGGCGGGACTTCGCGCGTCTACGGCGGAAATGCGCTGAATCTCGGCTTCACGAAGCACGACTCGCGCGCGGCCGTCGAGCGCAACCGCGAGCTTTTTCTCAAGGAACTGGGCGCGGAATCACTGGGCACAAGAACAACGAATGAACGGAAGAGCTGGCCGCTGGTTACGTTGCGGCAGATCCATTCCGATTTGATCTACCGGGTTGACTGCATTCCGCAACAGCCGCTGGCTGGCGACGGGCTGCTCACGGACACGCCGGAGCTGGTCTTGGCGGTGCTGACGGCCGATTGCCTTCCCGTCATTGTGGTGGATGGGAAACGGCGGGCGGCCGGCGTTTTTCATGCCGGCTGGCGCGGCACGGTCAAGCGCATCGTCGAGAAGGGCGTCGGCGAAATGCGGAAGCACTTTGGCAGCGATCCGCGGGACCTGGTGGCGGCGATTGGGCCGGGCGTCGAGTCGTGCTGCTACGAAGTGGGCGAGGAAGTGCGCGCCAAATTTGAAACGCAGTTCGCCTACGCCGGCAGCTTGTTTCGCGAGGTCAAGGAATCGGATGCGGTGAGGGAGAAATATCCGCTGCTGTTTCTGACGGCGCGCGCGCCGGGGCACAGCGAATTGCCGGTCAAACTTTTTCTCGATCTGGTGGAAGCGAACCGGCGGCAACTGCTGGATGCTGGTTTGTTGGCGAAAAATATCGATGCGGTGGGGCCGTGCACGGCGTGCCACACGGAGCTGCTGTTCAGCTTCCGCGGAGACAACGGCGTGACGGGACGGATGATGGGTGCGGCGGGGATTAGGCAGGGATAAGCCGTCGCGCTTCACCCACTGGGCGGACGAGGGCGTCCGCCCCTACGCGATCTGTTTCACGTCAGGTCGAACAACAGGACTTCCGCGTCTTCCGTTGCTTTGATCGTCAGCTTTTTTTCTTCGCTAATGGCCGCACCGTCTCCCTGATGCAGCTTCTGGCGGTTCAGTTCGATTTCGCCTTTGGCCACTTGCAACCAGGCGTGATGCTGGGCTGCGAGCGGGTGCGTGACTTCTTCTCCGGGCGCGAGCAGAGCAACGAACAGCTTGGCGTCCTGATTGATTTTTACCGAACCGTCGGCGCCATCGTTCGATGCGATCAGGCGGAGTTTGCCGCGCTTCTCCGCTTCAGGAAAACTCTTCTGCTCGTAGCCGGGTTCGTGCCCCGGCTTGTCGGGGAGAATCCAAATCTGAAGCAGGTGCACGGATTCGGTCGAGGAGGGATTCATTTCGCTATGTCGGATGCCGCGGCCAGCGGTCATGCGCTGCCCGTCACCGGGCAGAATCACCGAGCCGGTGCCGAGGCTGTCTTTGTGCGCGAGTTTGCCAGAAAGGACATAGGTGATGATCTCCATGTCGCGATGGGGATGCGTGGGAAAGCCGCCGCTGGGCGCGACCCAATCTTCGTTGATCACGCGCAGGGAGCGGAAGCCCATCCAGTTGGGGTCGTGGTAATCGTTAAAGCTAAAGGTGTGGCGTGTCTTGAGCCAGCTGTAGTCGCCACCACCACGCTCATAGCTTAGCCGAATTGCGATCACCGTGGCCGCTCCTGTCGAATCGTTGTAACGACTTGTTTGAATAGATGTGAGGGGAGCGAGCGGGGATTCAGGGGGGCGCTGTTGGTCGGTGGCCGTTCGCTGTTCGCGAAGGAATTGCGGAGGCCTGCACGTCGACTAAAGACTGCTATCCTTCGTCTAGCTTCCTCGCTCCGAAAACTTGCGGCAGGGTGGCTTCACACTATGTCTTATCGCGTGGTTGCACTCACGATGGCGGAAGTGCGGCAAGGGGCGCTCGAATTCCAGCGCCAGCTTGGCGTTGTCCTGCGCGAACATGCCGAGATCAAAGTGTATGCGGTGAGCCCGTTCGACATGGATGAACGCCGCCGCGCCAAGGACCGATTTGGCGGAGACATCGTCTACTTTTTCAACGAAGCGGCGTGGCGGGAATGTGCGCGGCTGGGGCTGGAGTTGAAGTTTCTCGCCGAAATTTCCGACGACGAACTGCCGCGGCGGAGGACCTTGGTGGTGGGATTGCCCGACCGCGGCGGCGTCGGCCGCAGTGGAACGAAATGAAGACGGAAAATGTTTAGAACCTGTCTAAAAACTGTTGGGCTTTGAAGGGGACGGGCTGAAGCCCGTCCCCCTCAAAGCGTGAGTTTTTAGACATGCTCATAGGCCTCGCTTCCTGGAACACACCCTTTCCAAAAACCCCTACAAAACTGCTACTCTGACTGCGTGGCGCTGGTTGAAGTTCGCAATCTGACGAAGGTTTTCGATCTCGCCGAATCGCCTTTCGGCGGGCGGCGCAGGGGCGAAGTGCGCGCCGTGGACGATGTTTCGCTCGACATTCACGAAGGCGAAACGCTGGGCTTGGTGGGCGAATCCGGCTCGGGCAAGAGCACGCTGGGACGGCTCATTCTCCGCCTGATTGAGCCGACTTCGGGCGCAGTGCTTTTTGACGGCATCGATCTGATGAAAGCAAGTGGCCCGGAAATGCGCCGTCTGCGCCGCGACATGCAGATCGTTTTCCAGGACCCGTTCGGTTCGCTCGACCCGCGCTTCCGCGTTGAGGACGTAATTGCCGAGCCGCTGATGCTGCATCGGAAGGCGCTGCAATCCATGAGTGCCGATGGGAAGAGTGTCGATGGAAAGAGCGCCGATCGGAAGAGCGTTGGCGAACGATTGGTCCGCGAAAGCCTGGGCCGCGATGGGCGCCGCCAGCGCGTGCGGGAACTTTTGCGCGCGGTGGGAATGGATGAATCGGCCATGCCGCGTTATGCGCACGAATTTTCCGGAGGGCAGCGGCAGCGCATCGGCATTGCGCGCGCGCTGGCGCTGCGGCCGAAGTTTATCGTTGCCGATGAGCCGGTCTCGGCGCTGGACGTGAGCGTAGGCGCGCAGATCGTGAATCTTCTGCAACAACTGCAGCGCGATTTCGGTCTCACCTATCTGTTCATCTCCCATTCCATGCCGGTCGTGCGCTACCTCTCGACCCGCATTGCGGTGATGGTTCGCGGGCAGATCGTGGAGGTTGGTAGCGCGGAGTGGATTACTACCCAACCGCAGCACGCTTACACGCGCCAACTGCTGGCGGCCACGCCGGAGATGGCCGCGCCGTAACATGGTTGATTGTGTGGTGACGGGGCCGCGCTGCGTCCAGCTATTCGCCACTTGCCTCCCGCTTGCCCGCAGGCTACAATTCGCCGAAATCCTTTTGGAGGCGATTCCCGATGGCTGCCATGCCCGTACCGCCGGCTCCTGTGTCCGTTACCGAAGCTGCGCCGTTGTCGCAAGCGGCGCGCGTCCTCAACACTTTCTTTGCGCCGAGCAAGACCTTCACCGACCTGCGGCGGAGCGCCAGTTGGTGGGTGCCGTTCCTGATTTCCGCGATCGTATCCGTTGCTTTCGTGTATGTGGCGGACCAGAAAGTCGGTTTTCGCAAGATCGCGGAAAACCAGCTCCGTGCCCAACCCAAGCAGGCCGATCAGGTCGATAGCATGCCGGCCGATCAGCGTGAGAAGACCATGCAAACGCGGGCCGTGGTCACCAAGTTCATCTCCTACGGGTTCGCCGCGTTCACCTTGATCTGGTACGTCATTGTGGCGGCGATTCTTCTCGCGACGATCAAATTTGGATTGGGCGCCGAAGTGAAGTTCAAAACGCTCTTTGCTCTGGTCGTCTATGCCAGTCTGCCTGGCATTCTGAAAGCGGTCCTGGCAAGCGTATCGCTTTTGGCCGGAGTGGCCAGCGACGCTTTTACGTTTCAAGATTCCGTGGCCACCAATCCCGGGTATTTTGTGGATGCAGCTAGCAATCCGGTACTGCACAGCTTGTTGGCGCCGTTGGATATTTTTTCCATCTGGACCATGATTTTGGGTGCCATTGGGATCACCTGCATCTGCAAGGTCAAGCGTGGGGCCGCGTTCGCCGTGGTGTTCGGCTGGTTCGCCGTGCTGGTGCTGGTTGGCGTTGCCGCCACCGCACTATTTTCCTAAAGCATTTTTTCGAAATTGTGTAAAGTGAGAACTTTGTCCCTAAGGGACAATTGAAAATAGCCTACTTCGCTGGTTTGACAGCCCTGCGACGGCACAGCGTCGCCTTGCGGCCGGAGCGGCCCGCTATTCTTTGGTGGATTGCGGGGAAGTAAGGCCCGGCGTCTCGAGGGGTTACTTTTTCATCAGGCTGCTATGGCTGGCCACGCAGAGCCATTTACCATTCTGAAACACCCAGGTGTCGGTAAAACGCCCGAAATGCTCGTATGGCTTGCCGCCATAGATGCCTTTCGTATGATAAACGCCCGTCACTACCGCCGTAGTCGAGTACATATCGACTTTCGCGCTCTCGACACTCATCACACTGGGTTTGAACTTGGGGTCCGCGAATTCCGCCAGGAATTTCTTTCGCTCATTGACTACTCCATCGTATTCGGTGCTAATGAATCGGTCGCCGATCATGCTTGCGATTGCGGGCGCGTCGCGGCTGAGCTGGGCCTGGGACCGCATCCGCTCCAGCGCCAGCAGGCTCGCAGCTCCCGAGGACGAACTGGCGCTGGAACTTTGCGCGAACACGCATTGTGTTACAAGGAGGACAACAAAAAGAACACTCACGAACAGCTTCATCGTCGCACTTCCGCTTCCAGGCCGCATCTCAGCTTATCTAACCCAACTATGAATCACGATAGCGCAGTGGGCCAGTTTCTCCTATCGGAAACGCCAACGGAATATTACCAGCGTGATGGAGGCTGATCCCCTTAGTTACTAATTATTGGCTTCCGTCTTTTGGGGACTTATCGGTTGGATTGGATTGTAAGGTTACTGCCCTTCGTGTTTTTCCATCTTACTCGCCACTTTCACGCCGCTCAACCCGCTGACGTACTTCGAGACGCCGCGATAGAGCGACTCGGCAATGCGCTGCCGGTGCTCCGAGGTTTCCAGTTTGCGCTCGTCGGTGGGGTTCGACACAAAGGAAATTTCGGCCAGGATCGAAGGCATATTCGCTCCGATCAGCACAATGAACGGCGCCTTCTTTACCCCGCGATTACGAATGCCGGAGTTCGTCGGCGCCAGCCCTCCGTAGAGCGATTGCTGCACGTCGCCGGCAAACTCGCGCGACTCTTCGATTTTTTCTTTCAGCGCGATTTTCTTCACCAGGTCCTGCAGTTCGTGGATCGATTTTTCCGACACCGCGTTTTCCCTCGCCGCCACTTCCAGCGCCTCCGGCGACGAGGTGAAATTCAAATAGTAAGTCTCGACGCCGCGCGCATCCGCATCGCGGCTCGAGTTGGCGTGGATCGAAATGAACAAATCCGCCCGCTCCCGGTTCGCAATCGCGGTGCGGGTTTCGAGCGGAATAAAGGTGTCGTCCTGCCGCGTGTAAACCACTTCCGCGCCCAGTCGCGATTCCAGCAAGCGTCCCAGCCGCTTGGCCACGTCGAGCACCACGTCCTTCTCCAGCAGCCCGTTCGGGCCAATCGTGCCCGTGTCGTGCCCACCGTGGCCGGCGTCAATCACGATCTTGCCAATCTTCAGCCCGAGCGCGCGCGTTAAAGACCGGTTGCCCGAGGCCGTGGGACGCGCCTCTCGCGTCGCTTCGCGAGCTTCAAGATGAGGACCCGGGCGAAGGTCCGCCGTGTCGGAAGCGCCCGTAGCCGAGCGGGATTTCTTTTTGTGCGAAGCCGAGGACGGCTGTGAAGACGACGAAGATGAAGATGAAGATGCCGTCAACGACGACGGCGGCGAATCCGATTTCTCCGCCTTCGCCTCGCCGGCGTCCGAGATGTCGTCCGCGTCGTCCGCCTTCGCTTCAGAATGGACTTTTTTGTGTTCAAGCTTAGCGGTCGTCGCCGGAACTTTGCCGTCTACCTTGTCGTTCACTTTATCGTACGTCCCGTCGTCCGCCTTGACGATTGTTTTCGGGATCCTGCGGTCCGACCCTTTGACCGCAACCATCGTCTTGATCACCCCGCTGCCGTTCCTTGACTTCGCCGCATCGGGCGCTTTGGAATCCGCGCTGACATCTTCGGCGGGCAAATCGGTTTCGACGGGCGCCGACTTCACCATCGCGCCCGCATCTTTGCCCGATTCCTGCTGCGCCATCCGCCCATCGGATTTCGATTCTCCATTCGCCGCTGCTGCCGCCTCCGGCTCAACCGAGTCGTCGTCCGCATCCGCGGGACCCGCCGCGCCTGTCTCCGGAGCGGAACCGGCTTTGGCGCTGCCGTCTATTTTGGAAATGCCAGCCTGGGCCGCGTCCGCCTTGGCCATCGCGGCCGCCCCGCCCTGCTTCACGTGCATATCCTTCCCGAGAGCGTCTTTGCCGTGAGCGTCCTTGCCGTGAACGTCAATGATGAGCCGGTACGGGTCGGGCAGCAGGAACGCGTCGTAGCTCGCCAAGTCGTCCACTTCCAGCACAATCCGCGTGCGTCCCGGCTGAAATTCCGCGACCCGAATTTTCTTCAGGAAGCCATCGTCCACGTCGAACGTCTTCCCGACCAGCGTCGAAGCCAGTTTCGTGTCGTGCAGGTCGAAAAAAATCCGGTCCGGATTCGCGATGCGCTGCGACTCGAACTTCACTTCCCGCTCGATATCTATGGCGACGCGAGTGTAGTCGGGCGTGGACCAGTGGCGCACGCCCGTTACGCGCGGCAATGCGCTGCGCCTGGCGCTGGCGTCATATTCGTTTTCAGCCGCATCGTCGGAGTTGGAGTTGGAGCCGGAGTCGGAATTTGCGGCACTGGTGCTGGCGCCGGCTTTGCCGGCAGTGCCACTGGAAGACTTCTGCTTGTGCGCCGCCTTCTCGGCCGCCTGTTCCATTTTGCCGGCCTCGGCGTCGATTTCTTTCACCGCCGCGCGCGCATCTTCCGCCAGCCGGTTGCGCGGATAGCGATGCAGAAAATCTTGAAACGTCTTCCGCGCCTCTTTCGAATCGTTCAGATCGTCCTTGTAGATCTCGCCGATCGTGAACAGCGCGTCGAAGCGGTATTTGCTGCCGGGATATTCCTTGCGCAGGAAGCGATATTGTTCGATGGCGCCGCGCAGAATCTTGTCGTCCTCAAACCGCCTCCCCATCTCGACCATCAATTCGGCGGTCGCCACCACGCTCGGATCGGCCTTCGACGATGCCGGAGAGCCAAAATAAACGCGCCGGTACGAGTCGATCGCCCGCTGGTATTCGCGCCGCGTGCGCTCGCCCACGGGACGCCCGTTCAGCGCCTCGCGCGTGCGTTCCGCTTTGCTGAATTGCTGGCGGGCCCAGGCGTCGTTGTGGTGGACGCGCGCCGCCGCGGAAACCAGCGGCAACAGCGCGAGTAACAACGCCGCGACAAGGCGAAAGGCGCGCCCGCCTCGAGTTAGGGTCGTAGAAGCCTGGGTCTTCACTTCGATTCTCAGTTCTCGGTTCTCAGTTCTCAGAAAACCTGGGAACCTTTCGGGTTCCACTGAGAACTGAGAACTGAGTACTGAGAACTTCTTACTCCGTATTGCTGATGTGCAGCACACCCCGATCATCGCGCTGCACCTGGACCGGGTCGCGCGCCGGCGCGCCGTACGACGTCCCGAACGGATTGCCGCTAACCTTCAAGCCCGCATCGCTCGCGCCGCCCACCAGGTTCGTGATCCGGCGGACGTAGTCCAGCGTTTCCCTGAAATGCGGAACGCCCGCGCTCCGCGCCACCGCTCCCGCTCCCGCGTTATAGGCCGCCAAACTCAAGCGCACGTTGCCGCCGTAACTGTCCAATAACTGCCTTAGATGCCGCACCCCCGCATCCACGTTCTCGGCCGGGTCGAAAGGATTGGATACGTTGAGCGACCGCGCCGTCGATGGCATCAACTGCATCAGTCCCATCGCGCCTTTGCGCGACACCGCATTGGGATTGAAATTCGATTCCACCTTGATCACCGACCGCACCAGGCTCGGGGCCACATGGTGCCGCGCCGCCGCCGCGTCGATCGCCGCGTCGATCTCCTGCTGCGTAAAGGCGCGGTTCAGCATCTGCTGCGTCCGCGCTCTGCCGTCGAGATAAGTGTTGACTTCCGAAGCCGCCGAGCGCGCCGCCCGCATCACCGCTCCGCTGGTCGGGACCGGCTTGAAGCAATGTTCGGTCGAACTCCAATAAACCAGCCGGGACCGTGCCGTCGTCGAAGCCGCCGCCCTGGGAGCCGCGGCAGGCGCGTCTCCATTGACGTAGATCTTGCGGCCGTTTTCGTCGGTCGTCGCAGTGATCGCCTGCGCCCGCGCCGGCCGCGCCGAAAACATCGTGGAAAGAAAGGAGGTCGCGGTCAAGCTGGCCATCAGCGCGATTTGCAGGCGTCTACGCATACGGGTATAGATCGGCCAAAATCGGCCAAAGTAAAGGTCGGCCAAAAGGCACACTTACTCCATGGCCTGCCTACCCGAACACCTGCCAGAGAATCCAGAACCAGAGTAGGTCGATTATAGGGTGCGCCGCATACCGGGGCAATCTATCCGAAGGGTGTAGAACCACTGGAGTAATCTACGCAAATCGCAGAAAGTAACTGATCTTAGAATTTGTCCAAAACTGTTGAGTTTTGAAGGGGATGGGCTTCAGAGGCTGCAGAAAAATACTGGTTTTGTATCAGGTCATCGCTTTAGCGATGACATAAACTCTTTGAATTTAGATGCCCCTTTAGGGGCTGTAGCGCGAAAATCGACTTTTTCCGCAGCCTCTGAAGCCCATCCCTTTCAAATCGTAAGTTTTTGGACGAGTTCTCACGCCGCCCCGGCAATCTACAATAGTCCAGCCATCTACAATAATCATGAAGCCCACATCCATGAACGCCCAAGCTCTTCGCCAGCTCTTCGATCAAGTCCGCGCCCACCGCCTCTCTCCCGACGACGCCGTCGAGCGCCTCCGTCACTTGCCCTTCGAGGACCTCGGATTCGCCAAGCTCGACCACCATCGCGCCCTCCGCCAAGGCATGCCCGAAGTCATCTTCGCCCAAGGCAAAACGCCAGCCCAGATTGCCGAAATCTTCCGCCGCCTCGCCGCCCACGGCGGCAACGTGCTCGCCACTCGCGCCACCGACGAACAATTCGCCGCCGTGTCCGCCGCCGTTCCGCTCGCCGAGTATCGTCCCATCGCCCGCGCCATCGTCCTCAAGCGCGACCGCAAAAAACACGGCAAGGGAGTGATCGTCGTCGTCTCCGCCGGGACCAGCGACATCCCCGTCGCCGAAGAAGCCGTCGTCACCGCCGAACTCATGAGCAACAACGTCCAACACATCTACGACGTGGGAGTCGCCGGCATTCATCGCCTCCTCGCCCATCGCGGAGAGCTGGCCAAAGCCCGCGTCATCGTCGTCTGCGCCGGCATGGAAGGCGCTCTCCCCAGCGTCGTCGGCGGCCTCGTCGGAGTCCCCGTCATCGCCGTCCCCACCAGCGTAGGCTACGGCGCCGCCTTCGAAGGCCTGGCCGCACTGCTGGGAATGATGAACTCCTGCGCCTCCAACGTCAGCGTAGTCAACATCGATAACGGCTTCGGCGCCGGCTACGTCGCCTCCCTCATCAACCGCCAATGACCATTTCCCAACCAATGGGTGGTGGAGAGACGGGCGTCCCCGCCCGTCCACCGCGCTATCCAACTTGTCATCCTGAGCGAAGAGAAGGCCCCCTGCATTTGAATGTGCAATGATTCTCTAGTTCACCCGTCTGCGTCAACGCGCCCCCACCAACCGCTTAGTCGGCGCTCGCACCGTCTTCTGCTGCTACAATCTTCCGGTTCGCCATCCTGGTCAAAATTCTACAACCGAGGTGTCTCCATGCCGGAAGCTCTGTCGCTCTCGAATCCCGCGCCGCTCACCGCTCTTACCGAAGACGAGATTCTCTTCCGCGACAGCGTTCGCAAGTTCGCCGACGACAAAATCCGTCCCCTCGCCAAAGAGATGGACGAAAAAGCCGTCTTCGATCACAGCCTGATCGACCAGTTCTTTCAGCTAGGCCTGATGGGCATCGAGATTCCGGAGCAGTACGGCGGCGCCGGCGGCAAATTTTTTGACGCGATCCTGGCCGTCGAGGAACTTTCCCGCGCCGACGCTTCCGCCGGCGTAATCGTCGACGTGCAGAACACGCTCGTGGCCAATGCCATCCTGCGCTGGGCCACTCCCGACCAGAAGCAGCGTTACCTGCCCAAGATGGCGACGGACACGGTGGGCGCATACGCATTGAGCGAGGCGGCATCGGGGTCGGACGCGTTCGCCTTGCAAACCAAGGCCGCCCTCAGCGGCGATGAATTCGTGCTCAACGGACGCAAGCTCTGGATCACCAACGGCAAGGAAGCTGGCCTATTCATCGTGTTTGCCACCGTCGATGCGTCGAAAGGATACAAAGGGATCACGGCGTTTCTCGTCGAGAAAAACTTCCCCGGATTTACCGTTGGCAAGAAAGAAGACAAGCTGGGCATTCGGGCTTCGTCAACCTGTGAACTGATTCTCGAAGATTGCCGTGTGCCCCAGGAAAACGTGCTCGGCGAGGTGGGCAAGGGATACAAGATCGCCATCGAAACGCTGAACGAAGGCCGCATCGGAATCGGCGCGCAGATGCTGGGCGTGGCCCGCGGCGCCTGGGAATGCGCGGTCAAATACGCGCAGGAGCGCACCCAATTCGGCAAGACGATTTCGGAATTTCAGGGGATCCAGTTCCAGATCGCGCAGATGGCCACCGAGATCGAGGCGGCGCGTCTGATGGTTTATAACGCCGCGCGCATGAAAGACGCCGGCGTAAACTTTGTGAAAGAAGCCGCCATGACCAAGCTCTTTACCTCGCAAGTGGCCGAGCGCGTCACCTCGCTGGCCATCGAAGTTTACGGCGGATACGGTTTTACCAAAGATTATCCCGTCGAAAAATATTGGCGCGACGCCAAGATTGGAAAAATCTACGAAGGCACCTCGAACATGCAACTAGCGACCATCGCCAAGCTAGTAATGGCCAAATAAAACCGCAACCACAGAGGACACAGAGAAACACAGAGGAAAAATCTCTAATACTTACGCGGCACAAAATTGCATAGGTTTACTTTGTGCTCCGCTGCGTCCCCTGTGGTTATCGGCTTCTAGTGCCATGACCGCATGATAATTACCGCGTGGGAAACGAGTAGCGCCGGCATCTTGCCGGCTGTCCCGAGGGCGTCTCGCCCTCGGCGCGGCGGGCGCGGACGCCCGCCGGACAGCCGCCGGGACGGCGGCGCTACTCTTAGTAGTCAAGCGGTACAAATCACGCGGTCACGGCTCTAAAGTGCGCCAATCCTGCGACGGGACAGAGATTCGCTCAGTCCGCTATCATCGTTGCGGTGGGCCCAGATGACACGAGCTTCGAAGTAAAGACGCATGGCCACTTCTCTCCCAGATACGCTGTCCGCTGCGGCGGCTGATTTAGCGAACGCCGGCGCCGCGCCGATCTCTCGCGAAACCGCGTGCCGGCTGCTGCAATCGGACGACGCCATGCTGCCTTCCCTGCTCCGCGCCGCGCAACTTGCCCGCGCTCGATTCAAGCCGGGAGTCGTCACTTATTCCCGCAAAGTATTTATTCCCCTGACGAATCTTTGCCGCGACTACTGCGGCTACTGCACCTTCCGCCGCGATCCTGGCGAGCCCGGCGCACACACTATGTCGCCCGACGAAGTGATGGAAGTCGTGCGCGCGGGCGAGCGCATGGGATGCACCGAAGCGCTCTTCAGCTTAGGAGACAAGCCGGAGATGCTTTTTCCCGAGATGCGCAAAACGCTGCGCCGCTTCGGAGTCAAATCCACTCTCCATTATCTGGAAGCGATGTGCGAGAAAGTGTTGCGCGAATCGACCCTGCTGCCGCATCCCAATCCCGGCCTGTTGAGCGCGGAATGGCTGGAGCGCCTGTCGCGCGTGGCTCCGAGCATTGGGCTCATGCTGGAAACGACCAGCGCACGGCTGCTCGCAAAAGGCGCTGCTAGCGTTTCTGTACACGACAACGCTCCCGATAAAGCCCCGGCGAAACGCCTGCGCGTGATTGAAGACGCTGGGCGGCACAAAATTCCTTTTACCACGGGAATTCTGATCGGGATCGGCGAAACGCTGGAAGAGCGCGTGGATTCGCTGCTTGCGATTCGCGATTTGCATGAGCGGTACGGCCACATCCAGGAAGTGATCGTGCAAAATTTCCGCGCCAAGAGCGGAACGCCGATGGCGCACTGTCCCGAACCCGGCCGCGCGGAAATGCTGCGCACGCTGGCCGTGGCGCGTTTGCTGATGCCGCAGATGAACATCCAAGCGCCTCCAAATCTCTCCGGCCCGAGCGATGGTTTGGACAATGGTATGCACTATGCCGATCTGCTCGATGGCGGCATCAACGACTGGGGCGGAGTTTCGCCGCTGACGCCCGATTTCATCAATCCGGAAAATCCCTGGCCGCATCTGCAAGATTTGCGGCAGCGGACCGAAGCGAAAGGATTCAAGTTGCGCCAGAGGTTGCCGGTTTATCCTGAATTCACGGAGCAAGCAGCGGCCCACAGCGACTTGCTGGCCGAGCGCCTCGGTGCCGCCGCCGACTCTGCGGGCTACGCTCAAGCAAAGAGGGTGGCATGATCACAGTCCTCACCGGCGGCACCGGCGGCGCGAAGTTCGTCGATGGACTCCGGCAAATCGTTCGTCCAGAAGAATTGACGATCGTCGTAAACACTGGCGACGATTTGCTGTGGTGGGGCTTGTACGTTGCGCCCGATCTCGATTCCATCGCTTACATGCTGGCCGGCAAACTCAGCCAGGAGCGCGGCTGGGGCGTGAAGGGCGACACTTTCTATTGCCTGCAAGCCATGGGAAAGATGGGCGAACCGACCTGGCTTCACACTGGCGATCGCGATCTGGCCACGCACATTTTTCGCACCAAGCTGCTGGCCGACGGCAAGACGCTCAGCGAAGCCACGTTCGAAATCGCGGCCAGGCTCGGAGTCAAGGCGCGCATCCTGCCGATGAGCGATTCGCGCGTCGAGACGCGGGTTTTGACGCCGGTGGGCGAATTGAGCTTCGAAGAATATTTCGTCCAGCGCTGGTATCAGGACCCCGTCGAATCGGTGCGCTTCGCCGGCGCGTCGGAAGCGGCGCCAGCGCCGGGAGTCATCGAGGCGATCCGCTCGGCGGATCTTGTGCTGCTCGCGCCGAGCAATCCCGTGACCAGCATCGCGCCGATTCTCGCCGTTCCCGGAATTCGCGAAGCGCTGCGCGAAAGCCGCGCCCGCATTGCCGCCGTGAGCCCAATCGTTGGAGGCGCCGCCGTTGCTGGGCCCGCCGGAACGCTCATGGCGGCGCTGGGCTTCGCCGTTTCCATCGCTGGCGTTGCCGATTTCTATCGCGACTTCCTCGATTTGCTGGTGGCCGATTCCGAGGACGCTCCGGCTGCCGAACAGTTGCGCAAGACCGGCATGAGCGTGCATTGCACTCCGGCCATCATGCGTAACAATAAAGATAGAATCGCGCTGGCAAAGAGCGTTCTCGATGCGGCGATGCAATCTCCATCCGCTCCGGCCCCGTTGGAGCCCGCATGATTCTGGTCCCGGTAAAAAATTTCGCCGACGCCAAGCAGCGCCTATCTTCCATTTTGACTCCGGAAGAACGTTTCGCGCTGGCGCAGGCCATGTGCGAGGACGTGTTGCAAGCTCTGGCGCGCTGGCAAAATCGTCCTTACGTTTCCGTGGTGACGAGCGATGCGTTGGCGCGCGATTTGGCAGCGCGTTTCGGTTTCGAGGTCATTGCCGACGACAACTCCGGCGAAACCGGCGCCATCGAAATGGCCACGGCGATTTGTAGAAGACGCGGAGCCAAGAGCACCTTGGTGCTTCCGGCGGATATTCCTTTGCTCGACAGCGCGGAACTGCAAGAGATCGTGGACAACGCTCCCGCGGGCGGCGCGGTGCTGGTGCCGGACGCAGCGGGGCGCGGCACGAACGCAGCCTGGCGCGCTCCGAGCGATTTGTTTCCGCTGCGCTTCGGCAACGACAGCTTTTTGCCGCATCTTGCCGCGGCGAAGGCAACCGGCCTGCCTTGCGTTGTGCTCGAATTGCCGGGGATTGCGCGCGATGTCGATCGTCCCGAAGTTCTCCGAGAACTCGCCAACGCCAACGGAAATCGGCGCTCGCAAAAACTGGTGCGAAGCTGGAATCTCGACAGACGGAATTATGTTTAGAGTTGGTTTCATAAATCGGTTTTGGGTAGGGCGCGGCTTTAGCCGTGCCCTTCAGGATCCGGAAGAATGCGGGCTTTAGCCCCTGAGGAACGCGGGGCCCGAGCTGAAAACACATGGCACGGCCATTCTTAATATGACCAATTCCAAGAAGAGCTCTAGCGTCGGCAAGCACGCGGCTGGGGAAGTCCGCATTCTTCCGCTCGCCGTCAGCGGAGAAATCCGCCCCGGAGATTCGCTTATCGCAAAGTTGCTGGCGGCGGCGCAAAACCTGGGGCTGGAGTTTCAACAGGGCGATATTCTGGTCGTGAAGCACAAAGTTGTTTCCAAGGCGGAAGGCGCGCTGGTCGCGCTCGATGAGATCCAACCCTCGGCGGCTTCGCGGGCTTGGGCGCGGCGCTACGGGCTCGATGCGCGCGTCCGCGAATTGGCGTTGCTCGAGGGCCGGCGAATTGTGCGGCGTAAGCGCAATGTGCTGATCACCGAAACGAAGCACGGATTGATTTGCGCGAACAGCGGTGTGGACGTTTCGAACGTGGACGGCGGGTGTCATGCGGTGTTGCTGCCGGTGGATCCGGACCGTTCCGCGGCAAAGTTGCGGCGCGAGTTGAAGAAGCGGCTGGGAATCGAGATCGCGGTCATCGTCAGCGATAGTTTCGGGCGTCCGTGGCGCGTAGGATTGACTGAGGTGGCGCTGGGCGTCGCCGGGATGCGCCCTCTGGTCGATTACCGTGGACGCCGCGATCCGCACGGCTATCCGCTGCACTCAACGGTAGAAGCGGTCGCCGACGAACTAGCGTGCGCGGCGGGATTGGTTTGCGGCAAGCTGGAGGGCACTCCGGCGTGCATCGTTCGCGGCTATGCGTATTGCCGCGAGAATGCCCGCGACAACCGCCGAGGAAAAGGTGGAGCGCGGGAATTGGTCCGTCCCGCCGACAAAGATCTTTTTCGCTAGGAGACGCACCTATATGTATTGTCATCTATGTATTGTCATCCTGTATGTTTTGTCATCCTGAGCGAAGCGAAGGATCTGCTTTTTGCACTGATCGCGCCACCAGCCGACAGGAGAACGTTATGCCGTTGCAGGTTTCACAACTCGAACAATTCCCCACCCTGACTTGGGAAGAAATCGCGCCCCAGGCATCGGCCGCGGTTCGCAGCGCCCTGGAGCGCGTGCTGGAATCGCAGGACGGAGCCTGCCTGACCGGCGACGAGCGTTATGCTTTGGCGAACTGCGATGGGCCAAACTGTAATGGCGCCGACTTATTCGCGCTGCTCGTCGCCGCGGATTCACTCCGCCGCGAACTGGCCGGCAACATCGTCACCTACGTCGTCAACCGCAACATCAATTTCACTAACGTCTGTTTCGTGGGCTGCAAGTTTTGCGCCTTCGCCCGCGGCCCGCGCGCCGCCGACACCTATTTCCATTCGCCCGAAGACGTGGCCCGCAAAGCCAAAGAAGCCTGGGATGTGGGCGCGACCGAAGTTTGCATCCAAGGCGGCCTGCCGCGCGATCTGCCTCCGTTTTATTATCGCGACATTCTGCGCGCCGTAAAAAAAGCCGTGCCCAATATGCACATCCACGCCTTTTCTCCCATGGAAATTGTGTATGGCGTCGAACTCACCGGCATGAAGCTGCGTGACTATCTCACGATGCTGCGCGATAACGGACTCGACACGCTGCCGGGCACGGCGGCCGAGGTCCTGGACGACGACGTGCGCCACATACTTTCGCGCAACAAAGTAACGGTGGCGCAATGGGAAGAGGTGATCCGCACCGCGCACGCCTGCGGCATTCCCAGCACTTCGACGCTCATGTACGGCCACAGCGAAACGCCCGATCACTGGGTGCGGCAGTTATCTTTGTTCCGCCAGATACAGTCTGAAACCGGCGGCTTCACCGAGTTCGTGCCGCTCGGCTTCATTCACCAGAACACGCGCTTGTTCCAGCAAGGCCTCGCGCGCACTGGGCCGACGTTCGCCGAACATCTCAAGGTCCATGCGCTGGCCAGAATCCTGCTCGCCGGTTCGATCCGCAACATCCAGGTCTCGTGGGTCAAGATGGAGCGCAAACTTTCGCAACTCTGCCTCGAAGCCGGCGCCAACGACTACGGCGGAACGCTGATGGAAGAAAGCATCTCGCGAGAAGCCGGATCGACCGCCGGCGAATACATGAGTCCCGAAGATTTTCAGGCGCGGATTCTCGAGCTCGGCCGCATTCCCGCCGAGCGCAACACAAAATATTCGCACATAAAAATCAAGCTGCCGCCAGTGGAGGGACGGGCGTCCTCGCCCGCCCGAACTCACGTAGGGGCAGGTGCCCTCACCTGCCCAGCCGAGCGCAGCTCGGCCGTTGCCGGCGGCCACAACAACGCTGGAGCCGCGATAGAACGCACGCGGATTGCGGAATCGGCATGAAAGCCCAACGCAGCAGTCGCGCCATCGCCATCATCGGCGGCACCGGCCCAGAGGGCACGAGCCTCGCGTTGCGCTGGGCGCGCGCGGGAAAGACCGTCATCATCGGCTCGCGCGACGCCGCCCGCGCCAAGCAAGCGGCGGAAACGATTCGCCAGCGCGCGGGCGCAAACGCTCAAGTCTCAGGAATGGAAAATTCCGCAGCCTGCGCCGCCAGCGATCTGCTGGTGCTTACCGTGCCCTTCGCCGGACAAGCCGCGCTGCTCAAGCAGTTGCAGCCCGCAATCCGTACCGGCAGCGTGTTGATTGACGTTACCGTCCCGCTCGCCTCGAGCGTCGGCGGACGCCTCACCCGCACTCTCGGCGTCTGGCAAGGTTCGGCCGCGCAGCAGGCGGCGGAGCTTGTTCCCAAGGGCGTTTCCGTCGCCGCCGCATTCCAGAACGTCTCAGCGGAGCTGCTCAATGGCAACATCGACGGCAATGTCGATTGCGACGTGATCGTATGCAGCGACGATCCCAACGCCACACAGGTTGCCATGGAACTCGCCACAAAAATCCCCGGCGTGCGCGCGCTTGACGGCGGAAAACTGGAGAACGCGCGCATCGTCGAACAAATTACCGCGCTGCTGATCGGCCTCAGCATCCGCCACAAAGGCCACGCCGGAATCCGCATCACCGGCTTGCCCGACGCCGCGTACAAAACGGGGCCGGTTACCCAATAGCGCAACCCGCCCGGATTGTGCTTAAATCGCAAGTCGACCACAAAATTCACTTCGCTGTTCACAAGCCGAGGGGCATCATGCGTAAAAAACTGTTTTCGTTCTTGTTCTGCTTTCTGCTGCTAGTCGTTTCCAGCGCCTTCGCCAAACGCGCCTTCACCATCGAAGACCTTTATCGCGTGCGCGGAATCGCCGACATGCACATCTCTCCCGACGGCAAGACCGTCGTGTTTGCCCTAACCACATCCGATCTGGCGAAGGCCAAGCGCATCCAGCACATCTGGTTGATGGACGCCGACGGTAAAAACGCGCGCCAGTTTACCTTCGGCGAAAAGGGAGAATCCTCGCCCATCTTCTCTCCCGACGGCAAGTCGATCGCCTTCATCGGCTCGCGCGATGGTGACAACGACAATCTCTACATCATCTCCGTCGCCGGCGGCGAAGCCCGCCAACTCACTAACGTCTCCACTGGAGTCTCCGACCCGCTCTGGTCGCCCGACGGCAAGTGGATCGCCTTCTCCAGCGACGTTTATCCCGAATGCAACGCCGACGACGCCTGCAACAAAAAGATCGACCAGCGCTGGACGAAAGGCCCGCTCCACGCCCACATGGCCGATGCGCTCCTCTACCGCCATTGGACCGAATGGAAAGACGGCAAGCGCACACACATCCTTCTCGCCGACGCCACCACCGGCGCCGTGCGCGACCTCACGCCCGGCGATTTCGATTCGCCTCCCTTCCAACTCGGTGGCGCTTTGCAATACGATTTCTCCCCCGACAGCTCCGAACTCGCCTTCGATTCCAATCACGACCGCGACCAAGCTTCCTCCACCAATAGCGACGTCTGGATCGTCCCGGTGAATAGTGTGGGGACGGGCGACTCGCCCGTCCAACCCAAAAACATCACCGCCTCAAATCCCGCCTTCGACGGCCATCCCAAATACTCGCCCGACGGAAAATACATCGCCTATCAAATGCAAAAGCAGTCCGGCTATGAATCCGATCTTTTTCGCTTGGCCGTCTATGACCGCTCCACCGGCTCGTCGCGCGTGCTCACCGAGTCTTTCCGTAACTGGGTTGACTCCTTCCAATGGGCTGCGGATTCGAAGTCTCTCTATTTCAGCACTCAGGTCGAAGGCGACACTCCTATCTTCCGTGTAACTCTCGACACTAACTCGATCCAACAAGTGTTATTAGACCGCACCATCGACTCTTATGAACTCTCGCCCGACAATCGCCGCATCCTTTACACGCGCCGCACCGTCGCCGATCCCGTGGAATTATTTGCCGCCGACTTAGCCGGCGGCAAAGCCTCCACGCCGCAGCGCCTCTCGCAATTCAACGCAGCCCTCGCCAACGAAGTGGACATACGTCCCGCCGAGCGCCTATGGGTCAAAGGAGCCGACGGCGCCAAGATCGAAGTCTTCATCGTCAAGCCCCACGACTTCGATCCGTCCAAGAAATACCCCCTCATCCTCAACGTCCACGGCGGTCCGCAGTTTCAGTGGGAGGATTCTTTCCGTGGCGACTGGCAGGTCTATCCCGGCGCAGGCTACGTCGTCGCCTTCGCCAATCCCCACGGCTCCACCGGCTATGGTCAGGATTTCACCGCGGAAATTTCCGGAGACCATGGCGGCAAGGTTTTCGACGACTTGATGAAAGTCACCGACGAACTCGCCAAGCTCCCTTACGTCGATCCCAACCGCATGGGCGCCATGGGCTGGTCCTTCGGCGGTTACATGATGGATTGGTTCGAAGGCCACACCACCCGCTTCAAGGCCATCGCCTCCATGATGGGTATCTTCGATCTTCGCTCCATGTACGGCGCGACCGAAGAGTTATGGTTCCCTAAGTGGGATTACAAAGGCCAGCCCTGGAACTCCGATCAATACGAAAAGTTTTCTCCATCTTACTTCGTGAAAAATTTCAAGACGCCCTGCCTCGTCATCAACGGCGAACGCGACTATCGCGTCCCCTACACCCAGGGCCTGCAAATGTTCACGTCATTGCAAGAGATGAACGTCCCCTCCAAACTCATCGTCTATTCCAACGCCGGCCACTGGCCCAGTTGGTATGAAATGGCCCTCTATTACACCGCCCACTTAGAGTGGTTCCACCAATACTTAGGAGGCGACGCCCCACCCTGGACCACCGACCAATTCCTCCGCAACGCCGTCTTCGACAAAGAAACGGGGCAGCGCCTTAAGTAATAAGTGGGCGGCTGACTTCTGCCGCCTATTCTTCCACCGGCTGTGCGTCCAGTTCCTGAGCGGGTTCGCCTCCAGCCAGGCCTTGAGCGACGATCAGGCGGCGGGCTTCGATGCGGAGTTCGGGCAGCGCGCGTCCGAACCAGATGGCGGCGAAAAAACAGGTCGCCCCTCCAATGGCGACCGTGATGGGCGCGCCGATGTGGTGGGCCAAGGCTCCGCCAAAGAAAGCTCCGAAGGGAGCCATGCCCATGAACATCATCGAATACACAGACATGACGCGGCCGCGCAGTTGGTCGGGGACCATGGTCTGGATCAGCGTGTTCGAGCAGGCCATCTGCAACATCATCGAATAACCCGCGGGCAGCAGAAGCGCGGCCGACAACCAGAATTTCGTCGAGAAGGAAAATAGAAACAGGCTGACGCCCAGGCTGGCGCAGCTCATCGCTACCCAGCGCCCGAGGCCTTTGATGCCGGTTTTAGCGGCGAGCGTCAAAGCTCCGCAGAGTGCGCCGACTCCGGTCGCGCCCATGAGAATGCCGAGGCCGCGCACGCCGCCATGCAGAATTTTGTCGGAGAAAATGGGCATGAGCACGGTGTACGGCATGGCGACCAGGCTCATCAAGCCAATCAGCATGAGCAGCGCGCGAATGACCTTAGTGCGATTGACCCAGCGAAAGCCTTCGACGATGTCTTCGATCGGCGAACGCTTGCTGATACGCGGGGCGCAGCGCACGCGCATCAGCGAGAGGCCGGCGATCACGGCGATGTAGCTGATGGAATTGGCGGCAAAGCACCAGCCTTCGCCGATTCTCGCGACCAGAACTCCGGCGATGGCCGGGCCGATGATGCGCGCGCCATTGAACATCGAGGAATTCAGCGCGATGGCGTTCATCAGATCTTCCTTGCCGACCATGTCGACGAGGAAGGACTGGCGTCCGGGAATGTCGAAGGCGTTCACCACTCCGAGCAGGGACGCCAGCACAAAGATGTGCCACACCTGAACGCGCCCGCTCAGTGTGAGGAAAGCCAGAATCCCCGCGAGAATCATGGCAGTGGTTTGGGTCGCGATCACCAGGCGCTGGCGATTCACGCGATCGGCGGTGATCCCTCCCAAAGGTGCAATCAGGAAGACGGGAATCTGGCTGGCGAAGCCGACGCTGCCCAGCAGCAGGGCGGATTTCGTCATGCTGTAAACCAGCCACGCCTGGGCCACGGTCTGCATCCAGGTGCCGATGAGCGAGATGAGTTGTCCGCTGAAGAAGAGCTGAAAATTACGGTGGCGCAAGGCGCGCAGAGTGGTCGCCAGTTTTGGCCGGAACGCGATTTTCGCATCCACTTCCACAGCCGTGGCGGAATTTTTCTCCTCAGTCACTCTAGTCGCTCTTCTAGAACTTTTTCACATCTTTGGGATGAGGGCAACCGGTGGGAAGGTGCGGGATGGAATCATTTAGACATTGATTCAATGACTCAATCTCACAATGTCTCAATGGTTCAGCGGATTTCCACAGCGCGACTCTGACTTGCAACTTCCATGCCGGTCCGATCCGGGATAGAGTTAAACTCCACCGACACGAAAGAGCGACGCGAAAGAGCCGGAGCGGGGAAGGGTGTTGAGCTAACGATGAGCGCAGATCCGAATCGTCTTGAACATTGCCTGGAACGGCGCGGCGCGCAGCGTTTCGAAGCGCACCAGCCGTTGGCCGTCCACTTCGAGGGACAAACTGTACCCGGATTCATCCAGGACCTGAGTGGCCGCGGAATTTTCTTTTACGCCGAGACGGCGCTGCCGCAAGGGGCGGTCGTGGAGTTGACTTTCACCATGCCGTCCGAAATCACGCTGGGAGAGAACATGCCGGTGCGGTGCCGCGGGCGGGTGCTGCGCGCCTCGGCTGCCCCGCCGGGTCGGCGTAATGGAATCGCCGCGCAACTCAGTTCCTACGAGTACCTGCCCTCTAACGAGTCTATCGCTCCATTCGCGCGAGTTTCGGCTGCCACTGACGCGGGAGTAACTTCCAGCTTGGCGCCGCGCTGAGGCGTTGTTCTTCGAAACTTCGTATGAACAACCAATGCCCTGCACAAAACTATTTAGGCGAAAAGTTCTGGCAATCCTCGGTTGGTGGCGCCTGGCGACATGGCAGCGATCGCTTTCCTCAACGTACAATCGACTCGGAGGTGGGATCATGCGCAAGCGTAATTCAGTGGTGCTCCTCATTATGGCCATCGCGATCGCGGCAGCGGCCGGGTCGAAGATCGAGGGGACTACCACGCTGAAGGATTTCCAGCCGTCGGGAACGACCGGCAAGGACCACAAAAATCAGCAGTACGATCTTTCCTTCGTGGCATCGGGCAAGCAGTACACCTGCCGCACGAACGAGAAGAAGTCCTTGAAAGCGACCGATTTTGTTGTGGGCAGCGAAATAATGTATGAGATCGGCGGCAACAAGGGCAAGCTGAAGAGCGCCGACGGCAAACATGTGGAATGCACCATCGTGAGGGTCGCGGAGTTGCCGGCCTCCAAGCCATGAAGATGCTTCCATCTAGGGCGATGCGTCATTAGGCCGGTTCCACCGTAGCCGTACTCCGCTCGTGTCAAGACGGGGCTTGCCCCGTCTCCCTCCGATGCAAATCGGCGTTTTTCTGTGGGGACAGTAATCCTGGATTCGATATGCGGGTAAACAGCGGAGGCCGCGCCAATGATTCTCCGCCATGCGAAGGCCGCCATTACTACGACACAGGCGCGCGATCTGATGTTAAAATTCAAGGCGGATGGGAGCGCAGCCATAAAACGTCTCGGGCGAGTTGTTCGACGGAAGTTTGACATCCAGACTCGCCGCAAGCGCTCATCCCAACGTAAATAGCGCCTAAGCCGACGTAGCTCAGTTGGTAGAGCAGCCGATTCGTAATCGGCAGGTCATCGGTTCAAGTCCGATCGTCGGCTCCATCCTTTCAATAACTTAACGTCAGTTCACCGCGACCTGCTGCATAACTGCTGCACGAGCTATTCTTGCCTCCAACTGATTCATAGCGCCGGTCACAACTTGACGCCGTCTTGATGTAACTTCTCTGCGTCGTGCTGACATCTTCGTGGCGCAGAATCTCTTGAATCACTTTGTCCTTGGACTCATCTTTCGTAGCGTGAAGGTCACCTTAGAACCTGTCCACAAAATAAGCCGGTCTTTTTAGTCTGAGTTGCGTAGTCAACGTGCACCATTTGTGCAAATCCATGCACATTGACAGCGTGTTTCTCGCGATTTTTCTTGGGCCTTCAATCGACCGGGAGTACAATCGCCTCGCGGGTTCTCTCGCCTCGTCGGGGAATACACATCCCTGGAGTCGAGTCGACTTGCATGAACCTCCCCGCAAGAGACTGGTACTACCTACGAGATTTCACTTCATTGTAGGCAACCACGACACGCACGAAGAAGCGTGATGTCTTCGCGAGTTGTCGTGCGACTATCAATCGTGAAGATTGCGGGTGAAGGATCCATCAGAGAGGGAGTCTTTAACCAATCCCGGACTTTTTGAGTTACTTACCTTCACAACCGACGCGAGACCGGAAAGGGCAGCAACATGGAGAAATACGGCTTACTTACTAAGGTATGCATCTTTTTTGTACTTTTTGCGGCGACGGCAATCCCCTCACACGCGCAGACCTTCACCAATTTGTTTACCTTCAATTACAACGATGGTTCCAACCCGAACGGGGCGCTGGTGCAAGCTACGGACGGGAACCTCTACGGGACAACCTGGGATGGCGGCAGCGGTTATGGCATTTTTTTTGTAATCGCCTCGGGAACAGTTACCCCATTGCACAGTTTCGACTCCAGCGACGGCGCCTTCCCGAACGCAAGCCTGGTGCAGGCTTCCAACGGAAACTTTTATGGAACAACTTACGGTGGTGGGGCCAACGGCCAGGGCACGGTTTTCGAAATCACCTCGGCGGGCGCGCTGACTACGTTATATAGCTTCAGCTCCTCCAACGGAACCTACCCGTGGGCAGGGCTGGTGCAGGGTACGGACGGAAACTTCTACGGAACAACTTACGAAGGCGGGGCCAATGACTATGGGACTGTTTTCAAAATCACGCCCACGGGCACGTTGACCACGCTGCACAGTTTCAGTTCCACGGATGGCGCCTTCCCGAATGCGAGCTTGGTGCAAGCCACGAACGGAAACTTCTATGGGACGACCGACAATGGCGGAACGTATAACTATGGCACGGTCTTCGAGATCACGTCCACAGGCACGCTAACCACGCTGCACAGCTTTGACTACACCGACGGCGCCAACCCGAACGCAAGCTTGGTAGCCAGCAATGGGAACTTCTACGGAACAACTTGGGAGGGCGGAGCCGACGGCTATGGCACGGTTTTCGAAATGACGCCCGCAGGCACGCTGACCACACTGCAGAGCTTCAACTGGTCTGACGGCGCCATGCCATACTCAGAGGGACTGGTACAAGGCACCGACGGGAACTTTTACGGGACCACTCAGACATCCAGTGACTACGACTGTGGCACCATCTATGAAGTCACCCCCGGGGGCGCACTGACCACGCTCCATAACTTCGACTACACCGACGGCTGCGGCGCGGACTCAGGGCTGACGCAAGCCACCAACGGCACTTTCTACGGGACGAGTTGGATGGGTGGGACCGACGGCTATGGCACAGCTTTCAGTCTGTCGATGGGCCTCGCTCCGTTCGTGCAACCGCGTCCAAGCATGGGCTTGGTGGGCACCGCTGTGACGATCCTGGGAAACAATTTGACGGGCACTACCGAGGTTAGCTTCAACGGCACAGCCGCGACCCACAAAAAGGTCGTCTCGGCGACTGAGATTAAGACCACGGTTCCCTCATATGCAACCACAGGCGCTCTGACAGTAACTACGCCCAGCGGCACACTCAGCAGCGGGACATTTTTTGTGACGCCGCAGCTTAAGAGCTTCACCCCGGGCAAAGGCCCAGTGGGAAAGCAGGTGCAGATCAACGGGGTCAGCCTCACGCAGACCACCGCAGTCAGCTTTAACGGTGTGGCCGCGACTGAGTTCACTGTGGACTCCGACAAGAAGGTGACCGTGACCGTTCCCACCGGCGCAACCACGGGAGCAATCTCGATCACCACTGCGGGGGGGACAGCCACGAGTGTAAAGAGCTTCACAGTGACAGAATGACTCTGCGCGTAGCAGGGACGGACGCGTTTTTTTCAGCAACTCGAAATATCCCAAGAGAATGCAACTGCGGGAACAGATGAAAGGACTTATATGAAAGTTCAGTTTGATTATTCGAAGACCTACATCCGGCTGGCGATGGTGCTGCTGGTCGGTTTCAGCACCCTATGCGTGAGTGGGCAGGACCTGGAGTCGCCTCAAGCGGCGATCCCCAAACCGGCAAAGCGGCTCATTGGCGATTACAGCTATTCGAGTCGGACTCAGACACCGCCCTACACCTCGGAGCAAATCCCTTACGCCAAATTGACGCACATTATTCACTTCTGCCTCGGCTTTTATTCCGACGGCTCGCTCTATATTGCCGGTGGCCCCAATGGCCTTCTCGAGCCCGCTCTCATCCGCAAAGCACATAAGAACGGCGTCAAAGTACAGATAGGCGTCTGCGGCCCCTTTAATGACTTTGATGACAATCCCAATGGGATGGCCACACTCATTGGCAACGTGGAGACGTTTGTCATAGAGCACGGATACGATGGCGTGGATATCGATTGGGAATATCCCACCATGGCGGAGACCAATAACTTCTACAGTCTGATGGCGGGTTTACGGGCGGCGCTTCCTTCCCCGTCCTACTTGATTTCTGCGGATGTTCCCCCTTGGGGAAACGGCGGCAACGGGTACGCCATCCCCCAGGTGGACCAGTTCGTCGATTACTTCAACATTATGATGTACGAGTGCGCTACGACCGGGGAGCCGGATGGGCAGCTGAATTCAGAAATCTTTTGGGACTGGAACAATCCCGACCCATGGGAGTGCCAGCCGGGAGGCGCCGCCAACGAGGCAGTCAACATATTCCTCCAGGAAGGGGTCGCGCCCTCACAGCTCAACATGGGCACCCCTTTCTACGGTTATCTCTATTCATATGTGTCGGAATTGTTTGGAGAATGCCCGCCCGCAGACCAGACGAAGGACGGAGCCTGCAAGGGCATTTCGGCTCACAACTACGGAACCTTTTTCAAACAGCGAATCAATAAAAAGGGCTGGCATACCTATTACGACCCGATTGCGCTGGTGCCGTATATGCTGCGCGTGGATGGCAAGCCGGGGTTCATCACCTACGACGACGAGATATCGACTTATACCCGCGTGTGGTACTCCGATTGGCAGTGGAATCTGGGCGGAGTGTTCATGTGGTCGATTGATGCCGACTACGACGGCCAAACGCAGGATCTGCTCGATCAGGCGTACTTGGCCAGTCTGCCACCGGCCAACTGATACGCGGCCCGGGAGGCGCAGCGTGGCATCGCTCTGCCTGTGCCTCTCGAAAACCCGGGAATACTCGCAAGCGGCGGAATTATTGTGTCTCGAGTCTTGTGGGAAGCTAAGGAACCTCCGATTAAGTTCGCTCCCGAAGAGTTTTGAAAGGGCACGGCTTCAGCCGTGCCGCCAAAACCAGCGCTACATGCGACTTTAGCCGCTGAGGGCGTACTTTCAAATCGCTTTGCCTCCCTTTTTGAGACTTGTTCAGAGTTTCCCTAACGCAAGAGTTCTCTGCGTTGCAGACCGCGGACGATCTGTGCGGCGAGTGCCCACGCTTTCGCCACAGGCCGCTCAACATGCAGAGCGTCCAGAATTTTGAGCGCGCGCGCGACGGAGACGGCGCGGTCAAGATTATCGCCGGAGCGATGAATGGGTCCCGGCGATCGCTGCGGATGTAATCGTGCAACAAAAGTGCAAAACTTATGCCAACGGCCGGGAAAATTGAAATTGAAACGTTTTTTGCTGGGTTTTTTGACGAATTTTTGTTGACAACTTTTACCTGCACGCGTAGTGTTCTGCACTGAGGACTCTGGCCCAGTTCAATTCTCCCCCTAAATACCGGCCAAGACTTCAGAGATTTCAGTCAGAGATTTGGGCCAGAAATACGCCAGTCTGAAAACCTCAGCAAGAAAAATCTCAACCATAAAAAATTTAAGCAGTGCAGTGACGTCCAGGAGTTCTGCCGGGACGTGGATTTTAATTCGGAGGCCCTATGCGGACTAGTTTGCGCGTTCTGTCGTTTCTGGTTGTTCTGTTCTTCCTGACTGGAATTTCAACCTCAACATTTGCAGCAATTCACACCTCGGCAGTTCCGAAAGTGCGAATCACCCAGAAAGTCGACAACAGCAAACGCGCGACTCTTTACGGCCATGTACCAGGAGCGCTGCGCCAGGCGAAGGATATGGGGCGCCTCGATCCCAGCACGCCGACTGGGCGTGTATTCCTGGTGCTCAACTCCGACGAAGAGCAGAAGCGCGAGATCCGTCGATTGATCGACGAGCAGCAGGACAAGCGCACTGCCAACTACCATCAGTGGGTGACGCCGGAAGAATTCGGCGAGCACTTTGGTGTACATGATTCCGACATCGCGCAGGTGGAAACCTGGCTCAAGTCGCAGGGGTTCACGGTCGAGGACGTGAGTAAGAGCAAGCGGGTCATCCACTTTAGCGGAACTACGGGGCAGTTGGAGAAGGCCTTCCAGACCCAGATGCACTCTTACCTATACAACGGCAAGACCGAAGTTGCCAACAACAGCGACATCAGCATTCCCACCGCGCTCAGCCCGGTCATTGCGGCCGTCACGGTGCACAGCTCTTTCCGCGGCCCGCATAAAAATCACTTGGTCGGCAAAGTACATTTGGGTGGTGGGCGGAAGTCGAATTTCACCGACAGCTCAGGCAATAATTATGTTGGACCGGCGGATTTTGCCACCATCTACAATACCGCCCCACTGCTCGCGGCTGGTATCAACGGAGCCGGGTCGAGCATCGCGATTGTCGGCAATTCCGACATTCTGCTGAGCGACATTCAAGTCTTCCGCCAGATGTTCAATCTTCCCGTCAACGATCCGACCGTTATTTATGCGGGCCAGAACAACGGCATTATCGCGGGCGACGATGAAGAAGCCGATTCCGACATAGAACTCTCCGGCGGCATCGCGCCCGGCGCCAAGGTCTACTATGTGGATGGCTCGGAGAACTTGCTGGTGGACGGCATCACCAGTTCGATGGAGTACATCGTCGAAAACAATCTGGCCGACATTATCAGCGACAGCTACACCGGCACTTGCGAACTCAATGCCAACAACTCATTCGAGAACCAGTTGTGGGAGCAGGCAGCGGCGCAAGGCCAGAGCGTGTTCGTTGCCAGCGGCGACGTCGGCCCAGCGGATTGCGACTCCGTGAACGATGCCTGGGGAATTGGCGGGTATGCAGTTACGTCCGACTCCACTCCTTATAACGTCTCCGTCGGCGGCACAACCTTCAACGAAGGCAGCGGCACGTATTGGAGCAGCACCACCAATCCCGTAAGTTTCTTGTCGGCTCTTTCTTACATTCCAGAGATCGCCTGGAACGAGACCGTGGCGTCAACCACTGGGACCTCGACCACAGGGGATGATCTTTATTCGTCCGGCAGTGGCATCAGCGCTTACTACCTCAAGCCTGCCTGGCAACAAGGACCGGGAGTGCCCACGACTGACCCAACCGTGCTTGGAAACCTTTGGGTTCCCCAGTACAACGGCGTCATCATCATTAATGGCGGCAAAGGCTATATCACCGCGCCCACGGTGACTTTCACTGGCGGTGGCTGCTCGGAAGAACCCAGCGCTACGGCCACGTTGACCAGCGGCGGCGTAACCGCGATTACCATGAATTATGGAGCTACCGGCGGTGGTTTTGGTTGCACCTCAGCCCCCAACGTTACCTTTACGGCCGCGCCCACTGGAGGAACCACCGCGACCGCTTACACAGTCGTAGTCCCCCCGCTGGCTCCGGCACCGATAGTCTCGGGTGTGCCCCACCGCTATCTGCCCGATCTCGTTCTGAACGCGAATGACGCTCACGACCCGACTATTTTCTGCGCCGAGGGCGACTGCCAGATCGATCCTGACGGTAGCATCGACAATTTCGATGTCGAAGGCGGCACCGAGACAGCTACGCCCGAAATGGCCGGCATCCAGGCGCTGATTAACCAGGCGAATGGCGGACGGCAAGGCATGCCGAACTATTTCTATTACTCGTTGGCGACGGCGCAAAATACGGCCGCGTGCAATTCGTCCAACATCGCCTCCACCGCTTGCGCTTTCCAGGACGTCACGGCTGGCAACAACCTGATCTGCGCCACACAAGCCTGTGCGCAGGGAGTTGCTAGTCCACTATTGCCGGACCAGATGGGCTTCACCGCCGGCGTGGGTTACGATCTGGTTACCGGATTGGGCTCGCCGAACGCCGCCAATTTGGCCACCCAATGGAGCACCGTTATCTTCAACAGCTCCAATACCACACTGAACCTCTCGCAAACCACCGGGATTGCGCAGGGTACTCCCATTACTTTCAGCGGCACGGTCGCGGCGGGTTCCGGTTCGGGAACTCCGACCGGCGACGTGGCTTTCATCCTCAGCCAGGGAATCTTCGGAGAAACCCTCACCTTGGGTGGCGCTCCGTTTGCCACCCTGAATGGCGGCAGCTATACCGCGACCCTCAGCAACCTGCCTGCGGGAACCTTCACGGTTACGGCGCGCTACGCTGGCGACGACAATTTCGCTTCCAGCCTCTCCGCTCCAGTCACAGTAACTGTCGGGCAAGGGAATGCCACGGTCACGCTTACCCCGCAGACCTTTAATACCAGTACCTGCGATAACACGGCCGCCAGTTCGTTCAACTACGGCTCCATCATGATGATCCAGGCTACGGTTGCGGCTGCTGCTTCCGGAGAAGGGGAACCGACCGGCACGGTGACGATCACTGCAAACGGCACCACTTACGCAACCTTACCGCTTGATCCCACCGGCAACGCGTTTATATACGCGGGTTCTATTTTCCCCAGCACTAACGGATCGGGCCTTCAGGCCTGCACGAACGATATCCTCTACGAAGGCAAAGGCCAGTCGGCTACGCAGCTTCCGGCGGGCTCATACAACATCGGAGCAACATATTCCGGAGATTCGACCTTCTCGCCTGCAACGGCGACTGCGGTTCCCATCACCATCACGCAGCTCTCCACAACACCCACGTTGGCGGCGGGCCAGACGGAGATCGCTTCGGGGGCCGAAGTTACTCTGACGGCCACCTTCAGCGACACGAGCTTGGATTCCTACACGCTCACGGGAGCCTTGCCCCCAACCGGCAGCATAACGTTCAAGAACGGAAGCACGACGCTGGGAACGGCGACCATAGTGCCGCAAATTATCTATAGCGTTGGCGGCCCCACCGGCGATTCCCCAGAGTACACCTACGCCGCCGTGGCATCGCTAACCACCAGCGCCATCACCGCAACTGGAAGCAACTCCATTACGGCGGTCTATGCGGGCGACAACAATTACAAAAGTGAAACATCCAAAGCCCTTACCATTACGGTAGCCACCGGAACCGCAACCACTACGACCCTGACCTCGAGCTCCAGTCCAACGCCCGTGGGAGCGCAACCTACCTTGACCGCTATCGTTGGGGTGGCTTCGGGTACAGCGCCAACCAGTGGTACCGTTACCTTCTATGACGGCACCACGGTATTGGGAACCGCCAAACTCGGTTCATCTCATACGGCCACCTTCACATCGCTGGGTGGAACCTCAGCGAGCGCGAGCGGTAAGGGTACGACCAGCCAGCCTGGCCTTGCCGCTGGTACGCACAGCCTCACCGCCGCTTATGGTGGCGCCTCCGGCAGCCCGGCTCTCCTCGCCAGCACCTCTGCGGTGCTCTCGCAGGTAATAACTCAAGCCAGCATTGACATGTCACTCTCGACCAAGACTGTCGGCACAACCGGCCAGACGTATATGTTCTCTGCGAACTTGGCTTGTGACACCCTTGGCTGCGAGTCGGACGGCAGTACCCCCCCGAATTATTATTTCCCGAACTACTTCCCCCCAACCCTGAGTCAGGTACAGTTCTACGACGGCTCTACGTTGCTGGGATCGGCTCCGGCGCAGACCGTTGCCTCCAACGACGGCGGCTTTGGCAATTGGATTGCCCAGTTCACCACCAACTCCCTCGCGGCCGGGACGCATACCATCACGGCTTCCTATGCCGACACGAACTACGCCCTCTCAACTTCGAACGCGCAAACCGTATTCGTCGGTGGCGCGCCGACAATCACTTGGCCGACCCCGGTAGCCATCACCTACGGGACCGCGCTGAGTGCAACACAATTGGACGCGACGGCCAACATTCCCGGCACCTTTGTATATTCACCAGCGGCGGGAACGGTCCTGAACTTGGGCACGCAGACTCTGAAGGTCACCTTTACTCCGGCCGACTACACGGACTTTCCTGCGCAAACCAAAACGGTTAACCTCACGGTGACTCCGGCAGCAACGTCGATCAACGTGATTAGCGTGATTCCAGCTGCTGAGGACTACGGTCTGAATGCTCCGGTAACGATCACAGCCGTGTTGTCGTGGACGGGCAGCGGCGCCGCACCCACGGCGAGCGCTGTAACCATTGGCGGCAACGGGCCCAGCGGCACCTATGGAACGACGAGTTGCGGTGCGCCCAGCGGCAACACGATCGCTTGCACGAATACCTATATACCTTCAGCCGCGGATGTTGCGGGCTCCTACACGGAGTCGGCGACATTCTCGGGCGACACCAACTACAGCGCTTCGAGCAGCACGCAGACCAACAACTTCACCATCAACCAGGCGACCTCAACCACGACCGTTACGTCCAGCCAGAATCCGTCGGTCTACGCGACGTCGGTGACGTTCACGGCGACGATCAACGGCGAGAACGGAATGGTAAAGGGGCGAGCGTCCAAGAAGAACGGAGTGAAAGCGCAGGACGTCAGCGGGACCGTGACCTGGAGCGCGAATACAGGCTGCGTCACGACGACGGTGACGGCAGGCTATCCGGGAGTAGCGACTTGCACTACGTCCAGGGCGTCGAGCCTCCCAGTAGGCACCGACACGATTACGGCAACCTACTCGGGCGACAGCAACCACGGCGGGAGCATGGGCTCATTGAGCCAGGTAGTCACAGGAGGGATCGCAACGACCATCGACGTGACCAACGTAAGCCCGGCCTCGGAAGACTACGGCCTGGATACTCCGGTAACGATCACGGCCGTGTTGTCGTGGACGGGACACGGTGTTGCGCCCACAGCGAGCGATATAACCATTGGCGGCAACGGGCCCAGCGGCACCTATGGAACGACGACCTGCGCCCCCCGCGTCCATGAAACGATCACCTGCACGAACACCTATACACCGACTGTTCTGGATGTGCAGGGCGTCTACACGGAGACTGCGACGTTCGCTGGAGACACCAACTACAGCGCTTCGAGCAGCCCGGAGACCGGCAACTTCACCATCAATCAGGCTAGCGCAGCCACGGTCGTTACTTCGAGCGTCAATCCGTCGTCCTACGGGCAGGCGGTGACGTTCACGGCGACGATCGACGGCGAGAACAACTTGGTCAAGGGGAAGAAAAGCGCGAAGCCACAAGACGTCAGCGGGAGCGTGACCTGGAGCGCTAATACAGGCTGCGGCATAACTCCGGTGACGACGGGCAATCCGGGAACAGCGACTTGTACCACCTCCAGCCTCCCAGCGGGCACCGATACAATTATCGCGACCTACTCGGGTGACTTAAACCACGGCGGAAGCACGGGTACGTTGAACCAGGTAGTTCGAGGTGGGGTCGCGACCACGATCAACGTGACCGGCGTGAACCCGTCTGCTGAAGACTACGGTCTGAATGCTCCGGTAACGATCACAGCCGTGTTGTCGTGGACGGGCAGCGGCGCCGCACCCACGGTGAGCGCTGTAACCATTGGCGGCAACGGGCCCAGCGGCTATAGCGCGACGACTTGCGGCACGCCCAGCGGCGACACGATGACCTGTACGGCCACCTATACACCTACAGCCGCGGATGGGGCGGGATCCTACACGGAAACGGCGACGTTCGCGGGAGACAGCGGCTACGGCGTTTCGAGCAGCCCGCAAACCAACAACTTCACCATCAACCAGGCGACCTCGAGCATGAGCCTTGCTTCCAGCCTGAGTCCTTCAACCTATGGCCAGCCGGTAACGTTCACGGCGACGATCGACGGCGAGAACGGACTGGTGAAAGGGCGAACCAAGAAGAACGGAGTGAAAGCGCAGGACGTCAGCGGGAGCGTGACCTGGAGCGCTAATACAGGCTGCGGCACGACGACGGTGACGACAGGCAATCCGGGAGTAGCGACGTGCACAACCTCCAGCCTCGGAGTCGGCACCGATACGATTACGGCGGCCTACTCGGGCGACAGCAACCACGGCGGGAGCACGGGCACGTTGAACCAGGTAGTCAATCTGGCAGTGTTGACTGTAACGGCTGGCAATGCAACCGGTACCTATGGCCAGCCACTGCCTTCGCTCACTAAATACACCATTACAGGCTTCGTCAATGGCGACCCGAGTTTGGTTGTTACCGGCACGCCCGTCGAGGGCACAACGGCGACACCGACCTCAACACCGGGGACGTATCCGATCTCCATCACGCAGGGTACGCTGGCGGCGGCGAACTACACATTCACCTTCGTCAACGGCACACTGACCATGCAGCAGGCGAGTCAGACCATCTCGTGGACTGTTTCCCCACCGGCAGATGCGGCATCCGAGGACAGCTTCACGGTAGCGGCAATCGCCAGTTCGGGTTTGACGGTCGCCTATAGCAGCTCGGGTGTGTGCACTAACGTGGGCGCAACCTACACCATGCTGAGCAACACGGGAACTTGCATCGTGACGGCGAATCAGACAGGCAACGCCGACTATAATTCGGCTGCCCTCTCACAGAACGTAACTGCGTCCAAGAAAGTTACGCCGGTTGCGCCGACGGTGACCTTCACCGGCGCGCCAACCAGCGCGTATTACCAGGGTACCTTCACGGTGGCAACAACGCAGAATTCCGGTATCATACCGACCTTCAAGGCGGCTGGCGCCTGCACCATCAGCGGCACCACCGTTACGATGAGCAGCGGTACTGGGACCTGCAACCTGACAGCATCGTGGCCAAAAGACACCTACTATAAGGCCGCTTCTGCCACTCAAAGCACAACTGCGGAGATGCTGTCCAGCACTGTAAGTTGGACGGCGCCGTCGACAATCGCCTACGGTACCCCGTTGAGCACAACCCAACTGGATGCGACAGCGAACGTGGCGGGTAAGTTCACCTATACAGCGACGTTGTTGCCGAGCGGCACGCCGGTAGCGGTGAAGGCAGGCACGGTCCTGGCGGCAGCAGGCACCTATACGCTGTCGGTCGCCTTTACTCCGAATCTCAACAAGGACTACACGCCGGCGACAGGCAGCGTGCAGCTGACGGTAAGTCCAGCCAGCACAACAACCACAATCACCAACGCCACGGCTGCGAAGAAGAACCCGCTAGCGGTGACGGTGGACTTCACGGTGGCACAAAACCCGGCGAGCAAGATAGCGCCGACGGGCAGCGTGACCGTGAGCGATAGCATCTCGGGAATGAGCTGTATCGGACAGCTCACGAAAGGCGCCGGAAGTTGCACCCTGACGTTTACCAGCGCCGAGACAGCGACGCTGACCGCAACCTACTCAGGCGACAGCAACAACAACGCGAGCACCTCCACCCCGTTCGTAGTGACAGTGCAGTGAACTGGCAAATACTGACGAGTGCGGCCCAGGGCAACCTGGGCCGCTGTTTTTTGCGCCGGCCACGCAAGCCCGGAGCAACGAGAAGACATCGCCGTTCCCATGGCGGCTGGTCGGTTGCAGGCGTATCGCTATTTCAGGAAGCATCCGCCATCGGCAACAGATGCTCGCGTTCGATCTCCATCGCTTCGCCCTCGTGTTATCCTTTCAGGTCGCACACTTTCAGGAGGAACAGTGAGTCTAGAAAACGTCGTTCAGCAAGTTAAGGAAGAGATCGCACGGTTGAATCAGGTGCTTCGGCTGCTGGAGGGCACGGGCGCGTATGCGGGCCCAAAAGCGAAGAGAGCAAACCGAGTGACAACGGCACAACCTAAGAGGAAAATGTCCGCCGCTGGCAGGCGAAGAATCGCGGCTGCGGCACGGGCACGCTGGGCGAAGTTCAGGGCGGCGAAGAAGACCGCATAGCGCCAAAGTGACTTGCTGCCAGCACGCGGCAGGCTTCCATGCCTGACCGCTTCGTGACTTACTTCTGGCGAATGCCTCGGCTGGTGACGAGATAGACGGCAAAGCTCCCCAGCCAATGCCCGCCCTCGTAATGCTTGCCGGTCACCGCCGCAAGCCCGGCGCGTCGATGCGCCTCGGCAGCCTTCCTGATCGTCGGCAGGCGCGTGTCGCCTTTGGGCAGACTCGCAGCGATTCCTTCCAGCATCCAAGCGCGGCTCAGGTTGAGCCCGTCCAGATGCGCCAGCTTCGGATCGCTGGGATCGGGCGACACCACGGGCTCCAACCATGCGCCCTTTCGCGCAGGCGAAATCTGCGGCAGGAAAGTTTGGAGCCAGCGTGCGAACTCGGCGCTCGGCAGCACGCGCCGCATCAGGTCGGCTTCGCCGAGGCACGGCGAAAGGAAGTCCTCGCCCGAGGGCTCATAGTCAAGCGGGCAGTTCTTGTCGCCGCGATAGAACTGCCGTGCTTTCGATGACAGGAGATCGGCGAACTTCGTGTTCCCCGTGGCGTGGGCGTAGTCGAGCATCAAGCCGAGAGCGAAGGCGGTCTGCGAGTGCTCGCCGATCCGCACCGGATACGAGAGTTTGGGAAGCCATGCGTTCATGCGCTCCAGTGCGGCTTCTTCCAGAGGGCGCAAGTTCGCCGCCAGAGCGCGTGCCTCGGGATCGTCCCACTCGCGCAGTTCCGCGACGAGTTGAAGCAGCCATGCCAGCCCGTAGGGACGCTCGAAGCTGGCGCGTCCCTCGCCGCGCAGGTACGCCGCTTCCTGCGCGATGTTCTCCGTGGTCAAGCTCTGCCGCAAAGCCTCGTGTGCGGACGGCGCGAAGCCAGCATCGGGGAACGTCCTCGCCAGCCGTGCCAGCAGCCAATGCCCGTGCACCGAGGAATGCCAGTCGTAGCAGCCGTAGAACGCTGGCGTCAGCTTTCGCGGCGGAGCCACGTCCGCGTCGCTCGTCAGGTTGTGGCTGATCTTGTTCGGATATTCCTTGTGGACGTACGCCAGCGCAAGATTGGCGAACCGCTCGGCAGTAACGGTGTCAAACATGGCGGGAGTGGCGGCGGGAGTTGTGGCGCTCTGAGCGCACATTTCGCGGACAGTCATAAACAGGCGAACCGCACAGATCGCGTATTTCATTTGCGTCTACTCTGCCCCGATCTTTTCCTGCATTGTTTCAACGTTACCAAACTGTGCTGGAATTCTTAGCGGCGTCTACGAAGCTCGTCCCACGTCCGGCGTTGCAGGAAGCTGCTGTCCACATTCTGCTCCACGCTCAGAAACAACGGCCACGGCATCGTGAAAGACAGAACGTTCTCTCCAAGGGACGCCCGAACATTTTGGCGTGCGGAGAGGTCGGTCATCCCCACCAATGCTCGGGGATGCGCTCGCTCCAGTTCGCGATAGGCGAAGATGCCCATGATCTGGCAGCCTGCACCCCACGGGACCGCCACATTTTCGAGATCGGGTTCGGTATTGTTCGCCAAAACCACGAGCGCGGAGAATTGGTCGGGATCGACGAACAACGTGACGCTCTTGATGTCGTCCTTCTCGGGGTCGGAAACATCAAGCGGCTTCACAACGACGTACTGCGCCGGAATGTCGCGCATAGGCAAGGTCACAAGGAAGCGCCGGGTGACATCCGCATCCTTGAGGTATCGCTCGCCGTGCAGAAAATCGTCCGCAAAATGTCGGTCGCCCCATCCTGCGATCTGTTCGCCGACGCGCTGCCCGTTTTCGGAATTTTCATTCCCATGCGCGAGGAAACGGCAGAACCCCTCGATGCCACCGGGGAAGCTCTGGTAGCAGTTGCCGAAGCCGAGCCCGACTCCGCCGCCCCAACACCCATACGTCTGCCGGTCAAAGGCTCCAACCCGCCCTTTAGCGGCGACCGTGGCGAACACCGATACTACACATCCCCACCGCCCCGGCTTGAACTGGATCGATCCTTGCGGTGCCGCGTCCGCCCACGTGAGCGCGACCGCGTGCGTCTTCAGCCCGATAGCGTCTACCAGTTTGCTCTTCATGCCACTGTTCACAATATCCGCCTGTTCCTTGTCCTGCTATGACTGCCATCACCTCACAAGGTGAGCGTACCCATCCGCCCACTCACCGCGATTCGTGCGTTGCCAGTCAATACGCCAGCGCCCGCAACTAACACCCGCTGCTTTAGCCAACGGGCACAGAGTACCATGTGGACATGAGCAAAATACGCCTACAATGCCTCGACGCGAACCCTTCGGATCGCTCGGCGCAAGCCGATGTCCTTCTTCGCCAAGAACCCGGCGAGGAAGAGGAAGAAGACGACGAAGAAAACGAAGACGACGGCGAAGAAGACGATGACGATGATTCCGACGAGGGCGACGGCTACTCGGAGTGAGCGTGACGCATTTTGCTTCCGTGGGTGAAGTATGAAGCGCGAGCATTTCGCCAAGGTGGTCGAGGAGGCGCTCGACTCGCTCCCGCAAGAATTTCGCAGCCGCATCCGCAACGTCGCCGTTCTGGTGGAGGACAAGCCGCCGAGCCAGCCATCGCGGCGGGCGGGGCAGCGAAGGCGGCTGCTTCTGGGCGTCTTCCACGGCGTGCCCGCAACCAAGAAGAGCATATTTGACCTGCCAACAGGACCCGACCACATCGTGCTCTACCAGAAGAACATCGAGGCGGTCTGCTCCAGCGAGGCCGAAATCCGCCAACAAATCCGCCTTACGATCATCCATGAACTGGGTCACTACTTCGGGCTGGACGAGGAACAACTGAAGGATGTTTAGCAGCCTGTGGTGAAAGTCAGTTTCGTATCAGGGTATGCCTTCAGACATACCGTAAGTGCTATGTTATGAATGCGCCTTTAGGCACTGCGGGCGGTGTTTGGAGTCTTACCACGGGCTGCTAGGCAGAACTGTCGAGACTCCCCGGTTCCTCATTTACGTGACTTCACATCTTCCGTTGGTCGAAAACGTAGCGCCGACCAAACATCGTCGATGGCGATCTGGGAAACGGGACGCCAGCCCGTCCCCTCCATCGCCGCCTTGACCGCCTCGCGGCTGAGATCGCTCTCCAAGCCTGAGGTCTTCTTCGGGTAGGTAATCCACACCAACGCACCGGGCGCGGCGGTCTTCAGGAGCTTCCTTGACGATTTTTCAATATCTGCTTTTCGGGTTGCGAAGAACTGCACAAATTCGTGGGTTCCTCCCATAGCTTCTGCGATGATGACGCCGTCAGGCAAGGGTGCGAGCGATCTCAAATAGCCGGAAGGCGCGGCAATTGCCAGTGCTCGCATGCCGGGTTTCAGTCCAAGCTTCTTTGCGGTAGGGTTCGTCGTCATGTTGCGCTCCGATTGCGGCATCATAATATGATGCTGCGTATACAGCAACGCTAAATGGGTCTGGGGCGCTTTCGTTTTTCACCCGCTGTTACTCGGCTGGGCGTTTCCGTCACCCATTACAATTCCGAGTAATGCAGGAGCATTACTTTTTCAAGCTAATCCATCCTCGTCCTGCGTTCCCGCGGGACATGACGAACGAACTTGACCCAAGCGCAATAATCGACGCGCTGCTGGCGCACGACTTGCACCAGCGGCAGCCCTTTGAGACACTCTTTTCAGCGATTGATGTCGACAAAATCACTTGGCGGGGAGACCCACTCATGAAACGCGTGACTGGCATTGGCGGGATCTTTTTTCAGTCTGAGAACCCGGGGCATTTGTATGACTGGTATGAGAAGCATCTTGGCATTAAGCGCGAACCGCACGGACAGGGCGCTACATTTGAGTGGCGCGAGTTGCACGCACCGGACGGAAGCGAGCCGGGTGCAAAAGGGGCGACGGCTTGGTCGATCTTTCCGCGAAGCACGAAGTATTTTGGGGCGAGCAAAGCCAGCTTCATGGTGAACTATCGTGTGGATGATCTGGATGGGTTGTTGGAGGAGTTGAAAAAGGCAGGAGTCGAAATTGATCCGCATCGCGAGGACGCCGATTACGGACGGTTTGCGTGGATCATGGATCCCGATGGAAACCGAATTGAATTGTGGGAACCGCCGAAGGAGAAATGAATCGGCGCTACAAGGTTGACTTTCCGGTTCGCTCACCTGCTTGCGGATCGGCATAAGCGACAAAGATGTAGTAACCCTTCTGTTCATTGGAGGTGGGTGTCAAACTCACGAAATCCCCCAACCAACAAACACCGTGACAAGATGCTGGACCGCGCCACTAGAGCGAAACCAGAGTTGTTGTAACCATCCAATGTAGAGACGGGGCTTGCCCCGTCTCCGTCGGACGCAATTCGGCATTTTTCCGTGGCCACAGCAACTTTAGTTTTGCTTTAATTCGTCAGTCGTTATAGACCATGAGCTTGAGGAAGTTAAAAAGCCCGGCGCTGCGGAACCGCCGCCAGCCCGTCTGACTCCGGCTCTGAAGCAAGCCAACGCCGAGTTCGCGAGGCTGCAATAAGCGCTCACGCGTATGACGTGCCGAGCAGATCAGGCAACACCTCCCCAGCTTTCCCCAAATAACATTCCGTGAACGCGGATGCGTTCGCGGGCTTCTCCAGTCCAACGTAGATTGTTCGCGCACGACCAGCGACTTGAGCCACAAAGCTAGCGGCGGGATCGACCACGCCCGACGTTCCTACGGCTACGAACAGCGTGCAGCCGTCGAGCGCCCCGTAGATTCGATCCAACTCGAACGGCACCTCACCGAACCAGCAGATGTGCGGGCGTATCCGCCCGCCGCACTCGCACCGGGGGACTTCGGCGGGCGGCTCGTACGTATTCGTGTCGGCAAACGGAGCGCGGTTGCAAGTGTCGCAGCGGCTCTTGAATAGCTCTCCGTGCATGTGGACGACGTTCCTTGAACCTGCCTGCTCGTGCAGGCTGTCCACGTTCTGCGTGCAGACAAAAAGACGATCTTGCAGCGCTTCCTCAAGCTTGGCGAGGGCGAAGTGCGCCGCATTCGGCTTGGCTTCCGATGCCACCCGCCGACGCATGGAATAGAACTCCCACACCAGCCGGGGATCGCGCCGCCACGCGTGCGGCGAAGCGACCTCCTCGATCCGGTAGTTGCGCCACAGCCCGCCCACGCCACGGAACGTCGGTATCCCGCTCTCTGCGCTCACTCCCGCCCCGGCCAGAATGAACACGCGGTCAGTCGAGGAAATTGTGAGCATGGATGAAAGGATACGACGACCGGCGGCAAAGTCTACGGGGAATCCCAGCCGAGGATTCGTTTCTTGATGGCGATGAATAACCTGCGAGTGCGCTCACGAATCGCGCTCAATGAGCGTTATGGCGATTTTACGACAGTCGTCCTACGGGCCTATCGGAGGACATCACTGAGGACACCGAGGATTATTGGAACTATCATTCCGGTATTGAATAGAACCCAAAGGCGCTCTTGATTAGTCCTCGGGGGAGCGGACTTTGCAGTCAATAGAAACACGCCAGAAATCAATGAACAGAGAACAAAACTCCCTGAGTCAATCTTGCGGATAATCGACAGCGGATTCCACGACCAACGAAACCACGCGATTGCTGAACCGACCAAGAAGAGCACAAAGTAAACGGCAAAATTGAACATGTAAAACCGCTGGCTCCGGGGCGCATACCGAGGTGGAATCTCTTCGAACACGACTAAAGCATTCTCGTAGGTCGTTCGCCAGCTTGCACGATGACTGTCGTAATCAGGCGGAGGTCGTCAGGATCGAGGCCGTCTCCAGCAGCGGACTTTGAGCTGGGCTTGCGTGATCGCGCCAATTCTCCCAGATCGACAGAGCCAATGTTGGCGAAGATGTCGTCGACGACCTTGCCGTGAATAGCCTGCTTCGCGTTATCGCCAAGTCCCCAGGGACCTGTTCGCGTGTCGCCATAAGCGGCAATCGTTATGCTCGGGACTTGGGGTGCAACGCCACTTACCTTTGCTACCCGTCCCTTTGGGTAATGGGAGCAGCCAGCTAGAGCAGGGCCAAACAAGCAGGTGGACATCATTTGTACCTGTTGAAATGACTGTCGAAAGTGCGTACCCGACGGCCAGCGAAACAATAGGGATTTCTAATTTGGAATGGTGATTTGCTTGCTCATCTGTCTCTGAATACTCGCCTCGGGGGAAATGGTGCGCAAAAATACGCCGGTCATGAGGCCTCCCCAGGCTATCGCGGCGGATGTACCAGGGGTGGCGCAAGACCCTTTCCATCTCGCCGAGAATTTAAGGGAGGTAGCTTCTGTGCGTACCCTGCAAAGAGTTGGCATTTTTCTAACACCCGCATTCGTTCTTTTCTGCGGGTGTGGTGGCATCGACGTCACGGCGCCAACGACGCTCAGCTACACCACGGCCATGGCGGTCTACACCAAGGGTGTGCAGATTACGCCGGACATCCCCACCAGCAGTGGCGGGACGGTAACCTCGTACAGCGTGAGCCCGGACTTGCCGGCTGGGTTGGCCCTGAGCGCCAGCACTGGTATCGTAAGCGGAACTCCGACCGTTGTGGCAGCCGCGGCCAACTACACGGTAACGGCAACCAACTTTGGCGGCAACACGACGGCGGTCCTGAACATTACGGTGATGGTTCCGCAACTGATTCCGAACCTGAATCAGCAGATTACGCCCTTGGCACACTACGATTCCACCTTCGAGCCGCTGGTGCCTGGCGCGGCCATTCTGCCCGACTATCCCGACTGGCAGGTGGGGCAGGCAGTCACCACGGTGGTAAGTCCGGATGGCCTTACCCTGCTGATTCTCACCAGCGGGTATAACCGCATCTTCCAACCGCTGGGCACGAAAGACAACGGCTATGGCGTCAACCACGACGACTCTGCCTATGACTATCCGAACTCGAAAGAGTATGTGTTCATCTACGACATCTCGCAGGGCACGCCCGTCCAGAAGCAGGTAGTCGCTATTCCCAACTCCTAACAACGGGATTGTGTTCGATCCAACCATAGATACAACTCCAACCGACACCAACTTCGGCAGGAGCACGGCATTTTATGTGTCCAGCGGCAGCGGCGACTATCCCTTTGAAAGCGGCGGTACCAATCCTCCCGGAAGCACACCCATCACTACCCTCGCCGGCTATACCGGCAAGGACAATGTGCATGTCTTCACTTTGAGTTCCGATGGGTCCACATGGTCGGAGCAACAGGAGCTGGTCATGCATCATGGCGGCGGCCTGGGGCTCAACGTGCCCTACTCACCACCCGCCACGGCAAATGGCGCAATCTTCGAGCAGCCTTGCGCGGCCGGCGTGGCCATTTCGAGCGATGGCCAGACCCTGGCCGTTGCCAATTACGACAACGACTCGATCTCGGTGTTCACCGGAGGCTTGGGCAACTGGAGCCCAGTATTGCCGGACATCGACCTGCGCCCCGGCGACGGAACCTCCACGATCATGGGTACACCGGGTGGCGAGTATCCGTTCTGGGTGGTGATTCAAGGTACGGGAGAGAATGCGACGGCGTATGTGTCGAGCATTCGCGACCGCGAGATCGATGTGGTCAGCCTGGGCTCGACGCTGAAAGTCACGGGCCGGGTACCCGTGGTGGGCGAACCGATCAAGATGACGATGAACAAGGCCCAGACGCGCCTGTATGTCGCCGAGGATATGACGGATTCGGTCGATGTCCTCGACATATCGAAGGGCAGCGCTACCAACGGCGCGGGGGCGATACTGGAAACCATTTACGTCCGCGCTCCAGCGGATGTATTGAACGCGTATCCGCTGGTAAAGGCGCACAGAGGCGCCAACACCAACAGCGTGACGCTCTCGCCGGATGAGTCGCAACTCTACGTGACGAATGGCAATTTGAATGCCGTCGCGGTGGTGCAATTGACCGGAACGAACAGGGGCGACCAGGTTGTCGGTCTGATTCCAACCGGTTGGTACCCGAATTCCGTGAGCTTCGGCCCCACGGTCAACAGCCCCAATGGCAATTGGGTCTACGCGGTCAACGGGAATTCGCCAACAGGCCCCAATCCAGGCATGTGCTATAGCGCCGCCCCGCCAAATATTCACAAGAACTGTATGTCGTCGCAGGAATACAACCCCCAGCGGGTCAAAGCCGGCTTTCAGAGCTTTCCCCAGCCCACCGCGGCGCAACTGGCCACGCTGACCGCGCAGGTCGCCATCAACGACCACTTCTCCGCCACCGAGAGCGACAGCGATGCCGCGGTCATGGCGGCCGTGAGAAGCGGCATTCAGCATGTGATCTACATCCTCAAGGAGAACCGGGGCTACGACCAGGTCCTGGGCGATCTGGAAGTCGGCAATGGCGACCCAAGTCTGACGGAGTTTGGCCAGCCGATCACGCCCAATCAGCATCAATTGGCACGGACCTTCGTCACCCTCGACAACATGCTGGCCAGTTCGGAAGTCAGCAACGACGGCTGGCCATGGACCACCTCGGCTCGCGCCCCCGATGTGATCGAACGCCAGAGCCTGCCGTTCTATGCGGGACGCGGCCTCAGCCTGGATTACGATGGTTTGAACCGCAATGTGAACGTGGCCATTCCCACGGTCGCAGGCCGCGTGGCCGCCGATTACCTTACGCCGGCCAATGGGAATTTGCTGGCGGGGACTGCCAACACGGCCGCGCCGGATGGGGAAGGGCCGAACAATGTGCTGTATCCGGGGCAAGGCTATCTGTGGGATGCCGCGTATCGGACGAAGCTCACGATTCTCGACTATGGATTCTTCGTGGACCCGACCCTCTACACATGCCCATTGCCGATTCCCCCCCATGCCCCCTCTGGCCTACTACAATCTGGATCCCCCCGACTCTGACCGACCCCTTCTCATCCAAAACCCAGGTGGCCTTCTCGCAAAACGTTACCCTTACCCCATTCACCGATCCATACTTTCGCGGCTTCGACAACCAGTTCCCGGACTATTACCGTTACCAGGAGTGGCTGCGCGATTTCACCGCCAACTACGCCGCGGGCGGACTGCCGTCTTTGAGCCTGGTCCGCTTTATGCACGACCATACCGGGCAGTTCACCCCCGACCCTGGAAAATTCGGGTTGACCACGCCGGAGTTGCAGAATTCGGATAACGACTATGCGGTCGGATTGCTGGTTCAGACCATCGCCAGCAGCATTTACGCGCAAAACACGCTCATCTTTATCATTGAAGACGACTCACAGGATTCCGGCGATCACGTCGACTCCCACCGCACCACCGCCTTTGTGGCCGGCGCCTACGTGAAACAGGGCGCGCTGGTCTCGACGCCGTACAACACCATCAACTTCGTACGCACAATCGAAGAAGTTCTGGGCCTGCCGCCGATGAAACTGAACGATGCGTTGGCTCAGCCCATGGCCGACATCTTCAACACCACGCCGAGCACGTGGAGCTTCACGGCCACCGTCCCGCTGGGTCTCTACAATACGAACCTGCCGCTCACCCCTCCGGTCGGCCTGATCGTGCCCAAGCCAACCCACACGGGAGAGTACTGGGCGCGGGTCACCAGGGGCATGGACTTCACCTCGGAAGACCGCATGGATTTTGCGGAATACAATCGCATTCTCTGGAAGGGGCTGATGGGCAACAAGCCTTATCCCGCCAAGCCGACCGGGAAAGATCTGCGCCAGAATCGCGAGAAACTGCTGGCGCGTTACAAGCTGTCTCTGAAGCAGAATGCGGCGCAGGCAAAGATGGCGAGTAAAAACTGAAACGACGTCGCGGTCATGCCGGGGAGTATTCCGATTGCAAGGCGAAACTCCCGTCCCTAACAATCGTCAAGTCCTGCGAGATTCCATGGCGTCTGACAGCGTTAATCTCGTTTGCCTGGATCATCCCTGTGTTTCCCGTTTGTCACTGCAATCTATGTCCTAGAGCATTTTCAGAGTTACTATACCTACCCACTGCGGTTTCGGGAAGGGCACGGCTTCAGCCGTGCCATCATGGGCAAAAAAGATGCGGGCTTCAGCCCCTGTGGGACTGTCCGTGACGCGGGATACACTATCTGTGAAAATGCTCTAAGCGTGCCGAATACGTATCTGCCTAGCAACGAAGTCGTTCCCAATGTATCGGCAACACTGAAATTCGAATCGGACCACAATTTCACACCGAGATTATGGACTCAGCGCATGATGGGTCGTCGTATTTGACGAAGTTGACTCGGCTGCTGACTTGGCGGCGGTGCATTTGCGCCGCGTCGATGGGCTGGAGCAGGGCGTTGAAAGCCGGTGAGAATGGCATGGCTGGATCGAGCCAAAGCT